>Ga0070741_10008555_pt1 | contig 20442 bp, 18 predicted proteins | sample Coa_R1_4_FD_66440 | JGI IMG/M metagenome (GOLD analysis project Ga0070741, IMG submission 66440) | Surface soil microbial communities from Centralia Pennsylvania, which are recovering from an underground coalmine fire - Coalmine... | ecosystem: Environmental > Terrestrial > Soil > Unclassified ...
GCCGTCGACGCCCTTGCTGACCAGATATTCCTTCACCGACTCCGCGCGCTTCTGCGAGAGCTCTTCGTTGTACTTCGGCGAGCCCATGTTGTCGGCGTAGCCGTCGACCTCGACCGAGATGTTCTTCTGGCTCTCGAGCGCCTTGGCGACGTTGTCGAGCGTGCCCTTCGCCTCGTCGGTCAGCTCGGCCGAGTCGAGCTTGAAGCGCACGTCGGTGAGCACGACGGTCTGCGACACCGCGCAGCCGACGCTGTCGACCTTCATGCCGGCCGGCGTGTTCGGGCAGACGTCGCTGGCGTCGGAGACGCCGTCGTGATCGGAGTCGGCGCCGCTGGAGTTGGTCGGGCAGCCATTCGCGTCGACCGGCGTGCCGGGCGCAGTGCCGGGGCACTTGTCGAGCGTGTCCGGCACGCCGTCGTGATCCGAGTCCGTCGCGCAGTCGCTGCGACCGGTGACCGGATTCACCACCGCGACGTCGCACTCCTTCGCCGGCGTGACCGCGAGGTTGCGATCGAAGAACGGCGTGAGCGGAATCTGCAGGCCGAGGTTGAAGCGATAGTCGACCAGCACGTCGTGATCGGGCACGGACTTGTTGTTGACCTGGCCGACGAGACGGATGTCGGTGCGGATCGCCCAGCCCCACCACGGCAGCGTCGCGATGACGCCGGCGCCGCCCTCGAAGCCGAACACGCCGTGCTTGGTGCCGAGCACGTCGTCCTGCACCGCGCCGATGCCGAGGACCGTGAACGGCTTGAAGTCCGGCGCCCAGCTCATCACGCCGTTCTTGGGCCAGCCGTAGAGGCCGAAGTCCTTGACCCAGTCGACCATGATGCCGGTCTGGTAATTGTTGTTGTTGTCGATCGTGCGCTTGAGGTTGTTGTCGAAGAAATTGATCTCGGCCGCCGAGCCGGAGATCGGGAACCAGTCTCCCAGCGGCACGCCGAACAGCGCGTCGAAGCCCCAGCCGCCGTCGTTGTCGCGCACGCTGTCGGGAATGACGTAGCTGCCCATCGCAGCCACGTACGGAATGTCGTAGTTCTCGGTGTTGACCGCAGCCGCCTGGCCCGCCCACACCGTGCCGCAAGCCAACAGTGCACCCCGAAGCATTTTGCTCATGGACCTGTCCTGTAACCCCTGACTGCTGTGATCGGAAACTGCTGACGAATGTTGTTCTTATGGAATGCGCGGAATTTACAGGGAACCCCCTGCCCCCGGCAACTTTGACGCCGCTTTCCTCTTGAGGGCGAGCGCGCATTCGCGCACGAGCGGCGGTCCGCGGTAGATGAAGCCCGTGTAGACCTGCACGAGATCGGCGCCCGCGTCGACGCGTTCGGTCGCCGCCTCGGCGCTGGTGATCCCACCGACTCCGATCAGCGGGAAGTCCTTGCCCACCCGGGCGCGCAGCTTGCGCAGGACTTCGGTCGACATGCGGCGCAACGGCGCGCCGGACAGGCCGCCGGTTTCACTGGCGAGCGGCTCGCGCTCAAGCCCCGGTCGCGCAATCGTCGTGTTGGTCGCGATCATTCCGTCGATCCCGGACGCTCGCGCGACCTCGGCGGCCTCGGCGATCTGGACGTCCGACAGATCGGGCGCGATCTTCAGCAGCAAGGGAACGCGCTTGCCGTGGGCGTCGGCGAGACGCGCGCGCTCCATCGTGATGGCCGCGAGCAGCGTGCGCAGCGCCGCCTGCCCTTGCAGGTCGCGCAGGCCTTTGGTGTTCGGCGACGAGACGTTGATCGTCACGTACGACGCGACGCTGTAGAGCTTGCGCAAGCCGGCGACGTAATCGTCTGCCGCGCGCTCGTTGGGCGTGTCGAAGTTCTTGCCGAGGTTCACGCCGAGCACGCCGCGATACGAGGACTCGCGGATCCGCGCGAGCACGTAGTCCGCGCCCTTGTTGTTGAAGCCGAGCCGATTGATCAGTGCTTCGTGCCTCGGCAAGCGGAACATGCGCGGCTTCGGATTGCCCGGCTGCGCGCGCGGCGTGACCGTGCCGATCTCGACGAAGCCGAAGCCCAGCCGCGACCACGCGTCGAGACACTCGGCGTTCTTGTCGAGCCCGGCGGCGAGCCCGACGCGATTGGCGAAGCGGATGCCGAGCAGATCGACCGGATCGTCGACCGCGTTGCCGGCGAATGCAGCGGTCGCGAGCTTCGGCGCGCGGCGGAAGGTTTCGATCGTGAGCTCGTGCGCCTGCTCCGCATCGAGCTTGAAGAGCGCCGTGCGCGCGAGCGCGTAAAGGCTCAAGCCTGGATCTGCTGGAGCGCCAGCACCGACGGCGGCGCGAGCCGATCGCGCAGCACCTTCGGCAGCGGCAGCAGCCTCGCCATGCGCGCGCGCCAGAACGAGACTTCGGCGAACGTGATGTCGCGCGCCAGCTTCCACGGCAGCCGCGCGAGGCCGAACGCGAGGTCGAGCATCAAGAGCCGCTTCGGCGATTTTTCGTAGAGCGTGCCGAAGCTGCCCGCCGCCGCCATCAGCGCGCGCGACAGATGCAGGTATTCCTTCTTGATGACGACGCCGGCGTGCTGGGTGTTCGACATCAGATGCAGGATCGTCTGGCCGCGGGTGTGCAGGCCCGCAACTCCGCCGCGCTTCAACTCGAGCAGGAAGTTGCGACGCGTCAGCGGCGTCACCCCCTTTTTCTTCAGCGTCTCGGCGAGCGCAGCGTGGATCTCGTCGCGCCGCGCGCGATTCTCGTCGGGCGTCGTGCTCACCTGGATCAGCGCGTCCGTGAGCAGATCGAGGTCCGCGGTGATCGCGCCGGTGAGGTATTCCCACACCGCGCCCCATTTGCCCTCGAGCGGCACCACGTTGCCCCAGTCGATCAGGTGCAGCGCGCCGTCGGCGCCGATCATGATGTTCCCGGGATGCAGATCGCCGTGCATCTCCTGGTACATGAAGATGTGCGACAGCACGGTGTAGAGCAGCTGCTGCGCGACCTGCGACTGGAAGCGCCGGCGCTCGCGGCGCGGCAACCGCCCGAGCGCTTTCGCGAGGCTCGTCGCGTCGGACAGGTATTCCATCTCGATGATGCGGCTGGTCGACCCATAGAGCCGCGGCACGCTCCAGCTCTTGCTGCGCAGCGAGCGCAGGAAGAAGCGCTCGTGATTGCGCGCCTCCTCGGCGAAGTCGAGCTCCTGAGTGAAACCGGCGATGAACTCGTCGACCTGCAACTGCAGCGCGCGCAGGAACGGCGCGAGCTTGGTGTGCGGCGCCCAGTACTGCGACGACATGATCGCAAGCCCGAGCACCATCTTGCCGATCAGGAATTCGCGATCGATGTTGTGCCGCCCGACCTTGATCACCACCGGCCGCAGCACTTCGACACCTTCCTCGATGAACGGCTTCTTCGCGACGTAAATCGAGCCGATCGATCCGGAGCGCACCGGCCGCGCCGCGTCGAAGCCCATGTAGAGCTGATGCGGCGGCTTGCCGTGCGTTTCCTGGAAGGCCTGCAGCACCTCGTCTTCCGTCATCGGCGCGACGTCTTCGTGGAAGACGGCGAGCTCGGAGGCGATCTCTTCCGGCAGGAAGTCGGCGTTCGCCGCAGCGGCCTGCGCCATCTTGATGAAGAACGGCCCGAACTCGCGCACCATCTGCGCGACGATCTTCGCCTGCGTTGCGAAATCCTTCGGATCGGCCTGGAAGAACGGCCGGATGTAGCGGATTGCCTTGATCTGCCGTCGCACGATGCCCACGTCGCCGCGGATCAGCTGCGCGCGACGGAGCAGCTCGTTGAGCTGCCATTGATTGAAGCGCCGACCCGCCTTGAGCAGGTTCACCACTTCCACGAGCAGCGATTCGTAGGTGTGGATGACGAGCCGCACCATGTCGAGCGTGAGCTCGCCCAGGCCTTTGAGCTCTGGCGAGGAGAACAGCTCGTTGAAGAAGCGCCAGAACTCCTCGACGATCGCTTCGGGCACCGGCACCGGGGAGCGCTGGATCAACTGATCGACGACGAAGCGGATCAGCTCTTCAGTCGACTGCTCGTTCGGGATGAGCCTTTTGGCGCGCAGGTATTGCGTGATGCGCTCCGCGCTGCGCGTGATCGGATGGCGATACAGCCCGTCGAAGATCTTGTCGATCGCCGCCGACAGCTCCTCGCGCGTGACGTCGTTCTCGTGCGTGAGCAGATTGACCAGCGGCACGAAGCCGCGCGAGACCTGGTAGGTCTGATAGGTCAGCGATCCAAGCTCACGAAGAACTCCGCGCGCCTTGTCGAGTGCAGGCGGCGGTGGGCTCATTGCTTCTGCAGGAGATGGCCGAGCTTGTCGGCCTTGGTGTGCAGGTATTCCTCGTTGTGCGGATTGCGGCCGCACTGGACCGGGATGCGCTCGACCACTTCGATGCCGGCTTTCGCCAGCGCATCGACCTTGCGTGGATTGTTCGTCATCAAGCGCACCTTGCTCACGTGCAGGTCGCGCAGGATGTCGACCGCGGGCTGATAGTCGCGCAAATCCGCGGGGAATCCGAGATGCGCGTTCGCCTCGACGGTGTCCGCGCCGTGATCCTGCAGCGCATACGCCTTGATCTTGTTCGCGAGCCCGATGCCGCGGCCCTCCTGGCGCAGATACAGCACCGCGCCACGACCTTCCGTGGCGATGCGCTGCAGCGCGTGCTCGAGCTGGAAGCCGCAATCACAGCGCAGCGAGAACAGCGCGTCGCCGGTGAGGCATTCGGAATGGATCCGGATCAGCGGCGGCGCGCCGTCGTTGACGTCGCCGAGCACGAGCGCGAGATGCTCCTTGCCTTCGGGCGATTGATAGACGGTCATCGCGAATTCCGCGAATGGCGTCGGCAGGCTCGCCGTCGCGATCGGCTTGAGCGGCGCCGGCGTCTCGATCACTCGCGTGGCCGTTGCCATCACGCTCCGAAGAAGTTCTGACCGCACACGCGCAGCGTCTGACCGTTGACGCCGGCCGCATGCGAGCTGCCGAGGAACATCACCGCTTCGGCGATATCGATCGGCAAGCCGCCCTGCCCGAGCGACGCGAGACGGCGTCCGACCTCGCGCGGACCGAATGGCATCTGCGCAGTCATCTGGGTCTCGATGAATCCGGGCGCGACGGCGTTCACCGCACCGCCCTGCTTCGCCATCTGATCGGCGAGCGCGGCGACGTAGCCGATGATGCCCGCCTTGGTCGCGCCGTAATTGGTCTGGCCCGCATTGCCGCCGATGCCGCCGATCGACGAGATGCAGACCATGCGCGCGCCCTGCTTGAGCGTGCCGTCCATGAAGCGCTCGTTCATGCGCAGGATCGATGCGAGATTCACCTGCAGCACCATGTCCCACAGGTGCGGCGGCATGTTGCGCAGCATCTTGTCGCGCGTGACGCCGGCGTTGTGGACGACGAGGTCGATCCCGCCCGACGTGCCATTGCCCGCCACCGCCTTCGCGATGCGATCCGGCGCGTCCTTGGCAGTGATGTCGACGGCGATGCCGCTGCCGGCGACCTTCGCCATCGTTTCGGCGAGCGCGCCTTCCTGCGTCGGATGATCCACGCCGATCACGTGCGCCCCTTCGCGTGCGAGCGTCTCGGCGATCGACGCACCGATGCCGCGGGCCGCGCCGGTGACGAGCGCGCTCTTGCCACCGAGCACTTGCGACCAGCCTCGCGACGTCGAGCCGCGCGTTGCCTGGCCGACGCGCAACACCTGGCCACTGATGTACGCGGAATGCTTCGACAGCAGGAACCGGATCGGCCCGGCCGCATTGGCGTCGGCGCCGTTCTCGAGGTGGATCACATTGACCGTCGTGCCCTTGCGGCCGATCTCCTTGCCGAGGCTCTTCGCAAATCCGATGAGCGCGGCCGCAGCTGCGGAGGCCGCGGGCGAGTCGGCTTCATCCGGCGCGCGGCCGATGATCAGCACGCGACCGTTCGACGGGATCGCCGCCACCTGCGGCTGCACGAAATCGTAGAGCTCGCGCAGCTGATCCGGGCCGGCGATGCCAGTGGCGTCGAAGACGACGGCGAACGCGCGATCGGCGCCTTCCGCGGGCTGCGGATTGGTCGCGAGGTTGAGCTTGAGCGTGCCCGCGGCCTTCTTCAGCGGCGCGAGGCCGGGCAGCTCGGTGACGACGCGCAGCTTGGCGCCGGCCTCGTCGAGCGCGCGCAGCAGCGGCTCACAAGCTTCCGCGCTCGACGCGGCGCCGACCAGGATCGCCTGGCCGTCGAAGGGCCGGTCCTGCCAGCCGCCTTCGGCGCGCGCGAGACGCGGCGGCGTGGGCAATCCGAACATTTCCAGCATCGACTTGCCCCAGCCCGATTGGGAGAGCTCGAGATAGCGGTCGTTCATGGTCGCCTGGGACTTGCGCCTGATGAGGTCCGGATGGATTGATCTATTATCGCGCAGCTTGGCTACAATTGAACGGCCGCTGCGGTCCGAATCATTCGAACGAGTAGAACGGAGAAACCAGATGGCGAACTTCAAGGCCGTGATCGTCGTGGTGGGTACGGTCGCGGCAGCGGTCGGCGTCTATTACGGCCTCGAGAAGATGATGCCGAAGAAGGAGGCCGCGCCGGTCGTCAACGAGACCGCGTCCGCCGACGAGGTGTTCGGCAAGACCATCGACGAGAACGCGCCGCCGCCGAAGCAGAAGGAAGCGCCGCCCAACGCCGCGCCGTCGAGCGAGATGGCGAAGACCGCCGAAGCAGCCCCGCCGCCTGCCGAAGCGAAGCCTTCGAGCGCGCCTGCTGCACCTGCCGAGCAGCCGAAGCCCGCGGAGACTGCGGCAGCCTCGCCGCCGCCGAGCGCACCCGCGCAACCCGAATCGAAGCCGGAGAACACGACCGCGTCGGCGACGCCGCCGTCTTCCTCGTCGCAGCTGCTCGTCCCCGAACCGGCGATGACGGCGAGTCCGAAATCCGCGCCTGCAAAACCTGCGCCTCAGCCCAACCCGGAGCCTGCGCCGAAGCCGGCCCCGGAACCGAGGGCTGAAGCGCCGAAGCCCGCGCCCACGCCCGCGCCGAAACCCGCGCCTGCTCCCGCGCCAAAGCCAACGCCTGCGCCTGCGGCAAAGCCGGCGCCCGCGCCCGCCGCGACGACTGCGGCTGCGTCGTCGCCGAAGGCGACGCCGGATGTTCCCGCGCGCTGGTGGGGCGACCCGAAGGAACAGGATCCGCGCAAGCTCAATCTCACTTACGTCGGTCAGGCCGCCGGCGGCAAAGGCATCGCGCTGTTGTTCACCGGCACGTTCGCGAGCCCAGGCGTCGCGAACTGGATCAAGGTCACTGACGCGAGCGGCAAGCCCGCAGCCGGCCACTGGGAGCTCGGCTCGAGCCCGAAGATGCTCGTCTACAAAGGCATGACGCCGGGCAAGTACAACGTCTCGCTGTCGGCGGACCTGAAGGACGCGCAGGGCAAGATCCTCGGGCGCAAGCTCGCGGGCCCGGTGACGGTCCAGTAAAGACGTCGAAGTGACGACGCTCGTCCTGGTCCGTCACGGCCAGGCGTCCTTCGGCAAGCACGACTACGACGTTCTCTCCGAGATCGGCGAGCGGCAGTCGCGCATCCTCGGCGGCCATCTCGCGACGCTGGAGTTCACCTTCGACGCCGCCTACTCCGGCGCGATGTCGCGCCAGCGGCGCACCGGCGAGGAGGTCCTGCGCGCGCTCCAGCGCGATCCGACGTCGATCCGCGAGCACGCCGGCTTCAACGAGTACAACGCGGACGCGGTGATCCGCGCGTATCTCCCGCTGATCGCGAAGGAGCACCCGGAGTTCTCCGTGCAGAAGCGCGAGCTGTTCACCGATCGCGCGAAGTTCCAGCAGTTCTTCGAGCTGATCATCGCTGCGTGGATCACCAGCAAGCCGCACGGCGAATCGGCGCTGGAGACCTTCGACGATTTCTGCGCCCGCTGCATCGCCGGCTTGCGCGAGGTCGCACCGCCGGATGCGGAGACGGTCGTGATCTTCACCTCCGGCGGCATGATCACCGCCGCGCTGCGCGAGGCGCTGAAGGTCGACGCGCATCACGCGTTCCGTCTCAACTGGCGCATCTACAACGCCAGCGTCCATCGCTTCAAGCTCGGACGCCGCGGCCTTTCGCTGCTCGGCTTCAACAACGTCACCCATCTGGAGATGGCGCGCGATCCGGCGCTGCTGACGTTTCGCTAAACTCGCCGTCCCATGACGCAAGCCAACCTCGATCAAGCCGGCGCGGTCCGCGACGAGAACAATTTCGATCCGGCCCTGATCCTGCCGTTCCTGCGCTCGCAGATTCCGGATCTGCCGCGCAGCGGCGCCGTCGAGCTCCGGCAGTTCCAGGGCGGCGCGAGCAACGTCACCTATCTGTTGAAGGTCGGCGATCGCGAGATGATCCTGCGCCGGCCGCCCGCCGGGACCAAGGCGAAATCGGCGCACGACATGGGCCGCGAGTTCCGGATCATGCAGAAGCTCAATCCGGTGTTCCCGTGCCCAAAGCCGCTCGCCTACTGCGAGGACGAGTCGCTGATCGGCTCGACGTTCTACGTGATGGAGAAGATCGCCGGCATCATCCTGCGCCGCGATCTGCCCAAGGGCCTGACCTATTCGCCCGAGCAGGCGCGCAAGCTCTGCACCAACCTGCTCGATACGCAGATCCGCTTGCACACGCTCGACTACGACGCGGCGGGCCTCGCCGATCTCGGCAAGCCGCAAGGCTACGTCGATCGCCAGGTCAGCGGGTGGTGCGAGCGCTTCGAGAAAGCCTGGACCGACGACGTGCCGAAATGCGAGTCGCTGATGAAGTGGCTCAAGGCGAACAAGCCCGCGGATTCCGCGAAGCCCGGCATCATCCACAACGATTATCGCTTCGACAACGTCGTGCTCGATCCGCGCGACAACCTCACGATCATCGGCGTGCTCGACTGGGAAATGGCGACGCTCGGCGATCCGCTCATGGACCTCGGCTCCTCGCTCGCCTATTGGGTGCAGCCCGGCGATCCGCCGCAGACGCAAGCGCTGCGAATGCAGCCGTCGAATCTCCCGGGGATGCTCACGCGCGACGAGATCATGCGGCACTACGCCGAGAAGACGGGCGTCGAGATCCGCAATCCGGATTGGTACTACGTGTTCGGATTGTTCCGCCTCGCGGTGATCGCGCAGCAGATCTATTACCGCTTCAAGCTCGGGCAGACCAGGAATCCGCGCTTCCAGGCGTTCGGCATCTTCGTGTCGGTGCTGAGCCAAGTCGCAGATGGCGTCATCGCCAAATCGAAAGCGTCGCCCTGAAGGGCGACCCACGGAGTCACCAGCATGTCCACCAAATTATTCGATCTCACCGGACGCGTCGCGCTCGTCACCGGCTCTTCGCGCGGCATCGGCGAAGCCACCGCGAAGCTGTTCGCCGAGCAAGGCGCGACGGTGATCCTGTCGTCGCGCAAGACCGAAGACCTCGAGAAAGTGAAAGCGAAGATCACGAGCGCCGGCGGCAAGGCGGTCGTGATGGCGGCGCACGCGGGAACGTCGGCGGACATCCAGCGGCTCGTCGGCGACATCGGCACTCAATTCGGCCGTCTCGACATCCTCGTCAACAACGCGGCGACGAATCCGTACTTTGGCCACGTGTCGGACACCGATCCCGGAATGATCGACAAGACCATCCAGGTGAACATCAAGGGCTACTTCGAATTGTCGGCGCTGGCGTCGAAGCTGATGAAGAAGAACGGCGGCGGCGCCATCGTCAACATCGCGAGCGTCAACGGCGTGAAGCCCGGCATGTTCCAGGGCATCTACTCGATCACCAAGGCCGCCGTGATCAACATGACGCAGTCGTTCGCGAAGGAATGCGCGCCGTGGAAAGTCCGCGTCAACGCGGTCCTTCCCGGCTTGACCGACACCAAGTTCGCGTCGGCGCTGACCAAGAACGATGCGATCCTGAAGCCGGCGCTGGCGACCATCCCGCTCGGGCGCATGGCCCAGCCCGAGGAGATCGCGCCGGCGATCCTATTCCTCGCGTCTGACGCTGCGAGCTACGTCACCGGCACGACCCTCACCGTCGACGGCGGCATGATCAGCTGCGGCGGACTGTGATGCCGCGGCGCGCTCCGCGCGCCTGATTCGCGATGCTGCTTCAGCTCAAGAACCTCAGCCTCTCCATCGGCAGCACACCGCTGCTCGATCACGTCGACCTCACCGTCGAGCGCGGCGAGCGCGTGTGCCTCGTCGGCCGCAACGGCATGGGCAAGTCGACGCTGCTCAAGGTCATCGCCGGCGAAGTCGACGTCGACGACGGTGAAGTGATCCGCGCGCGCGGGTCGAAGATCGCGACGCTGCCGCAGGACGTTCCGCGCGCGCTGGCGGGGACCGTCCGCGACGTCGTCGCGCAAGCCGGCGACGTGCAGCCGTATCAGGTCGACGCGATGATCTCGCGCCTCGAGCTCGACCCCGACGCCGATTTCGCCGCGCTGTCCGGTGGGCTGAAGCGCCGCGTGCTGCTCGGCCGCGCGCTCGTCGCCGAGCCCGATCTCCTGATGCTCGACGAGCCGACCAACCATCTCGACATCGACTCCATCGTCTGGCTCGAGAATTTCCTGCTCGATTTCCACGGCGCGCTGCTCTTCGTCACGCACGATCGCGCGCTGCTGCGCAAGCTCGCCACGCGGATCATCGAGCTCGATCGCGGCTGGCTCACCAGCTGGCCGGGCGATTACGACAACTACCTGCGGCGCAAATCCGAAGCACTGCATGCCGAGTCGCAGCAGAACGCGCTGTTCGACAAGCGGCTCGCGGCCGAGGAAGTCTGGATCCGCAAAGGCATCGAAGCACGGCGCACGCGCGACATGGGCCGCGTGAAGCGACTGCTCGAGATGCGCAGCCAATATTCGGAGCGGCGCAAGCTGCAAGGCCAAGCGAAGTTCACCGTCACCGAGGCTGAGCGCTCTGGCAAGCTCGTCGCCGCGGCGAAGGGAGTGAGCTTCTCGTACGAGAACAAGACCGTCATCCGCAACCTGTCGACGACCATCCTGCGCGGCGACAAGGTCGGCATCATCGGACCCAACGGCGCCGGCAAGACCACACTGCTGAAGCTGTTGCTCGGGGAGCTGCAGCCGACCACCGGCAGCGTGCGCATCGGCGTGAACCTGCAGGTCGCCTACTTCGATCAGCTGCGCGCCAAGCTCGACGACGACAAGTCGGTCGCCGAGAACATCGGCGACGGCAAGGACTTCGTCGAGGTCGGCGGCGCGCGCAAGCACGTCATGAGCTATCTCTCCGATTTCCTGTTCACGCCGGATCGCGCGCGCTCGCCGGTGCGATCGCTCTCCGGCGGCGAGCGCAATCGCCTGCTGCTCGCGCGCCTGTTCGCGCGGCCGGCCAATCTGCTCGTGCTCGACGAGCCGACCAATGACCTCGACGTCGAGACGCTCGACCTGCTCGAAGAGCTGCTGCTGGAGTTCTCCGGAACGATCCTGCTGGTCAGCCACGATCGCGAGTTCCTCAATCGCGTCGTCACGGATTCGCTGGTGTTCGAGGGCGATGGGCGCGTGAGCGAGTACGTCGGTGGGTATGACGATTGGTTGCGGCAACGCCCGGAGCAGGTCGTCGCGAAGGACGTCGAGCGCGCCGTGCGCGCCGACAAGCCGGAGCCGCCGAAACGCCTCAGCTACAAAGACCGCCGCGAGCTCGACGCGCTGCCCGCGAGGATCGAGAAGCTCGAAGCCGACTCGCACGCGCTCACCGAGCAGATGGGCGCGCCGGAGTTCTACCGGAAGCCGTCGGCCGAGATCGTCGCTGCCCAGCAGCGCCTCGGGGCCGTCCAGGCCGAGCTCGCGGCTGCCTATCATCGGTGGCAGGAACTCGAAGCCCTCGCCGATTTACAATAGGCACATGCCCAAGCATTCCCCGTACCGCTTCTGCACGGCACCGATGATGGATTGGTCGCTCGTGCCGGCGCGCTATTTCTGGCGCCTGATGACCAAGCGGTCGCGGCTCTACACCGAGATGCTGACCGACGGCGCCGTGCTCAACGGCATCCGTCATCGCCTGCTCAAGTTCGATCGCAGCGAGCATCCGATCGCGCTGCAGCTCGGCGGCTCGGAGCCGGACGATCTCGCGATGTGCGCGTCGATCGGCGAGGAGTTCGGCTACGACGAGATCAACCTCAATTGCGGCTGCCCTTCGGATCGCGTGCAGGAAGGCCGCTTCGGCGCCTGCCTGATGCGCCAGCCCGAGCGCGTCGCCGATTGCGTCGCCGCGATGAAGAAGTCCACCGAGCTGCCGGTGACGGTCAAGTGCCGGATCGGCGTCGACGACTCGAAGGAATACGAGTTCCTCAAGCGTTTCGTGTCGACCATCGCCGAAGCCGATTGCGACACATTCATCGTGCACGCGCGCAAGGCGTGGCTGCAGGGCCTGTCGCCGAAAGAGAACCGCGAGATCCCGCCGCTGCACTACGACGTGGTCTATCGCCTGAAGCAGGAATTCCCGCAGCTCACCATCGTCATCAACGGCGGCATCAAGACGCTCGACGAATGCGAAGAGCATCTGAAGCACGTCGATGGCGTGATGCTCGGCCGCGAGGCGTACGAGAATCCGTATCTGCTCGCGCAAGTCGACCAGCGCCTGTTCGGCTCGCAGGCACCGATCCCGTCGCGTGCCGACGTCGTGCGCGCGCTGATGCCCTACGTCGAGCGCGAGCTCGCGAGCGGCATCCATCTCTCCCGCATCACCCGCCACATCCTCGGCCTGTATCGCGGCGAGCCGGGCGCGCGCGGATTCCGCCGCGTGCTCTCCGAGCAGGGCTGCAAGGAAGGCGCCGGCATCGAAGTGATCGAAGCGGCGCTCGCCGAAGTCGAAACGCTGCCCGCCAGCCCCGAAGTCGCCCTCGCCGCCTGATCGACATGCTCAAGCCTCTCCTCTTCGCTTTCTCTCTCGGACTCGCCATGGCCGCCAACGCCGCTGAACCCGTCACCGTGCTCATGCAGACCAGCATGGGCGACATCAAGCTCGCGCTCGACGCCGACAAGGCGCCGAAGAGCGTCGCCAACTTCGTGCAGTACGCGAAGGACAAGGCCTACGACGGCACCGTGTTCCACCGCGTGATCGAAGGCTTCATGATCCAGGGCGGCGGCTATGACGAGCAGTTCAGCCAGCGCAAGACGCGCGCGCCCATCGCCAACGAGGCGAAGAACGGCCTGAAGAACGTGCGCGGCTCGATCGCGATGGCGCGCACCAGTGATCCGAACTCCGCGACCTCGCAGTTCTTCATTAATCACGCCGACAACGCGTTCCTCGACTACCCGGGCCAGGACGGCTGGGGCTATGCCGTGTTCGGCAAGGTCGTCGAAGGCATGGACGTCGTCGACAAGATCGCGCAGACGCCGACCGGCAACGCGCGGCCGTTCGGGCGCGACGTGCCGGTGACGCCGGTGGTGATCAAGAGCGTGACGGTTGTCGACGCCAAGAAGTAACGTCGCACTCCTGCTCGCCGACCTGCATCTGCCCGCAGGTCCCTCGCCGTTCCGCGAGGCGTTCCTCGCGTTCTGCAAGGGCCCCGCGCGCGAGGCCGCGGACGTCTACATCCTCGGCGATCTCTTCGAGTACTGGATCGGCGACGACGTCGGCATGTCGATCTACGCCGACGAGACCGTTGCGCTGCTCTCGCTCACCAAGTCGGGGGCTCGCGTGCACTTCGCGCACGGCAATCGCGACTTCCTGGTTGGCGACAATTTCTTCGAAGCCACCGGCGCGCAGCGAATGGATGACCCGACGCGCGTCGAGCTCGGCGGCGTCGCCACGCTGATCTCCCACGGCGACGAGCTCTGCACCGACGACGTCGCCTATCAGCGCTGGCGACGTTTCTGCCGCTGGCGCAACGGGCAGAAAGTGTTCGTCGCGCTGCCGCGCAGCTTCCGCGAATGGGTCGCGGGCGGCGTGCGCAAGACCTCACTGGTCGAGAAGCGCTCGAAGGCCGATGACATCATGGACGTGAACGATGGCGCCGTGCGCGACGCGTTCAGGCGCAGCGGGGTCACGCGCATCATCCACGGCCACACGCATCGTCCGGGCGAGCAGCACTACGAGATCGAAGGGCGCGATTGCGAGCGCATCGTGCTGGCCGACTGGCGCCCGGAGCGGATGGAGTATCTGCGCGTCGACGAAAGCGGCGCGAAGCGGATCGCGCTCTAGCGGGTTGCGATCGCGTCCAGCTCCGCGTCGTCGAATCCCGCCGCAGCGCGTGCCTCGAGATTGAATGGCGGCCGGATCTTCATCCGGTGCTCCGCCAGCAGGTCCTTGAAGATCGTGGTCGGATCGACGCCGCGCTCTCCGCACAGCCAGCGGAACCACTTCGTGCCGATCGCGACGTGGCGCACTTCCTCGTCGAGGATGATCTGCAGCACTGCTGCCGTCTCGCGATCGCCGATCTCGCGGAAGCGATGGATGATGCCGGGCGTGACGTCCAGCCCGCGCGCTTCGAGCACGCGCGGCACCAGCGCCATGCGCGCGAGCGCGTCGTGCGCGGTCTTCTCCGCGGCGTCCCAAAGCCCGTTGTGCGCGGTGAAGTCGCCGTAGCGAAAGCCGAGTGACTGCAAGCGACCACTCAGCAAACCGAAGTGCCGCGCCTCGTCCTGCGCGACGCTGACCCAGTCGGAATAGAACTCCGCGGACATGCCATCGAAGCGGTACGCAGCGTCGAGCGCGAGGTTGATCGCGTTGAACTCGATGTGCGCGACCGCGTGAGCCATCGCGGCACGTCCTTCCACGGTTCCTAACCCACGATATGGGACCTCTTTCGGGTCGACGAGTTGCGGAAGTAAGGGCCGGCCGGGAATTCCGGAGAAGTCGCGCGGCTCGCTCGCCGCTCCAGACGGCAGCGCAGCGACGCGCTCGCACTTGCGCGCCGGATCGGTTTCAAGAAGCGCGGCGCGCAGCGGGTCCATTCATTTCAGGCCGCGTTGGAGATCAGCGATCAGGTCTTCGACGTTCTCGAGCCCGACGGCGACGCGGATCAAGCCCTCCGTAATTCCCGCCGCGGCGCGCGCTTCCGGTGTGATGCGCCCGTGCGTCGTCGTCGCGGGGTGCGTGATCGTCGAGCGCGTGTCGCCGAGGTTCGCCGTGATCGAGATCATCTTCGTCGCGTCGATCAGCTTCCACGCGGCGTCGCGGCCGCCCTTCACTTCGAACGACACGACGCCGCCGAATCCGCTCTGCTGGCGTTTTGCGAGCGCATGCTGCGGATGATCGGCGAGACCCGGGTAGAACACGCGCGAGATCTGCGGCTGCTTCCCGAGCCACTCCGCGAGCGCCTGCGCTTTCTCGCAGTGCGCCTTCATGCGCAGCTCGAGCGTCTCCATGCCCTTCAGAAACACCCAGGCGTTGAACGGGCTCATGGTCGGACCCGCGGTGCGCAGGAAGCCGAAGATGTCCTTCCCCACGCGCTCGCTGTCGCCGACGATCGCGCCGCCGATGCAGCGTCCCTGACCGTCGAGATATTTCGTCGCCGAATGGATCACCAGATCGGCGCCGAGCTGCAGCGGTCGCTGGAGCACCGGCGTGAGGAATGCGTTGTCGACCGCGAGCAGCGCGCCGTTCTCATGCGCGATCCTTGCGAGCGCCGCGATGTCCGCTGTTTCCATCAGCGGATTGGTCGGCGTCTCCACGAAGAAGAGCTTGGTTCCCGGCTTGCAGGCCGCGCGCCATTCCTCCGGCTTGCACGGATCGACGTAGCTCGTCGTCACGCCGAACTTGCCGAAGTAGTTGTTGAACAGGTTGATCGTCGAGCCGAACAGCGTGCGGCTGGTCACGATGTGATCGCCCGACTTGCACAGCGCAAGGACGGTCGACAGGATCGCCGCCATGCCGCTCGAGGTCGCCACGCACGCAGCGCCGCCTTCCATGATCGCAAGCCGCTGCTCGAACGCCGCGACGGTGGGATTGGTGAAGCGCGAGTAGATGTTGCCGGGCCTGTCGCCGCTGAACACGGCGGCGGCCTCGGCGGCGCTATGGAAAACAAAGCTCGACGTCGGAAAGATCGCCGCCGAATGCTCCATCTCTTCCGTGCGCGGCTCGGCAGCGCGGATGCCTTGGGTGGCGTAGCCCCACTTGGGATCGAACTGGTCGCTCATTGGTCCACCTATAACGACAAAACCCGTCGGCCAAAGGCCTGACGGGTTCGTTACCCATTTAGCAGTATTTCGGGTTTCCCCTGAGGCGCCCCGCAATCAGGCACAAATTCGGCGCGGGCGGATTATTGCACGTTATGCGCGTGCCGCGTTGTGCAGGTCGATCACCGTCGAGCCTTCCGCCTTCTTGCGCCGCTCCTTGGCCGCATCGGAGCGGAACAGCTCGAGCTGGTTCAGGTACTCGGTCGTCACGTCCTGCGTGACGTACTTGCCGTCGAACACGCTGCAATCGAAGCGCGTGATCTTGGGATTGCCCGCCCGCACGGCTTCGACCAGATCGTCGAGATCCTGATAGATCAGCCGATCGGCGCCGAGCAGCTTCTCGAGCTCGGGCACCGTGCGGTTGTAGGCGACGAGCTCGGAGGACGTCGGCATGTCGATGCCGTAGACGTTCGGATAGCGCACCGGCGGCGCGGCGGAGGCGAAGTACACCTTCTTCGCGCCGGCCTCGCGGGCCATCTGGATGATCTCCTTCGACGTCGTGCCGCGCACGATCGAGTCGTCGACGAGCAGGACGTTCTTGCCCTTGAACTCGAGGTCGATGGGATTGAGCTTCGCCCGCACCGATTTCCGGCGCTGCTGCTGGCCCGGCATGATGAAGGTGCGGCCGATGTAGCGATTCTTGATGAAGCCTTCGCGGTAGTTCACGCCGAGCTTGCCCGCGACTTCGACGCCGGCCACACGGCTGGTGTCCGGGATCGGGATGACGACGTCGATGTCGTGATCCGGCCACTCGCGCAGGATCTTGTCGCCCAGGCGCTCGCCCATGCGCAGGCGCGCCTTGTAGACGTAGACCTTGTCCATGATCGAGTCCGGACGCGCGAGGTAGACGTACTCGAAGATGCACGGCGACAGGATCGGATTCGCCGCGCACTGCATGCGATGCAGCTTGCCGTCGACCGTCGCGAGGACCGCTTCGCCGGGCGCGATGTCATCGATCAGCTCGAAGCCCATCGCGTTCAGCGCGACCGACTCGGAGGCGATCATGTATTCAGGACCGCGCGGCGACTCGCGCCGGCCATAGACCATCGGGCGAATGCCGTACGGATCGCGGAAGCCCACGACACCATAGCCGCTGATCAGCGCGACGCAGGCGTAGGCCCCGCGACAGCGCCGATGCACGCCCGACACGGCTGCGAACACATTCTCCGGCTGCAGCCGCAGCGTGTTCTGGATCATGAGCTCATGCGCGAAGATGTTGAGCAGCACTTCCGAATCCGACTCGGTGTTCAGGTGCCGGCGATCTTCGACGAAGAGCTCGTTCTTCAGCTCCTCGACGTTGGTGAGGTTGCCGTTGTGCGAGAGCGAGATGCCGAACGGCGTGTTGGTGTAGAACGGCTGCGCCTCGGCGGAGCTCGAGCAGCCGGCGGTCGGATAACGCACGTGCCCGATGCCGACGTTGCCGCGCAAGCGCAGCATGTGCTCGTCGGAATGGAACACGTCGCGCACGAGGCCGTTGTCCTTGCGCAGATAGAGCCGCTGGTCGTCGCTGGTGATGATGCCGGCGGCATCCTGTCCGCGATGCTGCAGCACCGTCAGGGCGTCATACAGCTCCTGATTCGCGGCGGTGTGAGAGACCAGTCCGACGATTCCACACATGGCTAGCTCTCCTTGCCGACGGGCTGCGCCGGCGCGCGCGGCGTGATCGCATCGATCCAGGCTTGCGGCATCACCGCCGCGAGCCCGCCGCCGACGGTCTCCAGCACCGGGATCGTCACCGACTGCTTCCACCAGGTGTCCTGGCGCACGACGGTCTTGCCGGCGACCAGCACGAGGAACCCGCCGATCAGCAATGCGCGCGCCACGCCGAACAGACCACCGAGCGCGCGATCGGTGCCGGAGATCACGCTGCGCCGGATCATCTCGACGAGGAAGTGCGTGACGATCGCGCCTGCGATCAGCACGCCCAGGAAGAGGATTGCGTAGGCCGCCGCGATGCGGACCGACGGCACGGAGATGTAGGCCTGCAGCGAATCGGCAAGCAGATCGCCGAACTCCACCGCGACGACCAGCGCGAGCGCCCACACGGCGAGCGTCGCCACTTCACGGAAGAAACCACGCAGGATGCCGAGCAAAGCCGAGAGGATTCCGAGGCCCAGAATGCACCAGTCAACCCAGGTCATGGTTGCGGTCCGCGGTGATGGCCAGTTGGATCACACACAGGCGGACATTCTACCGCTTCGTGTCAAGCCCGTGACGGCTAGTCGCGCGCGACGCGGGCGTCCTTGAAGCCGAGCGCGACCGCCTTGGCCTTGCCCTGATCGGCCTCTTCCTGGCTGGCGAACGGACCACAACGCACGCGAAAGACCTTGCCGGCTTTCACCGAAATCGTGCCCTGATGCGGCTGCAGACCGGCCTTGCGCAGCTTGGCGATGCTGTTGGCTGCGTTCGCCTCGACCGAATAGACGCCGATCTGCAGGTACCAGCTCTGCTTCGTCGTCGGCGCGGATTCAGCGGCGGGCTGTGCGGGTTCGCCGGCGAGCGCCGATGGTTCACCTGGACTCGCGTCGACTGGCGCCGCTTCGGCGGCCTGCACCGGTGGTGGTGCGGGCTCGGGCTTTTTCTTCGGCGGCGGCGCGACGGCCTTCGCCACCGCAGGTTTTGGTTTTGGCTTCGGCGCGACGGCAGGCTTCGGAGGCGCTTCAGCGATCGGGAGCGCCGACTGCGCAGGCGTTTCAACCGGTGCTTGCGCAGGCGTTGGCGCTTCCGCGACCGGTGCCGGCGGCGGCGGCTCGATCTTCGCAACCTCGGGCGCCGGTCGCAGATCGTAGGTCACGCGCTTGGCATGCTCTTCGGTCGGCGGCACGGCTTGCGGCGACGGCAGCAGGTTCGCGAGCACGATCGTCGCGCCGACCAGCACGCACGCGCCGAGGAGCCGCTTGGTGAGCACTTCGTTCATGCGCCGGCCGCGGCGACGGTGAGAAACGACCCGGTGATCAGGACGCGATCGCCGTTGCGCACGCTCGATCGCGCGTGGGCGAGCGCTTCGGCAACGCTTCCGAATCGATCGCCCGCCATGCCGGCGCGCTGGGCCAGCTCGTCCGCGCCGAGTCCGCGCGGCGGCGGCAACGTCGCGAAGGAAGCCGACGCGACGATCGGCTGCAAGGTGCGGCAGAAAGACTCGACCGGCTTGTCGCGCAGCATGCCCAACACGAGATGAATCCGTCCTTGCATCGATTCGGCGCGCAGATTCTCAACCAGAACCTGCGCGGCCTCAACATTGTGCGCCACGTCGAGCACGAGATCGCCGCGACGCTCGAAGCGTCCGGGCAAGCTGAGCTTCGGCAGCGCATCGCGAATCGCCGACGTCGGCACGGGCAAGATCGCGCGCAGCGCGTCGATGCACGTGATCACGCCGGCCGCGTTCCGCAGCTGCGCGGCGCCGGCGAGACCGGGTTGCGGCAGTCCTCGCCGGACTTCGGCTGCGCTGAAATCGCGGTCGAGGATTTTCAACGGCACGTCGAGATCAGCGGCCGCTCGCAGCACGCTCGCCGGCGGCGACGCCTCGACGTACACGGCCGGACGCCCGCGCCGGAGGATTCCCGCCTTCTCTCGCCCGATGCTCTCGCGATCGGGTCCCAGATAATCCGTGTGATCGAGCCCGACATTGGTGATCAGGGCGCAGTCGGCGTCGACGATGTTCACTGCGTCGAGTCGCCCGCCGAGCCCGACCTCCAGCACCTGCACGTCGACGCGCGCTTCGCGGAAAAGCCACAACGCCGCCAGCGTGCCGAACTCGAAATACGTCAGCGACACGTCGGCGCGTGCCGCATCGATCGCTTCGAAAGCGCGACAGAAGTCGTCATCGCTCGCAGCCACGCCGTCGATGGCCACGCGCTCGTTGTAGCGGTGCAAGTGCGGCGACGTGTACAAGCCGACGTGATAGCCGGCTTCGCGATAGATCAGCGCTGCAAGCGTGGCGCTGGAACCCTTCCCGTTCGTGCCGCCGACGGTGAGCGTCCGCGGACGCGGGTCCGGGAGTCCCAGCCGCTCGGCAACACGCCGGACGCGATCGAGTCCGAGATCGATGTTCTTGGGATGGAGCGTTTCCTGCCACGCCAGCCAGTCGGCCAGCGACCGCTTCGCGCCTTTCAGGATGCGCCCTGGTGCGTCAGCATCGACAGCAGGCGATGGATCTTCTCGCGCATCTCGCGACGGTCGACGATCATGTCGATGTGACCGTGCTCGAGCAGGAACTCGGCGCGCTGGAAGCCTTCCGGCAATTTCTGACGCACGGTCTGCTCGATGACCCGCGGTCCCGCGAAGCCGATCAGCGCTTTCGGCTCGGCGATGTTGAGATCTCCCAGCATGGCGAAGCTCGCGGTGACGCCGCCGGT
>Ga0070741_10008556_pt1 | contig 20440 bp, 21 predicted proteins | sample Coa_R1_4_FD_66440 | JGI IMG/M metagenome (GOLD analysis project Ga0070741, IMG submission 66440) | Surface soil microbial communities from Centralia Pennsylvania, which are recovering from an underground coalmine fire - Coalmine... | ecosystem: Environmental > Terrestrial > Soil > Unclassified ...
CTCGAGCGCGCTCCAGCCGATCAGCGCATGGACGGTCGCGAGGTACGCCGCTTTGGAGTTGGCGCCGATCACGTCGATGACGCGCCGGCGCTTCGGCGCCTGATCGGCTTGCGGGAACATGCGTCCGGCGACGAAGCGGCCGGTCAAGCGCAACCCGCAGAGTTGGACTAGCGCGAGCTGCAAACGCGCTTCGAGGCGCTTGCGCCACGTGTCGAGCCGGTAGTTCGCGAGCGCATTGCAGAGGACGAGCCGGCGCACGCGCTCGGGCCGGGCGAGCGCCATTTCGAGCGCCACCGCGCCGCCGAGCGAGAAGCCGAGTATATCTGTATACTCGATGCCGAGCGTGTCGTTGAGGCGCCAGAGATCGGCGGCGAACTGCGCGATCGAATAGGGTCCCAGCGGCTTGGCGCTGCGGCCCGAGCCGCGCAGGTCCGGCAGCAGCAGACTGTGCTCGCGCGCGAACTCCTCGCGCTGGAAGGCCCAGTCGTCGCCGCTCGATCCGAGGCCGTGGATCATGGTGAGCGGCGGGCCCTCGCCGACGCGCTCGAAGTAGAGTTCGATTCCGTTGACGTGGGCGATCGGCATAGGGCATGCGCAAGGGAAGCAGGATTATAGGTGCAGTGTGGTGCTCGCTCGCATGGCTCGCGGCCGGGCGGTCGTTCGCCGACGAAGCGTATACCGGCGACGCCTACGATCTCGCGAGCGATACGTTGCTGTATCGCGAATCGCATTACGTGCGCACCGGCGCCGAAGGGAGCGAACGCTTCGTGCTTTACCGCTGCCCCGATGGCCGGCCGTTCGCACGCAAGCTCGTGCGCAGCGGCAGCGATGCGCAGCTGCCCGACTTCGACCTCCTCGACGCCCGCCTCAACTATCGCGAGGGCGCGCGCCGGCGCGACGGCGAGATCGAGGTCTATGCGCAGCGCAGCGCCGAACTGCCCACCCAATCGGCGGTGCTAGCGCCGCCGGCGAATGCGGTGGTCGACGCCGGCTTCGACGCGTTCGTACACGCGCAGTGGGATGCGCTCGCGCGCGGCGAGGCCGTGCATTTCGCGTTCCTCGTGCCGAGCCGCCGCAGATTCTACGAATTCAAAGTGCACAAAGTGGACGATGCCGCGCGGCCGCGCGAAATGACGATCCGGCTTTCGCTCGGCGCCTGGTATGCGTTCCTGCTGCCGCACATCGACGTGAGCTACGACACGGCCACGCGGCGCCTGCTGCGCTACGAGGGCCTGGCGAACATCCGCGACGCCGAGCGGCGCAACTACCGCGTCCGCATCGAGTTCCCGCCTCTGCCGCGAACGCCGGCCAAGGACGAATTCGACGCGGCACTCGCCGCGCCGCTCGCTGCGGACTGTGCGGTCGTCCGCGCGGACACCGCTGCGGGCGCCCGCGGACGCTGAAAAACCCTGCCGGAAGTCACGTTCGCGGCCCCCGCTGCAACCTTCGCGCGCGTCTGCGCATCAGAAATGGCATGCAACGCGGCGGCATTCGACTGGCACAGCCCTTGCTCCTGCGATGTTGCGCAATGTATACAAGGAGACAGCCATGAATCTCACTCGTCAGCTCGTCCGCGGCACCGCGGCCCTGGTTCTCGGCGGCGCGTTCGGCGCTTGCGCCATTGCGCAAAATGCCGACGCGGATGCGACGGACGCCCACGCCGCGCCGGTCGCTCACTCGCGGCTCGCGATCGTCGCCGAACAGGCCTCCGGCACGGCGCAACGCTGGGTCGTGGCCGGCGTGCGCGTGGGCGATCCCGTCGCGCAGACGAACCACGACGACGTGCGCGTGGCCATGCGCACCCCTTCGGTGCGCAATCCGCGAAGCTGAGCGGCGGCCTGCATGCGGCATAATCGCCGCATGCTGCACGTCGTGCTCTTCCAGCCCGAGATTCCGCCGAACACCGGCAACGTGATCAGGCTCTGCGCCAACTCCGGCGCGCGCCTGCACCTCGTGCGGCCGCTCGGCTTCGAGCTCGATCACGCGAAGCTGCGCCGCGCCGGCCTCGATTACCACGAGTTCGCCGACGTCGCCGTGCACGAGGATTTCGCCGCGTTCCAAGCCGACGTACGTCCTTCGCGCACGTTCGCGCTGTCGACGCGCGGAACGAATTTGTATACGAACGTCTCGTTCGCCGACGGCGACGCGTTCGTGTTCGGGCCGGAAACGCGCGGTCTGCCGCAGGCGTTGCTCGAGGCGCTGCCGCCCGAACGGCGCCTGCGCCTGCCGATGCGTCCCGGCAACCGCAGCCTCAATCTCTCGAATGCGGTGGCGGTAGTGGTTTACGAGGCCTGGCGGCAGCTCGGCTTCGGCGGCGGTGCTTGAGGTCCGGTTCGCGCCGTCACGGCGCGAAGAGTCCTTGCGGATACTCGGCTTTGCGCTCGCGCGCGAGCAGCTCGCGCAAGCCCTCCGCGGGCGTGATCTCCTCGCGCAGCACGCGTTGCACGCCGTGTGCGATCGGCAGTTCGAGCGCATGCGCGGCGGCGAGCCGCATGATCGTGTCGACGGTTTCGATGCTCTCGACGACCTGGCCGATTTCTGCGACCGCGTCGGCGAGGCGTACGCCGCGTCCGAGCGCGAGCCCGAGGCGCCGGTTGCGCGACAGATCGCCCGTGCACGTGAGCACGAGGTCGCCGAGCCCGGCGAGGCCCATGAGCGTCTCGGCGCGCGCGCCGATCGCCGCGCCGAGGCGCAGCATCTCGTTGAGGCCGCGCGTGATCATGCCGGCCCGCGCATTGAGACCGAGGCGCATGCCGTCGGCGACGCCGGTGGCCACGGCGAGCACGTTCTTCATCGCGCCGCCGAGCTCGGCGCCGACCACGTCGCTGCCGGTGTAGGCGCGAAAAAATGTACAATGCAGCAATTGCGCCATCCGCTGCGCGAATTCGGGCGTAGCCGAGTGCACGGTGACCGCGGTCGGCAGGCCCTGCGCCACTTCGCGTGCGAAGGACGGGCCGGTGACGATGGCGGCGGGCGCCGAGGGCAGGCGTTCGGCCGCGAGCTCGTGCAGGAAGCGGCCGGAACCGGGATCGAAACCCTTCGTCGCCCAAGCGAGCCCGGCGCCGGCGGCGAAATCCGGAGCGATGCGGTCGATGAGGTCGCCGAACGCATGGCTCGGCGTCACGACGAGCACGATGCGCGCGCTGCGCACGCTCGCGGACAGATCGGCCGACAACGCGAGCTCCGGCGGCAGTTCGAGATCGGGCAGATACCGCGCGTTGCGACGCGTGGCCGCCATCTCGGCGATGGCAGCCGGATCGCGTCCCCACAGTGTGACCGGCGCGCCGTTGCGCGCCAGCACCGCGGCCAGCGCGGTGCCCCAGGATCCCGCACCGAGTACCGCTACGCTGTCAGTCATCGATCAGATCGTGCGTGCAGGGCGGCCGCGCGGCCGCCCGGTGATGTCGCGGTTGCGTATCAGGCGTTCGCCGCGCCGCCTTCCGCGCGGCGGCGCATCTGTTCGGCGTAGAGCGCGTCGAAGTTGATGGGCTGCATGAGGAAGGGTGGGAAGCCGCCGTTCTGGATCAAGTCCGAGACCATCTGGCGGGCGTACGGGAACAGCACATTCGGGCAGTACGTGGCGAGCACGGCATCGCGGTTCTGGTTGTCGAAGCCGCTCAGGCCGAACACGCCGGCCTGCTGCACTTCGGCGAGATACGCGGTCTTCTCGGCGAGCTTGCACGTCACGGTGACGGTCAGCACCACTTCGTAGACGTTGTCGGCCAACGTGCCGACCTGCTGCGACAGGTTCAACTGGATCTGCGGCTGCCCCTGATCCTGGTAGATCTGCGGTGCGCCCGGCACCTCGAACGAGGCGTCCTTGATGTAGACCTTCTGCAGCGAAAGCTGCGCGCCCGTGGCGGCGGAGCCATTGGTCTGGTTGGGGGTTTCGTCGGCCATGAACAGCTACTCCAAAAATACGTGAGGATCGTGAAAAGGGCGCGGATTATCCCACGCCCTGCGGCGCGGCGCACGTTCGGGCGGCCGCTGCTACTTGCCGCGCGTCGTCGGCAGATCGGCCTGCTGCCAGGCAGCGAGCCCGCCGCCGAGCCAGTACACGTGCTTGAACCCGGCTTTGACGAGACGAGTGGCGGCCTGCGCCGAGGTGGTGCCGGTCTTGCAATACACGGCGATCGGCAGGTCCTTGACCTTCGCGAGCTCTTTGTTTTCGGGATCGAATTGGCTCATCGCCACGTGGCGCGCTCCGGCGATGTGGCCCTTTTCGTAATCCTGCATGCTCGAAAGATCGACCACGAGCGCGTTCTCGCGATTGATGAGCAAGGTCAGTCCCGCCGGCGTGAGCTCCTTGTAGCCGCGCATGAGCCGTGACACTTCGCCGCCGATAAGCGCGAGCAGCACCACGACGAAAGCCATCACGAGAAAGGCGTGATGGCCGATGAACTCGGGCAGATGCGTGAGGAACTCGCTCATACGGAAGGACGACGCTCGAAAGGGCGCGGATTATGCGGCAGCGCGGCCCCGGGCGCAAAACCTACGGCGAGACCAAGGGCACGATCGGATAATTCGTGCGCACCCAGCTGCCGGGATAGGCGGACGGAAACACGATGTTCGTCGTGATGAGCTCCCCGCCCGCATTGCTCGAGTAGAGCAGAGTGCCGACCGGCTGCGCGCCGAGCGTGTAGTCGAGCCAGATGCAGGCTGGGCACGCCGGGCGCGCGACCATTGCCGTCAGCGTCTTGCCGTCGCGGTAGCTCGCATCCGACGCCGTGGTCCAGCGCGGCATGCCGTTCGCGTCGTAGAGATAAGCGAGGCTGAACACGAACGTGCCGCCGTCCGCGCCCACGCTCGGAAAGAATTCGTCGAACGTGCCCCAGCCGCTTTGCTGCGGATTGAACCATTCGCGCAGGCTGCGCGCGGAATCGGCGACGACCGGCACGTAGACCGCGCCGCCCGGCGTGCCGTTCAGGTTCCAGGTGTAGACGAGCTTGTCGCTGGCGACGAACGACACCTGCGCCGTGCCGACCTCGACGCCCGGGACCGGGTATTCGTCGGGTGTACTTTGTCGCGTTTGATACAAAGTGGAATTCACCTGGTTGCCCTTGACGATGTCGTTGACGACGTACCAGGTCGGATTGCGCGCGTCGTCGCCCGTGAACCAGGCGCCGAAGAACACGGGTCCGGTGCCGGGCACCGGGATCGTGAGCTGGGTCATGCCGTTGCCGGCGCGGTGCGGATCGAAGAAATTGCCCGGGTGCGGCGTAATGCCGGCGACTTGCGCGGGACAATTCGCCACCGGTTGGCAGGCGCCGCCCGTCGCGACGTTGAGCACGGCGACGCGCGCCGGATTGCTCGAGAAACCGTTGTCGTCGGCCGTGCCGAGGTAGTCGATGACGACCTCGGAGCCGCACGCGGCTCCGGGCGAGATCGCGAACGTCATGTCGACGGTCGCCGACTGCTTGGACGCCAGCGTCGGCAACGGAACGGCGGGCGTTTCGATCGTGACGTCGGCGGCGTTCGCCAAGCCGGGTTCCGCCGCGAACACGGCATATCCGTGAGCGGTCGGCGCCGATCCCACGTTGCCGAGCGTCACGCGCGCGTCGAAGCGCTCGCCGGGCTCGGCATCGACGGTGTTGCCGCCGCAAATGCGGATGGCCGGATCGGGGCCCTGACCAATGCCGTTCGTCGGCGCGTAGACGACGTTCTGTGCCTGAACCACCACCGCACGCGAGGCGTGGCCGACGCAGCCGTTGCGGTCGCTGACCGTCACGGCCACATTGCCGAGGTACTCATGCGGATACGACACGGCCACGCTCGAGGCGCTGTGGTCGAGATTGTCGGGCATGCCGTCGCCGTCGAGATCGAACGCATAGGTGTACGGTGCCGTACCGCCGCTCGCGCTCGCGGAGACCGTGAACTGCTGATCGCTCAGCACGGGCATGACGCCCACGTCGAGCGCGACGTTCGGGATCGTGCAGACGGCGAGGCCATCGTGCTTCGTGATTTGCGTATTCTTGGGATCGAGCCAGTCGCGCAAGCGCGTCGATGGCGTGCCTCCGCCTTCCCAGGCGGTGCTGAGCCGGCCGTAGAGGTCATCGCCGGCCGTGTCGTCGCACGATGCCGCGCCGCCCGACAGCACCCCGCGCAGATGATGATCGGCGTCGATGAGTCCCGAGCCCGATGAACCCGTCTCGGTCGTGCCGCTCGCGTAGTGATCGACGAACCAGTGATGCAGGCCCGGCAGGTCGCTGCCGAGATCGTCTTCCAGCGTGACGACGCCCGCCGGGAAACTGATGCGCTTGGCGTCGGACTGCGCGTGGTGAACGACCGCGGCGCCGCTGAACGAGGTCTCGCTGCGGTCCCATCCGTCGAAATACGCCGCGGCGCCGGCCGGCGGCGCCGTGTTGAGCCGCACGAGCGTGACGTCGGCGGCCGCGTACGTTGCCACGAGGGTCGCGCCGCCGACCTGCGGAATCGCGTCGACGGTGGACACCGGATCGCCGTTCGCGGCGCTACCGACCGCGCGGCAGACGGGACTTTCGTATTTCCAATAGACGACGAGGCTGTCCGCATCGGCGTCCGTCGCGATGCAATGGTTCGCCGTGGTCATGTACGGCACGCGATCGTCGAGCGCATCGTTCACGAGCTGCCCCGAGCAGAACCCGCCGTCGAACGCGAGCACGGCCTCGGCGCCGATCTCGTTGCGCCACGCGTCGCCGTCGGGACAGATCGTGTCGATGTTGCAGGACCCGCTGCCGCTGGTCGGATCGGCGAAGGACTTCGCGTGCAGCACGTCGCGATAGCCGACGTGCACCGTCCGCAGCTCGAGGCTCAGGAAGGCGCGCAGATTGGCGGGCACCGTGATCTCGATGAGCGCGTCGTCGCCGTAAAGCAGCGGCGTCCAGAACGTGCCCGAACGTGAATTCTCGGCGTCGCTGTAGGGACCGAGCCGGTTCGCGGCGTTCGATACGTACATCCGCGCGCCAGGCGGCAGGAAGAAGCGCCGGAAGCCGAAATCGAGTGTCAGCGCACCCGCCGCATGCACGGGCAGACGCCACAGCGCGGTGCCGTCCGGCAGCTCGCGCCATTCGCCGCCTCGCGCGGTCCCGTTCGCGATCGACACGCTGCCGACGTCGCGGCTCAGGGCGTAGCGTTGCGGCGCGAACTTCGGCGCGGCGGCGTCTTCCGCGAGCGCCTTGGCGCGGTCGACGCCTTGCGCTTCGAGCGTGTAGCGCGCATCGGGCGCCGGCAGCGCGTAGCGCTGCGAAGGCGTCTGCGCCGGCGCGACGGCGGCCCAGGCAAGCACGACGCTTGCGAACATCATGCGTGAACGCCCGTGCATCGCCCGGCGCTCCGTCAATGTTGCGTGATGTCGGGCAGCCCGGAGACCAAGTGCCAGTGCTTGGTCTTTTCGTCGTAGCGCCACAGTTGGCGGTCGACGATCGTGCGCTCGGTCTGCGTGTTGACGTTGAGGATGCCGATCTCGACGATCTGCTGCACTTCGTCGTGGCCGACCGGCACGACCGGGCGTTCGTTGTACGAGGCGACGCGCACCTGCTTGTAGCGCTCGCGGTCGATCTCGGAGAGGGGATGGGTCTTCAGCGTTTCGGGATCGACGAAGCTCTGCGCCTGTTCGAAATCGCCCCAGCGCAGCGCATTCGCGTAGGCCAGGAGCGTCGTCGTCAGCACGTCGCTTTTCGAGTGCGTCGACATCTCGCCGCAGCCGGCGCACACCAGCAGCAGCCCTATCGCAAGCAGACGTTTCATCGCGGCCCTCCACGCGGTTTGCTGCATTTTGCCGCGATCGCCGCCGCAAGTCATTCCGCGACGTTCAGCTCGCGCGCGCGATCGCGACGAAGCGCGCCTCGAGCGTGCAGGCATCTCCGCCGTCCGCGAGCGGCACGCGGCAGTGCACGCGGATGCGCGCGCGACCTTTCGCCGCCAAAGCATCGGCGAATGCCGGCCACGATTCGCCGTCGGCGAGCCGCGCACGTGCGGTGAAGTCCGCCCACACCGGAGCCACATAGCGCACGTGGCTGTCCTGCACGTAGACGTCGCAGTTGCGGCCGAGGTCCGCCAGCTTCAGCGTCACGACGCCCCACCCGGCGAGCGTGAGCAGACTGACGAGGCTGCCGCCGAACGCGCAGCCCTTGTCGTTGACGTTGGGCGGCAGCGGCGCCGCGATGACGAGTTCATCGTCGGCGTATCCGCGCACCCGAAGCTCCATCGCCCGCGCGAGCGGGATTTCGGCGAGCAGCTCGCGCTCGAACGCGGCGAGATCGGCGGTGGTCGGCATGCGGGGCTCCTATCGGTGGCGGCGGAGTGTGCGCAGCGCCGCCCCGCGAATCAAGCGCCGGTGCGGTAGCATGGCCGTGATGCCGAACCGTCCAGCGAAGCCCCTGCCCTTGACCGGTGCGACCGTCGTGGTCACGCGCCCGACGGCAGCGGCGGCGACGCTCAAGCGCCGCGCCGCCGCGCTCGGCGCGGCCGTCGTCGCGTTGCCCGGCCTCAGCTTGCGCGGAGCGGACGATCCGCGCGCGGCGGCGCGCGCTTTGCGCGCGGCGCGCACGGCCGACGCGGCGATCTTCGTCAGTCCCGCGGCGGTCCGTCATGCAGCGCTGCTCGCGCCGCTCGCGTTCTCGCGCCGTACGACGGTGTTCGCCGTCGGTGCGGCGACGGCGCGCGCGCTGCGCCGCCGCGGAATCTCCGCGCAACATCCGCAGCGGCAGGACAGCGAGGGCCTGCTCGCACTGCCGGCATTGGCACGCGTGCGCGGCAAGCGTGTCGCGTTGATCGGCGCGCCGGGTGGGCGCGAAGCGCTGCCGCGCGCGCTGCGGCGCCGCGGTGCCGCGGTCGAACGCGTGGACGTTTATCGACGTGCGCCGGCGCGCCTCGACGGGCGTCACTTGCGCGTGCTCGAGGCGGCGCGTCCGCCGCTGCTCGTGCTCGTGTCGAGCGCCGAGATCCTCGACAACCTGCAGCGCGCGTTGCCCGCGGCGGCGTTTACGCGGCTCGCCGGAAGCGAGATCGTGGTCGGCAGTGCGCGGCTCGCGATACTCGCGCAGGCGGCGGGCTGCAGACGCGTACATGTGGCGCGCTCGGCGGAAAGCGCGGCCTTGCTCGCCGGTGCGATCTCGGCGCTCGCCCAACATCGGCTTTGAGGGCGGGGTCAGCGCAATCCGCCGCGCTTTTCGCTAGCATGGCGCCATGAGCGAAACGGTCGAAACCACTTCCTTGCCCGCCCTGCCGGAACCGGCGCGAAGCACCCCGCGCACGCGGCGCGGCGGCCTTGCCGTTGCGTTCGCCGTCGCCGCGCTCGTGCTTGCGGGCTACGCCGTCTGGCGCACCGAGATGCTGGCACGGCGCGACGACGCCGCACAGACGCAGCGGCTCGCCGGCGACGTCGACATGCTGAACCACTCCATCGAGCAACTGCGCAGCACCGCCAATACGCTGCGCGCGCGGCTCGACGACGGCGAGAAGGTCGACAAGTCCGAGCGCGAAGAGCTGCTCGCGCTGACCGAACGCACGCGGCTCGTCGAAGACGCCGTCGCCAACCTCGCCGACAAGCGCCTCTCGGGCCGCGACGCATTGCTGCTCAACGAAGCCGAGATGCTGCTCACGCTCGGTGGCGAGCGCTACGCGTTGTTCCGCGATCCCCAAGCCACGATCGCCGCCTACCGTCTGGCGGACACCGCCCTCGCCGAAGTGGAAGATGCGGCATTTTCCACTGTGAGACAAAGTATATCGGCGGAAATCGAAGCCTTGTCGGCGCTGCATGGCGATTCCGCCTCGGCGCTCGCTGCGCGGCTGATGCAGCTGCGCACGCGCATCGCCGCCCTGCCTGCGGCGGCACGCATCGTCGCCGCCGAACCGCAGCCCGAATCGGCATCGCGGCTCTGGCGCGTGCTCGGAGCGCTCGTCACGGTGCGACACGACGACGATGCGCGAGCGCTGCATCTGCGCGATGCGGGCCTCGCGCGCGAGCTCGCCGTGCTCGATCTGCGCGACGCCGAAGCGGCCGCGTTCGCGCGCGACGAAGCGCGCTTCCGTGCCGCCATCGCCGCCGCACGCGCCGAGCTCGGCGCATTCGACGCTGCCGCCGTCCGCGACGTGCGCACCGAGCTCGACGCGCTCGCCGACGCTACGCTCGCGCCGCCGCCTCCGGACATCCTCGGCGTCGCGCTGAAAGAGTTGCGCAATCTGCGCGCCACCCACGCTCTCGGAGCGCCACCTCGCGCCGCGGTGGGTTCGTCGCCGTGAAGGCCTGGATGGCGCTACTGCTGCTGATCCTCGTCGCCTGCGTCGCGGCGTTCGCCTGGCACGCGCTCGCCGTCGATCCCGGCTATGTCGCCGTGCGCTTGGGCGCGACGACGATCGAGACGAGTCTCGTCGTCGCGGTCGCAGCGTTGCTGCTCGCATGGGGCGCATCGAGCCTTGCCTGGCGTCTGTTGCGCTGGCCGTTCCGCGCCTGGTCGCGGCGTTCGCGGCGGCGCGGTCGGGAACGTATCGCTGCCGGTCTCGTGGCGCTCGCCGAAGGCCGCTATCGGCAGGCAATGCGCGATCTCGAACGCGCTTCGCACGCGAGCGGCATGCGCGCGCCGGCCCTGCTCGCCGCCGCACGCGCGGCTCACGCGCGCGGCGAGGATGCGGCGGTCGATGCCGCGCTAGATGCCGCGTCCGAGCATGCGCCTGCCGCGGCGCTGACGCTGCGCGCGCGTTTCCTGATCGAGCGCGGCGAGCCTGCAGACGCGCTCGCCTTGCTGCGCGAGGCGGCGAAGACGGCGAACTTGAGTCCGGGCGCGCAGCGGCTCCACGTCGAAGCCGCACTGGCCTGCGGCGATGCCTACGCCGCGCTCGACGCGCTGCCGGCGCTGGCGCGCACGCAGAGCTTGCCCGAGCACGCCTACGCCGTGCTCGAAGCGCGCGTGCTCGCGGCGGCGCTGGCGTCGGCGCCGGACGCCGCGCGTCTGAACGCGTTGTGGTCGGGCTTCGCGCGCGCGCAGCGCCGCGACGTCGACGTCGTGATTGCCTACGCGCGCCGCGCCGCTGCACTCGGCCAGACACTGCCGGCCATGAGCGAGATCGAAACAGCTCTGCGCCGCGGCTGGTCCGAGCCGCTCGCGCGTGCGTACGGCGAGCTCGGTCCCGCCGAGAGCGACACGCGACTGCGTCACGCCGAAGCCTGGATCGAAGCGCAGCCGAACAGCGCGGGGCTCATGCTGGCGCTCGGCCGGCTTTGTATACAATGCAACTTGTGGGGCAAGGCACGCGAGTATCTCGGCCGCGGTCTCGCCATCGAGCCGTCGCCTGCGCTGTGGGAAGCGCTCGGCGACTGCTGCTCGGCGCAAGCCGACGGCGCAGGTGCCGCCGTGTGCTACCGCAACGCGCTCAAATCCTCACGCGGCGAGCCGGCCGAGGAATTCGCCGCCGGCGCGCGCGCGCTCGACACGCGCGCGAGCGTCGTCGAGGAACGCAGCGAACACGGCGTGCCGCGGCTCGCGCTGCCGCGCAGCTGACCGCTAGGTCCCTAGCGCCGCGTGCGTTCGACGCCTTCGACGAGCCCGTTGGCGACGTGCGCGACGAACACGAAATCGGCGTCGCCGAGATCGTAGATCCAATCTTCGCGATGATCCTCGTCCTGGCGGATCACGCCCGGCGCGAGGCGGCGCGTGACGTAGCCCGGCTGCTCGTAGCGCGACTGCGGCGCGCCGCAATAAGCGACGAGCTCACCGCTACTCAAGCCGCGGGCCAGGCGTCCGATGTCGCCGCAGGAATCGCCGATCTCGGCGACGCCGCGCCCGAGCGTTTCTTCGCGTACGAGCCGCCCGTCGCGAAACAGCAGCCGTACGATGAGCCGGTTCGGGCCGAAGTTGTAGAACCATGCCGTGTAGACGACGTCGCGCTCGATCTGCTGCACGTCCGAGCCATAGATGTCCGCGCGGTAATGGGTTTCGACCCAGAACGGCTCGCCACAGCGATCGCGCACCTGGAACTCGTAGTCGCCGCTATGCGTGAGACTGGTGTCGCAGCGCATGGCCTGCGCGGTGTGCGCGCCGACCAGCAACAGCAGGATCGCGAGCAAGCGAGAGGCGTTCATGAGTCGTGGATTCCAGCGCGGGCTTCCAGGATTTGCGCCAGCACATCGGGCGCGTAATCGAACGAGTCGTAGTAGAGCCGGTCTTCCGGCAGGCCGGCGTCGATGAAGCTGCGCCGACCCGCGTCGATGAGCGCCGGCGGCCCGCTCATGTAGACGTCGAAACGCGAAAGATCGGGATGGTCTTCGAGCACCGCTTCGTGCACGAGTCCCCTGCGTTCCGCGCCGGCCGCTTCGGGATCGGAGATCACGGGCAGGAAGACGACATCGGGCGCTTCGCGCGTCCAGTGTTCCGCGAGTCCGCGCAGATAGAGATCCGCCGGCGTGCGCGCGCCCCAGTAGACGCGCATGCCGCGGCGCGTACCGAGATGCAGGAAATGTTCGACCAAGGCTTTGATCGGCGCGAATCCCGTGCCGCCGGCGACGAAGATCATGGGTCGTTCGGAGTGCTCGCGCGGGACGAAAGTTCCGAGCGGCCCTTCCACGCGCAGGGTGCTTCCGAGCGCGAGATCGGTGAATACGTGATGGGTGAAATCTCCGCCCGCCACGTGGCGCACGTGCAGTTCGATGTCGTCGCCGAGATGCGGCGCATTGGCGATCGAGAACGCGCGGCGACGGCCGCCCGGGAGCAGCACGTCGAGGTATTGCCCGGGCAGGCGCAGCAGGCGTTCGCCGCGCGGCGGCCTGAGGCCGAGCAACATCACGTCGGGCGCGAGCCGCTCCCGGCGCACGACCTTGAGCACGAGCACGCGGCGCGGCATGCTCGCGACCGACGGCACCTCGCGTGCGGCGATCACGAGATCGCTGCGCGGCGTGGCTTGACACAGCAGCACCTGATGCCGCGCGACTTCGGCCGCATTGAGCGCGCTCGGCGGATTGCGCGGATAGTGGCATTCGCCCGAGATCAGCGTCGCCTTGCAGCTTCCGCAGACGCCCGATAGGCAGCTGTACGGCAGTGCCAAGCCGGCGCGCCGCGCGGCGTCGAGCACGCTCTCATCGGGTTCGGCCGCGAAACGTTTGCCGCTCGCGTGGAGGGTGACGGTGTAGGACACGGAGCGATTGTCGCCGATCGCTCGCAGCGGCGGGAAGCATTGCTATAGTGCCGCGTCGATGAGGAGAACCGCATGGCGATCTGGAAACAGGACACCTCGCTCGAAGCGGCGAACGCGCTGAGCCGCGGCACGCTCGGCGAAGCGCTCGGCATCCGCTTCGTCGAAATCGGCGCCGACTACCTGCGCGGCACGATGCCCGTCGATGCGCGCACCAAGCAGCCGTTCGGACTGCTGCACGGCGGCGCTTCGGTGGCGCTCGCCGAGACGCTCGGCAGCCTCGCAGGCAATCTGTGCCTCGATCCCGCGCAGGAACTCGCCGTCGGGCTCGATATCAACGCCAACCACGTGCGCGCGGTCACTGACGGCGCCGTCACGGGCACCGCGCGGCCGCTCCACCTCGGACGCTCCACGCACGTCTGGGAGATTCGCATCGAGGACGAGCGCGGCCGGCTCGTCTGCGTCTCGCGGCTGACGCTTGCCGTGGTGCCGCGCCAGGCGGCGTGAACGGCGATGGGCTGGGCGACACCGTACGCGGAACTCAGTCCCGACGTCGTGCTGGCCGCGGTCGAGTCGGCCGGTGTGCACACGGACGGCCGCCTGCTCGCGCTCAACAGCTTCGAGAACCGCGTCTATCAAGTCGGCGTGGAGCATGGTCGGCCGCTCGTCGCGAAGTTCTACCGCGGCGGACGCTGGTCGGATGCGGCGATTCGCGAAGAGCATGCCTTCGCTGCCGAACTGGCCGGGGCCGAATTGCCTGTCGTGGCGCCGCTCGCGTTCGACGGACGGACGCTGCTCGCGCATCGCGAATTCCGCTTCGCGCTCTATCCGCGCCAGGGCGGCCGCGCGCCCGAGCTCGAATCGGCCGAGAACCTGCGCTGGATGGGCCGCCTGCTCGCGCGCCTGCACGGCGTCGGCGCGCGGCGACCGTTCGCTGCGCGCGGGCGCATCGATCGCGCTACGCTCGTCGACGCTCCGTCGCGCGCGGCGCTCGCGTCGCCGTTGTTGCCTACGGCGCTGCACGACCGATACGCGGCGGCGATCGCCGATCTCGGCGCGCTGCTCGATGCGGCCTTCGCGCGCTGCGGCGATATCCGCCGTCTGCGCCTGCACGGCGACTGCCACGCCGGCAACGTGCTCTGGACCGATGCGGGCCCCCATTTCGTCGATCTCGACGACGCCCGCATGGGCCCCGCCGTGCAGGACCTTTGGATGCTGGCGCCGAGCGCGCGAGCGCGCGAATGGCTGCTCGAAGGCTATGCCGAGTTCCGCGATTTCGACCGCCGCGAACTCGCGCTCGTGGAGCCCCTGCGCATCATGCGCCAGGTGCACTACGCCGGCTGGATCGCGCAGCGCTGGGACGATCCCGCGTTCCCACGCGCGTTCCCGTTCGTCGCCGAAGCGCCATGGTGGGAGCGCCACGTGGACGATCTGCGCGAGGCGGCCCACACATTGCGCGAGTCCGGCTGAGCTGGCTTGCTGCGTTGCAGCGCAGCCCTTGCCTTGGCTACCATCGACGCCACATGAATACGATGGCGACCCCGACTGCTGGCGCTCGCGACGGGCTGCGACTCCTGCGTTATCTGTGGCGCGTGCCCTTGTTGCTCGTGCACGCGATCATCGCGATACCGCTGGCGCTCGCGGTGTTCAACCCCTTGGCGCGACTCTGCTCGATCCGCGGCGAGCGACTCGACTACCGGATGACCCGCTGGTGGTCCGGCCGCATCGTGCGCATCTTCGGCTTCCGCATCCGCCGTTTCGGCGAGCCGCTGCCCGGCGCCGTGTTGTTCGTCGCCAACCATGTGTCGTGGCTCGACATCGAGCTCATGCACAGCCAGCGCATCATGAGCTTCGTGGCCAAGGCCGAGATCGCGCGTTGGCCTCTGATCGGCTGGCTCGCCACGCGCGCCGGTACGATCTACCACCAGCGCGGCAGCGCGCATTCGCTCGGCGCGGTCATGGAGCGCGTCGTGGGGCGTCTGCGCGAGGGGATGGCCGTCGGCGTGTTTCCCGAGGGCGGCACTGGGCAGGGCGACCGCGTACGCACGTTCCACGCGCGTATCTTCCAGGTGGCGCTCGATGCGGGCGTGCCGGTGCAGCCGGTGGCGCTCTGCTATGGCCACGAGGGGCGCATGGATTTGCGCGTGCCGTTCGCACCGCGGGAAAGTTTCCTCGGCAACTTCCTGCGTTTGCTCGGCGATGCCGGCGTGAACGCGGAGGTGCATTTTCTCGAACCGTTGTCGCTGGCCGTCGAGGGTCGCCGCCAGATTGCCGAGACGGCGCGCAGCCGTATCGCCGCGGCGCTCGGCTACGTCGACGCATGAGCGTGGCCGACGACTTCCGTCCACACCGCTGGTTGCGCAACCCGCACGTGCAGTCGTTGCTCGCCTCGAGCGGCGTGCGTCGCATGCTCTTCCGTCGTCGCCAAACGGCGCTCGAACGCGGCCGCAGCGAACACATCCTCGATTGCGGCAACGGCGTGCGCCTGCAAGGCTTCCACACGCCGCAGCGCGCCTACGCCGAGCCGCGCGCGCTCGCCGTGCTGCTGCACGGCTGGGAAGGCAGCGTCGATTCCACCTACATGCTGCACACCGGCGCACGCCTGCTCGCCGAAGGCTGCGACGTGTTCCGCCTCAATTTCCGCGATCACGGCGACACGCATCATCTGAACCGCGAGTTGTTCCATTCGTGCCGCATCGACGAAGTGGTCGGCGCGGTCAAGGACATCGCCGGCCGCTTCACGGTGCGGCCGCTCGTCATCGCCGGGTTTTCGCTCGGCGGCAATTTCGCGCTGCGCGTGGCCTTGCGCGCGGCGGCGGGCATTCCGCTCGCCTGGGCGTTCGCGGTGTGCCCGGTGATCAGTCCGCGCGCCGGTCTGGCGTCGATCGAGAGCGCGCCGTGGTTCTATGAGCGCTACTTCATGCACAAATGGCGCGGTTCGCTCAGACGCAAGCAGCGGCTTTTTCCACAAATGCAACTTTTCAGCGATCTGGAGCTGCGCGGCCGCATGCGCGAACTGACCCGCAGCATGGTGCTGCGGCATACCGATTTCGGCTCGCTCGAGAACTATCTCGACGGCTACTCGATCGCGGGCGAGACGCTCGCGAAGCTCGCGATCCCGGCGACGATCCTCACGGCGGCCGACGACCCGGTGATTCCGGTCGCCGAGTTCCGCGAACTCGCGCTCGCGCCAGGCACCGAACTCAAGATCGTGCCGCACGGCGGACACTGCGGCTTCATCGTCGATCTGTCGCTCAGGAGCTGGGCCGAGGATTTCCTCGTCGCGCGGCTCGAGCGCGTGCTCTCGAGTGCGGTGCCGCTAGCCAGCGGAGACGGTGCGGCCCTGAGCCCAAGCGCGTAGCGCGGCGACCTGTTCGGCCATCAGCACCGAGAGCGGTCGCGTTTCGGCAAGCGCGCGCGCGATATGCGCCTGCGTCGGCGAGCCGGTCTCGGCGGCGTATTGGGCCGAGACCACGGCTTGTTCGATCTCGGCGCCCGAAAATCCGTCGGCCGCAGCGGCGAGCGCGGTGAGATCGAAGTTCTTGGGATCGATGCTGCGCCGGGCGAGATGGATGGCGAAGATTTCCGCGCGCGCCGCCGCATCGGGCAGGTCGACGAAGAAGATCTCGTCGAAGCGGCCTTTGCGCAGCAGTTCCGCGGGCAGTTCGCGCACTTGGTTCGCCGTGGCCACGAGGAACACCGATTCGCGCCGCTCGGCCATCCAGGTCAACAGATACCCGAGCACGCGGCGCGAAACGCCGTCGTCGTTGTCGCCGCCCGCCAGCGCTTTTTCGATCTCGTCGACCCACAGCACGCAAGGCGCGAACTGCTCGGCGTGCTTGAGGCTCTGGCGCAGGTTGCGTTCGGTTTCGCCGTGATATTTGTTGTAGAGCGTGCCGAAGTCGAGGCGCACGAGCGGCACGCCGAACCCGCCCGCGACCGCCTTCGCCGCGAGGCTCTTCCCGCAGCCTTGCACGCCGAGCAACAGCACGCCCTTGGGCGGATCGAGCTTCGCCGCCGATTTGAGTCCCAGGAACGCGCCGCGCCGCTGCTCGACCCAATGCTTCAAGTGCGCGAGTCCGGCGACGTCGGCGAAGCGCGCGGTATCGCGCTCGAAACTCAGAAGGCCGTCTTTGTTCAGGAGCTCGAACTTGGCGCGCGCGAGCGCGGCGACATCGGATTCGGTCAGCGCACCGTCGTCGTAGATGATCTGGCGCACGATGCGGCGGGCGTCTTCGAGGCTCAATCCGCGCAGGTTGCGCACGACCGCACGTGCCGCATCGGCATCGACGTCCACACGCTTGCCGCCGTTGTCGCGCGAGTAGGCGAACGCTTCGTCGCGCACCAGCTGCGCGAGCGCCTGGCTGTCGGGCAGGCTGAGCGCGAAACGCGTGGCGAGCGGCTCGATCTCCTCGGGAAGCTCGAGCTTGGGGCTGATCAAGACGAGCGTATGCGCCGCCGATCCCTGCCGCTGGCAGATTTCGCGCAACAGACGCAGCGTCATCGTGTAGCGCAGGTACGGCTGGAAATCGAGCAGCAGGTAGATGCCGGCTTCGTGGGCGTGCTTGATGGCCGTCAGCGTCGCCGTCGCGTCGGGTGGCACATCGGCGCCCGAGTCTTCTTCCTTCTCGGCATCCATGTCCAGACGCTTCAATCCGTCCGTGATACTCCAGCGATAAAGCGGCCGCAACACCTCGGCGATGAGGTGCCGGAACGTGGCGAGAACGCGGTTTTCCTCGACCGTTTCGATCGCGATCAGCGGCGTGGCGGCGCGGATCAGCGTGGCCAGATCCTGAAGTTCGGTCATGGTTCGACGTGACGCTGGGGGCGCATAGCCTAGCAGAAGCCGGCGCAAGCAGACCCACCTCGATCAAGGCGCAGGACGGACGCCTGCGGCATAATGCGCACCCCGGCGTAGTGGCGCCGGCACGATATCCGCACTGCCATGACGCTACAGGAAGCACTGGAACTGCATCGCCAGGGTCGGCTCGAAGAAGCCGAGCAGGCCTATCGCGCGCATTTGACCGGCGATCCGGAAAATCCCGACGCTTTGCACCTGCTCGGCGTCGTTCGCCACCGGCGCGGCGATGCGCCGGAAGCCGAACGATCGATCCGCGCCGCGATCGCCCGCGCGCCCGAGCAAGCGCAATATCACTTGTCGTTGGGCGGCGTCCTGCTCGATACCGGGCGCGACGAGGAAGCTCGCCGGAGTTTCGAGACCGCACTGAGCCTCGATCCGAACAGCGCCGAGGCGCACATGCTGCTCGGCCATCTTGCGCTGCGCGGCGGGGATGCCACAGACGCCGAGAGCCGTTTCCGCATCGGCCGTCGCGTCGACGATGAGAATCCGCTGATCCTGCTCGGACTCGGCAATGTATATCTCGGGCGCGGCGATTACGCGCGCGCGGTGAAGTTCCTGGCGCGCGCCGCGGAAGGTAGGCCGCAAGACGCGGCGGTCCAGACCGCGCTCGGCCAGGCGTTGTTCGGCACCGAAGCGTTCGCGTTCGCCGAGAAGGCGTTCGAGAACGCGTTGCGTCTGCGTCCGGAACTCGGCATCGCGAAGCTGTTCCTCGCGCGCGCCAAGATGCGTCAGGACAAGCTCGAAGAAGCACGCGAGCTGTTCGCCGAGCTCGCGGCGGCGAACGTGCAGCCGTTCGGCGCCAATGCCGGCCTCGGCGACATCGCCCGCAAGCAGAACCAGTTCGTGCGCGCGCTCAAATTCTACCGGCGCGCCCTCGCGATCGATCCGACGCACGCCGGCGCGATCAATGCGTGCGCGATCTGCATGGAGCGGCTCGGCGACCTCGCCGGTGCCGCGGCGTATCTCGCCAACGGTCTCAAGCACGCCCCCGACGCCGAAGAGTTGCGACGCCCGCTCGCGGAACTGCTCGACCGGCTCGGACGTGCCGAGGAAGCCGCGGCCGTGCGCGCGACGGTGCGCACATGAGCGCAGCGCTCGAGCGCGAGCTCGAAACGGCACGCGCGCAGGTTGGCCGCGGCGATCTCGCGGCGGCGAGTGCGAGCTACGCGCGAGCGCTTGCGCTGGCGCCGGATCAGCCGGAAGCGCTGAGTTTCCTCGGCGTGCAGGCGCTCAACGCCGGCCACGAGCGGCGTGCGCTCGAGCTGCTTGCGCGGGCAGTCGAAATCGAACCCGCGAATGCGCAGTACCGGTACAACGCCGGATTCGCGTATCTGTCGGCCGGTCGGCTCGACGAAGCCAGACGCGAGCTCGCGGAGACCGTCGCGCTGGCGCCGAAGCTCCATCCGGCGCGGCTGCACTATGCGCGTACGCTCGAGCAGCTCGGCCGCGAGCACGAGGCGCTCGTGCAGTATTTCGCTGCCATCAATCGTGCGCAGGCGCAGGGACGATGGCTCAACGACGCGACGACGGCGCCGGCGTTGCGCGAGCTCGTGCGCTACGCGATGGGCTACGTCGATGCCGGACGCAGGCGTGTGTTCGACGCCGTGCTCGCTCCGTTCGTCGAACGCCACGGCGAAGCCGCGCTTGCGCGCACTCGCGAGTGCCTGCACATGTATCTCGGCGACGTGCCGACGCGGTACGCCGATCCGCGCCAAAAACCGAAATTCCTCTACTTCCCGGGCGTGCCTGCGACGACGTACTACGACCGCGCACTGTTCCCCTGGTACGAGGAGCTCGAAGCCAATACCGCGGCGATCCGCGACGAATTGCTCGCGGTCATGGCGTCGGACCGCGGTCTCGAGCCGTTCCTCGGCGAGCATTCGGTCGAGCAGGTCTCGCACTACCTGGCCGGCGCCGAAAAGGCCGCGTGGGACGCGTTCTTCTTCTACCGTCACGGTGAGCGTTACGACGAGAATTGCGCGCGGTGTCCGCGGACGGCCGCACTTCTCGATGCGATGCCGCTCGTGCGCATCCGCGAGCACGCGCCCGAAGTGTGTTTCTCCGTGCTGACGCCGGGCACGCACATCCTGCCGCATCGGGGTGTGACGAACACGCGGCTCGTCACGCATCTGCCGCTCATCGTGCCCGGCGATTGTGCGATCAACGTCGGCGGCGAGCTGCATGCGTGGGAAGAGGGGCGTTGCATCACGTTCGACGATACCTTCGAGCACGAAGCCTGGAATCGCAGCACGCAAACGCGCGTTGTCATGCTGCTCGATGTCTGGAATCCGCACCTGACCGACGTCGAACGCGACGCCGTGTCCATGCTCGTCGCCGCCATCGGCGAGTTCAATCGCGAATGGGAAGATCTGGAATAAGCACCTTCTTGGTGCGACTCGCGCCATTTTCTGCCTTTTTCTTGTGCGAACGGCCGCCGGTCGGTTTCGCCGTCCTCACGTAAGTACCCGACTGTAA
>Ga0070741_10008557_pt1 | contig 20438 bp, 19 predicted proteins | sample Coa_R1_4_FD_66440 | JGI IMG/M metagenome (GOLD analysis project Ga0070741, IMG submission 66440) | Surface soil microbial communities from Centralia Pennsylvania, which are recovering from an underground coalmine fire - Coalmine... | ecosystem: Environmental > Terrestrial > Soil > Unclassified ...
GCGATGAGCGGCAGCGTCACCTTCCTGAACGTCGTCCACTCGTTCGCGCCGAGATCCATCGCGGCCTCCTCGAGATGGCGGTCGAAGCCGACGAGCCGCGCCTTCACCGTGACGACCGCGAAGCTCACACAGAACATCACGTGCGCGATGAGGATCGTCCAGAAGCCGAGCGGCGTGCTGAAGTTGAGGAACAGCGTCAGGAGCGAGGCGCCGAGGACGATCTCCGGCGTCGAGAGCGGCAGGAAGACGATGAAGTTCGTCGTGCCGCGGCCGCGGAACCCGTAGCGCACGAGCGCGAGGGCCATGAGCGTGCCGAGCGCCGTGGCGAGGATGCTCGCGATCACGGCGATCTCCAGGGAAAGGACGACCGCGCTCTGGATGCCCGGGATCGCGTTCCAGTGCGTCCAGTTCGACCAGGTGAAGCCCTCCCACGTGTAGTTGAACCGACCCCTTGGGTGGTTGAAAGAGAAGGCCGCGACGACGGCGATCGGGAGGAGCAGGTAGCCGAAGAAGAGCAGCGCCCAGCCCGTCAGGAGGTGCCGGCGGAGGAACGCGAGCCTCATCCCGTGAGCTTCTCCGTGCCGACCGCGCGCGCGTAGCCGAGCACCATCGCCATGATGATCGCCATCAGGATGACCGACATCGCCGACGCGGACGGATAGTCGGGAAGCCCTCCCACGTACTTCGCCTGGATCACGTTGCCGATCATGTGGGTCGTCGGCGAGCCGAGCAGCTGGGCGTTGATGAAGTCGCCGGCGGCGGGGATGAAGGTGAGGAGCGTTCCTGCGACGACGCCCGGCAGCGAGAGCGGGAACGTGACCCGCAGGAACGCGATCCACTTGTTCGCGTAGAGATCCTCCGCTGCCTCGACGAGCCGCTGGTCGATCTGCTCCAGCGAGACGTAGAGCGGCAACGCCATGAACGGCAGGAAGTTGTAGGTGATGCCCGCGACGACGGCCGTGCCCGTCGCGAGCACGCGGCCGCCGGGCGAGACGAGGTGGATGTCCGTCAACAGCCGGACGACGAGACCGTGGTCGGAGAGGATCGTCTCCCAGGCGAGCGTCCGGATCAGGTACGTGACGAAGAACGGCGCGACGATGAACAGGAGGAGCAGGTTCTTCCACTTCCCGCCCCGGAACGCGATCCAGTAGGCAACCGGGTAGCTGACCACGAGTGCGATGACAGTGGCCAAGCCGGCGTACTCGAACGACCGCTCGAACTCGCCGCGATAGCCCGTGATCGCGCTCCAGTAGTTGCCCCAATCCCACGTGAAATGGGATCCGAAGAAGGCGCTCTGCGACTGCAGCGACTGGTCGACCAGGTAGCCGAGGGGGACCAGGAAGAAAAGCGCCAGCCACAGCATCCCCGGCGAGAGCAGCAGGTACGGAGTCGTGCCACGGTGCCGGCGGAGGAAGCCCATCAGTCCGGGGTCAGGCGGAGGTCAGGTTCGCCCAGGCTGTCTGATACTTCTGGTTCGTCAGCGCCGTCGGATCGATCGTGTGGACGTTGTCGAGCTCCTTCTGGGTCGGAAAGATCAGCGGGTTGTTCGCGATCGAGGGATCGTGCTTCAAGAGCACTTCCTTCGCCCCGAGCACCGGGCAGACGTAGTTGACGTAGTCCTCGATCTCGGCCGCGATCTTCGGTGTGTAGACCCAGTTCATGTACACGCTCGCCGTGTAGACGTTGCCGCCCTTCGGGATGAGCATGTTGTCCGTCCAGACGTCGCCGCCGGTATCGGGCAGGTTCCACTTCAGATGCGAGTTGTCGGCCTGCAGCTGGACGATGTCTCCCGACCAGGCCATCGTCGCGGTCAGGTCGCCGTTCGCGAGGGCGCTCGCGTAGTCGTTGCCGTAGAACGACCGGATCTGGCCGGAGTGCACAGCCTTCTCGATGGTGGACATCGCCCTGTTGAACGTCCGATCGGTGACCTTGGCCGGATCGTCGCCGTTGTAGAGCATCACGAGGATGAGCGTGTCGGCGAACTCGTTCAGGAGGCCGACCTTGCCCCTCAGCTTCTTGTTGCCGAGCAGGTCGCCCATCGTCAGCACAGGCTCGGTCTGCTTCGCGTTCCAGCCGATGCCGGTGAAGCCCGACTGCCACGGGAGGCTGTAGTCGCGGTGGGGATCCCAGCTCGGGTGCCGCTGCTGCGGGATGAGGTTCTTGATGTTCGGGATCGCGCTCTTGTCGAGCTTCTCCACCCACTGCTTCTCGACGAGCAGAGCCGGGTATGGCGAGTTGTCGGTCATGACGATGAGGTCACGGCCGGTGCTCTGCCCGTGCGAGAGCTCGGGCTCGATCTTCGCCCAGAACGAGTTGTTGTCGTTGATGTCCTCGGTGTAGTCGACGTGGACGCCGTACTTCGCCTGGAACTGGTCGAGCGACGGGTGCTTGTTCCCCTTCTTGTCGATGTAGAGGGTCCAGTTCGAGAAGTGCAGGGTCTTGGCGAGCGTGTGCGAGGTCGTGCCGGTGTTGCCGCCGGTCGACGGGCTGCTGCCGCCGCAGGCGGCGAGCAGGCCGGGAACGGTGAGGACGGAGCCGCTCGCGGCGGCCCGGCGGATGAAGGTCCTGCGACTGATGCGGTCGGTCATTGCGACTCCTCCTGGGCGTCGACGACGAAGGTGCAGTCGGGGCTCCAGCCGAGCGTCAGCCGCTCGCCGGTCGCCACCTGCGCACCGAGCCGGTCGTTCTGGACGTAGACCGTCACCGGTCCGGCCGGCGTGTCGAGGATGTACTGGGTCGAGACCCCGATGTACGCGCTCTCGGCGACGGTTCCCGAGAGCGAGTTCTCTTCCGTGCCGCCGCCGAGCCGGAGCTTCTCCGGCCGGACGCCGATCCGGACGGCGCCGCTGCGGCCGGCGAGCGCCTCGCGCGGGACGCGAACCTCCGTCCCGTCCTGCAGCTTGACGCGGTCGTCCCCGGCGACCGTGCCCGGCAGGAGGTTCGAGACGCCGAGGAAGCCGGCGACGAACGGCGTGCGCGGCTTCTCGTAGAGCTCGCTCGGCGTGCCGAGCTGCTCGATGTGGCCGCCGTTCATGATCACGATCCGGTCGGCCATCGTCATCGCCTCCTCCTGGTCGTGCGTGACGTGGACGAACGTGATCCCGACCTCGTGCTGGATCCGCTTCAGCTCGAGCTGCATCTCCTTGCGGAGCTTGAGGTCGAGCGCTCCGAGCGGCTCGTCGAGGAGCAGGACGCGCGGCCGGTTGACGAGCGCGCGGGCAAGCGCGATCCGCTGCTGCTGGCCGCCGGAGAGCTGGCGCGGCTTGCGCCGCTCGAGGCCGGCGAGGCCGACGAGCTCGAGCGCCTCGCCGACGCGCGTGCGCAGGTCGTCCGACCTGATCCCGCGACGCCGCAATCCGAAGGCGACGTTCTCGAAGATCGAGAGGTGCGGGAAGAGCGCGTACGACTGGAAGACGGTGTTGACGTCGCGCTTGTACGGCGGCAGGGGCGCGACGTCCACGCCGCCGAGCTCGATCCGTCCCGCGGTCGGCTCCTCGAAGCCGCCGATCATCCGGAGCGTCGTCGTCTTGCCGCAGCCGGACGGGCCGAGGAGCGCGAAGAAATGGCCGCGGTCGATGTCGAGCGAGATGTCGTCGACCGCGACGACGTCCTCGAAGCGCTTCGTCAGGCCGATCAGGCGGATGTCGTAGTCGACTGCCGCAGCGACCGCCGTCATTGCATCTCCTGCCACGCCTCGGCGAGCACGTCGCCGAGGATGCCGGTCATCTCGTCGAACTGCTCCTGCGTCGCGACGAGCGGCGGCGAGATCTGGATGACGGGGTCGCCGCGGTCGTCCGCGCGGCAGATGAGACCCTTCTCGAACAGCCGGTGCGAGAGGAAGCCGCGCAGGAGCCACTCGCACTCGTCGTCGCTGAACGTCTCCCGCGTCTCCTTGTCCTTGACGAGCTCGAGCGCGTAGAAGAACCCCGCGCCGCGCAGGTCGCCGGCGATCGGGAGGTCGAGGAGCTGCGCAAGCGTCGACCGGAACGCGTCCTCGTTCTCCCGGACGTGCTCCATGATCCTCTCCCGCTTCATGATCTCGATGTTCTTGAGCGCGATCGCGCTCATCACGGGATGGCCGCCGAACGTGATGCCGTGCGAGTACATCGACGTGTCGACGAGGAACGGCGCCATCACCCGGTCCGTCGCGACGACCGCGCCGATCGCGGCGTACGACGAGGAGAGCCCCTTCGCGCACGTGACGATGTCCGGCCGGATGTCGTAGCGCTCCGACGCGAACCAGTGGCCGAGCCGGCCGAAGCCTGTGATCACCTCGTCGGCGGAGAGGAGGATGTCGTAGCGGTCGCACAGCTCGCGCACGCCGCGCCAGTAGCCCTCCGGCGCGACGAAGGCGCCCCCCGCGTTCTGGACCGGCTCCATGTGGACGAGGCAGACCGTGGCCGGGTCCATCTCGAGGATCGTCCGCTCGAGCTCCTCGAGCAGGAAGGCAGTGAACTCCAGCTCGCTCTCGCCCTCCGGCCGGTGGTAGCGGTTCGTGTTGCTCACGTGCCGCACCTCGGGCACGAGCGGCTCGAACGGCGTCCGCAGCGCCTCGATCCCGTTGATCGAGAGGGCGCCGAACGTCGTGCCGTGGTACGCGATGTCGCGGGCGATCGCCTTGTACTTCTTCCCCGGCGGCAGGCCGTCGCGCGCGGCGAAGTACTGGCGCGCGAGCTTCCAGGCCGACTCGACGGCCTCCGAGCCTCCCGAGCAGAAGAAGACCCGGTTGAGGTCGCCGGGGGCGAGGGAGGCGACCTCGGCGGCGAGCTCGATCGCGCGAGGATGCGCGTACGTCCAGTTCGTGTAGAAGGGCAGCTCCTTCATCTGCTCGTGCGCCGCCTGCCCGATCTCGTCCCCGTAGCCGTAGCCGAGGTTGACGGAGAAGAGCCCCGCGAGCGCGTCGAGGTAGCGGTTGCCCTCGGAGTCCTCGAGGTAGCAGCCGTCGCCGCGGACGATGATCGGCGGCGCGTGCCCGCCCATGCGCGTGAAGTGGAGCCAGAGGTGGTCGCCGGCGAGCCGGCGGAGGTCAGTTGCCACGCGTTCCCCAGTCGTAGAGTTGCTTCCACATCTCGAGGTAGAGAAAGGTCTCGGTCGAGACGACGCCGTCGAGCGCCCGCATCCGGTTCGTGAGCTCGAGGAGCTCGGCGCGGCCGGCGGTGACGACCTCGACGATGACGTCGAACTGGCCGGCGGTGACGACGACGTAGTCGGCCTCGGACCAGCGCGAGATCTCGTCCGCGACCGTGCTCGGCGGCCCCGACGTCTTGACCCCGACGATCGCCTGCTCGAAGCCGAGGCCGAGCGGATTCGTGACGGCGACGACCTGGAGGATCCCCTCGGCCGTGAGGCGCGTGTAACGGGCGCGGACGGTCGCTTCCGAGACCCCGATGCGCGCGGCGATCGCGCGGAACGACTCGCGCCCGCTGACCTGGAGCGCCTCGATGATCTGCCGGTCGAGGTCGTCGATCCGCCGCGGCGGCGCGACGGCTCCCCGTTCCGTTCCTTCACCCGTGAACCGAACGGCCACCTCGTGCTCGCTGCGCATCGCGCAGGATTCCTACCACCCCGCTGCGCATTTCGTCAATGCGATGCACGTGCGAGTGCGCGTTTCAGCGGTCCGCCCGGATTCTCGACCGCCGGACCATGCCCGACGCAGAGGAGCGACGGCTCGAGCCCGGTGAGCGCGCGTGCCGACTCGAGGTTCTTCCCGTCGTCCCACGTCGCCATCGCCGCGAGCGGGAACGGGAGCGGGAAGCCGTTCGAGACGGCGAACCGGCCGTACGAGGTGAAGACGTCGCCGGCGATGAGGCTGCGATCGCGCGTGTCGAGGAAGGCGACGTGCCCGGGTGTGTGCCCTGGCGCGGCGACGACCTCGAGGCTGCCGACGCGGTCACCCGGCCGGAGGAGGACGCCGGGCAGCGTCTTCAGCGTCGGCCACGAGCCCGGCAGCTTCCCCTCGACGACATGCTCGCCGGCGTGGATCCGCGCGTCGAGCTCCGGCATGTGCACCTCGACCTGGTCGCCGAGCCGTTCGCGCAGCTCGTCGAGGGAGCCGACGTGGTCGCCGTGCCCGTGCGTAAGCGCGATCCGCGCGATCGTCCCGCCGGCCGCCGCGGCAGCCTCGATCAGGTCGCTCGCGCCGCGCGGCAGCGTCGTGTCGACGAGCGTGAAGCCGCCCTCCTCGCGCACGAGGTACGCGTTGACGAACCGCGCGCGTGTGAGCTGGACGAGGTTCTCGGTGAGTTGACGCGAGCGCACGCTGTCCCTAGTCTGACCGTCGTCCGCGTTCCCGGCGAGAGGAGGCTCGAACAAATGACTGTGCGCACTGCCTCCTCGGTCTTCCTGACCTAGCGCCGGCGCTCCCGCTCGTGGACGCGTTCGGCGTCCACCTCACGCGAAGGAGATTTGCGTTGCCTGGATTCGACCTGGCCGCGCTCGGATGGAACGCCGAGCAGGCCGAACAACTTGAGCCTGGACTCGTGCCGGGTCGCGTCGCCGCCGCCCACCGCGGCGCGTTCGACGTCTGGACGGAGGAAGGGTCCGTCCCCGCGAGCCTGCCCGGCAAGCTGCTGCACGAGGGTCTCGACGTCGCCGTCGGCGACTGGGTCGGGCTCTCCGAGGGGCTCATCCGCACCGTCGTCCCGCGCCGCAGCGCGCTCGTCCGCAACGCGGCCGGCCTGACGACAACGGCTCAGACGCTCGCCGCGAACGTCGACGTCACGTTCGTCGTCTCCTCGCTCGGCCCGGACCTCGAGCCGCGCCGGATCGAGCGCTACCTCGTCACGATCTGGGAGAGCGGCGCGGCGCCCGAGATCGTGCTCACGAAGGCCGACCGGCTCGAGGATCCGTGGAAGCTCGTCGCGGAGGTCGAGGCGGTGGCGCTCGGCGTCCCCGTCCACGTCGTCTCGGCGCTGACGGGACAGGGCTGCGAGGCGCTCCGCGCGCGGATCCCCGCGGCGGCCACGGCCGTCCTGCTCGGCTCGTCCGGCGTCGGCAAGTCGACGCTCGTCAACCGCTGGCTCGGCGACGAGGTGATGGCGACGACTGAGACGCGCGAGGACGACGACGAGGGCCGTCACACGACGACCGTCCGCCAGCTCCTCGAGCTGCCGGGAGGCGGCCTCGTCATCGACACGCCCGGCCTCCGCGAGCTGCAGCTCTGGGACGTCGGCACGGCCGGCCTCGACGCGACGTTCTCGGACGTCGAGGAGCTCGCGGCGGAGTGTCGCTTCGGCGACTGCAGCCACGAGCACGAGCCGGGCTGCGCGGTCGTCGCCGCGGTCGAGTCCGGCGCGCTCCCGCACGAGCGGTTCGCGAGCTGGCGGAAGCTCCAGCGCGAGCTCCGCGCGATGGCGATGCGCCACGACGCCCTGCTCCGCAAGGAGGAGACGCGGAAGTGGAAGCTGCGGGCCCGGGAAGGAAGGGCGCGCGCGCGGCTGCGCTAGCGCATTCCCATCCCGTGGCAGCCGCCGGAGAGGCTCTTGAAGAGCTTGCCGAGCTTGAGCGGGCACGTGCCGGCGACGAAGCCGTCCACCCGCTTGCGGATCGTGCTGTTCTCGACCTGCCGCTTCGCTGCGCTCACCGGCATCGCCGTCAGACGGTGTTGCGCGAGGACGTAGGCGAAGAGCGCGCTCTGCAGGCCGGCGACCGACCTGCCCGGCGTGGTGCTCGCGACCGCGGCGAGCGGATGCCCCGGCCGAAGCTCCCGCTCCAGCACGGCCGTGGAGATGCCGAGATAGGAGGCCGCGGCGCCGTAGAGGCTCTTCGCGTGGAGATTCACGGCCGGCAGGGCCCGCTGGCTCTGCGCAGCGAGCGCGCCGCCCGTGGCGCCGCCGGCGATCAGCAGGATCGCCGCGGCGGCAACGAGCTTCCGCCTCAGGCTCATGTGCGGAGTATGACGAAGCGCTAGGACTTCGGGGCGGCGGCGGCGATCTCGGCCGGCGCATCCGCGTGCTTCGTCGCGAAGTTCTCCGCGAACATCCGCGCAAGCTCGCGCGCTTTCGCGTCGTACCGCTGCGGGTCGGTCCACGTCGAGCGCGGGTCGAGGAGCGACTCGTCGACGCCCGGCGCCGTCACCGGGACCTCGAAGCCGAACACCGGATCGGTGCGGAACTCGACGTCGTGCAACTCGCCGGAGAGCACGGCGGAGAGGAGTCCGCGCGTCGCCTTGATCGGCATCCGGTGGCCCTCGCCGAACGGCCCTCCCGTCCAGCCGGTGTTGATCAGCCAGACGGTGGCGCCGTGCTCGTCGAGCTTCTTGCCGAGCAGGTCGGCGTAGACGGTCGGCGGTTGTGGCAGGAACGGCGCGCCGAAGCACGTGGAGAAGGTCGGCTGCGGCTCGGTAACGCCGAGCTCCGTGCCGGCGAGCTTCGACGTGTAGCCGGAGAGGAAGAAGAAGAGTGCCTGCTCGCGGGTCAGGCGCGCGATGGGCGGCAGGATCCCGAAGGCGTCCGCCGCGAGGAAGAGCACCGAGCGCGGATGGCCGGCGCGCTTCGCGGGGAGTGCGTTCGCGATCCGCTCGAGCTTGTACGCGGCGCGGGTGTTCTCCGTCTTCGAGTCGTCGTCGAGATCGAGCTCGCCGCGCTCGTCGGCGACGACGTTCTCGAGCACCGTGCCGAAGCTGTGCACCGCGCCCCAGATCTCCGGCTCGGCGTCGGCGGAGAGCCGGATCGTCTTCGCGTAGCAGCCGCCCTCGAAGTTGAAGACGCCCTCGTCGCCCCAGCCGTGCTCGTCGTCGCCGATCAGCTTCCGCGACGGGTCGGCGGAGAGCGTCGTCTTCCCCGTGCCCGAGAGCCCGAAGAAGATCGCGACGTCCTCCCCGTCCTCGGAGACGTTCGCGGAGCAGTGCATCGGCGTGACGCCCTCGAGCGGGAGGCGGTCGTTCATCACCGTGAAGACGGACTTCTTGATCTCGCCGCCGTAGAACGTGCCGCCGATCAGAACTTCGCCGCGGCTCGGGTGGAGACAGACGAAGACGCCGGTGCGCGTGCCGTCCTGCTCGGGGTCGGCCTCGACCTCGGGCTCGTGGAGGACGAGGACGTCCGGCTCGAAGTCCTCGAGCTCGGCGTCGGTCGGGTCGATGAACATCGTCTTCGCAAAGAGCGCGTGGTACGGGTGCGTCGTGAGGACGCGCACCGCGAGCCGGTGCTTCGGGTCGGCGCCGCAGAAGGCGTCGATGACGTAGACGTCGGAGCGCTCGAGGTGCGCGACGACCTTCGCGCGCAGCCCGTCGAAGTTCTCCTCGGAGATCTCGGCGTTGACGTCACCCCACCAGATGCGGCCCTCGGAGCCGGGCTCGCGGACGATGAACTTGTCCTTCGGGGAGCGGCCGGTGAAGCGGCCGGTGTCGACGACGAGCTGCCCGGACTCGCCGAGCGTCGCCTCGCCGCGCTCGAGCGCCGCCGCATAGAGCTGCGACGTGCTCGGATTGCGCAGCACGCGGCCGCCGGCGCGGAGGCCGTGCGTGGCGAGAGCTTCCTCTGGCAGGTCGGCGATCGTCACGAGTTGCGAATCGTAGTCGAGGAGGCTCAGGCGGCCGGGCGGTGGCGCTCGACGATCGCGGCCGTGTCGACTCCCGCGGGGAGCGTCCCGTACGCCGAGCCCGTGCGCGCCCGGAAGGCGTCCGCGACCGCCGCCGGCGCGTGGCGGACGAGGAGCGATGCCTGGAGCGCGACCGCGAGGCGCTCCACGGCGACGCGGGCCGACGCTTCCTCCGCCCCGGCCACCGCCTCGTCGGCGGCTCGGGTCAGCTCCGGCTCGCCGGCGAGCGCGATCTCGTCCCGTAGCGCCTCGAGCGACTCCGGCTCCCGCTGGAGCGCGCGCAGGACGTCGAGGCAGACGACGTTGCCGGATCCCTCCCAGATCGACTGAAGCGGCTGCTGCCGGTAGAGCCGCGGCAGGCCGGACTCCTCGACGTAGCCGTTGCCGCCGAGGCACTCGAGCGCCTCCGCCGCGTGGCCGGGTCCGCGCTTGCAGACCCAGTACTTCGCGATCGCGGTGGCGACCCGCGCGAACGCCGCCTCGCGCTCGTCGGTCGCGCGCCGGTCGTAGGCGCGGGCGAGCCGCATCGCCGTCACGGTCGCCGCCTCCGACTCGACGCTGAGATCGGCGAGGACGTTCTGCATGAGCGGCTGGTCGGCGAGGAGCGCGCCGAACGCCGACCGGTGCGCGGCGTGGTGCGTCGCCTGCTCGACGGCCTGCCGCATCGCGCCCGCCGTCCCGAGCACGCAGTCGAGCCGCGTGTGGACGACCATCTCGACGATCGTCCGGACGCCGCGGCCCTCCTCCCCGACGAGCCGCGCCCGCGCGCCGCGCAGCTCGAGCTCGCTCGAGGCGTTCGAGCGGTCGCCGAGCTTGTCCTTCAGGCGCTGGATCTCGAAGCCCTCGCCGCGGCGCAGGAGGAAGCACGAGAGACCGCCCGGCGCCTGCGCGAGGACGAGAAAGATCTGGGACATCGGCGCGGAGCAGAACCACTTCGCGCCGTCGAGGACGTACTCGTCGTCGCCCACGGGCGTGGCCGTGGTCGTGTTGGCGCGGACGTCAGAGCCTCCCTGCCGCTCGGTCATCGCCATGCCGCAGAGCGCGCCCTCGCCGTAGACGGTCGAGGTGAGAAGCGGTTCCCACTCGGCCGCGAGATGTGGCGCGGCGGCCCGCAGCGCCGGCACCGCCGCATGGGTCATCGAGACCGGACAGCCGTGTCCCGCCTCGACCTGCGCGGCGAGCATGAACAACGCGGCGCGCGCGACGTGCGCGCCGTCCCGCGGCTCCGTCCACGAGAGTGAGTGGAGACCGTGCGCGAGCGACAGCCGCATCAGCTCGTGCCAGGCGGGATGGAACTCGACCTCGTCGATACGGTTCCCGTAGCGGTCGTGCGTGCGGAGCTTCGGCGGGTTCTCGTTCGCGAGCCTCCCCCACTCGAGCGGCTCGCCCGTGAGCAGCCGGCCGAAGCTCGAGCAGCGCTCCGCCGCCCAGCCGGCTCCCTCCCGCTCGACCGCCTCGACGAGCGGCGGGTTGCACGCGAAGAGGTCGTGCCCTGCGAGCGGCGGTGCCTGGTTCGCGCCCGCCGACGACGAGGTCGTCGCCATACGAAAACATTACGCGAGGAGAGGTGTCCGGCCCGGCCTGGCCGGGTAGTCCCGGCCGCAGAACCGCGACCCGGGGGGATCCATGCGGATGTTGCGTCCTGTCTCGAAGCTGCTCGCCGTCACCGTGTTCCTCGTCCTCGCCCTGGCGGCGGGCGCCCAGGCGAAGAGCCGGCCGACGCTCGCGCAGCTCGCGGCGAGCAAGCTCGGCCTCACCTGCACGAAGGTGACGACCGCGGACAAGGTCTCGTATCTCGACTGCTCCGGGAAGATCCCGAGCTTCGACGGGCTCGGCCTCGACACCGACCTCTCCATCCCCCTCACCGCCACCCGGCCTCGCCAGACGCTCGTGATGCTGCACGGCTGGGGACAGGACAAGACGTACTGGGAAGCGAGCACGAAGGCCGGCGACGGCGCCGACACGTACCACTGGAACAACGTCTGGTTCGTCTCGAAGGGCTGGGTCGTCGTCAACTACACGGCGCGCGGCTTCCAGCAGTCCTGCGGCATGACCGACCAGACCGCGAGCTGCACACCGAACGGCTACACGCACCTCGCCGACCGCCGCTTCGAGACGCGCGACACCGAGACGCTGCTCGGGAAGCTCGTCGACGCCGGGATCGCGAACCGGAGCGAGCTCGCGGCGACCGGCGGCTCGTACGGCGGCGGGCAGACGTGGAACCTCGCGACGGCGCTGCCGTGGAAGAGCCCGCACGGCGTCCGGCTCCGGCTCGCCGCCGGCGTGGCGAAGTACCCGTGGACCGACCTCCTCGACTCACTCGTCCCGAACGGCCGCGCCACTCCCGCCGTCAAGCAGCCGGCGCAGCACTCCGTGCCGTACGGCATCGCGAAGGAGAGCTACATCGACGGCCTCTGGGCGGTCGGCCGCGCCGAGGCGAACGGGCGATACGACGCCAATCCCGCCGACCCCGGCACCGACCTCGACGAGCAGCAGGCGGTCGTCCAGGCGGGCGAGCCGTACGACCCGAGCACCAACCCGATGCTCCAGGCGACAATCGACTCGTTCACGTACCGCTCGGCGTACGACGCGACCGCCTTCTTCAAGCGGCTCGAGGCGCGGACGGTCAAGCCCGTCCCGGTCCTCTCGATCCAGGGCTGGACCGACCCGCTCTTCCCGGCCGTCCAGACGCTCCAGATGTTCCGGAAGCTGAAGGCGGCGGATCCGGGCTATCCGATCCAGATGGTGTTCGCGGACATCGGCCACTCGAACGCCCAGAACCCGGCCTGGCAGTGGAAGCCGATCAACGCGACGGCGTACCGCTTCCTCGAGGCGAACGTGCTCGGCCGGAGGAAGCTCGCGCCGCCGAAGCAGGCGTACTCGTTCGAGACCGAGTGCTCGGGCACCGCGCACCCGGCGCCCGTCGCCGGCTCCTGGCGCTCGCTCTCGAACCACACGCTCGCGCTCACGTCGACGACCGCGGGGACGACGACCTCCGCCGCCCCGAACCCCGCCGACGGCGCCGCGACGGATCCGATCGCGAACGCCGGCTGCCTGAAGGAGGACGCGAGCACGACCGATCCGGGCGCCGTCTACTACACGTTCGCGAACGCACAGGCGACGCACCTCCTCGGCCTGCCGGTCGTCCGGCTCGGCTACACGCTCACGGGCCGGGATGCGACGGTCGCGCTCAAGCTGTGGGACGAGGCGCCGGACGGCTCGAAGACGCTCGTCACCCGCGGCGAGTACCGGCTCTCGACGGCGGGCGGCGATCCCGCGGCGGGCACGCTGAAGACGTACCTCTATGGCAACGACTGGGTCTTCCCCGCCGGCGACAAGATCGTCCTCCAGGTGACGCAGAACGACGCGCCGTACCTCCGCCCGGACAACGAGCCGTCCTCGATCGCGTGGTCGAAGCTGACGCTCGACCTGCCGACGCGCTCCTAGCTCCGGGTCTCTACGCCAGGACGCTGCACTGCACCTCGCGGAGGCAGTCGCGAATCCGTCGCTCGGCGAGGGTGAGGACGAAGGAACGGATCGGGACGTCGTCGTACTCGTCGAGGATCTTGTCGGCACAGGCGCGGATCTCCTCGCCGCTCTTCGAATCGCCGAACTCGGCTGCCAGCGACGGGAGAAGCTGGACAAGGCGGCGCTCGTGACCGGAGCGGTCGCTCCGGATCTCGTCGGCGCGATTGTCGATCAGGTCGCGGACGCGCCGTTCGATGTCGTCGCGGATCTCGCGCACTTTCTCGATCGGCTGCCCGGCGGGGTCGACGACTTCCCAGTCCTCGATGCCGCCGATGACGAACGGACAGCTGCCCTGGCAGTTGAGCGTGATCGCCTTGTCGGCATGGAGCTGCATCTCGACCTCGATCCGCTTCGGCCGGCGCCCCGAGATGTCGATCCCTACTTCGCGCATCGCCTCGACGACATTCGGCCAGATCGCCTCGGCGGGCTCCTGGCCGGCCGACTCGGACCGAAGATCCGCCGGCGCGTACCGCTCGAAGAAGGCCTGGGCGATCTGCGAGCGGCCGGCGTTGTGGGTGCAGACGAACAGGACGTAGCGCATCGCGAACTCCTCAGATGGCGGTTTCCTCGTCCAGTTCCCGGACGAGCTGCTCGACGTGGCGCTCGATCTCGTCCCGGATCGGGCGCACGTCCTCGAGCGGAAGGTCCTTCGGGTCGGGGAACTCCCAGCTGATCCGGCGGACGCCCGGCGTGACGGGGCAGACCTCCTCGCTGCAGGTGGAGACGGCGACGTCGGCCCAGGCGAGATCGTCGGCGTCGAGCCTGTGGGGGACGTGCCCGCTCGCGTCGACGCCGATCTCCCGCAGCGCCTCGATCACCTGCGGGTGCGAGGCGCTCCCGGGGTCGCTGCCCGCGCTCCGCGCCTCGTGCCGATCGCCGGCGATCCGGCGGAAGAGGTACTCGGACATCACGGAGCGGCCGGCGTTGCCGACGCACACGAACAGGACCTTCGTCACGCCGGCTCCTCGGGAAGCTGAGCCTCTCGAATCTCTGCGGGGCTCGGCTGCTCGCCGCGCACGAACTGGTACGCGAGCCCGCCGACGGACGTGCCGAGGACCGGCGCGAGGACGTACAGCCAGAGGGCGTGGAGGTTGCCGGAGACGAGCGCCGGGCCGAGCGAGCGAGCGGGGTTCATGGACGCGCCGGAGACCGGGCCTCCGAACATCGCGTCGAGGCCGATCGTGCCGCCGATCGCGATCGCGGCGGCCTCGCCGACCGCTCGCGTGTCCGTCGCGACGGCGAGGATCACGAACATCAGGAAGGCGCTCATCACTAGCTCCCAGAGGAACGACTGGCCCTGCGAGCCGGAGGGCAGCGTCGCTCCCGTAGCGGCGATGTTGCCGAGCGAGCCCCGCAGGAGCGCGGCCGCGACGAGCGCGCCGGCGAGCTGCGCTCCCCAGTAGGCAAGAGCCCGCGACCATGGGAAGTGCCGGGTCAGGGCGAAGGCGAACGTCACCGCCGGGTTGAAGTGGGCGCCGCTGATGTGGCCGACGGAGTAGATCCCGAACATGATCACGAGCCCGAAGCTGATCGCCACGCCGACGTGGCCGAGCTCGTGCGTCTTCGCGTCGACCATCACCGCGCCGCAGCCGGCGAAGACGAGCGCGAACGTCCCGATCAGCTCCGCTGCGAGGGACCGCCGGAGAGCGGAAGCGTTCACGCGGGAACCGGATCCTGACCGGCCACGAGCGTCGCGATTTGATCGAGCGCTCCGGCGGCGAGCGTGTAGTACGAGAACCGCCCGCGCCGCTCACGCAGCAACACGCCCGCCTCGACGAGCTGCTTCAGGTGGTAGCTGACGTTCTGCTGCGGCAGGTCGAGCGCGGCCGTGAACTCGCACACGCAGACCGGCTCCCCAGCAGCCCGCGCCAGCATGTTGAGGATCCGCAGCCGGTGCCGGTCCGCGATCGACCGCAGCAGCCGCTCGAGCTCGACGGCGTCACGCGTCGACAGCGACGACCCGGCGACCGGCGTATCGCAGGCGAGCGGGAGACGACGCACAAAGCAATTTTGTTGTATTCGCGCCGTCCGCGCAACCTTCCCGCAGACGAAAGTGCGGATCCGCGGCGGGTATCGTCCCGTCGATGCGCGCTACCGCCGAGTACGAGCGCAAGCTCGACGCGCCGGTGGGCTTCCGGCTTCCCGAGCTCGGCGGCGAGCCGCTCGAGCCGCGCGTCTTCACCTCGGTCTATTACGACGTGCCGGGCGGCTCGCTCGCCGGAGCCGGGATCACCCTCCGCCGTCGCACCGAGCACGGCCGCAGCGTCTGGCAGCTGAAGCTCCCATCCGACGGGTTCCGGCTCGAGCTCGAGGTGGAGGGAGGCCCTTCGCGGCCGCCGCGCGAACTGGTGGATCTTCTGCAGGCGCACCTCCGCCACGGGCCGCTCGAGAAGGTGGCCGAGCTGCGCACCCGCCGACGCGGCGAGCTCGTCGCGAGGGACGGCACGACCGCGGAGATCACCGTGGACGAGGTCGCCGTGATGGAGGCCCGCCGGGTGCGGGACCGGTTCGTCGAGGTCGAGGTCGAGCTGCGGGCGGGCAGCCCCGGCCGGCTCAACGCCCTCGCAGAGGAGATCGCCGAGGCGGGTGCGGAGGAAGGCCACGGCCTGCCGAAGCTCTTCCGCGCCCTCGACCTCGAGCCGAGCCCGGAGCCGGACGCCACGACGCCGTTCGCGGCGCTGCAGGGCCGCCTGCGCGAGCAGCTGCGCGAGATCGAGCGGAACGATCCGGGGACGCGGCTGGGGCGCGATCCGGAGAGCCTCCACGACATGCGCGTCGGCGTCCGCCGCCTGCGCGCCCTCCTCCGCGCCGGGAGGGATCTCCTCGCGACGGGCACGGCGCAGCTCGACGCGCGGCTCAAGGAGCTCGGCGCCGTGCTCGGGGACGTCCGCGATCTCGACGTCCTCCTCGAGCGCCTCGAAGGCGAAGCTGCGGAGCTCGCGGGAGACGACGCGAAGCACGCGAAGACGCTTCTCGCGCGCCTGCGGCGCGAGCGGTCGGACAAGCGCCGCCGCCTGCTCGCGACACTCCGGTCCGACGCGTATCTCGCTCTCCTCGACGACACGGCGCGGACGATCGAGACGCTCGAGACGAGCGGTGCGGACATCACGCTCGACGAGCTTGCGGCGAAGGCCGGCCGGAAGGTGCGGAGGGCCGTGCGCGAGCTGCCGGACGATCCGTCCGACGACGCGCTGCACGCAGTCCGCAAGAAGGGCAAGCGCGCCCGCTACGCAGCCGAGCTCGGCGGGAAGAAGAAGGTCGTGCGCCGCGCGAAGGCGCTGCAGGACGTGCTGGGCGAGCACCAGGACGCCGTCGTCGCCTCGGAACGGCTGAGGGAGCTCGCGTCTCGAGGCTCCGCCGAGCAGGCTGTCGCCGCGGGACGGCTGATCGAGCGCGAGGGCGGCCGCCGGGCCGAGGCGCGCTCGGCCTGGCCGAAGGCGTGGAAGCGGCTGCGAAAGGCGCTCTGAGCGTCCTCGTCCGCCACGCCTCGGCCGGCGATCGCCGCGGCTGGGAAGGCGACGACCGCCTGCGCCCGCTCGACGACCGCGGCCGGCGGCAGGCGGCGGAGCTCGCAGAGAAGCTCCGGCCGCTGGAGATCCGGCGGATCGTCTCGAGCCCGTACGTCCGCTGCGTGCAAACGATGGAGCCGCTCGCGGCCGTACTCGGGCTCGAGGTCGAGCGCGACGACCGCCTCGCCGAGGGAGCCGGCTCCGCGGCGGCGGAGCTCGTCGGCGAGGAGGGTGTCGCGGCTTGCACGCACGGCGACGTGATCCATGACCTCCTCGGCCACGGCCTGAAGAAGGGCGAGTTCGTCCGGCTCTAGGCGGCGAGGGCTTCGAGCGAGGCGAGCACGGCACCCTCGCGGATCCCACCGCTGCAGACGCGCAACGGGACGCCCAGCCGTTCCTGCACCTCGGCAAGCAGGACGACGCCCGCGGGAAGGATCTCCGCCCGGGCCCGGTCGACTCCGTAGCGCCGCGCGATCTGCCGCGGCGACTTCGTCTCGACGAGCCGCAACGCCTCCGCGAGCTCCTTCGCGCCGAGCTCGGCTCCCACGAGCCGGCGGGTCGCGCGAGCGCTGCCCCCGACCGCGAGCGCTGCATCGACCGGTGGCGGCACGAGCGAGGAGAACGCCTTCGCCGCCTCGCTACGCATGTCGCCGTCGCGCGCGGTCAGGCGAACTGAGCCGAGATCGACAGACTCGATCCACTCCGGCTCGGCGGTCGCCGACCCGACGGCGACCTCGGTCGAGGCGCCGCCGATGTCGCAGACGGCGATCCGCTCGGGCAGCTCGACGTCCGCGGTGAGGACGGCGCCCCGGTAGGCGAGCGTGCCCTCCTCCTCCTTCGTCAGGACTCGGGCCTGAACGCCGGCGGCGCGGGAGAGCGCGGCGACGAGCTCGGACGAGTTCGCCGCCTGCCGGCCCGGGGCGGTGAGGAAGACGTCGAGAGAGACCGCCCGGTTGTGCCGCGCGACGGCGGCCATCTTGCGGACGGCTTTGGCCGCCGCGGCGACATGAACGTCGGACACCGCGCCGTAGCGCTCGATCTCCTCGCCGAGCGAGAGACGGACCTTCGCCGTGTCGAGCGGCACGACTCCGTCCGCCCCGGCGCTCGCGACGAGCAGCCGGGTCGTGTTCGAGCCGACGTCGATGACGCCCACGCGCATCTCCATCGAGTGTAGGTCCGCCGTCGGCCGGTGCCGCAAACACCCGGTGACGGACCGGAGACGAATCGGTGACGCCGCCTAGCTTCGCGCGCGGGCGAGCGAGAGACGCCGGCGGGCGCGCCGCATCAGCACCTGCTGGCCGGAGCGCGGCCGTTCGTCCTTCTTCGGCCGGATGCGGTGCCATGTCCCTTTCGGGTCGAGCTCGAAGGAGGTCGCGTTGTCGCTCCAGAGCGCATCGAGCGTCGAGGAGAGCTCGGCCCGCAGCGCGGCGTCCTCCACCGGGGCGACGACCTCGACGCGATGATCGAGGTTGCGCGGCATCAGATCGGCGCTGCCGATGTAGTAGGAGCTCCGCTCGGGGGTCTCGAAGACGAAGACGCGGCTGTGCTCGAGGAAGCGGCCGAGCACGCTACGGACGCGGATGTTCGCGCTGAGCTTCGGGACTCCCGGCCGCAGCGCGCAGACTCCACGGACGAGGAGATCGACCTTCGCGCCGGCGTCCGATGCCGCGTAGAGCTCGTCGATCACCTCGGGATGCGTGAGCCCGTTCACCTTGATCCGGATGTGTCCCTTCTTCCCGTCGCGCGCCGCCGCGGCGACTGCGCGAATCTCCTCGATCAGCCGCTGGCGGAGCGTGAAGGGCGCGACGAGGAGCTTGCGGAACTCCGCCGGCCGGCCGAAGCCCGTCAGATGGTTGAAGAGGTCGGCGACGTCGTCCGCGATCTCCTCGTCCGCCGTGAACAGCCCGAAGTCCTCGTAGACGCGCGCGGTGAGCGAGTTGTAGTTGCCCGTGCCGAGGTGGACGTAGCGGCGCAGCCCACCCGGCTCGCGGCGCACGACGAGGGTCGTCTTCGCGTGGATCTTCAGGGTCGGGAAGCCGTAGACGACATGGACGCCCGCCTTCTCCAGCGCGCGCGACCACTCGATGTTCCGCCGCTCGTCGCCCCGCGCCTTGATCTCGACGAGGCAGACACCCTGCTTGCCGCGCTCCAGCGCCTCGATGAGCGCGGGCACGAGCGGGGTGTCGTCGCTCGTGCGATACACGGTCGACTTGATCGCGATCACGCTCGGGTCGGCGGCTGCCCGGTCGACGTACGACTCGAAGCTGCTCGCGAACGAGTCGTACGGATGATGGACGAGGAGGTCGCCGCTCCGGATCGCGGCGAACTGCTCGGAGGCCGACTCGATCGTGTTCCACGGCGGACGCGCGACCGGGACCCAGGGGTCCGTCTTCAGGTCGGGCCGGTCGACGAGCCACAGCTGGCCGAGATCCGCCAGGTCGAGCATCCCGTCGAGCGGATAGACGAGGTCGTCGCTGACCCCGAGCCCGGTCTGCAGCTGCTCCCGCATCGCCTTCGACATCGACGACGCCACCTCGAGGCGCGTCACCTCGCCGAAGCGCGCGCGCCGCAGCTCGAACTCCACGGCCTCGAGGAGGTCGTCCGCCTCGTCCGACACCTCGAGATCCGCATCGCGCGTGACCCGGAACGACGAGCGCTCGAGCACGTCCATCCCCGGGAAGAGCCGCGGCAGATAGTGCGTGAGCACCTGCTCGAGCGGGACGAAACGGCCGCGCCGCCCGACCGGCAGCAGCCGCGGCAGGCCCTCCGGCACCTTGACGCGCGCGAAACGCACCTCTCCCGAGTCCGGATCCTCGACGAACACCGCGAGACTCACCGACAGCGGCGAGATGTAGGGGAACGGCTGGCTGGGACCGACGGCGAGCGGCGTCAGCACCGGATAGATCTCGCGCTCGAAACGCTCGTCGAGGATGGCCCGCTCCTCCTCGTTCAAGTCGTCGACGCCGGAGACGACGATTCCCTCCGCCGCGAGAGCCGGGCAGAGCTCCTCCGCCCAGAGCTGCGACTGCCGCTCGTAGAGGTCGAGCACCCGCGCGCGCGCCTCGGCAAGCGTTTGCTTCGGCGTCCGCCCGTCCGGGGAACGGGTGACGACCCCGGCTGCGGCCTGGCCCGTCAGGCCGGCGACCCTGACCATGAAGAACTCGTCGAGCATCTCGGCGAAGACCTTGAGGAAGAAGACGCGCTCGAGCAGCGGCACCTGCTCGTCGTGCGCGAGGTCGAGCAGGCGCGCGTCGTAGTCGAGGAACGAGAGCTCGCGGTTGATCAGCCGCTCGAGAGCGGTGCCGCCGCGCTTGCGGGAGCGCACGGTCGTGGCCACCGGATGACCCTAGTCCCGGCGGGCCGGCACCTGGGTGACAGTTCGGTGACGATCAGGTGACCGGAGCCTCACCGCTAGTACTCGCCGGAATGGGGCGAACCGAGTATTACGCGAACCGGCCGGAGCTTGAGGTCGAGGGTCGGCCGGTCGCGCCATAAGGGGGACGGTGATAGCTCGCGGCCGTGCCGTACAAATGAGACTTCAAGTACGCACAGACGCTGAACGGGTGTAGGGCCGTTCGTTGGCGGAGACTGCGCCAGCTCTTACTTCGCTACCGCGACCGGCGCAACTGGGCCGGAGGTTCCCGGACTGCACGTCCGCGCCTTCCTCTTCGAGTTTTACAGCGATCGCGTTCGCTCGTCGCCCGGCGAAGCTCACACGTGAGAAAAGAACCAAACACAGCAGCTCCTCGTCACTGGGCTTCTGGTATGGCGGCGCAGTGTTGGCAGGAGTCGGTCTCCTCGCCGGTTGCGGCGTCAATCACGACAGAGTCGTACGGATCCTGGGTTGTGGTCGGCTCGGTT
>Ga0070741_10008558_pt1 | contig 20436 bp, 19 predicted proteins | sample Coa_R1_4_FD_66440 | JGI IMG/M metagenome (GOLD analysis project Ga0070741, IMG submission 66440) | Surface soil microbial communities from Centralia Pennsylvania, which are recovering from an underground coalmine fire - Coalmine... | ecosystem: Environmental > Terrestrial > Soil > Unclassified ...
ACAAGCGCAACCAGCTGATCGCCGACGAGGTGCAGCAGACCGGCACCGTCGACCACACCCCGGTCTATCCCCGCGAAGTGGTCAAGCGCGCGCTGGAATTATCCGCCACCGCGATCGTGCTCGTGCACAACCATCCTACTCAGTCATTTTCAGTCACGCTCAGTCACGCGTAATCACTGCAAATCATCCTGATTTTATTGCACATCCGCACGCTCGGGTGTACGCCTCGTTCCTGAGCAGCGGCGCAAAAACCGCCCCCAATTAGCGTCCCCTGTTCGCGACGGATGGTGCGTGGGATGACGAGCCTCACCGACAGCGTGATTAAACACGCCATTAAGCGCGTCGAGCGATCGCGCCGGCAAACCGTGCTTGCTGATGGCGATGGACGCGGCACGGGCCGCTTGGTCCTCATCGTTAAGGCGATGCCTAAGCGCGTCACCGCCGAATGGATGGCGCAGCAGTGGCGCGACAGTCGGCGGATAAAGTCCAAGATTGGAGACTACCCTACCCTTTCGCTTGCCGACGCACGCGAAATTTTCAAACGTGACTTCGCTCAGGTCATACAGCGAGGCGCGAGCATCAAGACCGCAAGTGACGCCCGGCCAGGTACAGTCGGCGACCTGTTCGACGGCTACATTGCCCATTTGAAGGATACGCAGAAATCATCGTGGAGAGAGGCCGAGAAAGGCCTCAACAAAATTGCCAAGACACTCGGGCGCAATCGGCTTGCGCGCGATATCACACCAGACGATGTGCTCGACGTTATTCGGCCGATATGGGAGCGCGGTAAGCGCGCCATGGCGGACCATGTGCGCAGCTACATCCGCTCAGCGTATTCATGGGCGATCAAATCGGAACACGACTACCGCAAGACATCGCCGCGCCGCTTCAAGATGGTCGCCAATCCGGCCGCCGGCATTCCAACCGAACCTAAGGTGCCAGGCACCCGCTGGCTCGACGAAGCAGAGTTTGTGCAGCTCTACCGCTGGCTCGAATGCCCTGACGCTCCCGTGCATCCGCCCTACACGCGCGCGGTTCGCATTCTGATGCTGACGGGGCAGCGCGTGGAGGAGATCGCACGGCTACACGTTGATCAATGGGACGCCAAAGAACGGATTATCGACTGGTCTCGGACCAAGAACGGGCAACCGCACGCAATCCCGGTCCCGGTGCTTGCCGCCGAGCTCATTGAGGGAATAATCCCAAACCAGTACGGCTGGTTTTTCCCTTCAGCCACGGACCCCTCACGGCCAGTGAGCCACAAGACGCTGTACGCGTTCATGTGGCGCCAGCGGCAGCGCGATGTGATCCCGTTCGTTACCAACCGCGACCTCCGCCGCACGTGGAAGACCCTCGCCGGGAAGGCTGGTGTGCCCAAGGAAATCCGGGATCGTATTCAAAACCACGCCCTCCAGGACGTGAGCTCGAGGAGCTACGACCGCTGGACCTATATGCCCGAAAAGCGCGCCGCCATGGAGCGATGGAACACCTTCGTCCTATCCCTGCTCCACAAGCCGCGTCTGACGATTGCCGCTTAGGCTGACGCAGCCGCGGCTCCCGTCGATTTCTCTACCAACGGCAACAGGGGTGTAGTGCTCATCGAAAAGCCCGAGGACATTTGGATTGTAAAATTTTTGTTTTGCAGTCCTCGGATTTTTCGCGTCAAGACGGCGAGTATGACAGTAGCGCGTGTCACGCTCAGCTGCCTTTCTTATCCTGTGGAACTTTTCACTCTCTTTGAAATCCGAATAGCGCCGGCGCAGCGCACGTCGTAAATCTGCGTATGTCCACGGAAAGGCCTTACGCGCATCCTCTTCTGTAATCGTTATCGGAACCGCCTGCGGATCGCCGGGCGCTACGCGCACGGTAATTGCGCCATCAGTCGCCTTGCGAGAAAATCGTAATTCGATCTCGACCCCCACGTTGAACGGGCGCATGGGGTCAAAAGGGTTTGCCTGCGTGGCGTCGGTCAGCAGCTTCCGCAATCTTGCAGTGGGTCCTTTCACATCATCCGCAAAAACGGTTTGGAGAATGCCAGCCGGGGACTCAAAGGCGAACGGCATCAAGGCAAAATCGTACTCACTCAGATTGCGGCCAAACCATTCGCGCGCCGCAAAGGAGAAGTTGCGGAGTGCCGCTGATCCTATCTCTTGAACTCGTTTTTGCAGACCGCGCCCGGCGTTGTGAAAATGAATTGCGTTATCACGAATTTCCATCAACAGAGCAAGATTCTCCATGCCGCGCTGATCGATGGGGTTTTTTGGATACTGACGGACAACCTCGGCCGCGGCGAGTATACCGATGGTCATCGGATTTCCCGCTCTATTTCGCTTGGGCGTCAGCTTCTTCGACGGCTCGCCTGCCTTTGTCGTCTTCCGCTCCCAGACCTCAATACTCGCAATTCGGTTGTGATTCTCTTTGAGTATTCTCGCCTTCAGCAGCAGCTCCCAGGCATTCAACATAAGAACCGCGAAACTTTCTTCACGGTACCGGAAGGCGGGCTTGTTGTAGATTTCGATGGCGCCGACTGCCGCATCGATCGCCTTGTCCAAAAGAGAAATGTACCGAGGGGGGCGCATTTTTACGTCGAAGCTGTCGATCTATATCCGCATCTTACATGATGAATGCTCGTTATACTAGAACAGCGATTTATCATGGTGTGCGGCCCTCAAGGTGTGCGAACAAAACACGTAGCATTCACCCAGCGATGGGCCGCATTAAGTCCCATAAGATCCCACTTCGACTGGTGCGATACCGGGCGCGAGGTGGAGGCGCGCCGTTTCGGAACCCCTCGCCGGGGGCAGTCGGTCCCGCGTCCCGCCTTTAGCGGCGCTATGCTGACGCTCCTGCGGCTGCCCTGTTAACCGGTCGCGGGGCTAGCGAATGGTCTCGCTTTCTGCCCGATGGCACTCGCCCATACGCCCATCGTTCCGCTCAGCTATTCAGCCGAGCGCCAGTGATCAGGGATTCTCTTGTTGTTGAGATGCCGTACACGGGCTACGAGCGGGTGATGACCGTTCTTTTAGCCCATCCGATCGCCTCATGCTGAGTACTGGATGTGTGCAACACATGGTCCGCGTGATCTTCGACCACATAATCGTCGATATGAGTTCCTTCAGGACGGCCTTTCGGCCGCGCCTCGCTATACACATTCGCCATAGCGTTCTCCTCCGTTCTCTCTACATGGCTCAGCCAGGGCACGCCTGTCGGGTTGAACTCTACTAACTTCACTCATGCCGCCGCCTGAACGGCTTTCGGTTCGATGCCGATTTTGGACGAAAGCACTTCGGCCATAGCTCGCCTTGTTTGGTGAGAGTTACGAACCGTCAGTTTCGTCTCGCCTTTCTTGTTCACAGCAGGCACAATGATGCCAGCCTTCTGGAACACAGGATTGGTCCACGCGAAGAAATTGTACGTTTTGCCCTTTTCATCCTTTTCCTTAGCCGCCAGCTTCCTGAGGACCTCAAGGTTTAGTTTCGCGTCATAGAGCCGACGAGCAAGTCGGATATACCCCTGGATTGCTATCGCCCATCCGGCGAGAGATTCCCTGCGCGATCGTTGCCGCTCCGGCAGAGGAAGCCGCTTAAGTTCAGGAAGCACCTCAACCAGCTTTTCCCAGAATGACAAGAACCAGGTGACCACCTCTTCTACATCGCCGCTGGGAGTGTCTGCCCATGCCTCTTCGAAACCGGCAGCAAAGGTATTGAAGGCGGCCAGCCGTGGATTCTTGATCGAAAGATTGTTAGTAACAGTTTCCACATTAGCCTCGCCTAGATGGGGCGAGCGTCGGACGATTTCGCGCGCAATTTTTTGACCTTCGTTCTTCTGCGCGAGCCATTTCGAACGCGTAGCATCGGCTTTATCATGTTCCATATTCATCGCGTAAAAGATTGAGTTTTCGAATTCCTCCGGGACACGCCAGATTCTCAACGAAAAACGCCGTCCCGGATCGAAGCTCGAACCGGCCGCAACGGATTCGACTGCACGTCTAATTGCGTGATGACGGTGAACCGAGTCGGGAAGATAAGCTGTCCCACTCCTGACCACGAGGGTGCCGTGCGCCGGGTTCTCCTGATCTGGGACGAATTCGATGTCCGAGTGTTGCGGACGAAAATTCCATGTGAGCTGACCGAAGATGGCTGTGTCGTCCTGCAGCTCCCGTGTCCAGCGCTCCACCTTGTCGGTTTTCAGCACGTACTTGCCGGTAACAGAGTTCTTGCCGCGCTGACGTTCGGGGTCGACCTCTAGCAGGCCGTATTTGAAAGCCTTTGCGATATCCCGCGCCGTGATCGTGGTGTCCCAGCAGTCCTGTCCGCCATCGCGGGTAATCACAACGTTTGTAATCCGTGTTTCCATGTCGAATTCCTCCAAAATAAGAAGGGCTTAGGCCCGAGGCGCTGGTACGCGTTATTTTTACTGCATTAGGGTCCAGTACGTATACTTGAACCTCCATATATAGCATGAGCTCATCTGTGTAAATAGCAAAGTACGCAAACTTTTTTGCGTACCGCTGTTGAGTAATCATGCAGCGGGTGATATTTGATGGTTAATTCGCGCGGTGCGGGTGGAGCTCCGGGGAGTCCTCGTGCCATTAAGTCGACGGTCCCCGGGCCTGGGGAGTTACAATGCCAAAATGGGAGTTTGAACGGCTTCCACCTGCCCTTGTTGAGCAAGGCCTTACGCAACGAGACCAATTTAATAATGACGACGTTGAGCTTGCCGAGGCGCTTGTCCGGGAGGTCATCCAAAATTCCAACGATGCGGCAGCGGGAGGAGGAGGCGTTAAGGTTCGCTTTGGCATCCGGAGTTTAGGAACCGGCGAGGCTCTACGCCTACGCCAATATTTCACCGATCTACTGCCGCACCTCGCAGCGTGCAGCATTGACCCAGCTCCCCTTACGCGTCCGGACGTGCGCGTTCTGGTAATTGAAGATTTCGGCACCAAGGGCCTGACCGGCAGTCCCGCTGCACGCGATAACGACAACTTCGATCGTTTTTGGCGCCAACACGGAATTTCTGGAAAGGGCGGCCGTGCCGGCGGCAGATGGGGTCTCGGAAAGCTTGTGTTTTCCTCAGCTTCGGAAATCAGGGCTTTCTTCGGGTTGACCATCAGAATCGGGCAGACGCAGCCGCTTTTGATGGGCCAAGCCGTTCTTTCAAATCATCAGCTCGCAGGCGTTCGCTATCCAGCACACGGATTCTGGTTCGCAGATCGAGCGGCAGACAATCTTCAGCTGCCCATCACAGACGCCACCGTTATCTCCGCCCTTGCTAACCTTGCCGGTGTCAGCAGGACGAACCAACCGGGGCTGTCCCTCATTATTCCCTACCTTAGCGCAAGTATTACCAATCAAACATTGGTCAGGGGTGTCCTGCGCAACTACTATTTCCCTATTTTGGCCGGTCACCTTTCGGTCGAAGTAGGATCCACTCTGATCGACAAAGATACGTTCCACAGAGTTGCGGCCGAGCACAACAGCGAGGCTAACATTCCGCTCTTCTTCGTCGAGCGAGTAAGCGAAGCAATTGGCTCAGTGCCCGAGTTCCGGGCCGAAACGCCAATCAACGGCGCAAGTCTTGCCAGCAACAGCTTTCAGCCGGACACCATGGCGCTAATGCGAGCGCTGTATGGTAACTACGGGCTGCTTTACGTGCGGGTGCCTGTTCGACTGAAGCGAAAGGACGGTACAAATCCGCTGAGTTCGATCGACCTGTTTCTCACCAGACTTCCAGAGGAGGCAAAGCCGTTTGCACTTTTTGCGCGCGGCTCGATCACCGTTCCTGCTGAGACGAAATTCTTCAGCGGCGCCCATGCGTACGGCGCGATGGTCGCGTCCGAGGACAGTGTAGTAGCATTCCTGGGCGACGCCGAAAACCCGGCCCATACGGGCTGGAACGCAAACGCAGAGAAACTCGCAGCGAATTGGCGCTCGCCATCACAGACTCTTCGCCACGTCCGGCATGCGCTTCGCGATCTCTATGGTCTCGTTGCCGATAGCATCGAGCATGAGGACCGTGACGCACTCATAGATTTCTTCTCTCTTGTTGATCCCGCCACATCGAACCATGGCCCTAAAAAGCGCAGCCCAAAGCCAAAGATCAAGCTTCCGAAACGAGAGAAGGCACTGGTCATCAGGCCCAAGCCGGGTGGCTTTGCCATTCTACCTGGGCCTGGCGCTGCAAACTGGAAGTTTCCAAAGACCGTCGACGTTCGTGTCGCCTACGACATAGTCAGCGGCGATCCATTCAAGAGGCACAGCAAATTCGACTTCGATTTCTCCGAGCAAGAGATACAGATTGATCTACAAAACATACAGGTGAATCCCGTTCGAGCGAACAAACTGCGTCTGACAGTAGGTAACCAGGATTTCAAACTTGAGGCATCTGGATTCGATACTAATCGCGACATAGTCGTCGACGCGAGGACTGTCTGATGAGCTCTGCAAAACGACGAATCAACTCGACCAATCGCAGGCGCATTATGCGGGAATGCGTCGATATTCGCCTTGAGCCGGCTGGCTCGACCGGGGTAGCGACCGCGGCTGTCTCGTTACGACTTGCTGACCTGGGATTCCCGGAAGACGCCAAAATCGTCTTGGAAGCCTATCACCGCTCCTCGGGCATGCGATTTGAATGCGGCACCGTTGGTCAACCGACGCCGTCTCCGTTGCTCCAGCTCAACGAAATAGACGGAACCGCGAGTATTCTCTTCAGGCTCAAGGTGGTCGACCCCGCTTCGGGCAGCGGCCGCATACTTGGCTCAGCCGACCGCATCCGGCCGGCATCGAACGACGATAATGAAGCGCGCCGGAGTATTTTTCCGATCAGCGAGCGTCCTCTTGGACATGAAGTATGGCGGGTTGATGTTGATGAAGCTGGACCGTCATTGGTCCTCAACAGCCGCGTTCCCGGGTTTAAACACCGGATTTTGGAAAGTCCTTTGATGCAAGGAGTCATTCTGCCAGCCGCATTTCGGATCGTACTGGAGCACCTCGTCGCGGATCCTACACCGGACGACAACGATGAGGACGACTGGCGTACGCTGTGGCTCCGCTACCTCAAAGAGGAGTTTGCAATCGATGAGGATTTGCGTAGTCTTAGCTCGGAGGAGGCGCGCGAGTGGGTTGACTCTACCGTGCGTCAGTTCTGCCAGACGCATGAGTTTGTTGAGAGCATCCGCACGATGAATGAGTCCGTCCAATGAGCACCGCCGGGCATTTTCGAAAGCTCAACGAAGCGGGCTTGGAACAGTTTTCCAATTGGCTCCTTGAGGGCGCGCCAGATCCGGTCCCCTCCTCATTACTGGCCGACCCTCAAACCTCAGTGCCGCTCCACCTTCCGATTCAGCCGGAAGCTCGCGTTTTTGGGGACCGTTATGAGTTTGGACAATATCTCAACGAACTGCTGGATAGATTTGAAGTTGGTGCTCTATCGCGCGATCGCGGGTTATGGTCTGCACTCGCGCTATTTTGGTTCGACCAATTGTGTCCTCTGAGCTCAGGCCGGCGTAATGTGGAAAAGGAATATCGCTATGTCCTCAGCAGCGATTTTCGCCATTATTACCGCCATTTGGTGCGTTCGCCGTGGCAACTCGTACGTGATCATGGCGAAAATTCTAAATTTCTTCTCCTCCCGCCGGTGGACGCGCCACATCCTCTGCGACGTCACGGGGAAATTCTTGAACAGCTCGGTGGCAGACAAGCGGTCTTGAGAAGTCGCCCGGTTATCGCGGAGGCCTCTCGCCTCTATTCTGATGCCCGTACGGGCCGCCCGCTTCGCGGGGTTTCCGGAAGTGGCAAGGGCAGCGTTCGGCGCCTTGCCTTGGTTCTCCAGCAACTCGATTTGACCTACGACTGCGAGGGCATCCAAACCGGTGGCTTATTGAAACTCCTTCCCAGCGAGTTCGATCGGTGGAGAGCTCATGCGCGCGAACAGACGCGCACTGCGGACACGCTGGGCCCCACCCCAGAGGAGACCGGAGTATTAATTTTGGGGGGATGAATCCGAGAGGTGGGCAGACAGCTCACCTTACCGGAGTGCCGTGGCTCTCCCCTCCTGCCCTCTATCGGTCTTCTTTGACTTGACAGTGGTAGTACCCTGACTCATTGTCCGCACCCACGCGCTCCGGTTTTCGCCGGGGCGCGTTCGACTCGTGCACTACGTTGGGGATAACCGCACAAAGAGCATCCCGACTCCCCGCAACACGGCTAGACTTTTAAAGAGGGCGCCGCTCGTGGGCGAACAAGCTTCAATCGACCCAAAGCGCAGTGCGATGATGGCACGCATAGGGCAGCGGGATACCCAGCCCGAGCTTGCGGTTCGCCGTTTACTCCATGGTCTCGGCTACCGTTTTCGACTTCATCGCCGCGACCTGCCAGGCAGACCAGACATCATTCTGCCCCGCTATCGCATAGCCATTCTTGTCCATGGCTGCTTTTGGCACCGGCACAGGCGCTGTCAGTTCGCGTACGTGCCAAAATCGCGCATCGAGTTCTGGACCAGAAAATTCCAGCAGAATATTGACCGGGACAAACGCGTTAGTCGCGAGCTTAGAGCCCGCGGCTGGAAGGTCCTCACCGTCTGGGAGTGCCAGACCTTCGATACTGGGGCGCTGGATAGACGCCTTCGCCGGCTTCTCGCAATTCGGAGATCGCATTGAAACAGCCGCGAGCCGTTGCGAAAAAGCTCGAGCGCCTCAGGGAAGGTGCAGATGTACGATTGCGGGTCCTGGACCTATTTGCCGGATGTGGCGGATTGAGCCTCGGGTTCAAGGCCGCCGGCTATGAAATCAGTGCGGCTGTCGAGATTGACCCGTTGGCTGCGCGCTCGCATTCATTAAATTTCTTCAAGCACTGCTCCGAAACAGAGATTGAGCACCATGCTAAGCCACGCGACATCGTAAGGATTGACCCAGAGGAGCTTGTGGCCGATTTCAAACTTGGTGGCGCCGCGAATGCATTCGATGTCATTGTTGGTGGACCACCTTGCCAAGCATATGCGCGCGTCGGTCGGGCGAAGCTGCGTGAAATCGCAGAACACCCAGAGGCGTTCAAAGTCGACCCTCGCGCCAATCTCTATCTTCGTTATCTCAAGTATATTGAATGCCTGCAGCCCCTCGCGCTGCTCATGGAAAACGTCCCAGACATCCTCAATTTCGGCGGCCACAATATCGTTCAGGAAATCGTCGAAACGCTGGATGATATGGGATATGAGGCCCAGTATTCGCTGATTAACAGCGCGCACCATGGCGTACCGCAGATGCGCGACCGCGTATTCATGGTGGCATTTCACAAATCACTCGGGGCCGAAGTCCATTTCCCGCGGGCCACGCATCGATGCACTCTCCCCTCGGGATATGCGGGAACGCGTTCAGTCGCCTTAAAGCTGATCGACCTGTTTAGCGGCGGTGGTTACAAGGAGCCTGATATTGGGGGTCCCGACCTGCCACTCGCGATTACCGCGCAAGAAGCCATCGGCGACTTACCACCAATCACACTCCACCGTGAGGGTAGACTGAAGCGCGGCGCGCGGCGCTTTACCTTACTCACGCCGTATCCCGAACGTTCACTACGTAAGCTGTCCGCATACGCGCGTCACATGCGTACCTGGCCCGACTTTGAGAATGCGGAGGGCGTATACGACCACGTGCTCCGCTATCTTCCCCGCGACACTGAAATATTCGAAGCCATGAGGGAAGGCGACGAATACCCAGCGGCACATCGAGTGGCCAATGCCCTGTTTGAAGAAAAGGCGAAAAAGCTGCGCATCAAACGCGGCAATTCCGAATGGAAACGCCTCCACCGCAGCATGGTGCCACCATACGATCCAACAAAGTTTCCAAACAGATGGTGGAAACTTCGCAAAGATGGACCAGCACGCACGCTCATGGCCCACATCGGCAAAGACACCTACTCGCATATTCACTACGACAGCAGACAGGGACGGGTAATCACCGTGCGAGAGGCAGCTCGACTTCAGTCATTCCCCGACGGTTTCGTGTTTGCCGGAACGATGAACCCGGCATTCCGCCAGATCGGCAATGCGGTGCCTCCACTGATGGCGCAGGCCATTGCCGAGGCAATGCTTAGGTCCATAACAGCCGCGATCGCCCAACCAGAAATGGTCGCTGCGGAGTGACCTACTCGCCCGTTTCCTCCTCTTCGGGACGACTAATTGAAATTTCCTCGCCCCAGCTGAGGCTTGTCGGCTCGATCGATACGCAATCTACTGTGATACCCGAAGGCATCGCTATTCCAGCGAGGATCGCCTTCGCGAGCGACGAGATATCTTTAGCAATCTTCAGGCGCGCGCCGTCCGCGTTGAGGCGATATACGCGCCAGATATCGTAGTGTTCAGATTCTTCCGCGACGCTTAACTCCGCTAAGGACATGTGAATAGGCCTTTCAAATTCGCCATTGGTACTCTTCGCATCAATTTTTCTCTGGCTCCCTTCGATAGTTGCCGAGAAATCAAACGACGACACAGCGTTTTTATTTGAGACCCATTGAATGTCGGTGGCCTGCCCTGCCATGTGCAGTCTCTGAAGGTGAAGCCACGCAAGAGCTTCGCCATCCCTTCCGTTCTTTTCTGCAGCGGCTTTCGCAGCCGCTAGTGCCGCTGCGCTAAGCGGTCGAGCCGGCTTTGCCGCCAGCTTCGTCGCTCCTTTCGTGCCACCTAGCGCAGCATCTTCCAGCGCCGCGTCAAACTCGGGGTCCGTGGCCAGAACCCACACTGTGTGTGTTGGCGCAGTACCCGCCGCCGCAGCAGCCAGTTGCGCTCGAGAAAGCTCGGCCATCGTCCTGCGACCGCCCGGGATCAATGGATTCAATGCGGCATACAGATTCGCGTCAGCGGCTGAGCGGGCTGAGATCAAAAGTAGTGTCGCCTTCTGCGGCCCTGGATCGCCGATAAATTCGAAGAGCGCCAAGTCGCCTACGGCTAGCTGGTCAAAACGTCCCGGCTGATCCTCAGGGTTATGCACAAACTCGCCATTGAGGCGCCAATTTTTGTATGCCTCACGCTTCGTGATTGCCCGCGCGACGACGTATGGGCCAGCTCCGCCTGGCCCGAGCATTGTCAGGGTGAGCGGAATCACGTCTCCCAGTGTGGCGACAAGATCCGGAAGGGCTGGGTAAAATTTCTCAATAAAAACATCCGCATTGAGATTGATCGACTTCTGGTTTCCAACATCCAAGGTGCGGAACTGCTTTTCGAAGAATGTCAGGTCCGAAGCGGTGAGGCGCTTTACAGCCAAGCGATCAGGCATTGTCATTTCCCAGCGCTGATACACGTGCGAATATCCGATTCGCTCGATTTCCGCCGACTACTATGCAAGAGACATTGGGGATAACTGGCGCGAGGTGGAGGCGCGGCGGTTATCATCCTCTATATATGACACCCGAACAGCCGCGAACGGACGCGAACAGTCGCGAACGTTCGGCCGATCATGAGTATTCCCTTTCGATCGAAGAAGCTGCTGACCTGTACGCCACCGCAGGCCTCCCCCGCACCGCGCGCGCCATTCAGAAATATTGCGCACTCGGCAAGCTCGATTGCCGCAAGATCGAAACTGAGACCGGCGAAAAATATCTGGTCGCGCCGTACTCCGTCGAGCGCCACATCGGCTACATTAATGAGGTCCGAACAGATGCGACTAGTCGCGACCAGTCGCGAACGGACGCGAACATTCGCCCCCCGGAAACTAAGGTCGAAACGCCGCCGACTCAGGCCACGAACAGCACGGAACAACCGCGAACGGACGCGAACGTTCGTGGCCTTGACGACCGCTACGTACAGCGCCTCGAAAACGAAAACCAATTTTTGCGTACCCAGGTGGAAAAGAAGGACGAGCAGATCTCGGCGCTGCTCGAGCGGGACAAGGAAACCAACACGCTCATACACCGGCTCCAGGCGATGCTCGCGCCGCTCCTGGTCGCACCACAAGCGCGCGAAGGAAAGTCGCAGCGCGACTCATCCGACGCCGAGCAGCACTAGCGTCATGTGCATAGTTCCACCGCTCGCAAGAGCGCGAGGAGTATAATGAACTGACGTATGGCGACCGGAGGGGCAGCGGGCAAGTCGCAGTCTGTTTTGACGACAGACAAGCTTTACATGGAAAACACGTTGCTACGCGTTGCCGGCGCACTGTTCTGCCATGACGGCAAGCGCGCAGCGACCCACACGGATCGCATTGCACTCAACAGCGGTGTCGCGGAAAAAAGTATCGTCATTCGCCCGGATCCGTCGCTCGGTCAACCCGGCCCGCTCGCGCACAAGATTTTTATTGCGCTCATTAAAAAGCACTCCGGCTACGGCCCTACCACGCGCCCTGAGGTGTCATTCACGAAGCGCGAGCTGATGCGCCTCGTTGGGCGCAGCGATTGGGGCGGGCGCGATAGCGAGCAGCTCGATCGCGCGCTAAAGGAAATTCACTACGCGTTCGTGCGCACCGGCTTCAAAGCGAAGGATTGGTTCGTCGAACACTCCTTCAACATTTTTTCCGAAGTGTACCTCGAGCGCCGCGAACAGCCGACCGATCCCATTGAAGCGTGCACGGTGACCCTCGCGCGTCCGATTATCGCTTCGCTGCAGGATGGTCACTTCACCTGTCTCAATCACACGCTCATGCAGGAGCTCGGTACGATGGGGCAGGCATTATACATGCGTCTATTTTTTCATTTCTCAAACCTCTACGACGGTCATCACCAGAAGCGCCTATCGTTCAGCAAACGGTACGACGACATTTGCGGCGAGTGGCTCGGCGGACTGAAGCTGCACCACTACCAGTCCACGATCGAGCGCGACCAGCTGGGCCCACATTTGCGCCAGCTCGTTGACTCAGGGTTCCTTGCGTCCTACGGCATCACGCGAGCGAAGAACGCGGAGGGTTTCGTGATCGCGTTTCGCCCCGGCAGCGCATTTTTCACCGATTACGATCGTTTCTATCGCCGCCGGCAGCACTCGGCCACCACCATTACGTTCGATAGGGAAGAGCAGGGCATCGCCGAGTCGCTGAAGCTGGCGTACCTGTTCATTGAGAAGCGTCGTGGCCAGACACAGGGTGCTATTCCGTACGTACCCTCCAAGGACGTGCAGGTCGCCAAGGAATTGCTCAGGCATGTCACCTTCACGCAGGCTCCGGATTTTGTGACCTATGCGCTCGCCCAGGCCAAGAAGACGCACTTTGACGTGCAGACCCTCGGGGGCCTCAAGCAGTACCTGCCGGGCTATCTAGCGCAGCTAGAGCAGCGCGCTGAGCGCACAGCGACCGCCGCAGCGCGCATCGCCCAGGAGCACGCCATTGAGGAGCGCCTAGCGTACGACCAATTTCGCCGCCGCAAGATCCGGGAACTCTTCGCCTCACTGAGCGCGGCAGAGCAGGGAAGAATCGAGGCACAAACCCGCGCTCAGGTGCCGCAGCACCGCCGCCGGACGGGGCCGCTTGCCGGCATCATGTTCGAACTTGAGCGCGACCGGATAACCGCGGAGCGATACACAAACCGCATTTCGTCGTTTGACCAGTGGAAAAGGAACCAAGCCGGCCACTAGCACCGCAACTAGCGGCGCTGTGCCGTGCAACGCGGTGGGGGCTTTGACACAAGCCCTCGGGGGCTTTGAGACGAGAGAGTGGGGGCTTTGACACAAGAGGCATTGCTGCGCCGCATTGCACGGCAATGCCAAACGAGCCATTGGCGGTCGTCTAATATATTCAAAATATTTTCTACACTGGAGGTGTGGATCCCTATGGAATAGGAAAGCCGCCGACTTTTGCGGTACGAACGGGGGTACAAACCCGTTTGTACCGTCGCCGGCTTACTCCGCACCCGCAAGTTCTTGCAGGTGCTCACTTTTTCCCCCGCATTTTGTCGAGCGTGCCGCCCGACCCCGTGCCCCCACTTCGCTGCACCTGCGCTTTGCTGCAGGTGCAAAAGCATGGCGAAGCTGGGGGCCCTTCGCAAAGTTTTGCGCAAGCGCAAAACTGCGAGGCGTCCGCGCCCTTGGCGCGTCCGCTGCGCTCCTCGACTGAAGGTCTCCGGTGCTCGGCTGGGCGCACGGGGTCGGCCGGCGAGCCGACGCCGTCGCATAGTCGCGGCGCAGCCGCTCCTTGCTTTGGGCTGCCGACAAAATGCGGGGGGGAAGTCCTCACGCTCAGAGCACCAGAGACACGACCCAGCCGGGTCGGGTCGCTACGCTCCTCGGTACTCGGCACTTGGCCACGTGCTTATCTGCGCCCCGCCAGTTCGCGCGGGCGCGGTATACTAAGCTTCTGCCTCCGGGGCTGACTCGTAGTTCCCGGGCAGCCACAAGTACCGCGCCGGCACGCTCCATCAGGCACGCCCGGTGGGTCACTCCACAACGCGAGCACTGTGCTCGCAGACCGCTCCGGGATTGCACGTTGGTGCACGAAAGCCCGGAACACGCACTTGTGGCTGCCCCGGCATATGGAGCTTCCACACGCATATATCGCACGCACGACCTGGGGCGACGTAGCACTCACGCGAGACGAGCGTGAGCGGCTGGTCTACATCGTCGGCAAGTCCGGGTCAGGGAAGAGCACAACGCTGTTTAACCTCGCCATGCACGACATTATGGCCGGCGAAGGCGTCGCGATCATTGACCCGCATGGTGACCTTGCCGAGGCGGTTGCGGATTGCATCCCGCCCGAACGTACGCACCAGGTATGCTATCTCGATCCGGCTGATCCGGAGCGTCCGGTCGGCTTCAATCCGCTGGCGCACCTTGCGCCCGAGCGCCACGCGCTCGCCGCCTTGGGCATGGTCTCAGCTTTTAAGCACCTGTGGCGCGACAGCTGGGGCCCGCGGCTGGAGCATTTCCTATTTCACGGCATAGCCGCACTGCTGTGTGCACCGCGCACGACTCTCATCGATCTGCCTCGGCTCTATACTGATCCAGAGTTTCGGACGCGCGTCGTGGCGCGCGTCCGCGACCCGATCGTTCTGCACTTCTGGACGCAGGAGTATCCGAGCTACGACGAGCGGTACCGCGTCGAAGCGGCCGGTCCAATCCTCAATAAGGCAGGTCAATTCGCCGCTTCGCCCGAGCTGCGCGCCATACTCGGCCAGCACACCCCAAAATTCGATATCGTCCACACGATGGATCACGGCGGCATCCTGATTGCTAACTTGGGGAAGGGAAGGATTGGCGAACAAGCAGCCAACTTGCTCGGCTCACTCCTCATCTCGCATTTGCAGCTCGCCGCCATGGGACGTAGCGCCCTGGCACCCGAGAAGCGGGTGCCGTTCTTCGCCCACGTCGACGAACTCCAGTCGTTCGGCACCGACGCGTTTGCGTCGTTGCTATCTGAAGCCCGCAAGTTCGCGGCTCACTTTTGTCTCGCTAATCAGTACGTCGATCAACTTCCACCTTCCGTCCGCGCTGCGGTGCTTGGCAACGCGGGGGCGCTGCTCGTGTTTCGCGTCTCCGGTTACGATGCACTCCTACTCTCCGCGGAATTCACGCCGCTGCCGTCAAACGAGTTGGTAGACCAAGCGCCCTACACCGCTTGGCTTCGCCGCGGCGTGGGACATGACCATGTAGAGCTTCTGCCGCGGCTCTACGAGCCGCGTGGGCGCCTTGAAATTATTCGCCGACAAAGCCAGCGCAATTTTGGCAGGCCTCGAGAGCTTATTGAGTGTTCGTTCGGCTAAGGTAGCGGGGAAGCGCTGTAGATATCTTCCCAATGAGAAATATCGAGAGTAGACTTGAGCGCCTATCGGAACAGCGAGAGGCTTCTCTGAATGTTTCGCGCAATCGTCAGTGGGAAAGGTCACGCCATTGATACAGATATGCGGGCAGCCGATACGTGGCGCTCCCTATTTCGCCGCAGTGAAGACTTGCTTTCTGCCGTCGTACTGACTCGGCTTTCGTATTTGGATGACCTTCTTTTATGGCGTTTATTGCAGAAGACATTTCGACCCGATCTATTGCCGGATAGCAACAGTGTTCGACTCGAAGGATTTACTTTCTGGCCGCGCTGGAGCGAAGCTAGCGAGCGGCTAGGCCAAAACGTAGAGCCTGACGCGGTTTTTGAGTTCAGTCTCGATAATCCGTCCGACAGGATCGTTCTCGTTTTAGAGGCAAAACTTGGCGGCTCCCAGACAGCGCGTCAGTGGGCGCTAGAATGGATGGCATACCAAGATGAGGCGGATCACGCTACTGAACGGGTGTTCATCGCCGGGTTGGTCGGCTTTTCTGCTGGTCGGCTAAGCGTCCAACTTCGTGATCTTACTGCCGACGCAAATGAAATCATCTCGAGGATAGGCGATCCGCCGGAGTTGCGGGCACTTGGCGCTGATTGGTCGGATTTGGCTTCGTCGATCGCGGAGGCAAGCATAACTTCCACACCAGCAGATCAGCGTATTCTTAAGGATCTGGGTGAAGCGCTCGCTCTCCATGGATACCGCCACGTTGAGAGCCTTGCTACGCTACGCAAAGATGCCAAACACCTACTCAATCTTTCATCACCGTCTAATCAAACATTCAAGTCGTGGGCAGATGTCAGTGTTCCTGTCAGTATGCCAATTGCCTTTGGCGATGAGGACTCGTGGCTTGCGCGAACAAAGGCATTTCGGCCGATTCGAGTTAATCACTCAACCATCACGCAACGGTGGATGCATGAGTAATGACCAAGACGAGTTAGACCATACGCTAGTCGACGTTAGAAAAGCTTTTCGCCTACTTTGGCTGTACCAGCGGCGCATATTGGACATTGTTCACCTAATCACCGATCAATTTGACCATGAGTTTTATTGTTGGGACGCCATGGGCGGCAAGCCTCCTGGACGGACAACGACCGACCCAACTGAAAATTGGGTCTGGTCAATGTTGCCGTTTTACCAACTTTGTTTGCTCTATCTGCCTTCCGGTGCGGTCGCGGATCAGCCGAAGAGGGGTGAATGGTTACTCGAGATTAGTATCCAAAGCGACGATGGCTACCCCACTGCTGAAGAGAATACTGAACCAGACCCAATGCAGTTCCCAAGCCCAGAGACAAGTGGCAGTTATTTGTACCTGAGAGCGTGGTATTGCAAAAAGCCGCTTAAGCTGAATTGGTACAATCAAATTTGGCGAGACAATGATTGGCCCAACGAAGAGTTCGCGGATCTTAAAAACCTGCCGGTCGCCATCGTGCGCAAGTGTGTTAGCTTAACACAAATGGGAGACAAGGCGGCAGTATATAACGCTGTGGCTGAGTTCAAGGGACTGCTGAAGAAACACCTGGGCTTATCATTTAGCAAGTGAACTTGCGTGTATTAGCGACTATTGCCGTGCATTGATCCTAACAGTGCCGCATCGCGTTATCAGCATGCAGCGCCACGCCTGCTGATTACACCACGCCAAACGGGAGAAGGGGAGACCTTTCTATTCTATCGTTTGGTTGAGCCACCAAATAAACGTCGCACAAGAGAGAGGTTTCTGCGATGCCGTGTGCGGACACGACGCGGGCGGCAGCGCCTCAGCTGGCGTCGCAGAAACTCTGTTGCACTGAACCGCGGTCAGCGGCTCGCGCTATGGGGATTTGTCTGTTGCGAGCCGGTCCGGCCGGCCTGGCTCATGCTGCTTGCGCTCGTGCCTCGACACAGCGCGGCGATGTTCTGCTGCGACCAAACCCAGAACCGTCGGCGATCCGACTGGGTCGGGTTTGGAACGTCCCTGTTTGTTCCGTGAACGCATGCATGGTGTGTCGTTGCGCAACCCGGCAGGCGCGCTCTGCAGCATCAGGATTTGGCGGGCCGCGGCTTGTGTCATGAGGTGTCAAATCTCCAGGCCGGATAACGGGGGGGCGCCACTCCGTCGAAGCTCTCGATCACCTTCATGCGGCCACCGCAGCATGGGCAAGGTGGTGGCTCGCTCGGCGCGTCCGCGTTCATCTCGATTGGAGGGGGCTGTGCATCGAGCAGCGTCCGGCAAAGCGCGATCTTCTCGGCGCGATGCCCGTTGGCGAAGAGGCCGTAATGACGGATGCGATGGAACCTGTCCGGCAGGACGTGCAGCAGAAAGCGGCGGATGAACTCGCCTGCGGCCAGGCGCATGACCTTGTGCTTGCTCCGGCCGTTCTGCCGATAATCCTTCCAACGGAAGCCGACGTGCCGGTCGTCGAGATCGACGAGACGGCTGTTGCCGATGGCGACGCGGTGGGTGTAACGGGCGAGATACGCAAGCACTTGCGATGGCCCGGCGAACGGCCGTTTGGCGTAGACGACCCACTCGGTTTTGCGCAAGGGAGCAAGGTAGGCCCCGAAGGCGGTTGCCTCGTTGAGAATGCCGAGATCGGTGAAGAATTGAAGTTGTCCCGCGCGGTGCAAGGCTTCGAGACCTTCGAGGAATAGCCGCCGGAATAGGCGCGAGAGCACCCGCACCGGCAGGAAGAAGCCGGTCCGGCAGGCAATCCATCGCTTGCCGTCCGGTGAGATGCCGCCACCGGGCACGAGGCAGTGCACGTGGGGATGATGATCGAGATTCTGTCCCCATGTATGCAGGACGGCGGTGACGCCGATCTGTGCGCCGAGATGCTTGGGATCGGCCGCGATCGTGCTGAGCGCCTCGGCTGCGGCGGCGAACAGCAGCCCATAGACCTTGGCCTTGTTCTGATAGGCGATAGCGCCGATCGCGGCCGGCAGGGTGAACACCACGTGGTAGTAGGCGACCGGCAGCAGTTCGGCCTGCCGCGCTGCCAGCCAGCGCTCCGCCGCTGACCACTGGCACTTCGGGCAGTGCCGATTGCGGCAGGAGTTGTACGCAATGCGCGTGTGCCCGCAATCATCGCAACGCTCGACGTGGCCGCCGAGGGCTGCGGTGCGGCAAATCTCGATTGCCGTCATGACACGGCGTTGAGCAAGGCTGACGTGGCCGGCATTGGCCGCGCGCCAGGCTTCGCCGTGGCGGCGGAAGATGTCCGCCACCTCCAGCTTCGGCTGGGGCATGGAGGTGCCGTCAGGCCGAAAGTGGTGTGTCGATGTTCAGCCGTTCGAGCGGGCTCTGTATCTGTCGGATGGTGTTGATCGCGACGCGAGCGTACCGCGTCGTGGATGTGATGTGCCGATGACCGAGCAGGTCCTGGATCACCCGGATATCGACGCCCTGTTCCAGGAGATGGGTGGCAAAGCTATGCCGCAGGGTATGGACTGTCGCGGCCTTATCCAGTCCGGCCGCGCAGACGGCCTGCCGGCAGGCCCTTTGAACCGAACGGGTCGTCACATGCTTTGAGGGCTCGAGTCCGGGAAACAGCCAATGGGCGGGCCGCTCGCGCTTCCAATAGTCCCGCAGGATGCGCAGCAGCTGCTCGGAGAGCATCACGTATCGGTCCTTGCGTCCCTTGCCCTGACGAATGCAAATCACCATCCGGGCGGAGTCGATGTCCTTGACCGTGAGCGCGACCGCCTCCGACACGCGCAGCCCGGCCGCGTAGATCGTCATGAACAGCGTGCGGTACCGGAGCTCTGGGACCGCCTTCAACAGGAGCATGACTTCCTGCTGGGAAAGCACGGCCGGCGGAGTGTCGGCTTTGCGCGCAAGGGGGATGTGCTCCGCCACGTTAGGTCTGCCGAGCGTGACCCCGTAAAAGAACCGGATCGCGCACATGATGGGAACGATCGTCGCCGCCTGCAGGCCGCGCGATACCAGATGCAGTTGATAACTTCGCACGTCCTCGAATGTGAGCTGATCAGGCGAACGGGCAAAGAAGACGCTGAGGTTCTTGACCGCACGGATGTAAGCGCCTTGCGTTGCCGGCGACATGTTGCGAAGCTTCATGTCGTCGAGCATGCGTTGCCGCAGTGAAGAGACTGGCTTGCTCATACTGAACTCCGTCTGTTGAGAGCACTAACGTGCAATCTTGCCAGACGGACCCGCGGCGGCTCCCCGCCGATCAGCGTCGCGAAGGTTCGGAAAATGTAGATTGTGCGACGTATCGAGAATGGCTTCGTTGAGCCACTTCCCCGCTCTTGACAGCGTGGCGGCCGTGGTCTGATTCAATCTGAGTGGTTCGGCCAGCCGGCAATTTGACAGTGGCGAAGACTCGAAAAGAGGAGCTCTCGGAGCGATTTACCGAACAGTGGCGGCAATGCCGCGACTGGCTGCTGCCGTTCATGCAGGACAACCAGCCGAAGTTCTTGACGAAGGACGAATTGAGAAGCGCTGCGATGCGTGAACTGAAGGTGTCCAAGCACGCGTTCGACTTCGGATGGATGGCCGCTATCGAGGATAGCGGCCGGCGTGACTGGTACGAGCCATTGAGGCGTCGGCCGCGCACCAAAAACTAGCCGAGTCCGCTGTTCGCAGGTCGGTCGGCTAGCCGCTGTAAGCGCCGGTGCAAAAGTGACCCGGGTCGCCGGATGAGAAGTGACCCACCCGATAGTTTCGGTGTCTCCAGCTGGGAGGCACCCGATGCTGACAAGGGAAGAGGTCATGGAGATC
>Ga0070741_10008559_pt1 | contig 20435 bp, 13 predicted proteins | sample Coa_R1_4_FD_66440 | JGI IMG/M metagenome (GOLD analysis project Ga0070741, IMG submission 66440) | Surface soil microbial communities from Centralia Pennsylvania, which are recovering from an underground coalmine fire - Coalmine... | ecosystem: Environmental > Terrestrial > Soil > Unclassified ...
TTGCGATCCAGGAGGGCTACACGGTCGACGAAGGGCTCGACGCGGAGATGCTGCTCATGAACGGCACGCTCGCCGCGCAGGGCATGGTCGCTGGGCAGGTCGACTTCGGGATGTCGGCGGGCGCCTCGCTCGCGGCCGGCTTGCGCGGGGCCCCGCTCCGCATCGTGTTCGTCCAGACCGACAAGCCCCTGTACTTCCTCTTCACCCAGCCGGAGATCCACACGGCCGCTGAGCTGGACGGCAAGAGCGTCGGCATCGCCGCGGTCGGAGACAGCACGCAGCTAGCGACCAAGGCCACCTTGAAAGGTCTGGGGGCGAACCCGGACGCCGTTTCCTACGTCGCGAACATCACGGGTCCCCAGTCCGTGGCCGCCCTTCAATCGGGCTCGGTAGCCGGCGCCGCGGTCTCAGCACCGTACGATCTGATCGCACAGCGGCTGGGGTTCCGAAATCTGGGTTTCATGGGAGACTATCTGGACTACCTCACCGCCGGTCTGGCCACGCACGAGGATCACATCCAGAATCAGCCCGATCTGGTCCACGCGACGCTGCGCGCGGAGATCAAGGCCCATCGCTACATGCAACAGAACCGGCTCGGGACCATCGCCCACATGGCACGCTTCCTCGAGATCTCCCCCGAAGACGCGGCCGAGGCCTACGACGCCTACATGCGCTACCTCACCACCGACGGCACGAGTACGCCCGACGTGCTGGAGCGCATCCTGCAGGACCAGCGCTCAGCGCTGGCCGAGCTAGGGCCGGAGACGCGGACCGCCAGCGTCGACGAGATGTTCCGGCTCGAGTTCGCACGACGGGCCAACGCCGAGCTGGACCGCGAGGGCTGGCACCCCCGCTCGCAGTGAGCGCGGTCCGTCGCTTGGACGGTGCAGTGACGTCCACCAGGAGCGTCCCGTTAGTGACGCCGAGCGCTCAGCGCAGTCTGTACCCTAGCTCGTAGTGCAGGTAGATGCCGTCGAAGTAGAATCAGCGCATCCGTGCGCTCTCGCGGGTCCAGTGGACCGCCTGTTGCCGCAGCTCGGGCGTCGTACAGTGGCGCTCGAGCAGCTCGAACTGCGAGGGAACCGATGCGCAGCCGATTACTGCTCTCTCTGATCGCGCTGATCGCCGTCGCCGGCTGTAGCGCTCCGCAGCCCGCGACGCCGGCGCCCAGTGGCTCGGCGCCCTCGGTTTCCGAGCGGCCCGCCGCGACGACGGCAGCGCCCTCGCCCACGGCGTCGGCCGCCGCGGTGGCCGGCCCGGCAGCACCCGCGGCCCGCCAACCGCTGTCGCCACCGGTCCGTGTGACCTTCGCGCACCTCGGCCAGGCCAGCGACGCGGGGGTGTACATCGGGCTGGAGCGCGGTTACTTCGCCGAGGAGGGCATCGACCTCGAGACGCTGTTCATGGACAGCGGTGGGCGGATGGTGCCCAGCCTTGCCGCCGGCCAGCTCGACGCGGGCGGAGGCGCGGTCAGTTCGGCGCTGATCAACGCGGTGTCGCGCGACGTGCCGATCAAGCTGATCGCCGACAAGGGGAGCCAGCGACCGGGCTTCGGCTTCAAGGCGCTCTCCGTCCGCCAGGAGCTGGTCGATAGCGGGGCCGTGCGAACGGTCGCCGACCTGCGGGACCGCAAGCTCGCGGTCAACACGGCGACCTCGATCGACATCTATCACCTGCACGGCGCGCTGCAATCGGGTGGCCTGCGCGTCGAGGACGTTTCGCTCGAGGAGATCACGTATCCGGATCAGGGCGCGGCGCTGGCCAACGGCGCGATCGACGCCGCGATCTCCATCGAGCCGATCGCCACCGCGATGGACCGGCAGCGCATCGCGGTGAAGCTGCTCACGCTGGAGAAGACGTCGCCGCTGTCGCAGGATGCGACGATCATCTACGCGCCGCACTTCATGCGCGACCAGCCGGAGGCCGCCCAGCGCTTTCTGATCGCCTACCTGCGCGGTGTCCGCGACTACAACCGCGCGTTCACGACGGGGGAGGGCCGCGACGAGGTGATCCAGATCCTGACCAAGTACACCGCGATCAAGGACCCGGCGGTGTTCGAGACGATGGGGCTGCCCGGACTCCACCCCAACGGCTACGTCAACGCCGACAACATCCGTGCGGCGCAGGAGTTCTGGCGGGCGCAGAACCTGACGCAGACCGTCGTGCCGCCCGAGCAGTTCATCGACAACAGCTACCTGGAGGCTGCCCTGGCCGTGCTCGGGAAGGTCCTAGAGTAGGCACAGGCAGCGAGTCCAAAAGGGTTCGCTGCCTCTTCACCCGTCACCGGGTGGAGGGGTCGCTGGAGACATCCCAAGACGCGAGGCATGGGCGTCAGCGGTGTTGGACGGGAATTGCTTCACGGGTCCTGACCTGCTCGAGCCGGGCGAGGACGAAAGCGCGCTCCTGCGAGCCCAGGAAGAAGCCTACCGGTGGGGTGAACCGCGCGGTCATGAAGCTGTGCAGCACGGCCTCGGCCGCGCGGCGGAGGTCGAGGCCGGCCCGCCGGCGTGCGTTCCCGAACGTCTCGTGCAGCAGCACGCCGTTCCAGTCGTCTAGCTCGCGGCAGGTGTCCGCCAGGTAGCCGAGGAACGCGCGCTGCTCGGCGTCGAGCAGGCGGGCGTTCTCGGGCACCTCGTCGTAGGCGATCGCCCCCTCGAAGCTCCAGTTCTCCTCGGCCTCGGCCCGCTCGCGGCTGGGCCAGATCGGCTCCCCGTCCTTGATCGTCACGAAGGGGACGAGGCGCTCCGTCCCCCGCCGGCTGCCGCCGCTCGTGTCGTCGAACACGAAGTCGCCGCGCTCGACCGCGAGGACGGTCACGTCGCCAGGCATTCCCGGCCGCAGGCTGCCGATGCGGTCGGCGAGGCCAAGCTGCTCGGCGGGGTTGACGGTGACCATGCGCAGGACGTCGTGCAGCGAGTAGCCGAGCGGCAGCATGGCCGACATCACGTGCATCAGCGAGTAGACGGGCCCCGTGACGTTCGACTGCTGCAGGTCGCTGCTGATCGTCGTCGGGACGATGCCTTCGGCCAGGAGCTGCTCGGCGACGTCGTAGCTGAAGTTGAAGCTCCCGAACCCGACGTCGTAGCGCACGCCGCGCTCCTGCGCCGCCAGCGCCTGCGGCAAGACCTTACCATCTTTGCCGAGCAGGTTGCCGGGGTTCGCGTTGAAGCAATGGGTCACGATGTCGCCGGCCTCGAGTAGGTCCAGGATCTGGTCGGTGAAGGTCTCGGGCGGCTTACCCACCAGGTCGCCGATGTGGACGTACAGCGGCAGCCCGAGGATCGTCGCCATGCCCTTCGCCACCTGCATTGGTGCGACGCCGTACGATTCGAAACCGCCCAGCTTCACGGCGCGGATCACGTCGCGGTTCTGCTCGACGATGTCCAGCATCCGGTTCACCGGGATGTCGATCAGGCTGCGCACGTCGCTGATGTCGAAGAAGCTCCGATAGGACCCGAAGATGCCACCCGCGCGCAGGCTCAAGTAGAGGTAGACGTCGGTGCGCGCCTGCTCCACGACGAGCGCCTTGAACTCGTCCCAGCTATAGGCGCCCGCGCCGCCGGCGTCGGCCACGCTCGTGCTGCCCAGGTTGACGCCGACCGAGTCGGGATCGGCGAACGCCAGGCCGCCGTAGACGTGGACGTGCATATCGAAGAAGCCCGGGCTGACGATCTTGCCCTGGACGTCGAGGACCTCCGCGCCGGGCGATGGGGCGAGCGACGGGCCGACCGCGGCGATCTTCGCATCGGCGATGAGCACGTCGAGCAGGCCGTCGAGTCCCTGGGCGCTGTCGATCACCCGGCCCCCGCGCAGCAGCAGGTTCTTCTTCATCGCCGCCCCCCCGTCCTGTCCATCGTCCGCTGGCCTCGGCGCCAGCCCCGTGGCTAGCGGTCGAGCGCAATCGTTGCGAGATGCGCTGCAAACTGCCAGCACATCACCTGGCCAGTCTGGTTCAGCGCTAGCGGTTGAGCCGAACGCTCAGCACACCGTCGTCGACCCGCACCTCGTACACCTTGACCGCAAATCCCGGGCAGTTCACCCCGCGCCCGGTGTCCACACTGTACATGAACCCGTGCAGCGGACACTTGAGCGCCTTGCCGAGGAGTCGCCCCCTGGCCAGGTCGCCCGCGCTGTGCGGGCACCAGCGGTCCATCGCCACGTAGCGGTCGCCGTGCCGGAGCACTACCAGCTCGATACCGTCGACCTCGACGGCGCGTGGGGTGGCGAGCTCCGCTGCGTCGAGCGCCAATACGGGTACCCACGCCGGTGCGGCGTCGCGCTCCTGCGCCGGTTCCGGCTCGCCCACCTTGCCCTCCAGTGTCGTTGGTTACGGCGGGTCGCCTCCGCTCCTTGCTGGCTGCTCGCCCAGCGGTGGCGGCTGGGGAACAGCAGGATGTCACGATAACGATAATTGCAGCAATGGCCTACACGCTACCCTGCGAAGCGTCCCTTTGACGGGCGAGACCTCAGTCGGTACCATCCGCTCAAACGAGAGGAGCGAACGGTACGATGATGGTCTTTCCGTACGACGAGGCCCGCCTGCTGGTCGTTCTCCAGGTCGACCATTCGCGGGTGGCGGGACTGCTGGCCGCCCACTGGGGCAACGCCGCGTTCGCCGAGCCGACGCCTTACACGTCGGTCGTGCTGGCTGCCCAGGAGCACGACAACGGCTGGTGGGACTGGGAGATCAAGCCGACCCTGAACGCTCAGGGCGAGCCGATCGACTACATCACCGGCGGCGGCGTGGACCGCGTCACCCACACCGCCTTCGATCGGAACGGCATCGCTCGCGTGGCCGCCCAGGATCCCTACGCCGCGCTGCTCGTCTCGCTGCACCTGGTCGGCCTGAACAACCAGGGGTGGGGGCTGGTCCCTCACATGCCCGACCGCAGCCGCCTCCCGGGCGTGCCCGAGTTCATGAGCGAGCAGGAGACCCTGCGGGCCAGCCTGCTCGAAGACCTGCGGCGCTCGCCGCGGTACGCCGAGCACTGTACCGAGGACCGGGTCTGGACGAACTACCGCCTGATCGAGGTGGCGGACCAGATGGCCCAGTTCATCTGCAACCGCTACCCGTTCAACAGCACCGAGCGCCGCAACGGCCCGCCAAACGTGCTGCCCCACGTGCCCGTGGGGCCGGGGCAGGACGAGACGACGCTGACGCTGGAGGTGCTCGACGAGAGCCGCGCCGTGGTTCGGCCCTATCCGTTCGACGTGGACCCGCTGGTCATCGCTTTCCCGGCCCGCCTGGTACCGCGCGGACCGTACGCGAGTCAGGAGGACTTCCTCCGCCACTACTACAAGGCCGAGCGGCTCAGCGTGACCTACACCCTCCACGCGGCGTAGGCCGCTCGCCGACCGATCGAGACTGCGTCTGGCCGCGGCCCTGCCTCCGACGCCTGCCGCGCCGTGGCGGCTCGGAAGCCATGCCTGCCGCCGCTTGTCGACGCCGTAGGTGCCATTGGCTACTCGTCCCCGAGCTGCTTGTCCAGCCGGTTGTCCGCCGGGAGGCGCCCGGTGATCGCGAGCGTCGTGGGATCGAGCACGACCCCGTACACGCGGCGCGCCGTCTCGATGGAGACGATGCCGTTGCGCACGTCCTCCTGCACCAGTTCGGCCGGCCGCTGGCGTGCGTCGCCGACGCCAGCGCCGCCGCCCGAGAGCTTGAGGATCGAGTCGCCGTGCTGGCCCGTGTACAGGCGGTGGGTGCGGAAGGGCAGCCGCTGCCCATCGCGGATCAAGTAGGACTCCAGCAGCGGTGCCGGGGTGCCGCCGGCCGCCGCGGCTGCCTGGGTGCGCTCGCCGTCGGAGTTGCCGGTCGGCAGCACGCACTCGTCGCCCAGGTTGGTGATCTCCCAGGCCATGCCGGGCGCGCCGCGCCAGCGGCCGTGGCCCATGCGGTCGCAGGTGAACTCGTAGCGCCGGTAGAGCCAGGGGAAGCGGATCTCGGCCTCCTCGACCTCGCTGCGCTGCACGCTGGCCAGCACCGACATGCTCGCCGCCGGCGCCTGGTGGCCGTCGTAGCCGTAGCAGGCGCCGCCACCGCCGTCGGAGTCGAAGGGACACCAGACGTAGGGCTCGCCGGTCCGCGGGTCGCGGCCAATCATGTAGTGGCCCGAGCGCCGCGCCCAGCTCGCCGCCGCCCGCTGGGGCACGGCCTTCGACATCGCCTGGGCCAGCGCCTCGGTCACCTGCATACCCACGCTCACCGGGCAGCCGCCCACGGTGGCCGGGTAGCGCGGGTTGACCACGCTCCCCTCCGGCGCGGTGACGGTCAGCGGCCGCAGGCTGCCCTCGTTGTGGTACTCGGCGAGGGAGGGGTCCAGGAAGAGGAAGATCGTCGCCGCGCTGCGGCTGTAGGTCGTCACCCAGGGGTGGTTGATGAAGCCTTTCTGCTGCGGGTCGCTGCGCGAGTAGTCGACCGCGATCTCGTCGCCCTGGACCGTGACGTCGCAGCGCACCCAGACCGGTACGTCGAGGTTGGTGCCGTCGTCGTCGGTCGCCGCCTCGCCGGAGTAGGTACCGTCGGGGATGCGGCGAATCTCGGCGCGAATCGCCTTCTCCGTGCGCGCGATCATCTCTTCGATGCAGGCCAGCACGGTGTCCCGCCCATAGCGCTCGAGCAGCCCGACGACGCGCTGCTCGCACAGCCGTGTCGCGGCGACGAGCGCGGCCACGTCGATGCGCTGGGCGTGGGGGAAGCGGACGTTGTTCCAGATCAGCTTCCAGATCTCCTCGCGGGGCTGGTCGTTCGCGTAGACCTTCGTCGGCGGGAAGCAGAGGCCCTCGGCGTGGATGTCGTAGCCGTTGGGGAAGTAGCCACCTGGATAGCCGCCGCCGGTGTCCATCTGGTGGCCGCGGGCCAGGGTGAAGAAGAGCAGCTCGTCCTTGTAGAAGATCGGTCGGAAGAAGCCCCAGTCGGGCAGGTGCGAGTTGTGGCCGTGGTACGGATCGTTGCTCAGGTAGACGTCGCCCGGGGCGATGTTCTCTCGACCGACGTCGTCCAGGATGTAGCGCACTGTGAGCTTGCTGCCCAGGAACTGGTGCGGCAGGCCGATCGGCACCGCCACCGTCTGGCCCTGGTAGTCCCAGATCCCCGCCGAGAAGTCGCCGAGCCGGGACATGATGTGGCTCTGCGCCGTCCGAGACACGACGTGGCGCATCTCGCGGCAGGTGCTCTGGAAGCCGTGCCAGACCGTGGCGAGCGTGATCGCGTCGGTCTCGGCGGCGGTCATGGCTGCCTCCGCAGGACGTAGCTCCGGTAGGGGTCCACGGTGCAGGTGAACGACGGCGGCACGACGACGGTCGTCGTCGGCTCCTCGACAATCGCCGGCCCGCGGATGACGTTGCCCGGCCGCAGCCGCTCGCCGGCGTAGACGCGGCTCTCCAGCCGCTCCCTGCCGAAGAAGCAGGCGCGGTGGGCCTTGAAGGCCCGCTGAGGGTCGGCGTCCGCCTGTCGTTCCGCGCGCAGCCGGAGCGGCGCTTGCCGCGCCGTCGCCTTGACGCGGAAGGTCAGGAACTCGACCTGGTGGGCCGGCGTCGAGAACGTATACAGCTCGTGGTGGCGCCGGTGGAAGGCCTCGACGACCTGCGCGATCTGGTCGGGGCCGAGTGGGCCTTCCGGCACGCCGACCTCCACCTCGTGGAACTGGCCCACGTAGCGCAGGTCGGCGCTGCGCGCGAGGAGGACGTCGTCTCGCGGCACGCGGCCGTCCTGGAACGCCGCGTGGGCTTCGGCCTCCATCTCCGCGTACAGCCGGTTCACCACGGCCGCGTCGAGCGCCTGGCGCCGCGCCACGTAGGAGCGGGCGTAGCTGCGCCCCACGTCCATGGCGAGCATGCCGAAGGCGCTGAACAGCGCCGCGAAACGCGGCACGATGACGGTCTCGATGCCCAGGAGCGCCGCGATGGCCGAGGCGTGGATCGGTCCCGCACCGCCGCCGGCCACGAGCGCGAAATCGCGCACGTCGTGGCCGCGCTTGGTCGACAGCTCGGTGATCTTGTCCGCCATCACCGAGTTGACCGTGTCGAACACGGCCTGGGCGGTCTGCGTCGTGTCGAGGCCGAGGGGGCGGCCGATCGTATCGAGCGCCTGCCGGGCCAGCCCGGCGTCCAGGGGGATCTCGCCGCCGAGGAAGTAGTCGGGGTCGAGGTAGCCGAGCGCCAGGTCGGCGTCGGTGACGGTCGGCTCCCGGCCGCCCTTGCCGTAGCAGGCCGGGCCTGGCGCGGCGCCGGCGCTCTGCGGCCCGACGCGCAGCAGCCCCAGCGCGTCGATCCAGCCGATGCTGCCGCCGCCGGCCCCCACCGTATGGACGTCGACCATCTTGATCGCGACGCGCTCCTCGCCGATCCAGCTCTCGGTCGTGGTGGGGATCTCGCCGTGGTGGATCATGCAGACGTCGAAGCTCGTGCCACCCATGTCGACGGAGATCAGGTTGTCGTGCCCCGTGCCCTGGCCGTGGAAGACTGCCGTCGTCGGCGCGGCGGCCGGGCCCGAGCAGACCAGGAAGACGGCGCGCTTGCGGGTCTCCTCGACCGACTGCACGAGTCCGTCCGACTGCACCAGCAGTAGCGTCCCGGCGAAGCCCGCCTCGGCGAGGTGCCGGTCGAGCCGGGCCAGGTAGCGGTCGACGATCGGCCCGACGTAGGCGCTGACCACGGTGGTGCTGAAGCGCTCGAACTCGCGCCAGACGGGGAGCACCTCGTGTGAGCTAGTGACGTACACCTCCGGCAAGTGTTCGCGGCAGATCGCCGCCGCCGCGCGCTCGTGGGCGGGGTTGGCGTAGGAGTGCAGCAGGCAGATGGCGACCGCCTCGACCCCCTCCCGTTTCAGGGCCTCGACGGCGGCCCGGGTCTCGGTCGCGTCCAGCGGCGTCAGGATCTCACCCGTGTAGAGGGTGCGCTCCTCGACGCCGAGGCGGAGGTAGCGCGGGACCAGCGGGCGGTAAGGGGGGACGAAGATGTTGTACATCGAGGTGTGGACGTTCTTCTGGCCGCAGCGGATCTCGATCAGGTCGCGGAAGCCGCGGGTGGTCAGCATGCCCACGCGGGCGCCGCGGCCAGTGAGCAGCGCGTTGGTGGCCAGGGTGGTGCCGTGAACGAGCGCATCCACCCCAGCAGCCAGATCATGGGCCGGGTCGCCGTGAGCAGCGGCCTTGCGCAGCCCGTTCAGCAGGCCGATGGAAGGATCGTCAGGCGTCGTGGGGACCTTGAACTCGTGCAGCGCCCCGTCGTCCTCGAGGACCAGCACGTCGGTGAACGTGCCGCCGACGTCGACGGCGACCCTGGTCATGACAGCCCCACCCGACCGCTGCCCGGCTGGCGGTCCCAGCGCGCCTCGAGCGTCGTGAAGTAGCGCCACATCAGGGGGATGCGCGCCCGCATCTGCTCGTCGGTCTCGAACTCCGCGCACTCCTGCGCCGAGAGGTGGCCGACCTCGCCGAGCGCCGCCGCCTCGACGATCTTGCGCGCGTTGTCCTCGAAGACCAGGGTGGCGTAGAGGACTTCCGGCAGGTCGCGGCCGACGACGACCAGCCCGTGGTTCCGCAGCAGCGTCGCGCGCTTGTCGCCCATCACGCGCACGAGCGCCTGGCCCTTGGCCGGCGTCATGATCAACTGCGCCTCGCTGTACAGCGGCACGCCGTCGCGGAACAGGCTGGCGTGGAAGGTAACGGCGCGAAAGGGGCGCTGGGCGATGCTGAACAGCGTGGAGTAGGGGGCGTGCAGGTGGGCCACGGCGAGCGCGTCGGCGCGGGCGGCGTGCAGGGCGGTATGGATCGGCCACTCGATCGGGACGTGGCCCTCGCCCTCGAGCACCTGGCCGTCGCGGTTGAGGACGAACAGGTCGTCGGCCTGCACCGTCGCCTTGTCGGAGCCCGCCCCGGGACAGAGTAGGACACGGCCGCTGGCCGGCTCGTAGGCGCTGACGTGGCCGAACATGCCGATCAGCCCTTCCATCGCCAGGATACGGGTGCAGGTGGCAAGCTGCTCGCGCAAGGCGCTGTCGTCGGCCATCGGCGTGCCCTCCTTCGGCGCGGGTTGGATCGATCCAGGTGCGCCCATCGGTGCGTAAGCGATGCCCCGGACAGGCGCCGACTAGCGGCGGCCCAGGCGCTCGACGGCGTAGTCGGCGTAGCTATGGTCTACGAGCGACGGGATGTCCACCGTCTCGGTCATCATGCCCTCGCGCACGTACAGGTCCTGCTCGGCGATCAGGTAGTCGACGTTGACGCGACCGTTGGGCTCGAAGCCGGCCGGTCTCATCGTCGCGTACACGGCGCGGTCCTTGACCGGCGTGTGCTTGATCAGGATGTCGACGATCTCGTCCTGGCCGGCCCCACCATCGAACGCGTCGACGTAGTCGCGTAGCCCTTTGAGGTAGGCGAGCATGAAGCGCTCGGCGGGGTCCCGCTGGGCAGCGAACTGCGGCGAATAGGCGATCATGCCGTTCTGGGCGCCCACGGCATATTCGTCGGCGCCGTGCCAGCGCACCCCGACGCCGAGCGCGACGGCAGCGCTCACGAACGGCTCGAGGAGCAACGCTCCGTCGATCGCGCGGTTGCCGAGCGCCGGCAGCACGTCGGACTGGGGCAGCGACTCGAACTCGACGTCGGCCGAGCTGACGCCGCCGGCCTGCAGCGCCCGCGCCATCAGTCCCCACGACGCCGTCCCTCGCCCCGGCGAGTTCAGGCGCAGCCCGCGGAGGTCGGCGTAATCGCGTACCCGCCCGCTCTCGATCAGGTCCGGGCGCAGGACGACGGCCGCGAAGCCGTGGCCGGGCGTGATCCGCCCCTTGTCGGCCACGAGCCGGTAGGGCACCCCGCGCACCGCGGCGTTGAACAGCGCGGGTGATTGGCTGATGCCCGCCACGTCCACCTGGCCGGAGGCGAGGAAGGGCGTGATCTGCAGCGATGAGTCGGAGGGGACGGTCTCGATGTTCAAGCCTTCGGCCTGGAAGTAGCCGCGGTCGATGGCGATGAAGACGCCAGCATCGGTGATCGACCCGAAGATCGACATCTTCACGTCCACTGCTGGCGAGAGGGGCGCGGCGGCCGGCGGCTCCGTCGGGCGCGTGGACGCCGGAGAGCCCGCCTGAGCGACGGGCGCGGCCGTCGTGGGGGCGGCCGCGGCGGACCCGCCGGCCGTTGTGGCCGCTGCTGGAGTCGCGCCCGCGGAGGATGAAGCCGGCGTGCAGGCCCCACCGAGCGCGAGCAGGAGCACGAGCAGGACGGCGAAGCCGTGCTGAACACGGGACCCCAGCCCGACGCGAGGCACCCAAGGCCGCGTGCCCATCACCGCACCCCCCTTCGTGGGAGCATCTCGCCCGGCCGCGCCGATAATCGGCGCGGCCCGCGCCTGGCCCAGCGGCGTCGTCCATCCCGCCGAGCCGGTCCATCCAACGCGGGCTATGCTAGCACCCACCACCGGGAGGCGCCAGCAAATCGCCCCGCTGGCGCTTGACAGGCTAAGCTGGATCGCTACAATAGGGACCACGGTACGAGCGGCACGGCTCAGTCGATCGCGCACCCCTCTGACGAGAAGCGCGCCACCGTTGGTGTCGGCCACCCTCCGAAGAGAAGCGCAGCATGATTCTCGTCTGCCCCGCGTGCAGCGAGAAGCGCTGATCTCTCGAGTGGTAAGGAGGCACACCGATGGCGATCGACCTCGACACCACCGCGGCCCGGATCGGCCAGGAGCTCCTCCCGCGCGCCGACTTCGAAGCCTTCCTGGACGAGTACATCCGCACCCAGCACCCGCAGATCAACCACCCGTGGGTGAGGATGTTGATCCGCGGGGAGTTGACCCGGGACGACCTGCGGGTACACGCACTCCAGTTCGAGCACTTCCTGCGCTTCGCCCCCTCCCACTTCCTGATGATCGGCGCCAACGCCGAGCCTCACACTATCCCAGGGCCCGACGACATGCGTCGCGACGCCGTCCAGAACCTGATGGACGATATGGGCCTGCAGGACCCTGCCGGCGACCACTTCGCGATCTGGCGGCGGTTCCCCTACGCGCTCGGTTTGACCAAGGAGGAGCTGGACCGCTCGCAGCCGGCCCCGACGACGCTGGCCTTCAACTACGCCTACCTGTACTTCCTGAAGAACCTTAGCCATCCTGAGGCGCTGGCCTTTCAGCAGTTCGCCAACGAGTCGGTATTCGCCCTCGGTCTGGTGGAGCAGCGGCGGGAGGCGCTGACCAGGCACTACGGCCTCCACCTCGAGGACACCTGGTCGCCGCCCACGGAGGAGGAGACCGCGCACGTCAGGAAGCCCCGGGAGGTCGTGCTGGACTGGGCCGATACGCCCAAGCGGCAGGCCCGGGTGTTTCAGTTGTTCCAGCACTGCTACGCGCTCTGGCAGGTCTACTACGACGGGATCTACAGCCTGACCGTGGCAAAGCGAGAGGCTGGTCGCTGAGCGGTCCCGCGTCGCGTTGTGGAGGGGTGCGGCCTGATGCTAGCGAGCGCCGTGCGCCGTCAACTCCGCAGGCGCGGGTCGAGCAGGTCGCGCAGGCCGTCGCCGAGCTGGTTGGCGCCGAGCACGGCCAGCATCAGCGCGAGCCCCGGCATCGTCGTCAGCCACCAGGCAGTATAGAGATAGTCGCGCCCCTGCGCGATCATGTTGCCCCAACTGGGCGTCGGCGGCTGGACGCCCAGCCCCAGGAAGCTCAGGCTGGCCTCCGTCAGCATCAGGCTCGCCAGCTCGAAGGAGCTGAGCACCGTGATCGGCGCGATCGCGTTCGGCAGGATGTGCCGGAAGAGGATCCGCCGCGTGCCGGCGCCCATGCTGGCGGCGGCCAGGACGAACTCCTCGGTCTTCAGCGAGAGCACCTGGCCGCGAACGGTGCGCGAGTAGGTCACCCAGCCGCGCAGCGCCAGCACGAGCGTCAGGAGCGGCAGGCTCGGCCCGACCAGCGCCATCACGGCGATCGCCAGCACGAGATAGGGAAAGGAGAGCTGCACATCGGCCACGCGCATGCTCACGGCCTCGACGAGCCCGCCCAGGTAACCAGCGGCCAGCCCCACCAGCACCCCGGCCACGGAGGCGACCAGCATCCCGGCGAGCCCAACTGCGAGGGTAGCGCGCGCGCCGTAGAGCAGGCGGCTGAGCAGGTCGCGGCCGAACTGGTCGGTGCCGAGCGGGTGGGCGAGGTCGCCGCCCGGCAGCCAGAACGGCGGGGTCAGCCGCGCCGCCAGGTCCTGCGTCTCGGCCGGGTAGGCCGCGAGCAAGGGGGCGGCCAGGGCAATCACGGCCCAGAGCCCGAGCACGACGGCGCCGAAGGTCGCCGAGCGGCTGCGCGTTAGCCAGCGCAGCGCCGCCGGCCAGCGCGCCAGCCGCGCCCACCACGGCTCCGTCGGCAGCGGTCGTGCCGCGGTGAGACTCACGCTGCCGCCTGCTCGCCGCCGTAGCGGATGCGCGGGTCGATCGCCGTGTAGAGCAGGTCGACCGCCAGGTTGACGAGCACGAAGACGACCCCGACGAAGAAGACCACGGTGAGCACCATCGGGTAGTCGCGGCGGATCACCGAGTCGAACATCAGCGTGCCCACGCCCGGCCAGGCGAACACCGTCTCGGTCACCACGGCGCCACCCATCAGGTTGCTGAGCGACACACCCAGCACCGTGACGACCGGGATCAGCGCGTTGCGCAGGGCGTGGCGCACCACCACGGTGCGCTCGCGCAGTCCCTTGGCGCGGGCCGTCCGCACGTACTCGCGGTTCAGCACCTCGAGCATCGCCGAGCGGACGAGTCGCGCCATCAGCGCCATCAGAAACGTACTGAGCGTGACCGCCGGCAGGACGAGGCTGGCCAGGCCACTCTGACCCGAAGCGGGCAGCATCCCCAACTGGACCGCGAAGACGAGGATGAGCATCAGCCCGAGCCAGAAGGAGGCGATCGATTGGCCGAGCGCGGCGCCGAGCATGACCACTTGGTCGAGCAGGGAGTTGCGGCGCAGCGCGGCCAGGATCCCCGCCGGCAGGGCCACGGCCAGGGCGAGCGCCACCGCGGCCAGGGCCAGGTCGATCGTGGCGGGCAGGCGGCGCAGCAGCACCGCGACCGTCGGCTCGTGGTAGCTGAACGATACCCCCAGGTCGCCGCGCAGGGCGTTGGCCACGAACAGGCCGTACTGCACGGCCAGGGGCTTGTCCAGACCGTAGGCCGTGCGGAAGGCCTGGCGGTCGGCCTCGGACGCCTCCGGCGGCAGCAGGATGCTCGCCGGGTCGCCGCTCACGTGGAGCAGCAGAAAGACGACCAGCGTCACGCCGAGCAGCGCCGGAATGGCCTGCAGGAGTCGAACGGCAATCAGGCGCGCCATCGCTCTACCGCAGCGGCGTGCGCTCGGGACGGCTCGCGACCCGCACGCGCCACGCCTACTTGGTCACCTTGCTCGGGTCGCGGAAGTAGAAGGACTGGGTGGCGATCCCGCGGATGGCGAAGGGCTGCCAGCCCAGCCGCTTGTCCGCGCCCCACACCTCGTCCTGGACGTGAATGAACAGCAGGAGGCCGTTCTCCTGCGCCCAGCGGCTGAGACGCTGATAGACCTGCTCGCGCTGCTGCGGATCGACGGTGGCCCGCCCCTCCTCCATCAACTGGCGCCCCGGCTCGGCCTCGGGCGCCTCGCGGATCGGCCCCGTGCGGAGGAAGACCCACTGCAGGTAGCGGTCGATCTCGTTGGTCGTCTGCCACTGCGTCGAGATGACGTCAAAGTTGCCCGCGAACATGTTCTCCCGCAGCGCGGCGCGCTCGGTCACCCGTAGGTTGGCCTTCACGCCTACCTGAGCGAGCTGGCTGGCGACCACCTCGGCGATCTCGCGGTCCTTCTGGAAGACGCCGTCCGTGATCTGCCACTCGAAGCTGAACCCATCGGGGTAGCCGGCCGCGGCCAGCAGCTCGCGCGCCTTGGCTGGATCGTAGGGGTAGGGCTTCAGGTCTGGCGTGTAGCCAGGCTCCCCCGGGCTGAACAGCCCGGCCAGCGGCAGACCGTACCCACCGAGGACGTTCTTGATCACGCTGTCGCGGTCGATGGCGTAGTTGACCGCCTGGCGCACGCGCACGTCGTCGAACGGCTTGCGCTGCCAGTTGATCCCGTAGATGATGACGCGGGCGGCCTTTCGGGCCACCAGATCCGTGTTGCCGCTCTTGATCAGCGATTCCTGGGCCAGCGGCACGTTCTCGGCGAACTGGATCGCGCCCGAGCGGAGCTCGGCCACCCGAGTGGAAGGCTCGCGCACGAACTTGAAGACCAGCCGCTTCGGCGAGGGCACCGCGCCCCAGTAGTCCGGGTTCACTTCCAGGCGGATCGGGCGGTCGCGCTCGGCCTCCAGGTAGCGGTAGGGGCCGGTCCCGACCGGCTTGCGGCTGAACGCCTCCACGCCCATCTGCTCGCGGCTGCGCGGCACGATCAACAGGATCTGCGCCATGTTGCCCAGCAGCGATGCCGTCGGGCGGTCGGTGACGAACTGGACGGTGTAGGGGTCGAGCACCTCGACCTTGGTAACCGTCTCGAACACGTAGCCGGTCCCCAGGCGGGGATCGGCGCGCTGCGCCTCCACGTTGTAGACGACGTCCTCGGCGGTGAAGGGGTCGCCGTTCTGGAACTTCACGCCCCGTCGCAGGTAGAAGCGCAAGGTCAGGGGATCGACCTGCTCCCAGCGCTCGGCCAGCCGCCCGACCGGCTTCAGGTCGGGCCCCTCGAAGTCGACCAGCGGCTCGAACACGTGGCGGATGACCTGCCATTGAACCGAGCCGGCGCCGGGGGTGAGCGGGTCGAGTCCGACGACGTCTTCGGAAGTGGCCACGGTCCACTCGTCGGCGTCCTTGCCCTGCGACGGATTGATCGCCGTGCAGCCGCCCAGGACCCAGACGAGGACGCCCAGCAGCGTGAGAACGATCGCACCCTGGCCCGCGCGCCGCCGTCTCATCCCCTGTGTCCTCCCGTCGCCTCGATCATCGCCCCACGGACCCGCCGGTGGCCCATCATCGACTCGCCCTCGGCGGCCAAGGTGCATTAGCAGGACCATGATACCTGCACCCTCGGCACGGAGCCAGCCGGTGTGCTCGTTTGCTACCGCCTGACACCGCCTCCATTTGCGGTCTTCGCGCCTTGGGGGCGATCGGGCAGCGCGCGGTAGTTGCGCTCGTTCTCGGCGCAACGGAGGCTATTGCATGCCGATGCTTGAGCGAGAACTCGTGCTCGCGTAGCGCAGCACGGACTACTACCCGCCAGGCCAGCGGAGGCGGCGGGTGGCGACGTCGAGGGGGAACAGGAGCAGGGCGATGGCGGCGAGGAGGGGAGCGAGGGAGTCCCAGCGCTCGCCGCTCGCCATGACGGGGCGGGTGGCGTCGGCGGCGAAGGCCTCGCCCGGCTCGCGGAGGAGGCGGCCGCCGGTCTCGTGAGCCAGGCGGGTCAGCAGGGGATCGTTCGTGCCGACGTAGGCGCGCTCGGGATCAGCGGGCACGACCAGGCCGGCCAGCTCGCTACGGGCGCCGCCGGGAAGCTCCTGGGCGACCTCGATCTGGTAGACGCCCGCGGCGTCGGCCAGGAAGCGGCCCTCGTAGCGGCCCGGGGCGACCTGGGCCAGGGGCAGCCGAGCGCCGGTCCCGCCCGGCGTGCGGATGCGGGCCTCCGTCGGCGCGCGGTCGAGGAAGGAGCCGTCGTCGCGGAGCGCCTCGGCGCGGACCAGCACCTCGCGTCCCTCGCGGCGCAGCAGCACGCGCAGGTCGCCTTGCTCGGGCGGAGCGAGCGTCCAGCGCACGACCTGGCTCCAGAACTGGCCGAAGCGGGGCCACTCCAGCCACTCTGGGCTCCAGGCCGGGCCGGCGTCGGCCGTCCAGGCCGCCACGCGCCCCAGCCCGTACTGCCAGCTCGCCAGCAGCGGATCGCCGCGGTCGGAGCGCAGGGCGATCTCGGCGCTCGGCTTGGGCGTCGTGACCACGTAGCCCTGCACGCTCGGCAGCTCGCTGGGCGTCAGCGAGCGGAGCAGCGGGCTCGCCGCGCCAAGCTGGGGGCGGACCTGGCCCTCCATCACCACCGGGCGGGTGACGACGTTCGTTTCGCGGAGCATGATCCGCGGGATCTCGCGCACGCGGTCGGTGAAGTAGTAGCGCCCCATCCCGCCACGGGCGAGCAGCGACATGAGATCGACGTCGATGTCCTGGCCAATGCCGATCGTGCTCAGGGTGATGTTGTTGGCGCGCATCTGCTCCAGGAGCTGGGGGTAGGCCCCGCCCCAGGACTGGCCGTCGCTGAGCAGGATGATGTGCTTGAAGCGGGCGTTGCTGGCCGCGATCGCCTCGTAGGCGCGGGCGAGCGCCGGGTAGATGTCCGTGCCGCCGTCGGCCTCGATCGTGCCGATCGCCTGCTGCACCGCGCCCAGGCCGCCGTTCTCGGCCATCGTCGCGAGCGGCACGATCCAGTCGTTGCGGATGTCGAAGGCCAGGACGCCGAGCTGGTCGTCCGGGCGGAGCGTTTCAGTGGCGAGCGTCGCCGCCTCGCGGGCCATCTGCATCTTGCTGACGTTGTCCGTGCGCAGGCTCATGCTGCCCGAGCGGTCGACCACGAGCACCAGCGCCAGGCTGGCGCGCTCCTGCTGGAAGGGCGCGTCGGCCGAGACCGGCAGCGCCTGTTCGAGCAGCGAGCCGCTGTAGCCACCCAGCGCGTAGCTGGTGTTGCCGCCGATGACGGTCAGGCCACGACCGAGCCCCTGCACGAACGTGTCGACGGCGCGAAGCTGATCGAGGCTCAGCGTGCTCGCCGCCACGTTGTCGAGCACGACGCCGTCGTAGCCGCGCAGCAGGTTGAGGTCGATCGGCCGCGCGCTGCTCAGCGGGCGGTTGTTGTTGGTCGGCCGGCGGACGTCGACCTGCAGCCCGGCGCCCTCGAGCGCGGCCACCAGCGGCTGCGACTCGTTCTCGCGGTCCTCCAGCACCAAGACGCGGGCGGGGTCTTTGACGACGATCGGCTGGGCTAGGGCGGCGGTCAGGCCGTCCGCCACCACCTCGGCGGTGACGCGGTGGAGGCCCACGCCGCGCAGCGACGTGTTGATCGGGACCTGGGTCGTGCCGCGCGGAAGGGAGACCTCGCGCTCGCCGGCCGGCGCGCCGTCCACGGTGAGGCGGAGCGTGGCATCGGCTGGCGCGGCGCTGTAGACCTGCACGCCGGCCTCGAACGGCTCGGCCTCGCGGACGTAGGCCGGCGCGTCGAGCGCCTCGACGAGCAGCGGGGCGGTCGGAGCGGCTGACAGCGGCACCACCGAAACGGCGACGCCGGCGGCGGTGAGCGGGAGCAGCTCGCTCTCAGCGCGCCCGGCCGTCTCCCAGCCGTCGGTGAGCAGGACCACGCGGCGCGGGCCGCTGCTCGGCAGCAGCGCTCGCGCCAGGCGCAGCCCCTCGGCGAGGTTGCTGCCGCCGGCCGATGGGCGCGCCGCCACCGGCCGCACCTCGCCGCCATCCTGGCCCAGCGGGCGCACGACGGTGGCCCGCTCGTCGACCGCCACGACGGCGCTGCGGTCGTGGGGCCCGCGGGCGGCCTCGGCGCGGCGCACCCAGTCGAAGGCCTGGGCCTGCGTCTCCGGCGCCACGCTCCCCGACACATCGACGACGAAGACGACGTTCTGGCCATCGTCGGGCTGGCGGACGGCCGGGCCGGCCAGGGCCAGGGCGAGCAGCGCCGCGCCGGCCAGGCGCAGGCCGAGCGCCGTCCAGCGCCGCGGCCGAGGCAGGTAGCGCAGCCGCGGCCAGGCCATCCAGACGAGCACGGGCAGCAACAGCAGCAGGAGCAGCGCGGGCGGGAAGGCGAAGCTCAGACCGATCATCTCCCCTTGCCCCACCACCACCATTCGGCGGTCGAGATACCCAGCGCGCCCAGGAGCAGCAGTCCGGCGAAGGCGAAGGCCGGCGTGGCCGGCCGCTCGGCGGGGCCGGCGGGCGCGAGCGGCGCCAGCGCGTTCGGGCGCACGTCCGACGCGCCTGGTGCGAGCAAGCCGACGCGGAACTCGGCCAGGTCGGTGGCACGGTCGGCCGTGCGCACGGCGTAGCGGCCCACGCGCTCCGTGTCGGCGAAGGCGAGCGCGCCGGCGGGGACCGTCTCCGAGCCGGCCGGGCCGTCCACGACCTGCCCGCCGGCGTTGGGCGGCAGCCGCACGGCCTGGCCTGCGACCACGGTGCCCTCGCGCTCGCCCCAGCCCAGGCGGTCGAGGGCGTTGGCGAGCAGCAGCGGGAACGCGCGCAAGCGTGGCAGGTTGGACGCCCGCGGATCGAAGGCCAGGATCACGACGCGGCGACCGCCGTTGATCCCTTCCAACAGGGCCGCGCCGTCTGGCGTCCAGAGCACGGGCGTGGCCCAGGCAGGCGCCCGCAGGCGCACGATCTGGCTGATCTGCAGCGCGGCCGGATCGATGCTGTCGAGCAGGGGATGGCCGCGATCGTAGCTCAGGGTGGCGGGGGCCGCCACCGCGTCGCCGACCTCCAGCGCCCCGCCTGGCCGTGGGTTGACCACGATCACATCGGCCGCGGGCAGGCTGCGCGGCAGGAAGCCGTCGAAGACCACCAGCGGCGCCAGGGCCGCGCTGGCGTAGTCGTCCGGGGCCACGGTGGTCACGCGCACGCCGGGCAGGGCGCGCAGCGCGCGCGCGAGCAGGTCGGGCTGCGCGGAGACGAGCGTCACGGCCCGATCGCCACTGGCCGGCGCCCGCGCCTCGGCGCGGTTGTCGGCGGCGAGCAAGTCCACCCCGTCGAGCTGGACGGCGACGGCGCGCGTGCCGGGCGGGAGGCTGAAGGTTAGCTCCTCGCTGGCGCCGGCCGCTAGGTCCAGGCGGTGGTTCTGCTGCGGGAGGCCATCGGCGAGCAGGCGCGCCGGCACGCTGGCGGGCGCCTGGCCCAGGTTGGTCACGCGGGCGTAGCCGGCGGTTGGCCCGCCATTGGGCGGCCGGCGCAGCGCCAGGGCCGTCACGGCCACGTTCCCGTCGGCGCGCCCGACGGCTAGGTACTCCACCGGCGCGGTCAGCTCGCCAGCCGCGACCGGCCAGCCGCCCCGCGCGCCAGGGCCAGCGTTGGCGAACGCGCCATCGGTGAGCACCACGACCCGCGGGCTGCCGGCCGGCACGGCCGCCGCCGCTCCAGCCAGCAGGAGCGCCGTGCGCAAGTCGCCGGGCGCCTGGCCCACCGCCGCTCCCTCCAGCGCGGCGCGCGCCGCCGGCACATCCTCAGCCAGGGCCAGCGTGCGCGCCTCGGCACCCGCGCGGATGACCGTGGCCCGGTCGCCCGGCCCCAGGCGCGCCAACTGCTCCAGCGCCTGGCGCTGCGCCGCGGCAAAGCGCGATGGCGACACGTCGGTCGCGCCCATGCTGGCCGAGGCGTCGAGGATGAGGATCAGGTGGTTGCCGTCGGTGGGGCGCAGCAGGGTCGGGCCGGCCAGGGCCAGCACGCCGACCGCAA
>Ga0070741_10008560_pt1 | contig 20435 bp, 23 predicted proteins | sample Coa_R1_4_FD_66440 | JGI IMG/M metagenome (GOLD analysis project Ga0070741, IMG submission 66440) | Surface soil microbial communities from Centralia Pennsylvania, which are recovering from an underground coalmine fire - Coalmine... | ecosystem: Environmental > Terrestrial > Soil > Unclassified ...
GGATGCGGGCCTACCAGGACCCGCCGCCGGAGGAAGGAGGCGCTGCTATCATTCGCTGACCTGCCCGGGGCTCTGCACTATTCGCGATCAGCTCTCTGCACTTTTGATGATCGCCAACAGCGTCTACATAGATCCGGTTCGTGTTCGCGTTGACCGCTGGGTAATGCGGTGAACCGGGAAGCGGGATCGATGGAAGAACGGAGTTGGAAGACCCATCGATTACTGAGATATCTGCGCCATTCTCATCGGCGACATAGATCCGATTCGTGACGCGGTTCACCGCGATGCCGACTGGCGCGAAGCCGACGGGTACAGTCGCGACTACGATCTGGGCAGCTAGCGGGCTCTGATTGGGCAGGGCGATGGTGGCAGTGACCAATAGCGCGATCAAGGTCCTCAATGGCGCCTGCTTGACGAATTGCATGTGCCTCTCCACATCCGGCCTCGATCGCGCTCAACGTTTTCCGACGCCATCGTACCTTGCCGCCGCCGTCGGCGTGAGCGTCAGTATCGCCAGAACGAAGGGACGACCGGTCCTAGACGGCAAACGGAGAGCGGGCACCGAAGACCTGCCTCCCGTGCGATTTGACGCCCGCGCCGCTCGCTCGGCAAGGCTTGCCGCATTCAAGCGCTCACACAACGGCCCGAACCCGGGCGTCGGCCCTCCCCATCGGAGACTTGCGGCGTCTTTGACGACGGGTGACTCCGTCCTCACCTTCCTCCGCGCTTTCGGCCAGTGTAGCAGGTACCACACGAGCAGTTGCCTCCGGGGGCAACCAGCACGACGGAATGATCGTGATCGATGATCGAGGGGTCAGCCGTCGGCTGATGCAGCCGCCTCGATCTGTTCGCGCGTGGCACGCAGCTGTTGCAGGTGGTTTTGGGCGTGACCCACGATGGTCCGCGCGAACACGTCGCGCACGGTCATGGGGCCGAGGGCTTGGTGATGACCGGTAATGACCATCTCGTTGGGCTTCAAACGATCCAGGAAGGCGAGCGCATGCAGGCGCGCCTCGTCCAGTTGGTTGAGCGCCTCCTCGAGGGTGAGCGCAGGTCCCCCTGCGATCGCCGCCATGCGCTCGGGTGACGCCATGTCGCGGGCAAGCGGCGCCCCGGGGGATGCGATGAGCTGCTCGGCGCGCTTGACGTACGAGTAGTGCATCTCCGCCACATGACCGAGAAGCTCCATCGCGCACCACTCTCCTGGCGCCGGGTGGACGAGGCGGAGCGATTCGGGGAAGGCAAGCGCTTCGTCGCGCAGCTCGGTATGCACGTGGTTGAGGAGCGCAGCCAGTTCGGCCTTATCGGCGGCTAGAGAATCCATGGCGCCCCTTCACTCGCGTGATTGCTCGGCCCTCACGGCTGGCTGACGCCTCTAGTGTAGCGCCACGTGTTAGAGCCCCGGCGAATCGCACACGAGGAGCTGATAGCCGGCGGGGTGGGTCGCAAGTTCGGTAGAGGTTCAGCAAGCCCCTCGGAAGGCGAGCCTCAATAAACGCCGCCACGGGAGCGGGCCGCGTGCTCCGGTGGCTCGGCGCGCCCGGGAGCGTGTAATGCGGCGAGCTACCTGCAGCTTCTTGAGATCGGGATTTACCCGACGGGTAAAGCAGGGAGCTTGCGAGCGCAGTACATCGAGGTCCTGCCCCCGGACGTCATCGCGTTTCCGGACGCAATCCAACAGGCGCACGCCGAGCTTGTCGCTCAGCCATAGGCCGAGCGCCGCTTTGTGCGGGCCCTGATCAGATAGAAGCCTGCCAGCCCTCGATAGATCCTCTCCGCACGCGTGCCCATGGCGTGGTCGTGGTACCAGTGGGACCCGTCAGAAGAGTTCTTCAGCCAGCGCCACGATGATGCCCCCTGGACCCCGCATGGAGCACAGCCGGTACAAGTTCTCGTATTGGGCCACCTCGCCGATCAGCTCGGCGCCGTGGGCGCCCAGGCGAGCGACCGTATCGTCGACGCTTTCCACTGTGAACATGACGCTTCGGAGGCCCAGAGTGTTCGGCGGTGCGACCGCCGGTTCGATCATGCCGAGTTTTGGATTGCGAAACTTCGTCAGCTCAAGCCGCCCGTGCCCGTCTGGCGTCCGCATCATGACGATGTCGACTTGGACACTTTCGAGCTTGTTGACACGGTCCACCCACTCTCCCTCGACCGTCGCCTCACCCTCGCGATCCAAGCCGAGCTCGGAAAAGAACGCGATAGCGGCTGGAAGGTCGTCGACGACGACGCTGACGTGGTCCAATCGCTTGACCGTCATGTCCCCAGTATGGGACAGGCAGAGCGCGACCGTCCAGCTCGGGCGCTCTTGCCGCTAACGGCCCAACCCAGCTGACGGCCGGGCGAGCGCCAAACGACCGTGGGCTGGGGACTCTGCCTGCTGGAAGATGAAGTGCACGGCTGGTGCGCGTTAGGCCCCGCCGTCAAGTCAACGGGCAGCAGCATTCGCAGCTTGCCGTGCGGTGAGCTGTAGTCCGGTAGGGAGGTTTTGCGGAGGGCGTCAGCTACCGGCCGGTCGGAACCCCAACTGATTCGCCTGTCGCATCATGGCCATGGCGTCCGCGGCGCTCACGAGCGGCGTGGTGCGGAAGTTGTGATAACCGCCGCTCGCTGCCACGGCCATGCCCATGGCTCCCGCGATCTTCTCATTCGGAAGCTCGGCGACGGCGAGGAAGTCGTCGGAGCCGAACATGAACCAGAGCCCGACGAGCTTGCCGCCGTTCTTCTCGCACACGGCGCGAATCGCGGCCTCGCGATCTTCCGGGTTCTTGGTCAGTCGAGCCCAGGTCTCCGCCGTGTAGGCGCCCTGAAACGCGTAGTGAGGCATTGTTCCCCCTCCGATCAGCGAATGCGACCCGAGATGGAGGGTAGCGCCGATTCTCGGGCGGGTCAAACGCCGCATGTGCGCCGCGTCGTGTGCACCGACGTGTTGTCCGTCATGGCTGCCGTGGGGGCCCACGGATACACGAGGTTCAGGTCGTGCGCCCCCCAGATATCCGATGGGAACAACGTGGTCGCTGACCAGCGAGCCGCTGGGGATTGCGGCCGACCGCTCGTGGAGGGGCACTGCCAGTGCCACAACAGCCGCATCGTTGGCGAGATCGCCAGTCTCGATGCGCCAATCGGAATGTCAGTATACTGCTCGCCAACGGGTAGATCGATTCCCGTGGGCATGGCGATGGCCGACTAGGAAGAGGAGGTGGGCCATGAGTCTTCTGATCGGAACCAGCGACGGAGTGTTTCTGATCGATCAGCTCGGCGCGCCGCCGAGTGACGGGGCCCTGACAGGCTGCGCTGTGCACGCCCTGCGTCAGGCGAACGGCAGCATCCTCGCCGGTGCATCCGACGGTGTCTACCGGTCCGACGACGCTGGGCGCAGTTGGCGACCCAGCGGCTGCTCCGGGCAGGATGTTTGGGCCATCGCGGCCTCCCCATCCCGACGAGGCCTCGTCTACGTCGGCACGCATCCAGCGGGCCTGGTTAGGAGCACTGACGACGGCCGATCCTGGACTCCAGTCCCGTCGCTCACCGAGGTGCCCGGAGCTGAGCGCTGGTGCCTGCCGAGCGATCCGAACGGGTCGCGGGCGCTCGCCATCGCGCTGGATCCCGCGCAACCCGACCACCTGTGGGTCGGAATCGAGGTCGGCGGCATCCTGGAGACGTCCGACGGTGGGGAGAGCTGGACGTTCACGCTCGCGGGTCGCAATCCCGACATCCACGGGCTGGTGCGCGATCCGGTCCGACCGGACGTCCTGTACGCAGCGACAGGCTATGGGCGATTCGAACCGAACGACCCGATGGAGCCGGCCGGAGTCTACCGGTCGGAGGACGGCGGGGAATCATGGCAGTATGCCTGGCCCGACGCGGAGCGGCGATGGACTCGCCCCATTTGTGTCGATGCGCGGCCACCGTACGCACTGACGGCGGCTGCTTGCCCCAACTTCCAGTCCACCGAGAGCGACCCGGGTGGAGCGCAGTCGGTGCTGTACCAGAGCACCGATTGCGCTCGTTCCTGGCGGTCCCTGGGCGACGCCGCGCACACGCCCTCGGCAGCGAACATCACGGCGATCGCGGTGGATCCAAGCCGGGCCGGGAGCGTCGTGGTCGGGATGGAGAACGGGGAAGTCTGGCGGGTGAGCGCTTACGCCGAGTGGTCGCGACTCGCGAGGGGGCTGCCCCGGGTACAGGCCCTGCATCTCACAGGCTAAAGAAACTTCGTGAACCCCTCGTGGGTGGCCTGGTACCCCAGGCCTTCGTAGAATCGGTGCGCGACGAGTCGTCGCTTGTTGCTGGCGAGTAGGATCTCGACACACCCTGCTTCCCGAATCTCGCGTTCAGCATGCTCCATAAGAAGCCGTCCGAATCCACGCCCTCGACTCTCTTCGTCCACGACAACGTTTTCGATCATTGCGATGGGCTGGCCGCCAAAGGACAAATTGGGCAGGATATAGAAGGTGAGTGTCCCGTGAACCTGATCCGCGGCCTCGATCACGATGCAGCTCGACCGATCATCCGCCATGACCGCACGGAGGGCTGGCTCCACCGCGGCTGCCTCCCGCGGACCCGTCTCGGGTTGCTCGCCCATTTGCGACAGTTGGAACAGCAGCTGAGTTAGCCGCGGTAGATCCTCGACGGTTGCGGGTCGGACGAGGATCCCCGGGTGGAGTCCATCCTTCAGCACGGAATTCGTCTGTCCATGAGCCTCCGCCGCCTCTGGCACACGATTCCGGACCTCGGCGCCCCCACCATTGCGCGAGTCCAATGGCGAATGATCAGGCGGGCGACTTCCGAGCAGGGACTGCCGAGCTTCGCCACTCCCAGGTGAAGACCCAGGGCTCAGGACCGCTCGCGTCCGGCGTCATGCGGACCTCGACGCCTTGAAGATCCGCGGACACCGTGTTGACGACCGATTCCCAGGTATTCATCGTGATGGCCCGATCCTGCGAGATCAGCCGCTCCAGCTCTGCCATCAACTGGACGCGCTCGTCCGGCGCGAACGTGCTCTCCAGGCGCGCAAAGGTCCGATCGTAGTCGGGGTTCGACCACCCCGGTCGATTGTTTCCGCGCCAACGGTTGTCGGCCGAGGGAATCGCGCTGCTGATGTAATTCTGGTATTCCTGGCCGGCCCCTCGCAGCGAGAGCCCGCTTCGAAGAACCCGTGTCTCGTTATCGTTCACCTGAGCAACGGGTGTGACGTACTGCACGGCGTCGAACCCGACCTTCCTCAGGCTATCGACGTAGATCGTGGCCTCTTGCTCGTTCTTTCCGCCAGCGGAAGACGCGACTTCGAGCGTGAATCTATTGCCGGTTGCGTCCACGAAAAAGCCGTCCGATCCCTTGCTCCACCCGATCTGCGCGAGAAGCTCCTCCGCGCGACGCGGATTGAAGGGGTGTTTGACCACAGCCTTTTCGAGTTCGGCATAGTAGCTCAGGCCAGGAGAGGCCATGGTGTATGCCACCTGTCCCTTCCCGCCGTCGAGCACGTCCACCCGCGTTTGATTGTCCATGCCGTGCGCAATCGCGTAGCGGGCTCTCACGTCCGAAAGCGCCCTTGGCTGCTGATACTCCGGCCGCATCTGGATCAGACCGAGACGTCGCTGGGTCGGCGAGTAGAGGACTGAACCGATCCCGGTGGCTGCCCACGTCTGTTCGAGGACCTGTCCCTGGTCCACGGAAAACGTGAAGTTCGTCACGTAATGGACGTCGCCGGCCAGCACGTTTGCCATGGCGGTCTGGGGATCGTTGATGATCAGGATGCGCATCCGATCGATCTTGGGTCGGCCGAGCGCATGGTTGTCGAACGCGGAGCCTTCGAGGAACGAGCCCGGCTCCCATCGGTCGAGCTTGAATGGGCCGAGCCCAACGTACTGCGATGTCCAGAATGGATGCCCGGTGAATGAGACCGGATCCATCAGGTTGAAGTCCTCTTCGAGGATGTGCCGGGGTAGCGGCTGGAAGGTATTGGAGAGGGCGCCGGCGTCGACGTACGGCGCCTTCCAGTGGATCGCAAACGTTCTAGGATCTTCGACGGTGATCCGGTCCATGAACGGGATTGGGCGGGTGGTGGCGGAGCCAAGCTCGGGTGTCCGGTAGACCAAAAGGCCGAAGACGAAATCCTCCGGCTCCAACGGAGCGCCATCATGCCAAGTGAGGTTCGGCCGAAGCGTATAGCGGGTCTCCATCGTCCCATCGGGGAACAGGCGCCACGTGTTTGTATTCAACGCGGGCAGCGCCTCGGCGAGCTGCGGGTGGCTGACCTCGCGGACGTCGTACAGGTCCAGCGTGGCGTTGAAGAATCGGGGCGGAATCCCGAGGGAGCTTCCCTGAGTGATCAGCGAGCGAGCAGCCAGGGTCGGCGGTTCGCCGCGGTTCGAGATCACCAACGTCTTCTGCGGCGCCGCAGCCTCTGACCGGTCAGCGGCGCCGCGAGTCTCTGGTGGCGAAGCCTCCGGCGCGCAGGCTGTGAAGACCACGGACACCACGAGGAGCCAGGCGCTCGTCACTCTGCTTCGTCGCATATCCCTTCACCGGTTTCGGAAATGTCGCCAATTTCGGGTTCCACCACTCCGAAGACACAGCCCTCGACGATGCCGTCGCGGAGATCGTTGCGGCGGGTGGCTCGTGAGTCGAACGGGCGAACAGAGCGGGAATGATCCCTATGCATGCGTCGCCGACCCCGATGGCTACGTGATCGCTCGGCAACCATGAGGTGGATGGGGGTCAGGCCGTTTGTCCTGATCATCGCTTACCTCCAGAAGCCAGCATATCGCAGGGCGGCGCCGTGGTGGGCGCGCGGCCGGCCCAGGCGGCGCTCGTCGGCATCCCAGCGGTCCTGGTATGGGATCTTCTTCGGTCTCACGGTGGACCGCCTCCGACCGGCCGGCACTCAACCAGCCGCGGTGTATCCCCTTCCCTGCTCAGACAAGCCTTGGAGCTGCTGCTGGAAGACCGCCATGGATCGGGCGACGGTGTCGCGACTGGTGGTGACATCCACCCCCAGCTCATCGGCAAGAGCCCAGAGCCAGGTGGCAAAGCCGCCGATGGCCGACCGCGGATTGGTCACGGTCTCGGCGCCGACCAGCTCGCGGCCGTCCCGCGCCCACAAGTCGGTCCAGCGATCAGCCACGGACCCCTTCGCGATCATCACTTCGAACAGTCGGTCGGGGTCCACGCCCGCCGCGGTGGCAAGCTGGACCATCTCGTTGGTCGTGTGGTGGTAGATCCCAAAGAGCACGTCCTGGATGGCCTTGCAGATCCCGGCGGCGCCCAGCGGGCCCAGGAACATGCGGCGCTTCGCAATGTGACGCAGGCGCGGCCAGCATTCCTCCAACAGGCCCGGGTCCCCGGCGCACATGAGCGTTAGGTTCCCGGTCGCGGCGCCCCCGACCCCGCCGGTCATCGCCGCCTCGAGGACGCGAGCGCCCCGCGCTTCGATCTCCGTGGCCAGGCGGCGTATCGCGGCCGGGGGCGTGCTGGTATGCAGCGCAAGTACGCTTCCAGGTTGAAGACCAGGAAAGAGCCCGTTGGGGCCAGAACACGCGGCTTCCAGGTCGTCGCCCCGGACCACGACCGAGATCAACGAGCAGTGCCGGGCCAGGTCCGCCGGGGATTCAGCAAGCTCGGCATCGATCCTACCCATCTCGCGCATACGCGCTGGGTCGACGTCATACACGCCGGTCGGAAGCCCGGCCCGCAGGTAGCGCGCGGCGATGCCTCCGCCCATTCGGCCCACGCCGAGGACTCCGACCTCGCAGTCCTGCATCATCCCTCCCGTTCACCGGACCATATGGCGTGACTGCCCCGATTCCGGGATCATCACGCATTCTCGTGGTTTCACGTTAGATGCGCTCGACGATGTGCAGCCCGCGGACGCGATCGATCAGGAAGATGAGGCCGCGATCATCGACGTAGACATCATTGCTGCTCACACGCTTCGCGCCCGGCGCTGGATCCGGTATGTAATGTGCCACTTCGCGCAGCCGGTGTGGGTTTGAGATGTCCACAATGCGCAGCCCTTTCGCGAACCAGGCGACCGGCACTTCGTTCCCGCGGATCGTCTCGACCGGCTGATGGCAGCCAGTCATGAGCGGGTTTTTCTGCCCATCGACGCCTTCAACCTGGTAGCTGTCCACCGGTGTGGGGCGCGTCTCGTCGGTGATGTTGACCATCCATAGCGCCGCCGGCATCTGCGGCTCGCGGTCCAGGTCCTTGGGAAGAACGTCTTCGTCGGCGACAAGCATCCATCGATGACCGTAGATCTCAAATGGGACCGGCACCATCGAGTGCGTGGGCCACGGGAAGGGCGGGCTCCAGTTGATCGATGAGATCATCTTCGGGTTCGCCATATCGGAAATGTCGAGGATGAAGCCGCCGCCATGCCAATAGCTCACGTACAAGCGATTGCCCATCCGAATTGGATGATGGCACCGCGGCTCTTTCGAGCCTCGGGCCGTCCAAGAGCGCTCCTCACCGCCGGCCGTCCACTGGCCTGGCATCCACCAGCGCCCGACTTCCTGGGGCTTCGACGGATCGGCGAGATCGAGAATCAGGACGATGTTGGTGGTGTACCCCTCCATGCAGGGAGAGAGGTACGCGTAGCGACCATCGAACGTGAACCGATGAACCCCGTTGCCGGCACACTTCCAGGTCGTAATGTGCTTGGGGCTTGTCGGATTCGAAACGTCGAAGATGCCGAGCCCGCCGTTCACCCCTCCCGACCCCGGCTTCGCAGTCGCCGGGTCACCTTCGTAGTTCACGAGCATGACGCCATTCGCGGCCCGCACCTTGTGCGAGTGCACGCCATCGGGCACGCTGCACTCCCAGACCTTGCGCGGGTGCGTGGGATCGCCGACATCGACGATCGTCGTGCCCTCGGGTCCCGTGATGTGACCGATGTACGCGTACTTCCCGTCGACCACGACCTGCCCGCCACCGGCGCAGTCGAGATACGCGACCTCCCGAACGCCACTACACTGACTCATGTGTGTCACCCTCGTGCTCAGATGCGGACGCTGAGATCTTCGGCCGAGTGTATCGCAAGCGATTGATCGGCTCCACCGCCCGTCCTCCGAGGGGCTGGCGGGAAGTTGCCCAAACCGGGCGGCGCCCGCGCCGCATGGGGTTCCGAACGTTCTGCGCACGCCTGCTGTATGGTGTTAGGACTGCGCTGCAAGGGAATTCGAAGGCATTGGGCGACGACATTGCGGTTCGCCGCTTTAACCACCGGAAACGCGGGCTCAGGCGCGCCTCAGTCGTTGTGGTGTTGAGCCTGGCGGCCGCCCTTGCGTTCGCGGTGGGGCCGGCTGCGCGGGCACAGGACGATGACTGCACCCCGACCTATCAGCTCTGGCTCCTTGGCTGGGTGAGCTTCCTGACCGATCCATCGACCCCCCAGCCGCCGCTGCCGGATCCGTCGGATGCATGCTATGGAGCCGCCAGCCAGGCCGTGCAGGACGCCCTGGCAGCCTGGAATGCCAGCAGGATCGCGGCGCTGCTGGCAGTCGCCTCTGCCAACCCGTCCCCTACACCGCAGGGGCCGGCCGCGCGCACAGTGACACCCGTGCCGGCGGGCGGGACACCCCAAAGCATCGCTCCACCTGCCGCGTGTACGCAGGCGCAGTTCGTCGTCGCGCCGCCCGCGATCCGCCCGGGCGAAGCAACGGTTATCGTCATCACGGGGTTCGCGCCCGGCTCGCCGGCGATGCTCACGATCTCCGGGCGGACCTCGCGACAGGTCCTGACCGTCCCGGTCGTCGCCACAGCCGAGTGCGCAGTCGTCATCGGTGGCGATGCGGCTGCCCACCTTCCGCCTGACGCGTATCAGCTTCAGGTGAATGGCACCGGCTACAGCGGCCGCCCTCTCGAAATGGTTGCCAGCCTCACCATCCGCTGAGTTCGAGGGCTGACTGTCGCGACGAGCATTCCTTCATTGCCCACCAGAGAAAGGCGGCAAAACGGGGCTGGGGACCTTCGGGTCGTACAGCCGCGCGAGAACTCGGCAAGAACGCGCGCCCTCAACGCAGATGACGGAGATGAGACCATGGCACGACGCCGATTACCCCCATCAACTGCACGGCGGCTCGATCGCGGCCGAAATCTCCACCATGATGGGGTCCGAATCCCGCTCGGAAGGGCGCGGATGGGATCGACCCGGTCGCGCGCTATCGCGGATCCCGTCGCAGCGCGCGCGTGAGAGAAGAAGGGAACATGGCGGAGGTCGTTCTTGGGCTCGCAGCGTCGCATGGACCGCCGGTCACCATGCCGGCCAGTCAGTGGCATGTGCTCCGGGCAGAGGACATGCACGACAAGCGCATGGACTCCAACGTGTTATTAAAAGGAAGCGAAGCCGCGTAACGCCGGCGAGTGCACCGACGCGCGGATGCAGGCGCGATACGACGCCGCCCGGCGGGCCCCGGCCATGCTCCGCGATGTCTTGCGGGAGGTCAGGCCGGATGCGCTGATTGTGGTCGGCGACGACCAGAACGAGCAGTTCGGGCTCGACCAGATGCTGACCTTCTGTATCCATCGAGGTGCCTCCATCGAGGTCAAGAAGCGCCCGAATGGAAGCGGCGCCAGCACGATGCCCGGAAGCGGCCAGTGGGACAACATGGCCTGGCAGGAGGCCTCGCGCGCGGGCGAGAGCGCGGCGCCGCCGACATTCCCGCCGCCCCCGATCTCGCCGAGCCCATGATTTGCAGCCTCATGGACCAGGAGTTCGACGTTTCGGTTTCCGGCGAGATCCGACGGATGCGTTGCATTGAGCAGCCGGGTGAGCCGTCCAGGAGCACCTTCTTCGGGCGCATCCACCGCCAGCACACGTGCCCCGTCCCCGGTGCGCGCCGGAGAGCCGTGGAGGGGGCGCCGCGGTTAGCCTGCGGCGCCGCTCTTCTTGGCCAGCTGTTCCTTCAGCTCATTCAGCGAGTCGGTGCCCTGGTACAGATTGAGGTCTGGGCGGCGCTTCGCATGGTCGCGCTCCAAGACAGCTACAGCCTCCTCGACCGTCGGGTAGTGCGCCTCGATCTCCAGCCGATGGCCGTCTGGATCTTCGAAGGACCAGGACACGTTTTGCCCTTCGTTGCCGTGCCCGTTCGGGCCGTCGACCTCGATGCCCAACGAACGAATGTGTTCGATGCACTCGTCTGCCTGTTTGGGATCGACGGCGAAGGCGAAATGGATCGCGAAGGGGATGGTCGGCTTGGGCGCCCCGGGATCACGCTGGGGAATCGAGAGGCCGCGGCTGGCGATTGCCCAGTGTAGCACTCGTCGCACAGACTCGCTACCGGAGCTGCCACGCGCGAACATCCCGGGGTGACTGGAGCCTTAGCCCCGGTCACCCGATCGAGCCGCTGGCGTGCTGCATCTCGCCGCGCACCAGGTTCGCGCGTACCACGTTCCGATCGGTGGTGATTCGCGGTTCGATGCCGTCGATCGTGGGACGGCCGGGCGCGTGCCCATCGAAGGCACTCCCTTCGATGGTGGACCCGGGCTCCCAGGCGGTGAGACGGAACGGGCCCAGTCCGACGTAATCTCGCGTCCAGTACGGACGGGAGACGACATTCTCGGGACTATCGTCGGCAAAGTCGTTCTCCGACAGATCCTCGGGCCCTCCGCGAGCGGCGATAATAGGCGGCGGCGCGAGCGGATGCGGCAGCTCCACTCGACTCGGCAAAGAGTGCCCGGCGTCAGAGGACTCCATTGCTGCCGCAGATCTCGAGAGGAGTTGTCATGATCAACGCGCACAGCCGTGTTAGGCGCAACCTGCTGCATAAGATCGCGCGGCCAGGATTTCAGGAGACCGCGATTTTGCGAGACCGGTTGGTCATTTCGCCACGACCGCGGCACGTTCTACCGTTGCTGTTGGTCGCACTGCTCGCCGGTCTGAGTCCGCTGGGCGCCACGGCCCAGGCAGTCTCTTCCCAGAGCTTGCTGGTCGCACAGCAGGTCGACCAGCTTCCCCCGGGAGCCGCGTGCTGGACGGTCAATGTCAACACCGGTGAGGTCGGCGGCCGCGCGCCCGAGGCGGGCTACCATCAACACGGGCTGAACCTCATTTATCAGTCGGCCGGTACTCAGACGGTCGAGTTTGAAGATGGGCACGTCTTCTCGGAGGGCGCCGGTGGCGCGTTCTACCTGCCTCCTGCGGTGAGCCACGCCCACATCACCGTGGGAGATTCCACCACGGAGACGATCATCTTTGCCCTGACCTGCGCTCCGCCGCTCGACCTGGGCGTCACCCGTGCGGAACGGCTGCAGACCGAGCCGCTGGCCGGTCTTGCCCAGGCGTCCGGGCCGTACCGATGCGAGCTGTGGCGGATCCAAGTGGTCCCAGGCGATGCGCTGCCCGAGGAGACCGGCGACGTGGCCGTCGCGGCATTCGTTCGCGAAGGATCGGTCGCAGTCGAATCGGAGGCGGGCAGCGAGATCCACGAAGCGGGCGATCTCTTCGTTGTCCCACCAGGCACCGCATACACCCTCGCTGCCGGCCGGGAGGAGCGCGCGGTTCTGCTTCTGGCTGTCCTCACGTCGGTGCCGGCGGCGTAGCAGCTTCAGGTCGCCTGCGGGTGCGCCGTCGCGGGATCGTAGCCGTCAACCGGTATGGGCGGAGCGCCTTGACGAGATGGCCACGCGTTCGTCCGTGAGACATACTGGCCCCCGATTCCCGCCGGTCCGCCAAACCCGTGGCGCACGAGACCGAGAAGCGTGCCCGCCCTCACGAAGGCCTGGGCGAGGATGGCGCCGACCTGGACCGAACCTCCGGGGATGACGATTTTCACGAGGAAGTCGCCGCCGACCTGGGCGGGACGATCTGCATCCACGAGGGCGCCAGGACCGTGCTGCCGCAGGCGGGCTCGGACCGCTACAGCGCCTTCGGCCGCCACGTGGCCTGCCACCCCCTCGAGCAGATGCTCGCCTGCCTGAACCTCTCGGCAGACGGCGTTCTCGATCGCTTCCCCGCGCTCAAGGTCGCGCATCTGGAGTCCGGCTCGGGCTGGGTGCCCTTCTGGCTGGAGCGCATGGACGAGCACTCCAACCCGAACATCTCCGCCGAGGCTAAGCGGAAAATCCTCTGGGACAATCCTGCGCGCCTCTATGGCCTGTCGGTCCCTCCAACTCCGGCGGAAACGGGGTAGACGGAGCCGAATAGCCCGGAGGGCCCCCCGTTTGACGCGAGGCTTGGGCCGAGCGACACGACGCGCCTTATCGGGCGGACCGCTCGCTGCTGCCAGCAGAGGTGCTCTCTGGCTCGACGTCTACCGAATAGAATCGAGCGCAGTTGTCCCATAAGATCCGACGTTTGGGATCGTCGGATATCGGTAGTCGCAAGAAGGCATCGACCGCTTCGGGATAGCGGGAATCGATGTGCGGGTAGTCCGTCGAAAAGACCAGATGGCTCCCCAGATCCTCCATCAAGGGGAGGGCGGTCACCTCGTCGGGCTCGACGGATACGACACATTGCCGCTTGAAGTACTCGCTGGGCGCCATGGTCAAATCTCGCATGAACACGTCGCCCTGCCGCTCGTAGCTCTCGTCCATGCGCCAGAGCAGCCACGGCACCCAGGAGCAGTTGGCCTCCAGAATCGCCACTTTGAGCTTCGGATGACGCGCAAGGACGCCACCGCAGATGAAGGCGCCGAGGCCCAACATTTGCTCGAATGGCTGGGAGTAGATGATCCTGATCGCGAAGTTCGGGTCGAACCAGTCGGCCGTCTGGCGCGATCGTGAGCCGGTGGCTTCGTGGAAACCGAGCGGTAGGTCAAGCTGTTCCAGCGCGTCCCAGAGCGGGTCGTACTCGGGGTCGTACCAGTTCTTGCCGTTCACGATGTTGGAGCGCAGGAAGACGGCTCGGAAGCCCAGCTCTTCCTTCGCGCGGCGGGCCTCATCTATCGCGTCCTTGATGTCGTGCACGGACAGCATGCCGGCGCCGATGAGCCGCGTCCTGTCCAACTGGCAGAAATCGAACAACCACTTGTTGTAGGCGCGGGCGATGGCAGCCGCGAGGCGGGGCTCGATGTTCGGAAGCGTTAGGACGCTCAAGCCTCCATGATGTGCATGTCGCTGTCCATGACCTTGAAGCCTTGCTTGGCCATCGGATCTCCTCCTGTGACGACGCGACTATTCCAGGCGGACGTTCTTGGTGAAGTCGTAGTTGACCGAGCTATCGGCTTCGAACGACCACTGGACCCGGTCGGCGGGATATCCGCCGCTGTGGACGCGGTCGAGAAAGTCGATGAGCAGGCGCCAAGCCTCCTCGGCTTGCGGGCGACGGTAGCGGCCCGGCATCGTATCGTTCAGGTAGCCGTGGGGCGCGTCGGGGAAGAGGCGGATTCGGTACGACCGGTTCGCATCCTCGATGGCGTCGCGCAGCCTACGCACGTCGCGAATGGCGATCAGGTTATCTAGCTCGCCGAATACCCCAAGGATGGGGGCCCGCGACGCCTTGATGTAGTCGCTGAGCGTGTCTGCGGGAATCCACTCGCGCGCGTAGGCGGCGCCGTAGAACACGACGCACGCTGTGACCTCTGGGCGGGCGGCGGCAACCACCAGGGGGTGGCGGCCCGTCGCGCACACACCCATCAGGGCCAGGTGGCCGATGTCCGCTCCACCTACGCCCTTGACGTAGTCGATGCAGGCGCCGATATCTTCGATCACCCCTTTGTCATCCAGTGACGCCATCCCCTCACCGCGCTTCAGCTCCTCCTGATTGGGGAGCCGGAAGTACAGATTGGGAGCCAGGGCCACGTGCCCTTCGGTGGCGAATCGGACCGCCAGATCCATCGTATGTTGGACCAGGCCGTAACGCTCGTGCATGAGAATGATGACCGGGTGGCTTCCCGAAGTGGGTGGGCGGGCCAGAAAGGCATCGCCCCCATTGCTCAGCGTGACGTTGCGCTTCTCGACGCTCCTGGTATCGATGTCAGCCAGCATGGTGCTCGGTCCCCCTCAGGCGTGGTGGGCTACCACTTGGCAGCCATCGCCGCTTTGGCTCGCGGCTCGTCAGCCCAATTGATCGTCTGCCCGGGCAAGAGCGCGTCGCCCGCGTGAACGCGGTACACGCCCGGATGGGTCGGCGCGTATGGCTCCGCGCCCTCCAGAAGGTCGTCGACTTCCTTCAGGAGCCGTTGACGCATGCGCACGATCCCGCCATCGCTCACGCCGAGCCGCTCGCGGCTGCGATCCACAATCGCCCCCATTCCCTCCTGGACGGCGAAGTCCTGCTCGCCGGTCCCCTTGATCCCGGTGAAGGTGAGGGTGCGCTGCTCCTCGCGGTCAATCAGGTAATCGTTGGCGCGCACCCGCACAGGTGTATGGGTGCCGGACACGAGCTGAACGTGAACGCCGCTGCCGTTGCGCATATTGGCGAGGTCCCGAGTGCTGTGGGGTCGGTCGAGGTTCCAGCTAAAACTCCAGCGCGCGGTTGTCACGTCATCGATCGGCACGAAGGCGTGGCAGAGCTTCGCGTTAGCCCGCCCGGGCGGCATCGTGTAGAAGGGCAAGAGGAAGAGGTTGTAGCGCCAGTAATCCTCCCCCTGATCACCCGGGTACTGGCCGCCCACGATCACGCCGAAGTCGGTATCCGTGGCGTGAAGCTGCGCTGGGTTGTCTCGATTCCGGTAGCGCCCCTGGGCGATGCTTCCCGCGCCATCATCGAGCGTGCTGTTCCGTTTCCAGTCGTCGAGCCGTCGGTGAGAGTCGAGCGTGCTGTGCAGAAATACGCTGTGCATGGTGTCGATGCCGCCCTCGATCGCCTGGGTGAAATTGCAGGCCTGTGTGCTCCACGAGGCGAACAGGAATCGTTCGGGCACGTGCATGAACTCGAAGTCGGGCAGCTCGGGCTCGAGCTCTGACGGGCCCATGTACGTCCAGAGGATTCCGGCTGCCTCGCGCACCGGATACGAGTGGAGCCGCACCGTGAGCTTGAAGTTGCTGTCCTTGGGCTCGGTCGGCGTTTCGAGGCACGTCCCGTTCACGCTGAACTTCCAGCCGTGGTAAATGCACCGGATGCCGCCCTCTTCGTTGCGACCATAGAACAGATCAGCCCGTCGATGGGGACAGTGAGGCTCGATGAGCCCGGGGGCCCCGCTCGTGTCGCGGAAGGCGACTAGCTGCTCGCCGAGCAGGCGGACGCGCACGGGCTCGCAGTCCGGTTCGGGCAGGTCGCTCGACAGAAGGAAGGGCAGCCAGTACCGACGCACGTACTGCCCCATGGGTGCATCGCCCTCGACCAAGCAGAGCTTGTCGTTCTCCTCTTTGTTCAGCATGCCGCGTCGCTCCTCACGTTTCGAGTTCGTAGACGTGCGCCAACAGCCCGCGGGGCGCCCGAGGATTGACAGTGCAAACCGCCTCGTCGGCGGCGGATGACATTGCCGGATCCTCACTGCCGGTCGCGCGGATAGGCGGGCTCCCATCGCCCTGAACGGGCAAACTGGTCAGCTAGACTCAGGCGAACCATGTCGACCTGGTGCGGCGCCGGAATGGCCACGACACTGCCGCCCCGTGTCCAGGTAGTAGCGGAAGTCCCCCAGGTATTCATCGAGCGACCCAGCGCTCGCGTCCCAGCAGGCAAAGATCAGGCCCCCCTCGTCGGAGTAGGTAAAGCGGCTGACCTCGCCCGACTCAAGGTTCATCAGCTTCGTGGTCATCCCTCCATCCCAGGGTCTTCGGGCTGCGAGAAGTGACCCGCTAGCTCAGCGTCCAGTCCTGGATGTTCCAGTTTGGCCACGTCTCGGCGCCCGGGGCCTCTGGGCCGTGAAGCGCGCCGCGGAAGGCGATGGCGCCCGGGTTGAAGTGCACCATGATGGCAGGGAGCTGGTCGGTCGCGACTTTCATCATCTTGACGATCTGCTCATTCCGCTGGCCGCGGTCGAGGAGCGAGTTGAACGCATTCCACGCTTGGTCGTAATCCGGGTTTGACCAACCGACCCGGTTGTTCCCGGCCCAGCCGCGCGCCTCGGTGGCGATGTCCGCGCTGCTGAAGATGTCGAGCTGGTTCTCCCGAATCCCGGTGGAAATGCCGTAGATACCCGGGAAGGTCGTGCGGGCGGCGAGAATGCGCGACTCGGCGGCCGGAAGCAGCTTCGGCTCGACGTCGATGCCGATCTTTGCCCAGATGTCCTGGATCGTGCTCATCTCCCGCTCGAAGAGATTGGACCCATCCACCATAAGCTGAGGGCGAAAGCGCTCACCGGTTGCGCTGGCGAAGAAGCCCGAGGCATCCCTGGTGAAGCCAGCTTCTTGCATGAGCGCCTGAGACTGTCGTGGGTCGAACGGATAGTGGGTAACGCTGCGCTCCACGTCATCCGAGTAGGGCAGGCCGGGTGGCACCCACTGGTCACCCATGGCGCCCTGACCGTCATACATGGCCTGGTTTATTGCGTCTCGATCCATCGCGTGGGCTAACGCCCGCCGCACCCGCAGGTCGAGCAAGCCCGGGGTCTTCTGCAGCTCGGGGCGGAACTGAATGCCGAGGTAGTGGCGGCCGGCGGGATAGATCAGGCCTACGGCGTTCGGTCCGAGCTGGCGCTGGATCTCTTGCGCGTGCTCGGGGCGGATTGCCCGATCGCCGGCGATGTCCACGTTGCCCGCGACCACGCTGGAGACCACCGTGTTCTCGTCCTGAATGATGCGGATCACGATTCGATCGATCTTTGGCCGCCCAAGGGCGTGCCCATCGAAGGCCGCGCCCTCGAACTGGACGCCCTGCTGCCAGTCCGCCAGCCTGTACGGACCGAGCCCCACATACTGGGTGGTCCAGAACGGGCTGCTGAGAAACGCGTCGGCGGTCGATGGGTCCTGCTGGTAGGAGGCGAGGGACGACTCCAGGATGTGCTTCGGGAGCGGGTCCAACATCGTCTCGGTCAGGGCCCCGGCCTCTCCATACAGATCTTTCCACCGGATCACGAGCGTCCGCGGGTCGGCTGCGACAACGGCATCGACCTTGTCTTGCGGGCTGGAGGTGAATGCGCCGAGGCCTTTCGCCTGGTACACCTCGGCGGCGAAGACGAAATCGTCGGCGGTGAGGGGTGCGCCGTCGTGCCAGGTGAGGTTGGGCCTCAGGCGGTACGTCGTTTCCATCCTGCCGTCCGGGCTCACCTTCCAGGAGTCGGTGTCGAGCTGGGGAAGCGACTCGGCCAGATAGGGCTGGCTGGCTCCGTTTCCGTCTATGAGCGCAAGCGATGCGTTGAATGGTCGCTTGGTCCATTCCCAGGCGGCAGCTTCGAGCCGCTTGGCGGCGAGGCCGACGACCTCGTAGCGAACGGCCATGACCATAGCTCGTGTGGGAGTCGTCGCCGGGGCCGCCGCGCTCTGCCGCGCTGCCGTCGTCCCGGCTGCTTGGCCGCACCCCAGGAGCATGGTCGCGATCAAACTGATGACCCACCAGATGTGCCCGCGCATGGCGCACACCTCCCGCTGGAGCTCGCTGAGGTCGAGTATATCGCCAGTTTGGGCGAGCTCGAACGCAAATGCGGTGCGCGGCGACCTCGTTCGTGGAGAAGCTAAAGACCACCGGGCAGCTTTGGCCGTGGTGAGGACAGTGGCTTGCGCAAGGCACGGTCGTTCGCCGGCGGGACTTATAATAGCCGCCCGGCTGGTTCGCACGAGAATGAGTACGCGGACCTCAACCGGAGGGGTCCGCGGCGTGGCCGCGCCCGGCGCCAACGCACGATCGGAGGGCTCATGGAAGTTTGGATTCGCCAGAGCATGGCCTACCACCCCCACGTGGATGGGCCCATGCCGTTCCCGGTGCCCGGCTGGATGTGGGATCGCGAGCTCGGCCATCAGCTGTACGGCCAGCGCATGCCGTTCATTCAGCGCATGGAAGACGTGGGATTCGACGGCATCATTTTCACTGAGCACCATTACGGACCGAACGGGGGCCTGACCCCCTCGCCCATGATCTTGCTCTCCGCCGCTACGCAGGTGACCCATCGAATCAAGCTCGTCACCATGGGCATCGCGCTGGCCCTCTATCCCACGCCGATCCGGGTGGCCGAGGACCTGGCAATCCTCGATAACCTTTCCAACGGTCGACTGGTGGTGGGGTACATCAGCTCTCACGCGCAGAGCCTCTACGCCTACGGCCTCAAGCCAGAAGAGGAGGCGGGCCGCTACCACGAGGCCCACGACCTGATCGTTCGGGCATGGACGGACCCCAACCCCTTCGAGTGGCACGGCGAGTACTTCAATTACAAGTGTGTATCCATCCTCCCGAGGCCATATCAGCAGCCGCACCCGCCCATCTGGACGACCGCCACGTCGGACCAGAGCATCCACTGGGCTGCCCAGCACAAGATCAGCTTTATCGCGGCCGGCCCGACCGCTCAGTGTGAGCAGATCCTCAACACCTATCAAAGCTACGCCCAAGCGGAGTGCGGCTGGACACCCTCGCCCGCGAACCGGGGCATCTTCCGTGAGATTCTGGTCAGTCCCACCAGGGCCGCGTACGAAGAGAAGTTCGAGGAGATCGCCGCCCAGGAACGCGAGAATGCCTGGGGCGCAGACTCAACTTCAGCCTCCCCCTATCCGCGAGAGCTGCAGCATCCGGACCTCCGCGAGCTCGATCGTGGGCGCTATGAGATGAAGACCTATAGCTGGAAGAAAGATGGGGGACGGCCCGACCGCGGAGTGGGCTGGGGCATGAAGCAGATCAAGAGCGGGCATTTCCTGCTCGGAGATCCTGACTCGCTGATCCAGCAAATCACCGAGCAGAAGAAGCAGACCAACGCGGGAGTGCTGGTGATTCGGCCGGAGATGGGGAACATGCCCCTGAAAGACGTAGGCGACGGCATGGAGCTGTTTGCCAAGGAAGTTCTCCCGGTCGTTCGCAAGCTGTAAAGGGAAGAGAGGGCCGGGCCACCCGGTCCAGGCCATGCACGTCTGCGCCCGCGCGAAGTCTTCGCGATCGGACACCTCTACCCGAGACCGGGGCGTCCGCTGCATCCTCCCATGGACATGCCGCTCTTTCTGGCGCCTCATGCGGCAAAATGCCCGGGGCTTCGCATTGGGAGCGGCAACTGCCCAGATGCGAGATGGTTCCCAGTGCCCATTGACGGACTGTGCCCGCTGCACGTTGAACCCTTCTGGCGTTGAAGATACCCTGGGGCATATCGCGGACCAAACTGAAAAGGGGGTGCACTGCCATGGTCGATCGTCCTCCGATCATCGACGCCGACGGGCACATTCAGGAGCGGGCGGAAGACATTCGGAAGTACCTCGAGTCCCCATGGGACCGACGGCCCAGTGGGCTCACGCCCGGCGATCAGCCGTGGGACCGCGACATCTTTGGAAAGATCAGCCGATATCCTGGATACACGCGAGACCTACTACCCGCCCAGCGAAGAGCTAATCTCAAGAGTTGTGGAAATTGGGCGCCCGCAGGCGCCCGCGTCAAGGAAAGGCGTACCCTTCCAGCGCAACACAAGACCCCGGACGGGGAA
>Ga0070741_10008561_pt1 | contig 20431 bp, 20 predicted proteins | sample Coa_R1_4_FD_66440 | JGI IMG/M metagenome (GOLD analysis project Ga0070741, IMG submission 66440) | Surface soil microbial communities from Centralia Pennsylvania, which are recovering from an underground coalmine fire - Coalmine... | ecosystem: Environmental > Terrestrial > Soil > Unclassified ...
CCATCGCGCTGATCTATTTCGTGCTGACCAACCTGACCGGGCTTGCGCTGCGCGGCGCGGAGCGGCGGCTTGCGGCCGGAGGGCTTGCGTGAACGGTGAGGCGTCCCCGATCATTCATGCGCGCGGCGTGACCAAATCCTTCGGCGCGCTCGCGGTGCTCAAGGGCGTCGATTTCGATTGCCTGCGCCAGCAGGTCAGCGTCGTGATCGGCCCCTCGGGTTCGGGCAAGAGCACCTTATTGCGTTGTTGCAACGGGCTCGAAGTCGCCGATGGCGGCAGCATCGAGATTTGCGGCGTGCGGCTGGTGGAGAACGGGCGCATGCTGCCCGAGACGGAACTCAATGCCTTGCGTGCCAAGGTCGGCATGGTGTTCCAGGCCTTCAACCTGTTTCCGCATCTTTCCGTGCTCGACAACGTCACCATTGCGCCGCGCAAGCTGCTTGGTCTCGCGCGCGACGAAGCTGAAGCCGCTGCGCGGGGTTTGCTCGGCAAGGTAGGGCTCGCCGAAAAGGTCGATGCGTTTCCCGCTGCGCTGTCCGGCGGCCAGAAGCAGCGCGTGGCGATTGCGCGCGCGCTCGCCATGAAGCCGCAGGTCATGCTGTTCGATGAGCCGACTTCGGCGCTCGATCCGGAACTGGTCGGCGAAGTGTTGCAGGTAATGAAGGATCTGGCCCGCGAGGGCATGGCCATGATGGTCGTCACCCATGAGATGGGTTTTGCGCGCGAGGTCGCGGATACCGTCTCGGTGATGGACCACGGCGTGGTGCTGGAGTCCGGTCCGCCCGCGCAGATTTTCGACGCGCCGCAACATCCGCGCACGCGCGAATTCCTGCAGGCCGTGACCCTGCGCGGCACGACGGCGCGCGTAAATCGCAGCGAAGCGGGCATGGCAGGATGAAGACCGAAGACTCAAAAAGCGCCGACGATTTCAAGGCGCGTTGGCGCGGGCGCGAGGATACGGAAGAGGCCGGCGACGCGCGGCGCTGGCATCACGTCATGCGGCCCTTCGATGCAGATATCAACGATGGCGCCGTGCTGATCGGCTTTCCCTGCGATGAAGGTGTCAGGCGCAACGGCGGGCGGGTCGGTGCAGCCGGTGGCCCTGCGGCATTGCGCGCCGCGCTTTCGAATTTGCCGTATCTCGACGAGCCGCCGTTGGCGGATGCCGGCGATGCCTGTGATGCCAGCGACAGCCTCGAGGCCGCGCAGACCAGGCTTGGCGAAACCGTCGCGCGCGTCCTGAAACAGGGCGCGCTGCCGCTCGCGCTCGGCGGCGGTCACGAGATTGCCTGGGGCACGTTTCAGGGAATTGCCGCCGCGCGAGCGCGCGCGAGGCTTCTGATCGTCAACCTCGATGCGCATTTCGACCTGCGTGAAGCGAAGCAACCAAACTCCGGCACGCCATTCCGGCAGATCCACGACTGGTGCTCGGCTGGCAGCCGGCCGTTCGATTACCGTGTGCTCGGCATCAGCCGTTACGCCAACACCCGCGCGTTGTTCGACCGCGCGAAAGCCTTTGGCGTGCGCTACTGGCTCGACGAGGCGCTGCAAACCGAACCCGCTCTGGCCCGCGCAGAAGCGGCGCTCAGCGCCGAGTTGGCAAACGTCGATGCGGTGTATCTAACCGTTTGCCTCGACGTGCTCCCGGCGGCTATCGCGCCAGGCGTGTCGGCGCCCGGCGTCCTCGGCGTGCCGTTGTCGCATGTCGAGCGCCTGGTCGATCTGGTGGCGGGTTGCGGCAAACTGGTCGCGGCTGATATCGCCGAGTTCAATCCGCAATATGACCGCGACGGGATCACCGCGCGTGTGGCGGCGCGCCTCGTCGCGCGCATCGTGCGGGGAGCCGGGAGAGCCTGACCTGACCACGCTGTCGCGCGGCGGTAACGCGCGTCGCGGAAGAACCAATTCATGTCGGTGACATGCGGATCTCGCGATTCGCGAACGCTTCAACCAGAGATCCTTAACCGGAGGACTTGAAAGAAGCCTGCACCTTGAGTTCGCTCAGCAGCAGGCTGAGCATCCAGGGGCCGGCCGTCGCCACGACCTTGTGCTTGGCTCCGTGGCCGCCACCATACGGCTGGATACGCGCCCGTTCTGGCGTCAGATCGACATGGCCGATCGCTGCCCACGGCGTCAGCGAAGTCTGTCCCGGGAGAAAGAGGCCGTCTTTTGTCACACGGATCCCGGCGCGTTCGACAATTCCGCCGGCCTGAACCGTTGCCAGATCGCGATCGAGAATCCTGCGGATCAAGTGAATACTGAGGACCTCCATGATGGTGGGAAACTGCGGGATGGTCGGGCCGATCGTCGAAGGAAACAACCCGCCCAGCAGGCGGCCCATCGATTGGTAGGGGTCGAGCATGTTGTTGTAGGGGGTGTTGAACAGAGCGAGGCTCCCGCCACGTTCGGTGAGTTGCAGGCCGTCGAAGTGCCAGGAGCTGCTGCCCACTTCTGAATCGATCCAGCTCCAGCTGTCGGCGACATCAGTGAAATCCTCCCATCGCCTCGGTCGACCCGGCTGGCTGCTTTCGTCGAACTCGGTGAACCCGTCCGCGTAGGCGAATAACCAGCGATTGTAACGATTGCGCAAGGTCAACAAAGAATTCACGCCGATCCAGCCTGCGAGCAAGAAGGGCAGGAAGAACAACAGCTGCGGCATTCCAGGCACGCCCTTGACGGCTGCGAAGATGAACAGGGGGATCGCGGCTATTGGCGCCAGCACGCGGGCGAAAAAACCAGGACCCAGTGGCGGGTGGATCTCTGCGCGGAAGATACCAACGGCCTGCCCCAGACCCGATCGCCGGCCGAATTCGACTGCATTCTGCCATTCTGCGCCGAACCGGCGCTTTTGTTCGTCGACGTGCTTTTGGAAACCCTGTTGCAACCGTTGCGCGGCCTCCGGCCTGATCTTCATCCTCTTCTCCCGCCACAGGAAGTACTTGAGATCGATCGCGGCATTCGCGCCCAGCACCCGCCAAGCGCGCGGGGCTTGAGCGAAGTCTGGCACACGACTGCGATGGAAGTTTGAAGTCGCAGAAGGCGGCCGGTGGTGCGGCAGCTTGGCAGCGCTGAGTTACCCGGGGCCGCTCGATGTCCTAGCGAGGCCTTACTTGAGCGGATAGAATGCCCGCCACTGGAGCCGGCGGGCAAAATGCGAAGGCGAGATTTCATCGGCATTTTGAGTGGCGGCGTCGCGTGGCCGTTGGCTGCGGCGGCGCAGCAGCCGGGAAGGTCTTACAAGATTGCCTATCTGGCTCTGGCTGGCGGCGAGGATATGACCCTGGCGAAGCCGTTTTTGCAACGATTGCAGCAACTGGGCTACGACGAGGGCAAGAACCTGACATTGCTATACCGTTCGGCGGATGGCCGGCCGGAGCGCTTGCCACAACTCGCTGCCGAGTTGGTGCAAGCAAGACCGGACGTGCTGGTGAGCGGATTTGGGACGCTGGCGGCGAAGGCTGCAGCGGCCGCGAGCTCGACCATCCCGGTCGTCTTCATGATGGTCGATGATCCCGTTGGTTCCGGCCTGGTCGCGAGTTTGGGCCGGCCGGGCGCAAACGTCACCGGCTTCAGCGACATGGCCAGCGAATTCGCCGCCAAGCGGCTGCAGCTTCTGCAAGACCTGATACCGAGCCAAAAGCTCATTGCGGTGCTCGGCAATCCCGACACGCCCTTTACAGCTTCGGCTTTGAAGCAGGTCAAAGCGGCGGCCGCAGCGACGCATCAGCCCCTAGCGGTCTTCGAGGCGCGGACGCTCGACGAGGTATCCGCCGGCATGGAGGCCGCGATCAAATCGGGCGCCGCCGGTCTGATGACGTTGGACGATCCCTTGCTGCTCAGCGCCAAGCGGCAAATCATCAAACGCGCTTCAGACGCCCACCTGCCGGCCATCTATGGATTGCGGGACTTTGTCGAGGCGGACGGCTTGATGTCGTACAACGTGGACATGCGGCAGAGGTCTCGTCGCGCCGCGGAGTACGTCGACAAGATCCTGAAGGGCGCAGTTCCGGCCGATCTTCCGGTCGAGCAGCCGACCAAGTTCGAACTCGTGATCAACCTGAAGGTCGCGAAAGCGGCCGGCATCACTATTCCCCCGTCATTGCTGGCAATTGCCGACGAGGCGATCGAGTGATGTCCGTTAGGCGATGATCAGAGAAATTGAGCTCATTGTTTCCGATCGGTTACCGATCGATCTTGCCGCACGCGGGCTCAAACCCGGTCAGATTGCCAGGATCATGGAATGGCTTTCAGCGCAAACCAGGCGCACCATGGACAGGTCGGAGGTCGAGGCCGATTTGCGAACGATGGGATTTTCGCAAGGTGCGGTGGATGGAATAGTGGTTTCGCTTGTCAAGGAGTCCGTGCGGCCTCAGCTCGGAAAATACGTCATCGTATCCTTGCTGGTATTGATGCTGGCGTTATTTGCGATCCTTGCCCTGTTTCGCTGGATGCTCGATCGGCTTTTAGTTTGTGATCGGAACGAGTGCGGCGGCGGCGCATTCGCCGTGAACCAGGGCACCAGCGTCTGGATGCGCGGCATCGCCTGTTCGACGATCGTCGCGCGAGCAATTTCAGCGATGCGTGGCGCCAGCGCAGAGAGGTCGCCGTGACGCGTCACCAGCAGAAGATCGCGGAAAAAGCCGGGCCCCGGCAGCGGAAGCACGCTGACCCGGGCGACGTGTGCGATGCCCTGCAACAGACAGAGCGGCGTGGTGATGGCGACTCCCATGCCGGTCGCAACCATGGCAATCAAACCGTCCGACGTGTCGAATTCAAAGGCCCTCGGCGGGCGCAGACCGAGCCGGCTGAGATGGCGCTCCACCTGCGCGCCGACATAAGAGCGTTCGCTATGCCGTACGAGGCGGGCCCGCGCGAGGATCTCGCGGAGCTCGAGGTTTTCTAATTCCGATTGCAGATCGCGCGGAACGACCAGCAAATAAGGCTCCCGGTAAAAGGGAAAGCGCTCGATGTCGTCAAGGTCCTCCATCGCATCACAGGTGATGGCGGCATCGATCATCCGGCGCATCAGCGCCTCGGCGTGCGAATGCGCGAGCCCCGACCACGCGGAAAGCGTAAGCGCCGTCGATCCGGTCACGAGTTCCTTGACGAGATAGGCCCCAACCGTGCCGGCATAGGAGTCGACAAGACCGAGCCTCAAGTCGGCGCGCTCGGGCAGTGCAGCCGCCGCTCTCAGGTCGACCAGCAGCGCATCGAAGTCGCGGTTCAGGTCGGCAACGCGGCCAGCGAGAATGCGGCCCGCCCGCGTCATCGCAAGTGGCCGCCGGCTTCGATCGAAGAACTCGACGCCAACAGCTTCTTCGGCGCGCCGCACGGCTTGCGACACCGCCGACTGCGTCATCGCAAAGCGGCGCGAGGCCTCGAGCATGCTGCCGGTCTCCGCCACGGCCGCGACGATCTGAAGGGCACGCAGGTCTGGGTCCAAGGCAGGTGTCCACTCAATTAGTGCAACTTATCTCAATATACAGTTTTGCTTCATTCGCGCCATCCTCGTTGCCCGGTCGCGCGGTCTCAAGGCAAGCTGGCGAACCCCCTGAACATTGTGCACTGCAGAGGATTCCATGAGCGAGAAAGCGGATTTCCTGGTCGTTGGCCTTGGCGCCATGGGCAGCGCGACGCTGTACCAGCTGGCCAGGCGCGGGGCCAAAGTGATCGGCCTCGACCGCTTCTCACCGCCGCACACGCTGGGATCCAGTCATGGCGAAACCCGCATCACGCGGCAGGCCGTCGGCGAGGGGCGCGACTACGTCCCGTTCGTGATGAATTCGCAGCGGGTCTGGCGCGAGCTCGAAGCCGAGACCGGCGAACATCTTTTCAACGCATGCGGCGTCCTCGTCATGGCGCCGGGCGTCGGCGAGGTGTCGCATCACGGCAAGCCGGATTTTGTCATTCGTTCGATCGATGCAGCCCGCGCGTTCGGCATCAAGCATGAAGTGCTGAACGGGAAGGACGTCACGGGTCGCTTTCCGCAGTTCCTCGGCCTTCAAGGCAACGAGAAGGTCTATTATGAGCCGGGCGGCGGATATGTCATGCCCGAGCGCTGCGTCCATGCGCAGTTGACGCGTGCGAAAGCACTTGGCGCTGCGATCCGCACCAATGTCGAAGTCGGCTCCATCGCTCAGACGGGAACAAGCGTTCGCGTGGAGACGACGGCTGGAACATTTGAGGCGGGTCAGGTCGTCGTCTCGGCCGGCGCCTGGAACGCGCATCTGCTCGGCGCGCCGTTCGACCGCCTGCTGACGGTGAACCGTCAACTGCTGCATTGGTTCGAGCTGGAAGATACCAGCGCTTACCGGGCGGATGCGCCGGTCTTCATCTGGATGCACGGCGCAACCGATGTCGACTACTTCTACGGCTTCCCGCCGCCATCAGGCGATCGGCGCCTCAAGGTCGCGACCGAGCAATACGAGACCCGCACCACCGCGGACACGATCAATCGCGTCGTCGATCCGGCGGAGTCGGCCAAAATGTATCGGCAGCATGTCCAGGGACGCATGGCCGGCGTCACCCCCCGTGTCGCCCAGGCGGCCGCCTGCCTCTACACCGTGACGCCTGACCGCGGTTTCATTATCGACCGCCATCCCGAGCAGGACAGCGTGTTCGTCATCTCCGCCTGCTCCGGGCATGGCTTCAAGCATTCGGCGGGCATCGGCAACGCTGTTGCCGAGAAGGTGGCGGAGGGGCGAAGCTCTGTCGATCTCTCGGCGTTCTCGGTGTCCCGTTTTTAGAATTAGACATGGCACGAGCATTTCCGGCACACTGACGGCTCGGCCCACAGACAACTCTGCGCAATGACATGCCGCGCATTCAAGACTTGGAGGGTTACCAGATGAAAAATGTACTCCACTTCATGATCACGAGCGCCGCGGCATTGCTGCTGCTCGGCACTGCTCACGCGGCCGATGGCGTTGACGCGATCAAGCAGCGTGGGACGCTGATCGTCGGTGTCAAGGCGGACTACAAGCCGTTCGGCTTTCGCGATCCGGCCGGCAACGTCGTTGGCATCGAGCCGGATCTTGCCGCTGATGTCGCCAAACGCCTTGGCGTCAAGCTCGAGCTCGTCTCGGTGGCGGCTTCGAACCGGATCGAATTCCTTCAGCAGGGCAAGATCGATCTCTTGATCGCGACGATGTCCGACCGGCCGGAGCGCCGCAAGGTCGTGCAGGTCATCGAGCCCTTGTATTATTCCGACTACGTCAACGTCCTGATCAACAAGAAGGCCGGCATCAAGGATTGGGCCGACCTCAAGGGCAAGCCGGTCTGCGCCACCTCAGGCGCGTGGTACAACAAGGATGTTGCGCGCACCTACGGCGTCGAGATCGTTGCATTCGACGGTTCGGAAAAGCCGCTGTTCGCCATGAAGCAGGGCAACTGTATCGGCTATCTCTACGACCAGACGTTTCTGCAAGGCAAACTGCTCGATGACGAATGGAAGGCCGACTATGACCTTCCCCTGAAGGGCGTGCTGCCGGCTCCCTGGATGATCGCGGTTGCGCTTGGCAACAGCAGCCTGCAGAAGCTGCTCGAAGACACCACCAAGGACTGGATGAAAACCGGCTTCATCGTCGCGGAAGAAAAGAAGTGGGGCATCACCCCGACCGAGTACTCGCTCTCCATGCATGAGCAGTACAAGGACAAGTAGCCGAGCGGGCCCAGGGAAATCCGGAAGCCGTGAGATGCAAGCGATCGCGAACTGGTTCCAGGAGCTCTACGAAAAGACGGGCCTGAACTTCTCGGTTTTCTACGACGCCTACGATTGGGGCCGTTATGTCGACGGCCTCAAGATGACGCTGCTCCTCAGCGTCACCACCATCCTTTTGAGCCTTGTGATCGGCGCCGCGGGCGCGCTCATCCAGAGCGGGCCGTCCAGGATTGCGCGCGCGATGGTTAATGCCTTCGTGGTCGTTTTCCGCAACACGCCGCCGCTGGTGCAACTCTTCTTCTTTTATTTCGGTCTTGGCACCTTGATGCCGGCGATCGAAAGCGGCGGCATGCGGATTCCGCTGTTGAACAATACGCAGTGGGCGATCATCTCGCTGTCGTTGTTTGCCGGAGCATTCAATGTCGAAATCTTCCGGTCGGGCATCGAGGCAGTGCCGCGGACGACCGTCGAGGCCGCGGAGGCGCTCGGCTATACGCGCATCAAGGCCTACATCCACGTCGTGCTGCCACTGGCGATCCGGGTCTGTTTGCCGGCGCTGAACAACAATCTGGTCAATCTGCTCAAGACGACCACACTTGCCTATGCGATCGCGGTGCCGGAAACGCTCTATGCGGTCAAGCAAATCTGGTCGGAATCGCAGAACGTGCTGGAGATGATGATCGTATTGCTTGCGACCTACGGCATCCTGGTCGGCGTTCTGGTCTGGCTGATGCATCGCTGGGAACGGGCGATGCACATTCCCGGGTACGGCCGATGAGCGCGCCCCGAGAAACAACTCGAGATACTCCGAACGGCCTTGCGGTGCTTCTGCCGTTTCGCCTCACGCCGAGCGGGATGAGCGCTCGGATCGGTCCGCTGCCGGCTGCGATCCTCTGCTTCGTCCTCGTCATCGCTGCATCTTCCGCCTGGAGCGCGAGCGGTTCGGCCGTGCTGTCGCCGCTCGACGTGATCATCAAGTGGGCGCCGCTCTTGCTGACGGGGTTCGCCTTCAACATCGCGATTTCGCTGCTGGCGATGCTGCTCGGCACGTTTGCCGGCCTCTGGCTCGGTCTTGCGCTGCTCTCGGAGTTCCGGCCCGTCGCCGCGGTTGCCTGGTTCGTCACGCAAGTTTTCCGCAATGCGCCGTGGCTGGTGTTGCTGTTCTTCGTCATGTTCCTGGTGCCGTTCCAGGTGATGATCTTCAAGACGACAATTCCCTTGCCGGACTGGCAAAAAGCCACCGTCGGCTTCGCGCTGCCAGTGATGGCGAACGTGGCCGAAGTCGTGCGCGGAGCCGTCCGCTCGATTCCCTCGACGCAATGGGAGGCGGCGGAGTCGCTGTCGTTCACGCGGCGCCAGACGATGTGGCTGATCATCCTGCCGCAATGCGTCAAGCGCATGCTGCCGCCCTGGATGAACATCTATTCCCTCGTCACGATGTCGACGGTGCTGGCCTCGATCGTCGGCGTCTCCGAGATGCTCACCCTCACAGCTCAAGTGCATGCAGCCGAAGGCGGGCGGCCCGAACTGTTCGCGCCGCTCTATGGTTTCGCGCTTCTGTGCTTCTTTCTCTATTGCTATCCGATCAATCTCTGGACCGCGCATCTCGAGCGCCGGTTCCATGTCCATTGAAGGAGCGCGATGATGGCATCGCAATGGACGCCGGATCAGCCGATTGTCGAGTGCGTCGAGGTTCGGAAATCATTCGGCACGTTCGAGGTCTTGAAAGGCATCAGCTTCTCTGTGCGCAAGGGCGAGGTGATCTGCATCATCGGCCCCTCCGGCTCGGGTAAGTCGACGCTGATTCGGTGCATCAACGCGCTGCAGCCGATCTCCGCCGGCAGCATCAAGGTGGAAGGCATCGACGTGTCCGATCCGAAGCTCGACAAGCTCGCGCTGCGCCGGAAAGTCGGAATGGTGTTCCAGCAGTACAACCTGTTTCCGCACAAGACGGCCCTTCAGAACGTGATGATGGCGCCGATCCATGTTCTCCGCCAGGATCGGCGCGAGGTTGAAACGCGGGCGCGGGCGCTACTTGCCAAGGTGCGGCTCGCCGGCAAGGAAGACAGCTATCCGGGCGAGCTCTCCGGCGGACAGCAGCAGCGCGTGGCGATCGCGCGTTCGCTGGCGATGCGGCCGGACGTGATGCTGTTCGACGAAGTCACGGCCGCGCTTGATCCGGAGACGGTCAAGGAGGTGCTCGTCACCATCCGCGAACTTGCGGAAGACGGGATGACCTGCATCCTGGTCACGCACGAGATGAATTTCGCCCGCGAGGTGGCCGACCACGTCTATTTCACCGATCGCGGCGTGATCGTCGAGCACGGTCCGCCGGATACGTTCTTTGCCGCGCCCAAGGACGAGCGCACGCAGCGGTTTTTGTCTCAGGTTCTTTAGGCCGAGGATGGCCACGTTTCAGAAGCGGGGCGAATACGGTTCTCGCCCGTCATTTCGGCGGCCAGTCGATTTTCTGAAATGAACCGTCTTCGTTCATCAGAAGACCGTCGCCATCTTTGGCATCGAGAAATCTCTCGTCGCCGGTCATGTGGGCGATCATCGCGCGTTCCTTCGCGGGGGCGAGAGGAAGAAATCGGCCCGGGATCGGGTTTAGGGTGAGGTAGGTATCGCGAGGGCTCGTCAGCGCTGTGTAGCGGACGTCGAAAGCGCCGAGGCCTGCCCGGTAGAATGTTCGCGCCGCGATTTCCATGAACTGCGCCGGATGGAGCGTTTGGCCTTTCAACAAATTGGCGAGCTTTTCATCAAACCACCAATTGACCATGCCGAAATCTTCAAACGTCGCGATAAGGCCTACGGTGCCCATGCGCATTGCGATTGCGGTTGGCCATTCGATGCTGTCTTTGTAGTCGAATGCGAGCCTGCCGGTCGCCCCCGGCGAAATAGGCAAGACAAGAACCGAGATGGGAAATTTTGGAGCGTTGAGGATGATCCGCTTGCGGAAGCCGTCCAGCAGCATCAGCGACAGCCTGAACTGATCGAGGACCTTCTCGGAAATACCCGGGCCGCCTGGCCCGTGCTTCCTGAAGTCCCACTGGACAATCCGCTTCGTGAGGATCCCGTAGATGATCTTCACGACCCACAGGGCGATGTCCGAGCGACTGAGCTTCATAAACTCGGGATATTCGTCGGCTGCTTTGACCGCTTTGGAGATTCGCTGCTCGACCTGCGACATCCATTTGTTGTTGCAGGTGCGGCAACACGGGACGAGGATATCTGGATATTTTTCCGATCCGCCATCCGGGAAGTCGAGGTACTCGTTCTCGAGTTCAAACTTCTCGACCAGCCATTGCGGAAAAACATCTTCCTTCGTGTAGTCGCCCGCATTTGCAGTACGACTCCGTCGCAGCTTTTTCTTGCAGATAAAGCAGTAGGCCTCGACATCCTCCAGGATGGCTCCCGGTATGGACGGTGTCGGCTCGTGAGGCTGGGAATCGATTGTGAACGGAGCCGGGATTTCGTCCACCATATAAAGGCCGGGCTTCCAGCCGTCGACTGATGACCGTCTGCGCTTTGCCATTGAGGAGCCCGATCTGGCCAGGCAAGTGCCCTGGGCTGATGTTCGCCGATTATGGTTTGCGTTGGAAGCATCAACTTTTACTCCGGGCATTATTTTCAACGTGCCAAAGCTTGAACATGGCCGCTTCCGGATGAAGCTCGCGGCAGGCATTGCGGGAAATGTCTTAAGGGATGGCGCAGCCGCCGGGCGAAGCATATGATGGATCTCGCGCATCGCGCACCGAATTCGGCCGCGGTTAGCGCACCAGAGGCCAACGACTGAGGTCGTTCGCGCGGGAAGGAAGCATTATCCAAGGAGGATCCGATGTATGCCGCGATCCGTCACAGCAAAGCCAAGAGCGGAATGGCTGAGGAACTCGCCAACAGGATCAAGGAAGGGGCGATCCCCATCATCAGCGATGTCGAAGGCTTCATGGCCTATTACGTGGTCTACGCCTCCGATGACACGGTGACCGCGATCAGCATCTTCAACAATTTTGCCGGCGCCGAAGAATCCAACCGGCGCGGACTCGCCTGGGCAGAGCAGAATCTTTCGCCGCTGCTGATCGGCCCGGCCACGGCGGTGGCGGGACCGGTCATCGTGCACACCCTGGCCTGATCCGCGCTGGTCATGTGGCGGCCTTGCTGGCTTCTGGTGTTTGCAATCGCCCCCTTGTTGATGTTCGGCTCCAGGGCGCACGCGCAGTCGGAGCGGTTCGTCTTCGCCCTCACGCAGGAAGGGCAAGTTCTTGGGATTGCTGACAACGACATTGCCAAGTTCTTAGGCGTTCCCTACGCCGCCGCTCCGATCGGGGCGGCGCGCTGGCGCGCACCGGGAAGGCCGCCGCAGCGGGCGGACATCTTTGACGCAAACAAGTTCGGCCCGTCCTGTCCGCAAAACTCGGTGCCGGCTTTCGAAGCTCCGATGGGCAGCTCCGAGGATTGTCTGACCGTCAACATCTTCACGCCTGCTCGCATGGACGAGCGACTCCCTGTCATGGTTTGGATCCACGGCGGCGGGCTCTCCTCGGGGACCGCAGGAGACCCGCTTTACGACGGATCCGCACTGGCGCGAGACGGAGTGACCGTCGTCACTTTCAACTATCGCCTCGGAGCGTTGGGCTGGCTCGCCAGCGGACACTTGTCTGGCGATGACGAGGCGGACGGGATCGGCAATTACGGCATGAAGGACCAGATCGCGGCGCTGCGCTGGGTTCATGACAACATCAGCGCCTTCGGCGGAGATCCCGATAACGTCACGATCTTCGGCTCGTCGTCCGGCGCGAACGCGGTCGCCATGCTGATGGCCTCAAAGCGCGCAACCGGACTGTTCCAGAAGGCCATCATTCAGTCCGCGTCGTTCCGCCAGCGCGCGCGCGATCGCAGCGCCGCCGAGAGTGCTGGAGCGGCATTCGCGCAAGGGCTCGGCGTTAGCCAGGCCGAGATGCGGCAATCAAGCCTGCAGAAAATTCTCAGCACGCAGAAAAAGCAGGCGGCGGATCCTCACCTTCGGCCCGCTTATACGATCGATGGCGCCTATGTGAACGAACAGCTTCTGGAAGCGATCGGCGCGGGTCACGAGCAGCACATTCCCTTGCTGATCGGCAGCAACGGATTTCCGTACGCGCCGAATGCGCAGGATATGCCCGCCGCGCTCTTGCAGAAGCTGTTGCAAATGGCGAGCGGGCTCTATCCCGATTCGACGCGGCAGAAGGACTTGCAGTCGAGAATCCGCTCCGACTGGGTGTTTTCTGAACCAACTCGATTTGTGGCACGCAGGCACGCCGAGCACGGCTCTTTAACCTACAGATATCTGTTCGACTACGTTCCGGAGGGGGCCGAACCGCCGGAAGAAGGCGAAGAAGGCCAGGACATACGATTCGTTTTCGGCACCCTCGCAGTTCGCTCGGGACTGTATAGCCATAAAGACCGCGAGGTCTCCACCACGATGCGCACCTATTGGACCAACTTTGCAAAGTATGGCGATCCGAACGGATCAGGCCTGCCGGCGTGGCGGCCGCAGTCTGCGGGGGACGATCTGCTCGTGATCTCAAACTCCGGAATCACGTGCGGCCCCGATCCGATGAAGGAGAGGTTGGATCTGATCGAGCAGCTTATGTCAGGGCCGTGAGGGGCGAGGGAGCAACTGTTCCCGCGACGAGCGTGGCAGCGCTATGCGCAACCGACGCGAAGCATGGTTCATTCATTTCATTGGACAGCGGTCGTGATACCGGTCCTGATGTTCCTTTAGCACGTACGTTAGCCCGTCTTCGCCAAGGGCTCCCGCGTGGCAGCCTTGCACGGAAAGGTCCGTCTTCGCTTTCGCCTCGAAAGGGCGGTCGTTGCCGCCCGAGGTTCTTACCGGTTCATAGCGGTTCGTCGTCGACCGTCGAGGGCTCCAACTGCGGCGAGACAATATCACCGCCGCCATAGTCTTCCTCAGGCGGCGGACAGTCGATCTTTGACAGCTGGTTCTCGACCCGCTTGACTCCAGGAATATTCTCAACAGCGACGAGCGTAGCTTTCATTGCGTTGTCGCTACGAACCGTGCCCCTCAACGTGACCACGCCCTCGTGAACGATCACGTTCAATCCGCATGGGCGCCAGGAAGCTCGTGACAGGACTTCGATCGCCAATTTGCGAATTCGATCGTCGCCGTCCGAATATCCCAAGGTATCGAGGGAAAGATTTGCGAGAGCCATCAGAAAATCGCCGCGTGTCACCATCCCGACGAGTTCGCCGCCGCGCATGACCGGAAAACGATCGATGTTGCGGGACTCTATCAGCCGGACGATCTGCTCGAGGGTTGTCTCTTCGTCGATCGTGATCGGCTTCAGTGACATGATCTGACCGACGCTCCGGCCGTTCTGGCGGGCAAAATCGAGCGCATCCTGCTCGTTACCGGCAAGCAAGGACAACCAGCGGCTTCGCTTTTTGTCGGTGCCAAGCTCCACGCGGCGGATGAAATCACCCTCCGAGAGCATGCCCACGAGTGTTCCGGTCGGATCGACAACCGGCAACCCTCGGATGTGATGAGACAGCATGGTTTTGACAGCGTCAGTGACCGATGCGTCGGCGGCAATTGTGACCACATGCCGTGACATGATGTCGTGTGCACGCATTCGGCAATTGCTCCGGTTAAAATCCTGTCATTCGAAGATGCAGCTTAAGGGACTTGGGCCAGAGCTTTCTTGATTTTGATCAACAACGCACGCCTGTCTCTGCAGATACATCGGCCACCAAACGACGAGATTTGATCCAGAGCAAACGCCCTCGTGCCTGGGGACGTAAACTCAAACAGTTTCCTAACAGGCAGTGATGACGGTGAGCGAAATGGCAAGACTGATGCTCCATGCGCTAGCCAGAAGCGCTTTGGCGGCCTTGGTGCTTCTCGTCTGCACGACGACTTGGACCCAAAGCGGAGAGATGCCCGCAGGTAGCGGCCTCGCGGGCTCTTGGACGCTTGCGCCGCTGGTCAAGAAAGTGATGCCAACCGTAGTAAGTATCAGGGCGACGGCGCAAGCCTTGGAGGCATATCCATCGGCGGGCCCGGGCTTCGGATTTCCGGACGGTCCGCTGCCGATCACGCGGAGTATCTATGGTGCAGGTGTCATCGTTGACGCCGAGCGCGGCTTGGCTTTAACAGCCGATCACGTGGTGAAGGGCGCGGAAGCCATATCGGTGCTGCTATCCGACGGGCGCCGCTTCATAGCAAGCACTGTCGTGAGGGACGAGGACTCCGATCTCGCTGTTCTCAAAATCGACGCTACTGGATTGGTCGCCGGTTCCATCGATCGCCTCGAAAGCGCGGAGCCCGGCGACTTCGTACTTGCGATTGGTGATCCGTTAGAGCTTGAACGTAGTGTAACGTTTGGAATTGTCAGTGCTCTCCATCGCTCATGGATCGATGTTCCGGGCCATAACCTGGTGCAGACGGACGTCCTGCTCGGTCGCGGAAACTCAGGCGGACCACTATTCAACCTGCGCGGTGAGATTATTGGAATCAACATAGCCCGGACCGGTCATGCGGCGGGCGAACGAACGTTCGGTTTTGCGGCTCCGGCTTCCGCCGCGACCGCGATCTTGCTTAGGGCACAGAAGGTAGACCAGGCGATGTAGAGGCCTGGAGTTGCGTCTAGCGATAACCGAGCCAAGGTGGACCGATATCGAAAAAGCCATTGTCGCAATAATGCCAGCCAGTGCGACGGCGACAATGCGCTGATCAGTGAAAACGCAGCTCAGTGCGACATGAGCGTTGGCACTGTCATGGCCTGTAGCATCTCGTGGGTAACGCCACCAAAGAGACGCTCCTCCAAGCGCGAGTGCCCATAGGCGCCCATGACCAGCATGTCGAAATTCCTGTCGGCGTCGAGGGAGAGGATCGAAGGCTGAATTTTCGAACGCTCCGCCGGCGAAGCGATCAGGGTGACGGGCCGGCCATAGCGCGACAAGTGTGCGACGAGCTGTTCCGCCGGTGCGTCCGAGGGCGTGCTTTGGCCTGAATTGATCGAGATGACGAACAGGGAATCGGCCTGCACGAGGAATGGTTCGGCATCTCGCAAGGCCCGCGCCGCCAGCCGGCTCCCGTCCCAGCAGACGCCAATCCGTCGTGGTTTGAAGACACTGCGGAAAGTGTACGGAACGAATAGCACGGGACCGCCCGACTGAAGGAGAATATCGGTCGGCACCGCGTCATCTGCCGTGTGATGGTCCGGATTTGGCTGCAAGACCACCGACAGGTCATGCAATCTGGACGCGGCTGCAATCGAGGCGCTGCCTTCTTCGACCAAATCAACGATAGTCCGCGATTGGTAGGGGATTCCCGCTTTGCGTGCCGCAACCTCAAAGATCGACAGCGCGGCCGTGGCGCGCTCGGTCGCCCTGTCCTGCTCTATTTCGTAGACTGCCCCCAGCGCGGCTGCGGAGCTTCCCACTATCACATAGGGACTGGTCGAGACGAAACCCGTCGCAATGGCCTCAAGACGCGCGCCAAACGTCAAGGCGAGAGAGATGGAGGCGTCGATGACTGGCCTGGACGGCCGTTCCGTTGGAATGTGTACCAGAACGTTGTTGATCATGATGATTCCTCCATCGAAATCATCGCGTGCGAACCCGGCGGCGCATTGACGTGTGTCAATTCGAATGCGGCTCACCTCCTGAGAGGCGGGGATTTCGACTCTAGTAGAGATAACTGGCGCGCATCAGATGATCGTTGACCGCGTTTACGCCAGGAATCGACTCGGCAGCGATCCTGATTGCCCGTTGTTCGGGCTCCGACTCAGCAACACCCCAGAGGTCGACGACACCGTTCGATACGATGACGTTCAGCTTGTGGAGGTGAGACCAGGAGTGCTTTTTCAGCTCGGCGATCAATCGCTCCCTGATCATGGCGTCCGGAGCGCTAATCTCAAGTTTCGGTCGGGCGCTGGCGAAGGCTTGAACAATATTGGCGCGACTGACAATGCCCACGAGATCCCCGCCTTCGTTCACAACGGGAACGCGCTTGACATGGTGTTCCTCGAACAGATCGGCAATCTCGCTCAGCGGTGTATCCGGATGGGCGGTTTGGACGTTCTTCGTCATGACGTCCTTCACTTTAATCGCATGCGACTTGGCGTACTCCTCGGCGACCGCGGGTTCGCCGGAAATAAGCGATAGCCACCAGGAAGCCGGTCGGTCGGTGCCAGCTTCCGGCCGATGTATCAAGTCGGCTTCACTGACGATACCAACCATCTTGCCGTCGCGATCCACGACGGGAACGGCGCTAATTCCTTTCTCGATGAGAAGTTTAGCGACGTCTCGGATCGTCGCGTTCTCGCCAACGGTAATAACAGGTGCGATCATGACATCACGCGCTTTCATGGCTAACTCCTTCAATCCAGAGTCACGAGAGTGAGGAACGCTCGGAAGATCGTCCAGCCGGCTGCCGCGCCTAGCATCATCCCCGCCACTGCCCATTTCAGCCGGCTTGAGACGGAAGCCCACCCGCGCTTTCTCGGAAGCTGCGGCGCTGTCAGGCTGGACTGCGCTTGGGAAGGCTTGCCAATGCGTTGTTGGCGGCGCGCGTTCGCCATCGTCCAATCCCTCCATTCGAATACAAGGGTCGTCCTCGTCTTCGACGCTGCCGTTGACCTAAGTCAATTTCACCGCGCATCTTTGCCGGAAATGCGCCCGGCTATCCCGGTGATGGATTAGCGGCGAAACGATCTTTCAACGCGCGAGATAAGTTCGCGTTTGCGTCTGCGATAATGTGGCGGCGGTGTTCCGACGGATTTGCGAAGGCGTCTTAGATCGCGGAGTTCGCCCAGATCTTGGTGCACCTCTTTCAAGACCTCGGAGAAGACAAAATCTTCTCGCGAAACGGTCATGTCCAGCCTGAGGAGGCTGTCCACCATATACCGATAGTACTTGCTTTGGATGCGGATCAGGTGCTGCTGCTTGCGCCCAAGGACTCCGACGTGTCGTCCTTTGCGGCACAGTTTCTCTCTCCATGCGCGCAGCTGCTCCTCCCAGTAGTCATGATCCCCATCGGGCCGCAATTCATATTTGTTATGTCGAAAGGTATTTTTCGCCAGCCAGAGATGGAGTGCTGACATCAGGCGTCCATATCGCGTCGATCGGAGCTCTGCAGCCAAGCGGTGATGCGCCTTGTTCTGAGATCGCAGCAATCTCCTCCGCGAATGACGTGCCCAGCGCCGATAGCGTCGTTCATCGGCGTACTGAACTGTGACGTCGCAATTGCGCGCTTTTCCAAGGGCAGCATTCAACCAGGTCAGTTCGTTGCTGATGGCGCGCCATTCGGCGTCGGCGATCCAGTCCTCGAAGAAAGCTGTTGCGGCCCGAACTCTCGTGAGCTCGATTCTCATCGCGTGAGTGGCGTCGGTGTCATCTGCGATCGCAAGTTTACGACCCTCCTCGATCGCCCTCGCAGAGCGTTTGACAATCTTTCTGAAAATGGCGCTGCCATTAGATGGAATTTGAGCCTGCCCATTCGACCCAGGAAAAATGAATGGTTCGGAGGGATTCTCACGCCCAGCAGGTCTCATCTGACGTCGGTCCAGGGAGCGCCTCTAGATGACAAGGGTAGACAGCTAGTTTGAGGACGGGCGTTGACGTGAATCAACGATGCGCTGATCCCAACGACTAAACTGATTTTTTTTGTCGGGAAAGGGTTCAACGCCGACCGCCGCTGAGCGGCGCGCATAAGCCCGTTCCAGGTGTCGCGTTAGGAAGGGAATAGCTAATGCTCGCGACGAAGATCATGCGAAGATCGTTCGCAACCATCAGGCCGACTGCTTCACTCCTGGATGTCGTGCGCCTGTTGCTACAGACGAACCAGCGCGGCATCCCGGTGCTGGACAAGGACGAGAATCTCGTCGGTATTGTCTGCGAGGGAGACCTCCTTCATCGGGACGAATTGGGCGTCGCTCCTCCCGCCGGCAACTGGCTGGAAGAGCTTCTGGGGATAGAGGAGGACGGTCCAGCCCGCCAACGAATGCGTACGATGAATGTCGCGACGATCATGACCCGAGATCCCGTCTGTGTTGACGAGAATGCTTCCGTGAATGACGTCATCAAAGCAATGGACCGGCGCAGGGTTGCCCAGATTCCGATCGTTCGCGCTGGAAAGGTAATTGGAATTGTCAGTCGCTTCGAATTGCTGGTCGCCTTGGAACGAAAGCTAATGCCATTCGAGGAACGCTAGCCAAAGCCGATCCCGCAGCTTCCGAGCTGCGAGAGCACGCTGTTGATTTGGGTCAATGAAATTGGGCGGGCGAATTCTAAGGTGAATTTCTTTTTACTTTGGCAGCGGTAGTCCCGTCGAGACTCCAGAATATCAGCAATGGGTAGCAAACCGGATTGGGAAACGATCTCGACGGCGCCATTCGACCGCGATCTTGAGCTTGCCGTCGTCGAAGGCGGCCATGTGTATGCCTTGGTCTTCGCATGCCGGCGGACCGCCAGAGGGTGGGTCAGGGTCCCGTCAATGGAGCGCGTGATCGTCAGTCCGACCCACTGGAGACTGTGGTCCGGAGAGGGCTAAGCCCTGTCCGAGGAGTCTTTCCTTGGAGCCTGGACGTGTTGAACCTTGGCCACTTCCTCCGCGAGCAGGTGCTCGAGCGTTTGCCGCTCGGTGGGATCGGCTTCGGTCGCAAGACGAAGGAGCGGCCGGCCGAGGCTTCCCTAACCTGACGATAGGTACGTTCAATTTGAATCTATGATATCACTCACAAGGGGTGGTTTTCCGCCCTCACCATCGTCATCTTCGGGGCGAGAATCAGATGAAAAGAAGAGTTGCTGTCTGTTTTCGGGCTGGTCGGCTCTGTCGATGATCAGGCAGCGCCAGTTCTGGCTTCGTTACGGGCTGGCGGCCTTGGCCGCATTGGTCGCGTTCGGCTTTCTCCTGGTGCTCCACGGTTATTTTGAAGACCGGGCTTTCACCGTGATTTACGTCCCGGTTATCGTCTATGCGGCCTTTGCCGGCGGTGCCGGGCCCGCCATTTTCGCCACGGCCCTGTGCCTGGCAATCAGCGCCTTTTTCCTCAAGCATGAACTCTACGCCAATCCCGCAAATCTGATCGATGTCGCCTTCTTTGCGGTCCTGGGGCCGGTCCTCGGCTATATCGGCAACCGCCTGCTGCACCAAACCGGCGACGCACGCAATCGGCAGGCCCAGCTCCAGTCCATTCTGGACACCGTGCCGGAGGCCATGATCGTCATCGACGCGCACGGGATCATGCAGTCATTCAGTTTGACGGCGGAGCGCCTCTTCGGCTGGTCGGGCGCTGAGGTGATCGGAAAAAACGTTTCGATGCTGATGCCTTCTCCATATCGGCAAGAGCACGATGGCTACCTGAATCGTTATCTTGGTACTGGCGAGCGAAGGATCATCGGCATCGGAAGAATTGTCGTTGGCGAACGCAAGGATGGCTCGACATTTCCGATGGAGCTGGCTGTTGGAGAGGCTCAGGTAGGCTCTGAAAAGCTTTTCACGGGCTTTATTCGCGATCTCACGGAGCGCCGAAGTCAGGAGCGCCGCATGCAGGAACTGCAATCCGAACTAGTCCACGTTTCCCGCTTGACCGCGATGGGCGAGATGGCGTCCTCACTGGCGCACGAACTGAACCAGCCTCTGTCTGCGATTACCAGCTATTTGCGTGGGGCCGCAACCCTCCTGAAAAACGAGCCCGTCGATAGGGCCAGGATTCGTGACGCACTCGATCGAAGCTCGGATCAGGCTCTTCGCGCCGGCGACAT
>Ga0070741_10008562_pt1 | contig 20429 bp, 18 predicted proteins | sample Coa_R1_4_FD_66440 | JGI IMG/M metagenome (GOLD analysis project Ga0070741, IMG submission 66440) | Surface soil microbial communities from Centralia Pennsylvania, which are recovering from an underground coalmine fire - Coalmine... | ecosystem: Environmental > Terrestrial > Soil > Unclassified ...
TTGCCGCCGCGGCACCGCAGGGGCTCGACCCGCGCGCTGCCTTCTGCGTGTTCGGTATGGCTGAGGCGACACTCGCCGTCTCGTTCCCCGAGCGGCACACGGGGATGTGCGTCGACGTGGTCGACCGCCGGACGCTCGAGCACGAACGGCTGGCGGTGCCCGCCGGCGCCGGCGCCGCTCGCCGCCTCGCCAAGCTCGGGCGCGCCGTCGACGGGCTCGAACTCCGAGTGACCGATCCCTCGAACGGGGCCGTGATGGCCGAGCGGGAGGTCGGCGAGATCGAGGTGCGCGGCAATTCGGTGACGCCCGGGTACTACGGGCGGCCGGATGCGACGGAGGCCGCGTTCCACGACGGGTGGCTGCGCACGGGAGACCTCGGCTACATCGCGGACGGCGAGCTCGTGGTGTGCGGCCGGATGAAAGACGTCATCATCGTCGGCGGGCGCAACGTCTACCCCGAGGACGTCGAGCGTGCCGTGGGCGAGGTCGACGGCGTCCGCGCCGGGAACGTCATCGCCTTCGGCGTCGAACGGCACCCGGGGCGGGAAGGGATCGTCGTGGTCGCAGAGGCGCGCCACGGAGACGCGGGTGGCGTGCGATCGGCGGTCGCGGCGCGGGTGCGTGACGCCGTCGGCCTACCCCCTGAGGTCGTGCTCGTCCTGCCGGGCACGCTCCCGAAGACGTCGTCGGGGAAGCTGCAGCGCTCGTTGTGCCGTTGGCGCTACCTGGAGCGGGCACTCGACCTGGCGTGATGCCGGCGCGCCGCGCCGCGACCGCGCGGCGCGCCGCGACCGCGCGGCGCGCCCCGACAGCGCGGCGCGCCCCGACAGCGCGGCGCGCCCCGACCGCGCGGCCCGCCGCGTCGGCGCGCCGGGGGACGGTGGGAGACCGCCCTCAGGCGCGGTGGAAGCCTTCGACGATCTCGGCGACCTGTTCGGGCGGGAGGTCGTAGCGGGCGTAGAAGCTGACCCGGTCGAGCACGTCGCCGTACCGCTCGATGATCCGCCCGGCCACCTTCGACGGCTCGTCGACCACCGCGAAGGTCTCGAGCACGTCGTCGCCGATCCGGTTCCCCATCTCCACCCACTCGCCGCGCTTGGACAGGTCGTTGAGCTCGGGTTGGAGCTCGCCCCACCCGTGGAGGTCGAGGACCGGCCGGTAGGCCGGCGTGGACGCGTAGAACGCGATCTGCTCGCGCGTCCGCTTCGCCGCGTCCTCCCGCTCGGCGTCGGTGTTGCCGGTGACCACGAACACTGGGCACGACAACTGGAACTCCGAGCGGGACCGCCCGCCGCGCGCCATCCCGCGCTCCAACGCGGGCAGCGTGACCTCGCGGAGGTACCGCTCCGTCGTGAAGGCGTGCACCAGCATCCCGTCGGCCACTTCGCCGCACACCTCCGTCATGACCTCGCCGACGGCAGCGATGAACACCCGCGGTGAGCCGTACGGGTGCGGCTCCGGCTTGAAGAACGGCGTCATGAGCTTGTGCGTGTAGAACGACCCCTCGAAGCGCAGCGGGCCGCCGTCCTCCCAGGCGCTCCAGATGGCGCGCAGGGCGAGGACGAACTCGCGCATCCGCGGCGCCGGGTGGCTCCACGGCATGCTGAAGCGCTTCTCGATATGGGGCTTGATCTGCGACCCGAGCCCGAGGTTGAACCGGCCGCCGCTGTAGGCCTGCAGGTCCCACCCCAAGTTGGCGACGGTCATCGGGTTGCGCGCGAAGGCCACCGCGATCCCGGTCCCGATCTGCAGCCGGGTGGTGTGCTCAGCTGCCAGAGCCAGCGGGAGGAACGGGTCGTGGTTGGTCTCGGCCGACCAGCCGGCGTCGTAACCCGCCCCTTCCAGGTACTGGGCGGCAGCGGCCGCTTTGGTCAGGTCCGAGGGGATGCCACCGTCGACGTACACGGCCGGCAACGCTAACGGGGATCGCCCGCGACAGGGGCCGGCGCCAGGGAGACACGGGCCGAGGCCAGCGGCACGGGCCGACGCCCGCGCTCGGAGACGGGCGGGCCGAGGCCCGCAAACACAGCCGAGACCGCGGGGGAGCCGACACGGCCGACGCGGCCCGGCCCCTCGCCCAACGCCTAGCGGCCGCCGCCCTCGCCGCGCAGGAAGCGCTCGAGCTCGGCGGCGAGCTCGTCACCCGACGGCAGCTCGAACGGCTCCATGGAGTCCACCTGCGCCTCCAGCTGGCTCACCATCGTGCGGTGCTCCTCCGACGCGGCGATGAGCTCGTCGATCCGCGAGCTCGTCCGCGCCGCCGCCTCGTGCAGGTCACGGGTGGGCAGCACCAGCCCGGCGACCGACCCCAGCCCCTCGACCAATGCCGCGCTGGCGGCGGGGTACGGCATGGAGACGACGTAGTGCGGCACGCGCGCCCACAGCCCCACTGAACGCACCCCCGCCCTGTTGAGCTCGTGCTCGAGCGCGGCCTGCACGCCCGCCGGCACATCGATCTTCCCCGGCACGAACCCGACCTCCGCAGCGGCCGCCGCCGTCGGCGCCGTCGCGACCAGCCGGACGGGCCGCGTGTGGGGGACCGGTGCGGGGAACGCCCCGATCCCGACGGCAAGGCGCACCGACAGCGACTGCGCCAACTCCACGACGCTGCGGCAGAACGCATGCCACTTCATGTCCGGCTCGGGCCCCATGAGCACGAGGAACCGCTGCCCGCTGTCGTCGGTGAGGGCGCGCAGCTCGACCTCGGGCCACGTGATCCCCGTCGCCACGCCGTCGGCGAGGTGTAGCACCGGGCGCCGGGCCCGGTGGTCGATCACCTCGTCGGCGTCCCACACCGCCACCCGCTCGGACTCGCGGCCGGCGAGCACGGTGGCAAGGGCGGCGGCGGCGCCCAGCCCCGCGTCGATCCAGCCCTCGAGGCACATCACGAGGACCGGGCTCGGCACGGTGGTGTCGGACAGGCGGGAGTACAGGGCCATCCGCATCCCATCATCGCAGCCCCGCCCTCGACAGGAACGGCGTCAGAGCCGCGACGCGGTCTCCAGGGCGGCGCCCGCCAGCGCCTCGATCTGTGCCGGGAAGTGCTGCGTCCCCGTGCGATCGCCGGCCATGGCGCCTCCGGCATAGCGGGAGAACACGCCCTCGAGGATGCATGCGAGCTTCCAGTACCCGAAGGCCACGTAGAAGTCGAGGTTGGAGACGTCACGCCCAGACCGCGCCGCGTACCGCTCGATCGCCTCCGCACGCGTCGGGAACCCCCCGGAAAGCGTCGGCGCGTGCCCCAGCGGGACGAACGTGTCCCCGGGCTCGACCCAGTTCACCATCAGCTGACCGACGTCGGCGAGGGCGTCGCCCAGCGTGCAGATCTCCCAGTCGAGCACGGCGGCGATGCGGCCGTCCTCGCTGGCCACGGCGTTGTCGAGGCGGTAGTCGCCGTGCACGATCGAGGCCGGGCCCTGGTCCGGGATGCGCGCCGACAGCAGGTCGTGCACCTTGTCGATGGCGGGCACGGACCGGCCCTGCAGGGCCGCCGACTGCTGGTACTGGCCGTACCAGCGCTTCAGCTGGCGCTGGACGTAGGCCTCCTTGCGCCCGAGGTCGCCGAGCCCGACGGCGTCGGGGTCGACCGCGTGGAGGTCGGCGAGCACGTCGACCAGGTGCTCGCCGAGGGCGCGCCGCTGGTCGGGGCCCAGCGCCGACGCGGCCGACGCGTCACGCAGCACGAGGCCGTCGACGAACCCCATCACGTAGAACGGCTGGCCGTTGACGTCGGCGTCGGTGCACAGCCCGAGGGCGGGAGGCACGGGCACGGGGGTCGGGCCGAGGGCGTGGATGATCCGGTACTCGCGCGCCATGTCGTGGGCCGTGGGCAGGACGTGGCTCGTGGGTGGCCGCCGCAGGACGCACCGCCGCCCGGAGGCGTCCGTGACGACGAACGTGAGGTTGGACCGCCCCCCGGCGACGAGCTCGAAGGCGTACGGGCCCCGAGCACCGGGGACGTTCGCGTCCAGCCACGCCGTGACCGGCCCGGCGTCGATCCCCTCCATGCGCAGCACCGTAGCCAAGGAATTGGCCAGGCCCCCGGGAGCGTTAACGTCGTCGAGATGGCAAAAGACGTAACTGACGCGACCTTCCAGACCGACGTGATCGAGCGCTCGACCGAGGCGACCGTGGTCATCGACCTGTGGGCGCCGTGGTGCGGCCCGTGCCGCACGCTCGGGCCCGTGCTCGAGAAGGTGGTCGACGAGGCCGGCCCGGAAGTCGAGCTGGTCAAGGTCAACATCGACGAGAACCCCCAGGTCGCCGGCGCCTTCCGCGTGCAGTCCATCCCCGCCGTGTTCGCCATCCGCGACAAGGCGGTGGTCGACGGCTTCATCGGCGCGCTCCCCGAGGCGCAGGTCCGCGAGTGGATCGAGCAGCTGGCGCCCGCCCCGTCGGAGGCCGACCTGTTGCTGGCGCAGGGGGACGAGGCGTCGCTCCGCCGGGCGCTCGACCTGGAGCCCGACCACGCCGGCGCCATCGTCGCCCTCGCCGAGCTGCTCGTCGACCAGGGCAGCACCGACGAGGCGCTCGCCCTGCTGGCCCGGATCCCCGAATCGCCCGAGACCCGCCGGGTCGCAGCCCTGGCCCGCACCGGCGTCGACGTCGACGCGGACGGCCTCGACGAGAAGCTGGTCGCGCTCCTGCCCCGGGTGAAGAACGACGACGCCGCCCGCCAGGAGTACGTGGACCTGCTCGAGGTCATGGGCGCGGGCGACCCGCGTACCGCGGAGTACCGCCGCAAGCTCAGCGCCGCGCTGTTCTAAGCCGGTGGAGCTCGCGCTCGGCGAACGGCGCTACGACGTCACCACGCGCGCACTGGTGATGGGGATCCTCAACCGGACGACCGACTCGTTCTTCGACAAGGGCGCGTTCTACGAGATGGACCGCTTCCTGGGGCGCGCCGAGCAGCTCGTCGCCGAGGGTGCGGACGTCCTCGACGTCGGCGGCGTCAAGGCCGGCCCCGGCCCCGAGGTCACCGAGGAAGAGGAGCTCGACCGCGTCATCCCCGCCGTCGAGGCGCTCAAGGCCCGCTTCGACACGCCCATCTCCGCCGACACCTGGCGGGCGTCGGTGGCCAAGGCGGCCTACGAGGCGGGCGCCGTGGTGGGCAACGACATCAGCGGGTTCGCCGACCCCGACTACCTGGCCGTCGCCGCCCAGGCGGGGGCGACCGTCGTCGCCACCCACATCCGCCTGCGCCCACGCGAACGCGACCTGCAGCCCGTCTATCCCGGCGGCGTCGTGCACGACGTGCGCGCCTTCCTCGCCGAGCGCGCCCACCGCGCCGAAGCCGCGGGCATCCCCAGGCAGCGCATCATCATCGACGCCGGCCTCGACCTCGGCAAGACCACGCCGCAGTCCGTGGCCCTGCTGCGCGAGTCGCAGCGCTTCGCCGAGCTCGGCTACCCGTTGCTGCTGTCGGCGTCCAACAAGACCTTCCTCGGTGAGCTGCTCGGCCTCGACATCACCCAGCGGCGCAACGCCTCGCTGGCCGCCGCAGCCCTCGGCATCGGTGAGGGCTGCCGCGTGCTGCGCGTGCACGACGTCGCCGGCACGCGACGCGTGCGCGACGTGCTCGACGCCGTCCTCAGGACCGCGTGAGCGAGGCCGTCGTCCTCCTGAAGGGCGACGACCCGTCGCTGCTCGCCGAGGCAGTCGGTGAGGCGGTCGACGACGCCCTCGACGGCGAGGACCGCGGCCTTGCCGCCGAAGAGCTCGACGGCGAGGAGGTGACTGTCCCGGCCATCGTGGACGCAGCGTTGACCCCGCCGTTCCTGACGTCCCGGCGCGTCATCATCGTGCGCGACATCGGCCGCTTCACCAGTGAGGCGGTGGAGCCGCTCGTCGAGTACCTCGCCGACCCGCTGCCGACGACGTCGTTGGTGCTCGTCGCGGGAGGCGGGCAGACGAGCGCCAGGTTGCTCAATGCCGTGAAGAAGGCGGGGCGAGTCATCGACGCGGCCACGCCGCGCGCGGGCAAGGCGCGCACGGCCTGGGTGGCCGAGCGCCTGAACGCGTCGCCGCTCACGTTCGACGCAGCTGCGGGCGCGCGCATCGTCGAGCACCTCGGCGAGGACCTCGGCCGACTCGCGTCGCTGATCGAACTGCTCGTCGGTGCCTACGGCGCCGGTGCGCGCGTGGGCGTCTCGGAGGTCGAGCCCTTCCTCGGTGGGGCGGGTGTCGTCGCCCCGTGGGACCTGACCGACGCGATCGACCGCGGCGACACCGCGGCCAGCTTGAGCGCGCTGCAGCGCCTCATCTCGGGCGGCGAGCGCCATCCGCTCGTCATCATGGCCACGCTGCACCGCCACTACGCGGCCATGCTCCGCCTCGACGGGTCGGGCATCCGCACTGAGGCCGAGGCGGCGGCCGCGCTCGGGATGGCGCCGTTCCCGGCGCGCAAGGCGATGACCCAGGCCGGTCGCCTCGGCACCAAGGGCATCGCCCGCGCCATCGAGCTGCTCGCCCGCGCCGACCTCGACCTCAAAGGCCTGCGGGAGTGGCCCGACTACCTCGTGCTCGAGGTGCTCGTGGCCCGCTTGAGCCGCCTCGGCACGGCGCGCGCGCGATGACGCGCGTCGGGCTGCTGCTCGCCGGTTTCGACCGCACCGTTGCCATCGCTGCGGAACAGCACGGCTTCGACAGCCTCTGGCTCGGTGACGGGCCACTGCATGCGTGCACGCTCCTCGGCGCGCTGGCGGCGGTGACGTCGACGGCCCGCCTCGGTGCCATCGTCGACACCACCGGCCGTAACCCGGCGGTCGTCGCCAAGCACGTCACCACGCTCGACCGCGTGTCGCGAGGGCGTGCAGCGCTCGCCATCCGCGCCGCCGACGCGGGCGCCGCCGAGGAGGCCGTGCGCGCGGCGCGGGCGACGTTCGTTGACGACGCCATCAACCAGCCCGCACCGCTGCAGCCCGGCGGCCCGCCGATCGCCGTCATCGGTGCGCCGGCAGTGACGGCGCGCCATGCGGACGCCGCGGTGCTGGTCGGGGACGCCGCCGAGCTCGCACCCCAGCTCGACCTCCTCGCGCGCCATTGCTCGGAATCCGCACGCGACCCGGCCACCCTGCGCACGATGTGGTTGCCCTCGGGCGCGGCCACGCCTGAACGCATCGCCGAGGCCGCCGCTGCGGCGGGGATCGACGACGTCGTCCTCGACCTCGGGCGCGCCAGCGTGCAGGCCGTCGCCGACGCCGGGCGCGCGGTGCGGAGCGTGACCGGCGCGGCCCGGTAGGGTCGTCGCGTGCCCCGACGATTGCCACGGCCGAAGCTCGCCATCGAGCGCTTCACCCTGCCCAACGGGTTGCGTGTCGTGCTGAACCCGGACCGCTCGGCGCCCGTCGTCGGCATTGCCGTGTACTACGACGTCGGCTTCCGGTCCGAGCCGGAGGGGCGCACAGGGTTCGCGCACCTGTTCGAGCACCTCATGTTCCAGGGGTCGCACCACCTCGACAAGGGCGAGGCAGACCGCCTGATCGAGGGCAACGGCGGCAACATGAACGGCAGCACCCATCCGGACTTCACCGTCTACATCTCGCAGCTCCCCTCGACCGCGCTCGAGCTCGGGCTCTTCCTCGAGGCTGACCGCATGCGTGGCGTCCGGCTGACAGACGAGACCCTGCGCAACCAGATCGACGTGGTCAAAGAGGAGATCAACGTCAACGTCAACAACCGGCCCTACGGCGGGTTCCCGTGGATCGACCTGCCGCCGATCATGTTCACGACGTTCAACAACGCGCACAACGGCTACGGCAGCTTCGTCGACCTGGAGGCGGCCACGGTCCGCGACGCGAGCGACTTCTTCGACCGCTACTACGCGCCGGGCAACGCCGTGCTCGCCGTCGCCGGTGACGTGGAGATGGGCGCCGTGCGCGCGCTGATCGAGCGCCACTTCGGCGAGATCCCCGCGCGCCCTGTCCCCGCCCCGCCCAACCTCCACGAGCCGCTGCCGAAGGAGGAGCGCCGCGGGCAGAAGGTCGACGAACTGGCCCCGATGCCGGCGACGGCGGTGGGGTACCGCGTGCCGGACCCGATCGCCGAGCCCGACGAGTTCCTCGCGGTAGTGGTGCTCTCCGAGGTGCTCGCCGGCGGGGAGGCGAGCCGCCTCTACCAGCGCTTGGTGAAAGAGGAGCGGCTGGCTGCCGACGTGGGCGCCGCGGTGGGCTCCTTCGGCGACCCCTACGAGATGCGCGACCCGACGTCGCTGCAGGTGCTCATGTGGCACCCGGGCGCAACGGCCGACGAGATCCTGGCCGTCATCGACGAGGAGGTCGAGCGGCTCGTCGAGGACCTCGAGGGCGGCGAGGTCGAGCGCGTGGTCACCGGCATGGTGTCGGGCCACCTCCGGCACCTCGACAACGTGCTGCAGCGGGCCATGGAGATCGGGATGGTCGAACAGCAGCGGGGCCGGGCCGAGCTGGTCAACGAGCTGCCCGGCCTGCTCGCCGAGGTCACGCCCGGCGCGGTGGCCGACGCCGCCGACCGCTGGCTCAGGAAGACGGGCCGGGCCGTGCTCGAGGTCCTCCCCGGGAGCGCGGCATGACGTCGGTCATCCCCGCCGTCGGCAAGCCGCGGCCCATGCGCCTGCCGACGTTCGGCGACCACACGCTCGCCAACGGCCTGCGCGTCCTTGTCGCCCGCCGCCCCGGCATCCCCCGCTTCGAGGCCCGCCTCGTGCTCCCCGTCGCCCACGGCGGCGCGGGGGAGGGGCCGCGCCTGCGCGTGTTCACCGAGACGCTGCTGTCGGGGACCCCGACGCGCACGAGCCGGGAGATCGCGGAGGACCTGCAGGCGCTCGGGGGCGGGCTCGGGTCGTCGGCCGACGCCGAGCAGCTCGTGCTCGGCGGCTCGTGCCTGTCGGTCCACCGCCGGGCGTTCCTCGAGCTCGCCGGCGAGGTGGTCCGGGACGCATCGTTCCCGGCCGACGAGGTGGCGATCGAACGCGAGCGCGTCGTGCAGGAGATCGCGCTGCTGCGCAGCCAGCCCGGCGTGGTGGCGGGCGACGCGCTGGTCCGGCGGCTCTACGGCACGCACGCCTACGGCCAGGGGACGCCCGACCCCGAGGCCGTCGCCTCCGTCCGCCCCGCCGCGTTGCGCGCACTGCACGACGGCCGGGTCCGCCCGGGGCACGCCGTGATGGTCATCGTGGGCGACGTTGACGTCAGCCGCACGATCGAAGACGTCGAGGCCGCGTTCGGCCAGTGGCAGGCCGGCGGGGCGTTCCGCGAGCTCGGCCGCCCCAAGGTCGCTACCCCCTCGTCGCTGCTGCTCGTCGACCGGCCGGGTGCCGTGCAGAGCAACATCCGCATCGGCGGCCGTGCCCTGCCGCGGTCAGACCCGGAGTACGCAGCCCTGGCGCTGGCCGTCACCGTGTTCGGCGGGTACTTCACCTCGCGGCTGAACGACAACATCCGCGAGCAGAAGGGCTACACCTACGGCGCCCACTCCCGCGTCGAGCACCGCAAGGCCATGGCCCAGCTCACGGTCGCGGCCGACGTCGGGCGGGACGTCACCGCCGCCTCGCTGGTCGAGGTCACGTACGAGCTCGGGCGCATGGTGTCCTTGCCGGTCGAGCAGGCCGAGCTCGACGCCGCCCGCCGCTACCTGCAGGGCACCATGGCCATGGGGGTCCAGACCCAGGCGGGGCTGGCGTCGTTCATCGCCACGCTGGTCTCGGCCGGCCTCGGCGTCGAGTACCTGCGCGACTACCCGGCGGCGCTCGAGAAGGTGACGGTCGACGACGTCCTCGACGTGTCGCGCCGGTTCCTCGCGCCCCATGCCCTCACGACGGTCGTGGTGGGCGATGCCAGCGCGGTCGGGCCTGCACTGCGCGCGCTCGGGGAGGTGGAGCGGGGCACGTAGCCCCGGGCGTCACTCGGCGATGGCGTTGAGCCGCTTCATCAGGCGGCTCTTGCGGCGGGCCGCCTGGTTGGGGTGGATGATCCCCTTCTCGGCGGCCTTGTCCAGCTTCTTCTGGGCCAGCTGCAGGGCGTCGAGGGCGGCGTCGTCGTGGGCCTCGGCGATGCGGACGGCGCTCTTGACGCGCGTCTTGAGCTCCGCCTTCACCGACTTGTTGCGGAGACGCCGGACTTCGTTCTGCTTGTTGCGCTTGATCTGAGACTTGATGTTGGCCATGCCGAGCGGGCCAGGCTAGCAGACGGTGGGCGGGCGCCTACCATGCCCGCCCGATGCCCAGCCCCCGCGTCGCCATCGCGCCCGCCGCGCCCGAGTGGGCGGTGGCCGCCGTCGTGCGGGGCGGGGGGACGGTGGTCGGACTCGACGAGCGCCCCGATGCGCTGCTGTGGCTCGACCTGCGCGACCCCGGCCTGCTGCGCGACGCCCTCGAGCGGGCGCCCACCGTGCGCTGGGTCCAGCTCCCGGCGGCGGGGGTCGAGAACGCGGCGGCCAGCGGCCTGTTCGCCGACGGCCGCGACTGGACGTCGGCCAAGGGCGCGTACGCCGAGCCCGTCGCCGAGCACGCGCTGGCCCTCGCCCTCGCCGGCCTCCGCTACCTGCCCGAGCGGGTCATGGCCCGCACGTGGGGCCCGTCCAAGGGGGCGACGCTGTACGACGCCGACGTGGCCGTGCTCGGCGGCGGCGGGATCGCCGCCTGCCTGCTCGGGCTGCTCGCCCCCTTCCGGGTGCGCGCGACCGTCGTGCGCCGGACGGCCGAGCCGCTCGCCGGCGCCGCCCGGGTGGTGCCGCCCGAACAGCTGGCCGACGCGCTGGCCGGCGCCCGCGTGGTGTTCCTGGCGCTGGCGCTCACGCCCGAGACGACCGGGATCATCGGGGCGGCCGAGCTCGCGCTCATGGGCACGGGCACCTGGTTGGTCAACGTGGCGCGCGGTCGCCACGTTGACACCGCCGCGTTGATCACCGCCCTCGAGTCCGGCGCGATCGGCGGCGCCGCCCTCGACGTGACGGACCCTGAGCCGCTCCCCGACGGCCACCCGCTATGGGGCATGCCCAACGCCATCATCACACCGCACACCGCGGACTGGCCCGAGATCGTCGGCGAGCTGCTCGCCCGCCGCGTGGCGGCCAACGTCGCCCACTTCGCCGCGGGCGAACCGCTCGAGGGGCGCGTCGACCCCGCCGCGGGCTACTGACCCGCTCGGGAGCCGGGGGCGGGGCGTCGACGCCTACGACTGAGGCGCAGGCCCCGGGTAGTCAGGGGGCGGCCGCCCGGTCGGCGACAATGGACGGGCCGCACCCAGCGCGACCCGACGTTGCCGCTGGGACGGCAGCGCTCCCCCCATGACCGACCAGTCCCGGATCCGTAACCTGGCGATCGTCGCCCACGTCGACCACGGCAAGTCGACGTTGTCGGACCGCGTCCTCGAGCTGACCGGCGCCGTCGACGCCCGCGAGATGCGCGAGCAGTACCTCGACTCGATGGACATCGAGCGCGAGCGCGGGATCACCATCAAGGCCCAGAACGTCCGGGTCACCTGGCGCGGCCACACCATCCACCTCATCGACACGCCGGGCCACGTCGACTTCGGCTACGAGGTGAGCCGCAGCCTGGCGGCGTGCGAGGGCGTGATCTTGCTGGTCGACGCCTCGCAGGGGATCCAGGCCCAAACGCTGGCCAACTGCTATCTGGCTATGGAACATGACCTCGAGATCGTCGCCTGCCTCAACAAGCTCGACCTGCCGGCAGCCGACCCCGACCGCGTGGCGGCCGAGATCGAGGATGTGCTCGGGATCCCCTCCAGTCAGATTCTCCGCATCAGCGCGAAGACGGGTGAGGGCGTCCCCGAGCTGCTCGACGCCGCGGTCGCCCGCATCCCCCCGCCGAAGGGCGACCCCGACGCGCCGTTGCAGGGCCTGATCTTCGACTCGTACTACGACCAGTACCGCGGCGTCGTGAGCGCGTTGCGGGTGATGAACGGCACGCTGTCGGCCGGCCAGCGCCTGCGGTTCATGCAGGCCGGCGTCACGCACGACGTGGAGGAGATCGGCGTGCGCAAGCCTGCGCCGGTGACCGTCGCCACCCTGTCGCCGGGCGAAGTCGGCTACCTGATCGCCGGCATCAAAGACGTCGGCGAAGCGCGCAGTGGCGAGACCGTCACCGACGCGCACCACCCGGCTGCGTCCCCGCTCGAGGGGTACCTCGAGCCCAAGCCCATGGTGTTCTGCGGCTTGTACCCCGTCGACGGCGACGAGTTTGCGGCGCTGCGCGAGGCGTTGGAGAAGCTGCGGCTCAACGACTCGAGCTTCACCTACGAGCCCGAAACATCGGGGGCGCTGGGGTTCGGGTTCCGGTGCGGGTTCCTCGGCCTGTTGCACATGGAGATCGTGCGCGAGCGCCTCGAGCGCGAGTTCGACCTCTCGCTCATCGCGACGGCGCCGTCGGTCGAGTACCGCGCCCACCTCACCAACGGCGAGGTCGTGGCCGTGCACAACCCGAGCGACATGCCGTCGGCCGCCCAGCTCGACTACATCGAGGAGCCCTACCTCGCCGTCACCATCCTGTCACCAGCCGAGTACACGGGCACGCTGATGGACCTGTGCCAGAGCCGCCGCGGCGACATGAAGCGGATGGACTACATCGGTACCGAGCGCGTCGAGCTGCGCTACGACGTGCCGCTGGGCGAGGTGGTGATCGACTTCTTCGACCAGCTGAAGAGCCGCACGAAGGGGTACGCGTCGCTCGACTACGAGCCGGCCGGGTACCGCCAGACGAACCTCGTCAAGCTCGACGTGCTGCTCAACTCGGTCCCGGTGGACGCGTTCAGCACGATCATCCACCGCGACAAGGCCTACGACTACGGCAAGAAGATGACGCAGAAGCTGCGCGAGCTGATCCCGCGCCAGCTGTTCGACGTCCCGATCCAGGCCGCCATCGGGGGGCGCATCGTCGCCCGGGAGACGGTCAAGGCTAAGCGCAAGGACGTGCTGGCCAAGTGCTACGGGGGCGACATCACCCGCAAGCGCAAGCTCCTCGAGAAGCAGAAGGAGGGCAAGAAGCGGATGAAGAACATCGGGCGGGTCGAAGTCCCCCAGGAGGCGTTCATCTCGGCCCTCCGGCTGGAGGAGTGACCTCGCGGCGGCACGGTCCCGGCGCCCGGGTTGGAAGGGGGACCCGGCCCCGCCGTCGTACAATCGGGCGCAGGATGCTGGACGACCGCAAGGCTGCGATTCTCCGGGCCATTGTGGCCGAGTACATCGACACGGCCCAGCCGGTCGGGTCGGGCCACCTCGCGCGCTCGGCCGGGATGGAGGTGTCGCCGGCCACGATCCGCAACGAGATGGCGGCCCTCGAGCGCGACGGGTACCTCGTCCAGCCCCACACGTCGGCCGGCCGGGTGCCGACCGAGAAGGGGTACCGGTTCTTCGTCGACACCATGGCCGCCCCCGGCGAGCTCGGGCCGGCCCAGCGCCACCAGGTCAAGCAGTTCTTCGCCCAGGCCCACGGCGAGATCGAGCACATGCTGACCGAGACGTCGCACCTGCTCTCCAAGCTGACCGACCACACCGCGGTCGTCGTCGCGCCGCCGCACCATGACCGCGCCACGGTGCGGTCCGTACAGCTCGTGGCCCTGAGCAGCCGCGTGGTGCTGCTCGTGCTCGTGCTGAGCGACGGCGCCGTCCACAAGCGCACCCTCGAGCTGCGCGCCGAGGTCGGTGACGAGCGCGTCTCGGCCGCGACCACGCACCTGGCCGGCCACCTCGTCGGGCGCACGCTGGCGGCAGCGGGGCCGACCGCCACCGCGACCGGCGACGGGGCCACGGACGAACTGGTGGCCGCCGCGCTGGGCGCGCTGACGGGGGCGCGGGACGACGAGTCGGACCACCTGTTCGTCGGCGGGGCGGCGCGCATGGCGCACTCGTTCGAGGCGGTGCAGACCGTGCAGCGCGTGCTCGAGCTGCTCGAGCAGCAGCTCGTCATCGTCAGCCTGCTCCATGACGTCATCGACCGCGGGATGTCGGTCGCCATCGGCTCGGAGACCGGCCTCGAGCCGCTGGCGGAGTGCGCGGTCGTCGTCGCCCCCTACACCGTCGAGGGCGAGCGGGCCGGGACCATCGGGATCCTCGGGCCCACCCGGATGAACTACAGCCAGGCCCTCGCCGCGGTGGCCACCGTGAGCCAACGGCTGGGGAAGACACTGGCCGAGGGGTAGCGGTGAACGAGGACTTCTACGCGGTGCTCGGTGTCTCGCGGGACGCCAGCGATGACGAGATCAAGCGCGCCTACCGCAAGCTGGCGCGCGAGTACCACCCCGACACCAACCCCGACGACCCCAACACCGAGGAGCGCTTCAAGGAGGTGCAGCTCGCCTACGAGGTCCTGAAGGACCCCGAGAAGCGCGAGCGCTACGACCGCTTCGGGGTCAACGGCCTGCGCGCCGGGGCGGGCGGCGAGGACCCGTTCGGCTTCGGCCAGATGGGCGGGCTGGGCGACCTGTTCGAGGCGTTCTTCGGCGGGTCGGTGTTCGGCCAGGCCCAGCGCGGGGGGCGCACCGTACGGCGGGGGAGCGACGCCGAGGCGGTGCTCGACCTCGAGTTCACCGAGGCGGTGTTCGGCGTCCACAAGGACCTGCGCGCCCGCCTGGCTGTCCCGTGCGAGACGTGCGCGTCGTCCGGCGCCCGGCCGGGGACGGCCCCGACGACGTGCTCGGCATGCGGGGGGACGGGTGAGGTGCGGCGGGTGCGCCAGTCCATCCTCGGGCAGATGGTGACCTCCAGCCCGTGCCAGCGCTGCGGCGCCACGGGTGAGGAAATCGCCTCGCCGTGCCCCGACTGCCGGGGCGAGGGCCGTCGCACGGAGGAGCGCACCTACACCGTCGAGGTGCCCGCTGGCGTCGACGATGGCAACACCCTGCGCCTGACCGGCCGGGGCCACGCCGGCCCCCGGGGCGGCCCCGCGGGCGACCTGTTCGTGCACCTGCGGGTGCGCCCGCACGCCCGCTTCACGCGCGACGGCACGACGCTGCTGGACGACCTGCACGTCGGGTTCGCCCAGGCTGCGGTCGGCACCTCCGTCGAGTACGAGACCCTCGACGGCGCTGAGGAACTGGCCGTGCCGCCGGGGACGCAGAACGGCCGCCAGTTCGTCCTGCGGGGGCACGGTGTGCCGCGGGTAGACGGGCGCGGCCGCGGCGACCTGGTCGTGCGCGTCGTCGTCGACACGCCGACCGAGCTGACGCGCGAGCAGGAAGAGCTGCTGCGGCAGTTCGCGCTGCTGCGCGGCGAACACGTCGCTGAGCATCGCGGTGGCCTGTTCAGCCGCTTCCGTTCCGCATCGAAGTAGGGCGCCTTGCTGCCCGTGGGGTTGCGGTCGTCGGCCGCCCACGTGATCGTCGGCTCGCTCGACGCCCTGGCGCTCGACCCGTCCGACGCGCACCACCTGTCGCGTGTGCTGCGGCTGCGCGACGGCGAGGCGGTGACGGCGACCGACGGGGCCGGGAGGTGGCGGGTGTGCCGCTTCGTGTGGGGGGCGCGCGAGCGCGGCGGGCGCGATACGGGCGCGCTCGAGCCGGGCGGGCGCGATCACGGCGCGCTCGAACCCGACGGTGACGTCGCCATGGTGCCCCGGCCGTCGCCGGAGCTGACCGTGGGCTTCGCCGTCATGAAGGGCGACCGGCCGGAATGGGTCGTGCAGAAGCTGACCGAACTCGGCGTGGACCGCATCGTGCCGCTGCGCACGGAGCGCTCGGTCGTGCGGTGGGACGGCGAGCGCGGCGCGGCGGCGGTCGAGCGCCTGCGCCGAGTGGCGCGGGAGGCGGCGATGCAGTCGCGCCGGTGCTGGCTGCCGTCGGTGGCCGGGATCGACGTGCCCGTGTCGTTCCCCGAGGCGGCGCTCGCCGAGCCCGGCGGGGTGCCCCTCAGCCTGGCCCACGCGACGGTGCTGGTCGGCCCCGAAGGGGGGTGGGCGCCGCCGGAGCTGGCCGGGGCGGCGGCCACGGTGTCGCTCGGGGAACTGGTGCTGCGCTCGGAGACCGCGGCGGTCGCAGCAGCCGCCCTCCTGGGCGCGCTGCGTTCACGTAGCGTGGTCGCGCCCTCGCCCGTGGTATAGGATTCGGGGCAATCGGGAGGGGGTTCGGGCCATGAAAGAAGAGATCACGTCCCTGGCCTACGCCAAGCGGGTTGGCGAGCGGCTCCGCGCCATCCGCAAGCAGAAGGACCTCTCGCTGCAGGACGTCGAGCAGGCGTCGCGCGAAGAGTTCAAGGCGTCGGTGCTCGGTGCCTACGAGCGAGGCGAGCGCGCCATCTCGGTGCCGCGCCTCCAGCGGCTCGCCAAGTTCTACAACGTGCCCGTCGACCGGCTGCTGCCCGCCGACGTGCCGCCGGAGGGCGCCGAGGTGATCAACCTCGAAGAGTCGCCGGACGGGGCGAGCCGTGTGTTCCGCGACGACGACGAGCGCATGCGCATCGACCTCCAGCGCCTCGAGTTGCTCAACAGCCCCGAACGCGAGCTGCTGCGCCGGTACCTCCACCAGATCCAGATGCAGCGCCAGGACTACAACGGGCGCGTGCTCACGATCCGGCGCGAGGACCTGCGAGCGATCGCCTGCATGTTCGAGCTCTCACCGGAAGGTGTGCGCCGCCGTCTCGACGACCTCGGTGTGCGCCTTTCGACGTAGTGCCGTTCGGCATCTACATCCATATCCCCTTTTGCGCGCGGCGCTGTGAATACTGCGCTTTTGCCACCTGGGAAGACCGCCACCACCTGATCGCTGCGTACGTCTCGGCGTGCCGTCGCGAGATCGCCGGCGCGGGATTGCCGCGCGCGTCGAGCGTGTTCGTCGGTGGCGGGACCCCATCCCTTGTCCCGCCGGCGCTGCTCGCGTCGCTCATCGCCGACGTGGACGTGGAAGACGGTGCCGAGGTGACGGTCGAGTGCAACCCCGAGACCGTCACCCCCGCGTTGGTCGAGGCGTTGCTCGGTGTGGGTGTCAACCGCCTGTCGTTCGGGGTGCAGTCGCTCGCGCCCCACGTGCTCGCCGGCCTTGGGCGCGCCCACGACCCTGCGGCGGCGCGGGCGGCCGTCGCGCTGGCGGCCGGCGCCGGTGTGGCGTTCAACGTCGACCTGATCTACGGCGGCCATGGGGAATCCGACGCGGACTGGCGGTGGACACTCGATGAGGTCGTCGCCATGTCACCGCCGCACGTCAGTGCCTACGCCCTGACGGTCGAGCCGGGCACGCCGCTCGCGAAAGACCGGTCGCGCCATCCCGACGATGACGTGCAAGCGTCGCGGTACCTGGTCGCCGACGAGGTGCTCGGGGCGGCGGGATTGCGCAACTACGAGATCTCGAACTGGGCGCGCCCCGGTTCCGAGTGCCGGCACAACCAGCTGTACTGGGCACAGGGTGACTACCGCGGGATCGGTTGCGCGGCGCACAGCCATGCCGGCGGCCGGCGGTGGTGGAACGTGCGGACGCCGGAGCGCTACATCGACGCCATCACGGCGGGCCGGTCGCCCGAGTCGGGGTGCGAGGAGCTCGATGCCCCCACGCGCGCGCGGGAACGCCTCGAGCTGTCGTTGCGCACGCGACAGGGCGTGCCTGCGTCCGCGGTCCGCGACATCGGGATGCTCGTCGATGCTGGGGTCGTGTCGGTCGTGGGGGAGCGCGCGGTCCTGACGGCAAAGGGCCGGCTCGTCGCCAACGACGTGGCGCTGCGCCTCATCGCGGTGGGATGACGACGAGCTCGCCGCGGTAGACGAGGTTGGGGTCGTGGAGGCGGGCGCGGTTCGCGGCCACGACCGACGCCCAGAAGGGCGCGACTTCTGACGGCGTGACGCTGGTGCCGCGCCGGGCTTCGAGCACGAGCCGCGCGATCAGCCAGAGATTGTCGCCTCGACGCACGACCCACGACGATGGTGGCCGCGATGACGGGTCGGGACGCGTCGGTGCGGCGGCGGTCGTTGCCGCGGGGGCCGTCGGCGCGGTCATGGCGGGCGTGGGTGCCGTTGTCGTGGGTGTCGTTGTCGTGGGTGTCGTTGTCGTGGGCGTCGGCCTTGGTGGCACGGTCGTCGCGGGCGTTGGCGGTGTCGTCGTCGGATCTGCCGGCCGCGATGGCCCGGTGATCAATCGCGCGAGTGGCGGGCCCGTTTCGACGGGCGCGAGCACGATCGTGCCCGGTCCGGTCGAGAGGAGTGGCGCGCCGGCGACGACGGTCGGTGCGCGTTGCCAGGTTGCACCGGCGCGTGCAGGTACGCCAAGTGGTGCCGAGAGGGTCAGCCCACCGATGGACACAGCCAGCACGCGTCGCACCGAGGCCGGTGCGAGCTGATCGGTCCACCGGACCGCCTTCGCGCAGTGCGCCATGCGTGCTGCTGCACCGACGACGGTCGTGAGCAGGAGGTACCCGTCAAGGATGAGGCTCACCACGCGGCCCAGGCACATCACGACGGTGGCCGGGTCCCGTACCGAGGCCCAGGCACGGACCGCCGCAGTGGTGGGCGCGGATGGGAGCGCGAGCGGCCCGTGGCCCATGCGGAGGAGCAACCAGCCACAGCCGGTCAGCAGCACGGTCCACGCCGCCAGCAGTGCTCGGCGCTGCCTCACGGCAGGTCGGGGACAACGACCCGTACCGGTGGGGCGCCGCGGCGTTCGACCAGCAACGCGTCGCAGCCCGCCCGCGACGCGACCGTCAGCGTGCGCGCGCCCTGGACCGTGGTTCCGAGGGTCGGTGGCGTCGCCGCACCTGCGGACGGCCATGCCCGGTAGAGCCAGACTTGGCCGGTCGCCGGGCGCAGCAGGGCGACCGATGGGGCACTGCACCACCAGTGACCGACGGCGACGACGTCCCCGGCGCGACCGACGGCGTACTGCGTGCCGTTCACCGAAAGGACACCGGCGCGGTAGACGACGCATTCGGAAGCGGCGCACGGCACCGGAGACGAGGTCGCCCACGGTCGTCCGAGCGCGATGCCGGCGATCAGGGCCGGCACGCACCCGGCCGCGATCGCCCAGCGGGTGCTGAGCCTCCGCCGCGCGGGCGGGTGCCCCACGGGCGGGTGCCACTCCGGTTGGGGTCCCTCCGGCGGGTGCCAGTCCGTCTGCTGCCGCTCCGGCGGGCACCACCCCGGCTGCGGTCGCTCCGGCGGGTGCTGCTCCGCCACGTCGTCCTCCGCCAGGCCGCCGAACCACCGGTCAAACGCGTCGTCACCCAACGTCGCACCGCTGTCGCCAGGGTCGAGGTCCTCGCTGGCACGCTCGGCGACGTGCGCCCGCGCGGCAAGAAGGTCGGCGCGGTCACGCCGCGGAAGGCGGGCACCGGCAACCTCGGTCGCCAAGTGCTCGGCCAGCCGCCGGCTCGTCAGGCCACCGGTCGCTGCCCTCTCTGCCAACCACCGTGCCGCCGCCACGGGCCCAGCGCGCCGGGCACGCCGTCGCCTGAGGCGAGGTCGTTCCAGCGCGTCACTCAGCGCCGACGGCGTGCAGTGGTCGAGGAGGTCGCAAAGCAACCTCCCGACGTCGCGGTCGTCGCGTCGCACGAGGGGGTGCGTGGGCCATTGCGCACGCGGCCCGGGCAAGCGCGCCGCCCGGGTGAAATCGGTCAGGACCGCCTGCCCATCCGAGGTGACCGCCACGCCCTCGATGCCGACGCCCCCGACGGCGACGCCGATGTCGTGCAGGTCGGCGACGGTCGTGGCGACGGTGGCCGCGACGCCGGCCGCCTCTTCGAGGGTCAGGGCCAGTGCGTGGAGGGGCACGCCCTCTGGCACCGCAGTCTCGACCTCGGTGCGCTCCCCATCTGACCGCACGCCCAGCAGTTCGGGGATGCCCGGGTGGCGGGCGTAGGCGAGCACCTCGGCAGCCCTTCGGAGGGCCGCCGCCTCCTCGCCACCGGCCGCGATTGCCGTAGCCGTCGGTGGTTTCGGCGGCGGCACGACCACTGACATAGCATGAGAGTACATGAAGAGCTAACGGCGAGTCAACGTGCGACCTCATCAATGTCGGTCGTCGTCGTGGCCCGGACGGTGAATGACCGCCGGCCGCCCACCGCGATGCCGAAGACGGTCCGCACACTCGCGGTGGCGCTGACCGTCACGGCATCACCAGCGGGCGTCACAGTGACGGTGGTCCCCAGGATGTCGAGGCCTCCGCGCCGGGCCACGGCTTCTGCGTCCGCGACGACCTGCGTCGCAAGGACCGGGTCGATCCGCACCGCGCCTGAGGCGTAGAAGGCGGGCTTGTCCAGCGCGCTGGCAGCGGCGCGGTCGGCCGCGCTCGCCGTGAAGTCGGCGAGCTCGCGGCGTCCGAGGTAGGCGATTGATGCGTCGACCGCAATGGCGCCGAGCACGAGGAGCACGAGGACCAACGCCGGGACAAGGATGAGGACGCTGCCGCGCGGCGACCGCCCACGCTCGACGCTGCCGCGCGGCGACCGCCCACGCTCGACGCTGCCGCGCGGCGACCGCCCACGCTCGACGCTGCCGCGCGGCGACCGCCCACGCTCGACGCTGC
>Ga0070741_10008563_pt1 | contig 20429 bp, 21 predicted proteins | sample Coa_R1_4_FD_66440 | JGI IMG/M metagenome (GOLD analysis project Ga0070741, IMG submission 66440) | Surface soil microbial communities from Centralia Pennsylvania, which are recovering from an underground coalmine fire - Coalmine... | ecosystem: Environmental > Terrestrial > Soil > Unclassified ...
CAACTCGTTAACGGCACCGGGGAGCCGCAAAGCGGCGAGGAATTGAGAGGTAAAATCGTAGGGTGGAGCAAAACCCGCAGTCACTTTTTTTCGCGCTATGAGGCGGTTCGTTCCAATTTTTTGAACCAGTGCCGAAATCGTCTTTGGCGATTTCTCGGTCTGCTGTTTTCCGGCTGATTCTAAGGCTGTTATGACTTCTTTGGCTGGTTCAATCCAGAATCCGGAGCCCGTCTTGTGAAGACGCTCCTTTTTCTTCTTCAAATCGACTTTTTCGAGGATGAGGTCAATTTTGGCGGCTTGGTAGCTTTCTTCATCGATGACCTCGTCGAGATAGGCGCGCGTGAGCCGGTTGAGCTTCCCTTGGACTTCGGAAAGGCGCTCCACGGTGGTCGCGACAGCTCCCTCGACTTCTCGCCCGTCTCGCGTTGATTCCTCGTCGATGAGTTCGCGGACGCAGGTGGCTTCCTCGGGCGAGATGGAGAGCGGTTTTAGAAACTCAAGGCATTGGGCGAGCACGTCCTGCTCTCGGACGTACTTTTCGTCGCACGGGCCGTTTTTCCGCGTGCACCGACTGTAGCGGTACAGACCGCCGTTCCCTTTGGCCCATTGGGCGGTAATCATGGAGCCGCAGGTGCAGCGGAAAAGGCCGCAAAACGGGAAATTGTGGCCCTTGCGGACTCTCCTCGGCTTGCTCCTTATCTTGAGCGCCTTTCCGACCTTGGCGAAGAGTTCAGGGCTCACGAGCGGGCGGAATTTTCCCTCGAATGCCTCGCCCTTCCACATCATGATCCCCATGTAGAGGCGATTCGTGAGGAAGTCATGCACCTGCGATTTTGACCAGTGATTGCCGGTCTTGTTTACGACGCCAAGCTCCGCGAGTAAGTCAGAGACCCACAGCAGACCGTGCCTACCTTCACTGAATTGCTCGAAAACAGTCTGCACGATTTTCGAGCGCTTGGGGTCGGGGACGATGTTGTGTTTGTCGTGGTCGTAGATGTAGCCGAGGGGCCGTGGCCCGGGCCAACCGCCTGAGAGCAATTTCTCCCTGACGCCGCGTGCGACATCGCGCTTGTGGTGGATAATGAAATCGGTCGCGCGCCCACCTTCAACCGCGATGAGGAGTCCGGCGTCGGCGGGTGTGTAATCGCGGGACGCGGTTCGGATGGATGTTATGATACCGCGCTGAAGCATCCAACGAACGCGGCCCTCGTCGGCTGGATTGCGATACAGGCGGTCGATGTCCCAAACAAGTATGCCGTCGGCCTCGCCCTGCTCGATGCGATCAAGCATCGCATTGAAGACGGGACGGCCCGGCTCTTTCGCCGTCCGGCTTTCCTCGAAACCCTGAACGAATGTGAGCCTTTCTCGCTTGGCGAGTTCCCGCAACTCCCGATGCTGTGCGTCAAGACTCAGGAGTTGGCGCTTGGTCTCGTCGGTGCTCTTACGGGCGTACAGGAAATATTTCGATACTGGATTCATGGCGTTATTATATCTTAAATTACTTGCTCGGGCAAGTATCGGACTCAAGGAAAACGCAAGGTGCTGTCAAGCCTTGCTCCACCGCGTGTTTATCGCGTGTCGAGCGATCTCGACACGGCGCTTGGCCGAGAGTTTTTTCGCACGGGCAATGCCACCCTTAGAAGCGCCTAATTTACTTAACGCGACTGCAGCCGGATTTTTCTTCTTCTTGAGGGTCTTACGCGCGGGCTTGGACATGGTTGAAAATCGTTCTCGTGCGAGTGTGGAGGTTTAACGTGAGTCCACTCTAGCAAAAAATTCGAACGGCACCAACTCCGTCGTCTGCCGACATGAGGAGACAAATCGGTGGTTTCGCGAAAAAAAGTGACTGCGGGTTTTGCTCCACCCTACGATTTTACCTCTCAATTCCTCGCCGCTTTGCGGCTCCCCGGTGCCGTTAACGAGTTGCCTCACGGCACGGACTTCTTACGAAGTCCTGACTGGTGCAGGCTGGTTGACTATCTGCGAACCCATTTTAAGGGGCAAGACCCGCGTGAGAGGGTATCCCCACACCCTTCCCCACGGTGGGGATAGGCTAGGCTCCTCTGATCGCCTTTGTTCTCAAAGGTTTGGTACGGCTTTGCCGCGTTATCCACATCCCCGACTTCGGTCGGTTCTCGCTCCGCACGGCTCATGCCGTGCTCCGCTCAAACCTCCCTCATCGGTGCTCACGCACCGGCTACTGGTTCAGGCACGGGTTCAGAGGCGGACGGGTTGGAATTTTTTCGCCTCACTTTGGGAGGCGAAACTTGCCGAAATGTTCGGCGGTATGTGTAGCTATATAGAATTTAATATAAATTCATTCCCATTTGATATACTAATCTTCATTCCGCACTGACACGAAGTCGTTTCCAGTCGCGCCTCTATTACCTTGTCGGCTCGCAACAAACGTATGTCGGCAAAAAGAACGCCGCTTTTCGAAGAGCGGCGGTGTTCTGGAGTTTTCTCCGTGGAGTAGAGGCGCGAGTGAAATATGACGATGATGCAATTTTTGGGATGCGTGATGCATGGGGACAGGAAACGCCTGTCTCGCTTTCGTGTGAGGATCGCCGTCAGCATGTCTACGTCGTCGGAAAAAGCGGGACGGGCAAGACGACGCTTCTCCGCAATCTGATTCTCCAAGACATCGAGGCGGGTCGCGGAGTGGGCGTCATTGACCCTCACGGAGACCTGGCCGATGATCTTCTCGACCATATCCCTCGCCGCAGGATCGAGGACGTGGCGTATTTCGACCCGTCAGACCCGGAACATGCCGTGGGGTTCAATCTCTTGGCACGGGTGCCGCAGGATCGGCGGCATTTGGTGGCGTCGGGTGTGGTCGGCGCATTCAAAGGCATCTTTCCTGAGTTCTTCGGCCCGCGCATGGAATACGTCTTTTACGCCGCCGTCGCCGCACTTCTCGACTGCGACAACGTGAGCCTACTAGGGCTCCAACGGATGCTCACGGACGAGCGGTATCGCGTTTGGGTGGTCAAGCAGGTCAAAGACCCGGTTGTCCGCGCCTTCTGGGAGCATGAATTTGAGGCGCATGACAAGAAGACGAAGGCGGAGATGGTCTCGCCGATCTTGAACAAGGTCGGCCCGATGCTCATGACGCCGCAGGTGCGGAACATCCTGGGCCAAGTGCGGAGCAGGATAGATGCCCGGTTCATGATGGACAAAGGCCGTATTTTCATCGCGAACCTCTCCAAGGGAAAGCTCGGGGCAGACAAAGCGAATCTCTTGGGCTCGTTTCTCGTCGCTCAATTCCAAATCGCCGCCCTGTCGCGCGCCGACGTACCGGAGAGCGAGCGCCGCGACTTCTTCTTTTACGTGGACGAATTTCAGTCGTTCATTTCGGACTCATTCTCGGCGATCCTTTCAGAGGCGCGGAAATACCGATTTTGCCTCACGCTCTCGAATCAATACCTGAGTCAACTGAAGCCAGGGATCGCCGATGCCGTAATGGGCAACGCGGGCTCGATCCTTGCGTTTCGTGTTGGACACGAGGACGCAGAGACGCTTGAAAAGACGTTTGGTAAGACATACGCAGCCAGCGCCTTTACGAGCCTCAACAACAGAGAAGTCTATGCGAAGCTCCTCTCAAACGGACAAGACCTTGAGCCGTTCTTGGCGCGGACGCTGCCGCCGCTGGGCAGGCGGCATAGCAGGCGGGAGACGATCATCCGGCGTTGCCGGGAAAAGTATGCGCCGAAACGAGAAACAGTAGAAAGGAAAATAGAGTCATGGAGCAGAATGAGACCTCATCGAAGTTAGCGGGATATTTTTTGAAGCAATCGGAGGAGATAGGGGGCGTAAAGCGCATGGTGCTTAAAGAGCCCGAACTCTACACTCTAAGTCAGCGTCTTAAGAACGCCTTTGTCGAAGAAGCGGTGCAGCAAAAACAGCAAACTAAGTATGCCTACGTCAAAGTCTCGCGCGATCAAACCAAGGTAAGAATCGAATGGCAACTCATCCAGCAAAACACGGTACCCGAACGCTGCTTAGTGAATGTGGCGGCTGTCGAAATCGATCTCGATCCAAATCCATTCAACCTGATTCAAGGGCTTGTCGCCTCAACACATGGAGATGGAAGCTGTGAATTGGTATTGGAGGAAGGTCGGATGTACTCTTTCTTGATTTTCTTTTACGGTCCGCCCAACCGCGATGACGAAAAGTGTATAGCTTTGCGGCCACTTACATTTCATATCGGCATCCCAACAAGCGAGAGGACGCGGACAGGTAAGGAAAATGAATTTCGCAAACCCGCTCAGAAGGTGCGCGAAGAAATAAGTAGATTTCTTAGCGTTCAGGATGCGCTTGATGAGATGGCACGCATTGGTATCGATCGCATCAAATCACGAGGTCTTCCGGGAGACGAAGAACGGCAGCGGCTCGCTGACTTCGATGATTATATAAAGTGCGTGAAAGATGGGGTTGGAATATAAAAAGGGAGCAGTTCGCTCCCTTTTTTGTTCTGACGGTCAAGGCAGTGCTAACGCAAGCGTCAGACACTGCTCGAAGGACAATTTGCGACCAGCATCGGTCTGTTGAATCGCTGTCGCAAATTTGACGATCATGTCATTGAGTTGATCGGCTTGATTTTCGGATAACGTAGTCATTGGCAATTAGTGAAGCCAAGCGCACCATGCGCCGGGCTTCGGCCAACTGCCGATGATTACCTGCGAGTAAAAGACCTCTGTCACTATAGTATCACAATATATAATATTGTCAATAGGAGCGAGCTTGGCCTTGTTGAGCCGTGCCTCACGGCATGCTTAAATAGAGGGTGGAACTAGCTATTTATAACCCTTAACAAAAGGCTATCCGTGAACAAACGGATTTGGATAAACTTCAAGGAGCTGCGCGCTCGCTTGAATTTCGAAGACGTGCTTCGGCACTATGGCATAGAGATCAAGAGGAAGGGGGTGCAGCACCAGGGCTTTTGTCCCTTGCCCAATCACAACGGTAGCCAGAATTCGCCCTCGTTCTCGGCAAACCTCGAACGAGGGATATTCCACTGCTTCGGCTGCGGAGCGAAGGGGAATGTTCTCGAATTCGCAGCCCTTATGCAGGGCGTTGACGTGAACGACGGAGAGGCGCTCCGGTCGGTCGCGGTGGAACTGCAACAGCAGTTCTTCCCGCAGGGCGCAAGCACGCGGAAGAAGCCCGTAACGGATGCGCAGAAGCCCGAGCCGAAATCGACGCCCATCGCGGTCAATGCACCACTCGATTTCGAGCTGAAGGACTTGGATGTCGGACATCCGTATCTTTCAAGCCGGGGCTTCACAAGAGATACGATGCGCTTCTTTGGTGTCGGCTTCTGCTCGCGCGGTCTGCTCAAAGACAGAGTAGCGATCCCTCTGCATGGTCTGGACGGCAAGCTCCTGGGCTATGCCGGTCGCGTCGTCGATGACGCGGAGATAAGCGACGTGAACCCTCGGTATCGGCTACCCTCGCGGCGCGAGCGCCACGGCACGATCTATGAGTTCCGAAAGACGCTCTTCCTCTACAACGGCTTTCGGATCAAGGCTCCCTGCGACGATCTCATCGTCGTCAGAGGCTTCCCGTCGGTCTGGTGGCTTCATCAGCACGGCCACCCTTCCGTGGTGGCCACGATGGGCGCAGAGGTTTCCGAGGAACAGCTTGAACTCATCGTGTCGTTGGTAAAGCCGTCTGGCCGCGTCTGGCTCCTTTCCGATGGAGACAAGGCCGGAGAGCGGTTCGTGGAATTGCTTCTTTGCGAAGTCTCGCCGCATCGCTTCGTGCGGTGGATTAAACCCGTCGAAGGTCAGCAACCGACGGATTTGTCGGCTGAACAATTGAAAACGTGCTTCACGCTCTGAAGCTCAAGTGGCCCGTGGGGGTCGCTTTTTTTTGACTACTCCTCGGGCATCAATTCTTCCCATGAGCATCCAAGCGTCCGGACAAGCCGCATGGCGGTCGTAACGACGATGTTCGTCTGTCCTGCCTCTATCTTCTGAATCATCCGAGGATGCACGTCGATGAGTTCGGCGAGCTTCTCCTGGGTAAGGCCCTTGGCTTTTCTCGCCCGTCGCACCTTTTCCCCGAGCGCACGGAGTGTCTTCGGGGATGGTTTTCTTCGGGCGTTTGGCACGCACCACTATGGCGTGTTTTGCGGTTGACGACCACGTAACGGTGGTGTGCGTTCATGAGGACACACCACCATTACGTCTTTTCCAATCATGCATACCATCTTCAACCGACATTTCGCGGCAGGCGCGCTCGCGCTCTGCCTTTTTCTCGGCCTCTCCGGCTGCGCCTCCGTTGATTCCACAACCGGCATCCAGTTGAGCCGGGATAAAATCGATCAGATCAAAAAGGGAGTAACCACAAGAGCGGAGGTCGAAGCCCTCCTCGGGCCTCCCGCGAGCGTCTCGATGATGCCTGACGGCAGGCGGATGATGATGTACACCTATACTGAGACCAAGGGCAGTGCAAACAGCGTGGAAATGATCCCCGTCGTCGGCCTTTTCGCAGGGGGCGCGACCCAGGGACAGATGCGGATGCAGACGCTTCAGGTCATGCTCAATGCCGCAAACGTCGTCGAGGATTACGAATTTTCCGACAATACGAACAAGTACGCGACATCCGGCGGTGGCGCTTTAGGCATGACCAATATGAGCGCCACGAGCACCAGTCAGCCGACGGGAGGCAAGTAACACTTCAACTCAACAACACACGCCATGTCCAATCCTCAAGTCATCATCGTCCAATCCGTCAAGAATCCCGGCACCGCAGCCCTCCTCGGCTGCGTAGCGGGACCGCTTGGTCTCCTCTATTCCACCACCGAGGGGGCCATCGTCATGTTCATCGTCAACTTCATCGTCGGCATCTGCACCTTGGGCTTCGGCCTTCTCCTTACCTGGCCCATCTGCGGCATATGGGGATACAAGGCGGCGAAGGCGCATAACGAAAAGCTCTTGGCGTCGGCGCGGCAAAGCGGCTGAGGGTTTTCCCTCAAGCGTCCTCGCGCGTCTCGCCTTGCTGCCGCGGGACTAACATTCCAATTGTGGGCGCAATCGTGTCTAAGCGTCGGGCAAACATATCGCGCACGCCACTCCCTGATCTAAAGGCGCGGCGCAGGCTGATGTGGATTTTTGCGACGGTCTCATTCGTCGCGCTAACGGTCTTTGCCTTCACATGGGATTGGCACCCGAAATACCCGACGCAATTCACACCGCCCGCTGCAAAGCCGGCCTCGAAGCCGTTCAGAGCTCCGACAACGCTCGACGAATTGGCGAATATGACGCCGGCACAGCTCGACCACTGCGACATCGCACTCATGAACCTGCTTTGCACGCAGGGTCTGCCCGGAGCGGAAAACGTGAACATTCCGCAAATGCTCGCCACGCTCGACGAGTGGGCGACGCACGTGAAGGCCGAGACCGACCGCAACATGCATCGGTTTTATGACAATCCGAAGAACTTCAACAATTCTGAGGCGTATTTCCGCATGTTCTTTTTCGTTACCGTCATGCAGGAAGATTACGGCGTCCACTACAATCCCGCCCTGATGGATCCCTCGGTGCCAGCCGAAGTGTTTTTCGCCGATTCCAGAAACGTCTTCATCCACGGCCTCATCGGCCCGGAACGGACAGGCACCTGTTCCTCAATGCCGGTGCTCTACGTCGCCATCGCCCGCCGCCTCGGCTATCCGCTCTATCTCGCGATGGCCAAAGAGCATTTGTTGACCCAGTGGGACGACGGCAAGGAGCGTTTCAACGTGGAGGGCACGAGTTGGGGCTTTTCCGATCACGACAACGACTTTTACAGAAAGTGGCCTGAGCCGATCACTGATGACGAAATGAAAGAGAACCGGTATTTGCGGCCTCTTTCTGGCTCGGAGGAGCTTTCAGTGTTCCTGCAGAATCGCGGCGGCATGCTGGCCGAGTTGTTCCGTGATTACAAAACCGCCCTGGCCTGCTTTGAGAGAGCGCATGCACTGACGCCCACGTGGCCGGACACGGCTCTCACTACCAAGCAGCTCGAACGCATCGTGGCCGATCCTTCCTTGCTCGCGCCAGACCCGAGCGACATTGAGCGTGAGAGCGAGGAATATCGCCGGACGCACGGCCACTATACGCCGCCTTTGCCGGCGGAAATCGTGGCTGCTGACCCCATGCTCGGCCTCTCGGACAATGCGAGCCCGATGGAGGTCGAGCGGGTAGCCATGCTGATTAACCAGAAAGAAATGCATCTGCCGTCTTTGCCCTCAATGCCAGACCCATATTCGAAATTGCTGCCCAACATGGAAAATTTGCCGAAGGAAGTACGCGACAGAATCAACCTGCCTGTCGCTCCCGCTTCTCAGCAATGGGCCGGATACATCACACCGCCCTTGCCAAACGGAACCGTCGTCCCTATGTCTTCCCCGAACCTCGCCGACCTGAAACAATCCGCCATCGACCACTGGCCCAATCCTCCTCCCGGCTTGCAACTCCCTTGGCTGAATCCGCGCCCGATTCGATGAAAAAGTTCCTTCGTCTTCTTTGTCTTTACGCCGTGCTGATGGCGGCTAATTCCGCTCCTGCATTTTACGATGCCGTACTGGGTCGTTTCGCGACTCGCGACCCGATTGGAGAATATGGCGGAAACAATCTTTATCGGTTCGTGGATAATAACCCAATTAACAACGTCGATCCGTTGGGACTGGCGACATATTTAGGAGGTAGCCGCAACGGTTACGGACATGTATGGGCTGCCGTGGATATTCCTGGCGAAGGCGTCCTTAAATACAACTATGGAGCAGCCAACTACACCGGGCCTGCAGGAGGTCCCTTTGGTTCTGTTGGCGACTTTGTTCGCAATCTTGATACAGCCGGAAAAGCTTCCCTGACCTTGTATCCTGACATAAAAACGGCTGCCGGTCCCGATGAGTATTACCAATTCGACGAGTCTGGTGCTGCCGACAAAGCTGTGTATGACAGGATGTCGTTAGATTATTACGCTCCTCTTCGCTATGGGGAAATCTCTCATAACTGCGGCGATGCCGCCCTTGCTGTTACAGGATTTCAAAACGTGGGCTCCAAAGATGTGAGACCGCAGTCTTTCTTGAATGATATTAGAAAATTCCATAATAATTGGACGCCAAATCGATGAAAAAAGCTATGATTGTTGTTGCGGTGCTGATCGTGGTTGGATTTTTATGTCTTCAGTATGCGGCCACAGAAGTTTACAATTGGGATCGTGATGAAGCTAATCAAGAACGCATAGGCGACGCATATGCTGCCTACTATAAAGGGCAGAAGCAGTTCCCGACATCATTGGCCGATTTGGTTTCAAAAGGTTATTTGCCTTCAAAAGGCCGATTTTATCGTGAACCACCCGGAATGCTGAACCTTGAACGGAGCTTTGAGGAAAGTTCCTATCAGGTCTTGGCGCCGGAGAGCGGGGACGTTCGGAACCTCAAAATGATTGCCCGCAAAAAGTCCGATGGCTCTTGGCAATTCGAGCCCACGGCGAACGCCTATACCCGAGACAGGGTTTTGGGATTTGATTTTATGCGAGACAGGAATCGGAGCCCGGATTACATCAAGTCAAAAATAGGTGGGAATGGGACTGAGGGCCAACCTGCTACCACGCAGCATTGATCCTACACAAGGGTGTCACGCACTCGCCGATAGCACCTCCCCCTTCGCATCGCGATCTTCAACCGTGGGAACCCTCGGACCTTTTGGGCGATTGGCGACACCACGAGAAAGAAACGGTCATGGGAATCGACGATTATCTAACCACGATCAATTTGATGCACCAATATTACCAAACCACCTTTGGGACAAAAGCATGGTAAGCAAAACAAAATTACCATTCGTCCTCTATGGCGTGGGGATAATTATTTTTTTTGGGATTTTAGGTGCTTATCTATCTGGCCACGAGATCGACAGTATGCCAAAAGTCGTTCAGTGGACTTTGGTGCCGGGCATTTTCTTCGCGATGTTTTGTCTGGTGGGCGTTCACTCAGACCATTTCATTTTGGCATCCGTACTCGCAAATATCGGCGTCTATATTTTGGTGCCATATCTGATTTGGAAAGTGGTCTGATATTTGGGAAGAAGCAAAAGTGAGCAGGCGGAGAGGGTCAGGTAAATAATTGTGATCGCAATTCAGAGCGGGGGGTACTCCGCGTGGAAAGCGACCGCATCGCTGCAAGACAAAGATTTTGCACGGTTTATTGAAATCTCTATGTTGTGATAGGAATCGACTTTTATTTACCTGACGTGCCTAGCACTGGATATATTTCCTATACATGATATCTTGTATGGAGAACCTTATTGGCATTTCAACGAAGTCTAGCTGATCCCCAGATAGATTTTGAGAAATGCTTATGAAGTCCAAAGATGCCAACGAACGCAATGACTGTGATGAAGCCCTATTCAGCCTGGTAGCAACAACAACCATATTCCTTCTTCTTTTGACAGCTATTGCCGCACTTTATTTTTTGGGAGGATATTACGATGGGCCCAATAATCTTCCATCATTGATTTTCTAGCAAAGGAGTCTTTAGACTCCTTTTTTACTTCTCGACTCCGTTCTGATGCCTCATATTGGCCGGCGTAATTCCGTGTTCTGTAACCTCTACAGCGTCGCGGCTAATCTCAACAATTCGGGGGAGTTCAAGCATGTGTCGCCAATTATGCGGCCCCCCTGCATCTGTTTTCCTCGCTAGAAAGATTGAGGTTGGAGTCTGCTCAATAAGAATGAATAAATCTTTTCGTTCCCATTCTTCTTTCATCAATGCATCTGGCGTGAGGTCAAAGTTGAAATAATTCAATGGTTTCAAATGTAAGGATACCGCTCGACACTCCTCATAATTACCGCCTCCTTTAGATACTGGAATTAATGGATAAACTCGCACAGCAAATGCGATTATTGCACAAAAATAAAAAAGCGTAGATATGCTTGCGGCTATTATCCTTCTTTCGTTTCGTTCTCGAACCGTTATCCGATTTCCAAGCTTTTTTAGATATTCATTGGACCGCCATTGCGTGTAGGCAATCAACATTATAAAAATTACATAATAAATTACGCCGAATGAGTCAGGACCATTCGTTGGAATTAGTTTGTAGAACTTTTTCCAATAACCCCAAAATAATGCGACGTCCAGAGCGGCAATGGCAGGAAGACATAAACCCCATCTGATAACATGACTTGTTATTTTTAATCCACCCGGTTGAAAAATGCGTATAAATCGGGTTAGCAGATTTGGACAGTGCTTGCTCAGCAAAATTAGCCAGCCACTCGGCTTTCCTTCTTCTAACTTCCAGCGAAATTCGTCGATCTCGTTCGTCAAGCGTGGCAACGAATAAGTTAGCAATATAAGTAAAAGAAAATATATTTCTCTGGCTCTAACGGCATCAGTTGGTAAGAAAAGGATGTAAATATAAATAATAGATGACAGGTTAATAATGGTCAGCATGGAAGACCACCGGAACGTTTTATGACCGCGCAAAGTCGACGGCTCTTGTTTTCTTCTTTTATTAAAATCGTGCCAACGACTAGCGTATAAAATTATTGGGAGGGCAATGCATACAGGAAAAAGCAAAAAAAGGATTCCAATATGGATATACTGAGCTCGAAAAAAATCTTCTCCTGTGCTTTGAATTCCAAAGCGATCAAAAAATATCCCCCTTACTAAGAACCCGCTCGCATATGCCATTCCGACGGATAGGGCTAGCCAGTGAGGCACTTGCGAAATGGAATCCGCTAGTGGATTTCTCTTTTCTTCAGGTAATTTGTTTTCAGGACTTCCGCTCACAAAAATATTTGGGAGCGTAAGCGTTGTTTGTTGCTAGGAAAGCAAAAAGAAAAAGCGGTTGCTTGTCCCAAGTTTCTCGATAGGCGTCGGTCTAGCACCCTGATGTAATCAGATGCTGCTTCTTTACTATCTGTTTGACGAACAATTCCCGCGCAGTTTGCCGCTGGTAGCCCCATCGCTCGCGTCTTTGCTCTGAGTCGAACGGCGTCCCTTTGACCGCCTCGCGGTAGTCGAGCGGACGAATCCAGACCGCGCCGAGTGGATCGCTGACGGCCTCCTCAAGCGTCGAGAGGCAGACCTGGGTAAAGATCGGAGGGGTATTTTGAAGCAATCGCTCCGCCGTATTGTTTCTGCGCTCAGCGGTCTTGAACACCATGAGCACGCGGAAGGGGTAGTCTTTGAAGGCGGAGCGAGGCGCACCGTTCTTCGCGGCAAAACCGCCGGACTTGTAGTAGTCGAGGTAGCAACTCGCTTTGGAAACAAGCGTGTCGAGGGTTTCGCTTGAGCGATCCACCTCGAGAAAGAAGGTATGTTCGGAGAGGCCCCCGTCCGCTTCTTTCTCGTGGATGCGGATGAAGCCGTCGGGCTTCACGATGACCTCCCCGTGATCGTGACGGACGGCTTCAAACTGGTAGAGGAGCGGCCAGGTGCTGAACTCGGCGATGGAAAAGCCCTGAGCGTTCTTCATAGCCGCATGGAAGGCCGCCTTCACGTCCATGACCTTCGTGGAAAAGAGTTCGTGCTTGATCTCGTCTGGGTTCATGACGCCCATGAAAAGCCACTTTGCCATCGCCTGAAGGTTGTCCTCGTGTGTTAGACGAAAGACGACTTTCGACGAAGCGTTCTCCATGATCGAATTGTGGACGCGCCTCCCGCTCTCGCCCCTGTCGAGGAGTTGATTCGGGAACTGGTGCGCCATCGTAAGGTGGAGGCCGTAGCCGCGCGCTTCGTCGAGATTGTCAGCGATGGTGGGCGTCACGAATCGCTGGAACTCATCGAGGTAGACGTAGAAGGGTTTGATGCCGTCCCGCTTCCCTCGCTCCTGCGCCGCCGTCCAGAGGTCGCTTAAAAGGAGCGTGGCGAACAATTCCGCGTTTTCTTTTGAAATCTTGGCGCGCTCGGTCGCGAGCGAGACAAGGACAATGTGTCCCTCCTCAAGCGCCGCACCAAGGTCAAGGGACACGTCGGGAATCCCGAACGTAGTGCGCATCGTCTGATTCCGAATGAACCGATGGAGGCGATTTATGGTGCTGCCGATCTGCGCTTCAAAGTCGCGCGGACTGAGCGTGTTTGCGAACTGCCAATCTTGCCGCGCTGACTTGTCCTTCAAGTCGTGAGTGAGGAGATACCTCATTTGTTTCGATACCCGGTCGATCAGATACTCGGCTTCAACCAGAGTGAGCTTCTTCTCGTACAGAGGACGAAGAATGTTATCAGCCCACCGCGCGAAAAGAGGCGTCTGGTCGGTGCCGCCCTGGCCCCAGACATATGCCATCGCGTCCGTGAGGTTGTCGATGAGGACGGAAGGATCGATGTCCTTGCGCTCTCGCAGGAGATTGTATGAGACGATCCAGTCATCCTGGCGCAGGTCGATGGGTATGACGGGCCGGTCAATCTTGTGCCATGCGAGCCATTGGATGAGGGAATCGTAGAGGGAGCCGTGCGGATCGAGAACAAGCAGGCCGCATTTGCTTTTGCGCCACGAAATGATGTCCTGGCGAATCAGGTTCTCCAGAAATTTACTCTTACCCGTTCCTGTGCCGCCGCAGATGTAGAGGTGCTTATCCCGCGCAGTGCGCGGGAAAGTGAGCGAGGCATCCCGGCCTGCGAGAAAGCCGAGGTTGATGTCGTTGCCGGGAACGGAGCGCATCTGTCTAGCTGGGCAGTCCTAATTTCAGTCTGGTTTCCGCCTTTAGCAGTTCGAGAAGCACATCAAACGTAACTCCGCCTACGTGCTTCAAGATTTTTCCCTTAACCTGATTCCACACCGAGTCATTTTTTGCGGCATCAATGAAATCATGTCCGCGCCATGTTAGACGGCGAATCAATATCGTATAAGGGCCACGCATGGTTCGCGTAACTTCGGCGTCGATCAGTCCAGCATCCGCGAGTAGCCATACGTGCTCGCCTATATCTTTGTCGCCGTATCCCTCAAGTGTTGGCTGAATAATTGTCTTTCCAGCCGGCGCATTCTCAACGTCTTTGAGAATTGCTCTGACAAGATCGAGATCGCGTTTCATAACTCCTCCTCGCTTACACCAGCCCGCGCTACATACGCGACGAAAGCGGATGTAACTGCGATAAATAGCTGACCTGTCGAGAGATCATTGGCGTAATTCTGTCGTGGAACGACAACGGGTCAACCCCATATTGGCCAATGGCTTAAAATGTAACATTGCCCCTGGGGGAGGCACGATGGCAGGGGGTTAGGGGGTCGGGGCCCGCACACAAATAAAAACCCCGCGCTTTGGCGGGGCTTTTTATTTTCGGTTACCGGCTAGTAGCTGGCGATGATGCGCACTGGCTCTCCGGTCTCCTTCTCCTTCTTTTCACAGAGCGAGACGAAATCCCTGAAACTCTGCTTTGCCTTCTCGGTTTCCTCTGCGTCGGCGTTGTAAAGCGTCCGCACCCGCTTCTCAACAAGGACGAGCGTATGCGGCAACCGCTTCCGTAAAACCGCCGCGCTAATCTGCGCCTCGCCCGTCTCAAACGCCTCGGCGCAAAGATACCGCGTCGCATATGGCCCGCCGCGATACGCCTCGCGGAGATAACAAAACAAGTGCTTGCTGCACAGGGGTTCATTCAGCAGCATTGCTCCATGTCAGAGCAAGACCAGCATGCTCGTGATGAGTATGAGTATCGGAAAACCGACGCAACCAACTGGCCCAATAACAGAGTCGTATGTTCCGACGAAACCTCAAGTAGCACCACCTCTGCCGCCGCCAGCACCACCACCAAAACAGGAAAAATAAATCATGCCTCCAAAACCGTCCCCGCAGCCATCAACGCCGCCACCACAACCTCCCAAACCTATGAGGGAGACGCGTGGATCTTATATTCCTACGCAAAATCAAGTTCCTCCACCCCCGCCGCCAAAGCCGAGCAGTTCACAGAATCCGTAAGGATTGTGCAGAGGAATGTCGCAAAAGACGCCGCTTTTTTCCAATCCGTACCAAAGTTTAGTTTTTATCTTTGACTTCCGCGAGTGCCATCAGCTCCTCACGGGCCTTGTAGATTGGTACTGTAGAGACTACAACGAGTTTGTCGTTTGTCGCCGTTCGGCAGTATAATCTAGACGTGCCAAAACAGGATTCGGTCGTGTTGCGTTGCTACGACGACTTAAAAAAGACGGTGGATTTGCTCCAGAAAAACGAGAGAGCTGCTCGTGAATTTTTCAACTTATGCGTATATCCGCGATATTCGGATGGCGTGAGCGATGAAAAAAATCCACTCCGACCGTTTTTCTTCTTCTTCAGCCAGCTCGACGAATACCTTAATAATCCTGGATACCGTGCCCTTGACCAAGGAAGGCTCGAAGACATTGTAGGAAGCTTCAATTCCGATTTTCAGGAAGAATTTCGCGAAGCCTTAGAAAAAGAAAGGAGCGCCCGAAACTAAAGCGCTCCTGAAAATGACCACCCGTTGTCCGAGCTACTTTTTGTTGTAGCTACGATCTCCTGAATTTTCGCCGCCGCGGTACTCGCTGTACTTGCCCGTGTCATGATCGAGCTTGTAATTCTCATGCACGTGTGTCCTGTCGCTCCGCTCGTTGTGGCCAGTATGCGTGTATCTGTCAGCCTCCACTCGCGATTTGCCGCTTTCCGCCGTCGTGTGGCGCACTTTTATGTCTGAACTGCCCTCGTCTTTACTAGAGAATAGTGTACTCCAAAGGCCCATTTGTTTACCCTCCTTTCTGCGTTGAGATTGAGATAAGCCTGCCTCAGAGACAGGCTATCTTGCAACGAACGCAGGTTCTTTAGTCCGTCAAGTCGCATTTGCCGATATCAATTTTTTCCTTAAGCGGTTCTCATACCCGACGAACGCCGCCCTTCGGCGGCGACGGGTCAAATCCGTATCGGCCAGAGGCCGAAATTCGTCCCCGCAAGGGGTAACGCGGGGCGTTACCCGTAAAAACCAGTATGAGCGATGAGCGAGCCGGTGCGGAACCCAAAGAGTGGAGCACCGGTTCGCGGGCTCATCCCCCGGTGCGGCAGAAGTCTCCCAAGCGGAGCCAAAAAAGCGAAGCGCGGGAGTCTTCGGCCGAGAACCCGTGGGCGCACCAAACGGTCGCCGCCAAACCCCGTTTGGCGGTGTCCGTGACTGCGCCGTTTGCTTCGGAGAGCGTCTGGTAGTTGGACGGATTGATCTCGATGAGGTAGGGCCGTGGCGGCGCGTTTCCGCCGACCGCAGCGCGCACGTACTGCGCGACTGACAGGCGATGACGGACACGCTTCGTCCCAGCCGAGCTATCGCTTAGTCCCCTAAGCAGCCCTTCAAATTCCTGGAGCGTAACGGAGGGGCCGACGTACTCTCTGCCGTGGTAACTGTAGAAGATGAGATCGCCGTCTCGCGTGAGGACGGCCAGGCAGGGGATGCCTGCCGGAGCCCATTGCTCAATCGGGCGGACGCCTCCGAGGGATGAATATGCGTGCGCCGATTGTGTTGTTCACCGCTGCGATCTGTCCGTCAGCGTCGTAACTGTAGTGCGTGGCAACACCGTTATCTCGGTCGATTTCGGCTAGCTGGCCTTGGTTATAGACGTACGCAGCCAAAGGTTTCTGCCCGCCGGCAGAAATCGTCGTCATTCGACCATGTTCATCATATGCATAGGTCGCGACGCTTTTATCCGGATACGTCAGCGTCACTCGGCGGCCAAGCGCGTCGTACATGTAGGTTATCGTCTGTGGCGCAAGCCCTGGTGTGAGAGCTGACAGGTCGGTCGTCTCGCTTTGGAGCCGGCCCGCTGGATCGTACGTGTAAGCGAGTTTAGCGTGGCCGTTGTCCGCTGACGCGAGCCGGCCGTTGGCGTCGTATGTGTAGGCGATGTTTGGGGCAGCTCTCCCACGTTAGCCGCTGGAACTCCGCTTGGCGCAGGCCGGCGAAGCCGCAGAAAACAAGATTTGCCAGCACGTCATCGGTTCGGTGGCTGAATTCCAGGCAGTTCCGCTGGCCTCGTTTGCCGAGCGGCTTGATGCGGGCTGGGGACCACTCCAACGCGGCCTGAAGTAGGGTCTTCATTTCCTCGGCGGAGTAGATTTCGCAGGCAGTCGGCGGTTCTTCCACCTTATCAATGGCCGTCGTTGGGTTCGTTGCACATTTCCTCTTGCGGACGCACCAGCCGAAGAAGCTGTGCAGCTTGGAGCGGTAATGGTTGCGCGTGACGTTGGAAAGGTCGGGCAAGGTCGTTAGCCAATCTTCAATTTCTTCCATGCCTACGTCGGCGGCATATCGCACGCCGAACCTTTCGCAGAACCGTTCCAACCGGCTCCGCAAGTCGTCGATATGACGTTTTGAGCAGCCTTTCTGCCGCTTCTGGGTCAAAAATTCCTCTTTCAGCCCGCTGATGGGAGCACTTCTCGAAGTCGCCAAAAGATGCTTCCGGTAGTGGGCTGCGGCGTCCTCAAGAGATACCCCGAACTCGTTCAGAAGCAGGCAGGCGCTGTGGGCATCGCGCTTAAGTTGCTCGTCCACCCGGGCGGCAATGGCCTTGCCGAGGTTCTCATAGGCCACCTCCTTATCGGTAAGGAAATCCCGGGCGGACTTGAGGGTTTTGAACTTTTTGCGCTTCCTGGAGCCGTCCGGCGTGTCGAAGTAAACCACGGATACGTAAGGTTTACCGGATTCGGCCTAGGGGAGCAAGGCCGGTCGTGCCACTGTATCAGTTAAGTGAATACACGTCAAAAGAAAGAAAAATCGGCCCCAAAACAGCCCCAGAGGGGTTACCTTGGAAGCAATCGGCTCTTTTGGGGTAATTTGTAAAAATTACGTCACCTCTTCCCCAACCGCGCATCCCGGTTCAAGTCCGGGCGGGGGCACCAGCGAGGGCAGAATCCTTTTTGGTGCGGAACTTTGTTTCCGCGGCTGCGTCTCGACAAAAGCGGCCTGATTTGCCTAATTTCACTCTTCACCATGTTTCCCCACACTCCATCTTCACCCCGTCGCGCCCTGCGTGCGTTCACCCTGCTCGAAATCCTCATCGCCATTGCCATCCTCGGCCTCCTCGTCGGCCTTACCGTTACCAATCTGGACAAGATCTTCGGCAACAATCAGGAAACGGTCGCCAAGCTCTTCGTGCAGGACAGCATCAAGGTTCCGCTGGCCACCTACCGGATGAACATGGGCACTTATCCTTCCACCGCCGACGGCTTGCAGGCCTTGATTGCGGCCCCGGGCAATAACACCGAAAACTGGCACGGCCCCTATCTTTCCGACGGCAAGCTGCCGCTCGATCCCTGGAATCATCCTTACCAGTACCGTTTCCCCGGGACCCACAACAAAAACGGCTACGACATCTGGTCGCTCGGCCCTGACGGCCAGGACGGCACCGCGGACGATATCGGCAATTGGTGAAAATATGATCGTGGCAGCGGTACGCCCGGTGGGCTGGTTCGCCGCCCCGGCGGAGGCGGGCGGTCGGCAGCGCACCCATGCCGCCGCCGCGGCCTTCACCCTGCTGGAAATCCTCCTCGCCCTTGCCCTGCTCGCCTTGCTGGCGGGCGCGACCGTCAGCATTTCCGCCAACGTGGTGGGCAACAATTCCGCCTCTGCCGAGGACCAGTTCTGGAAGGCGCTGAACGAGGCGCGAAAAGAGGCCTTGACCTCGCAGCAGGACGTCTCGCTCAGCTTTGACGACAAGGCCGACACCTTTGTCGTGCAGAACGGTGCCGAAACGAAGACCTTCGCCGTCACCGCCTCGAACAGCAAAGGGGTGAAGGACAAACTCACCGTCGGCTTCCTGCCGGCCCAGGCCACCAACAGCTTGATCGTGGTCGGCGGCGAGGCGGTGGAGACGCAAACGCTGCCGGCCGTCACGTTGTATGCCGACGGCACCTCCACGCCGTTCCGTGTGCAGTTTCGTCGCGGGGGAGCCGCCCACATCATCGCCATCGATCCCTGGACCTGCACCGAGGTCCTGGAGGGAAAAAAATGACCGGCCGGGCTTCTTTCTCCGATTGCGGCAACGTCCGGCGCGGCTTCACCTTGCTTGAAGTTCTCGTCGCGCTGGCGATTTTCACCATGGCCGCGGTCGTGTTGGGTTCGGCCTACGTCAACATCCTGACCGCCTACGAGGCGGCGCAAAAGGCAAATGCACGGAATGCGGACCTCGAGTTTGCGCGCTCGCAACTGCTGGCCACGGCCGACCATGACGACGCCGAGAAAGGCGCGGAGTTTGATTCTGACGAGGGACACGTCAGCTGGCATGCGCAAATCGATCCCACCCCAACCGTCGACGTTTTTGCCGTCACTTTTGTCTGCGAGCTCCGGGGCAAGACGGATGAGACGGTGACGGAGAACTTCATGCTATTGCGCCCCACTTGGTCGGACCCGGTGGCGCGTTCCAAGCTGATGGGTGACGTGAAAAACCGCATCGCAAAAATTCAGGGGTTGATTCCGCAATGACGGCCTTTGTTCCAATCCGGGCGCAGGCGGCGCGGCGCGGCGCCGCCCGCGGCTTCACGCTTCTGGAAATCCTCCTCGCCATGGCGCTGGTCGCGCTCGTGCTCGTCGCCCTCAACGTCTTTATCTTTTCCATGGGCGAACTGTGGGGCCGCCGCAGTGAGTCGCGCTTGTTCGATTTGCATGTGCGTGCCGTGACGCGCTTTTTGCAGAGCGAACTGCGCACCGCCTCCCTGCCGCCGGAGGCAAAAGCCGGAACCACCCCGGTCACCGCCCAGGAAATCCGGCCGGCGAGCGGCGTGAGCGACAATCTTCTCACCTTCGAGCTGCCCAACGGATGCCGTCTTTTCAACTGGCCCGGGCCGCCGCTGCCCGACGTCATCTGCTCCCTGCAGGTCCGCGCCAACCAGGGTCCCGACCGGAGCGGCCTCTTCCTGCTCTGGCATTCGAAGCTGGAAAAACATTTTGCCGACGACCCGCCGCGCGAGGTGCAGGTCACTCCCTTCGCCACGGCGCTGGCCTACGATTATTATGATTCCGATGGCAAGCGCTGGCAGACCGAGACGACCCTGCGCAAGGATAGCAACGGACAGCTGGAGACGCCGCAGCGCCTGCGCATCCATTTCGCCTACGGTTCGCTGAGCAAGGATACGTTCCTCACCCTGCCCACGCCCGGCCAGGGCCTGCCGGACTATTGACCATGCGCCGCGCAAAAAAAGCTTCCGTGCTCCTGATCGTGCTCGTGACCATCGCGATGACGGCATTTGCGCTTGTCGCGTTCATCGAACGGGCCAGCAACGACCTCTTGGTGGAGGCGCGCGCCGCCGAGGCCTCCCGCCTGCGGGCCGATGCCTACTCCGCGCTCGAGGTCACCCTGGGGGTCTTGAACGAATTTATTCAGACGGACGGTGCCCTGCACAGTCCAGCCGAGGGGTGGGGCGATCCGCTCGATTTCGCCGGTTACGAACCGCCGTCCGGCCGCACCATCGAGGTCAGCTTCGAGGACGAAAGCGGCAAGCTCTCGCTCCCGCACGCC
>Ga0070741_10008564_pt1 | contig 20418 bp, 24 predicted proteins | sample Coa_R1_4_FD_66440 | JGI IMG/M metagenome (GOLD analysis project Ga0070741, IMG submission 66440) | Surface soil microbial communities from Centralia Pennsylvania, which are recovering from an underground coalmine fire - Coalmine... | ecosystem: Environmental > Terrestrial > Soil > Unclassified ...
GCGATCGCCGGCCACCGCACGACGTACGGTGCGCCGTTCTATCGCCTGAACGAACTGGCGCCCGGCGACGACATCTTCGTGAGCACTCGGGACGGCACCTTCGACTACCACGTCATGTTCTCCCACGACGTCTCGCCGAGCGACGTGAGCGTGCTCAACGCGACCACGGACAACCGGTTGACGTTGACCACGTGCACGCCGCGGTTCACGGCGACCAAGCGCCTCGTCGTCGTCGCCGCCCTGGTCGGCGCGGTGGACCCGCGGCCGGCGGCCCCCGTCGTCGCGGCACCGGTCGCGACGACGATCCCGGGCGACACGCCGGGGACGACGTCGGCCCCGCCTCCGCTCGCCGGGACCGACGTCGGGAGCCTCTCGGGGCAGGGGGCGTCGACCGCGCCGGCGGTCGTGTGGGGCGTCGTGTGCGCGCTCGTATGGGGGTTGGCCTGGGCGGCATCGCACCGGTGGCGCAAGTGGGCGGCGTACGCGATTGCGGCGCCCGTGTTCCTGCTGGCGCTGTACTTCTTCTTCGAGAACTTCGCCAGGTTCGTGCCGGCGAACCTCTGACCGCTCAGCGCATGCGGCGGATCAGGTCGAGGTCGGCCTCGACCATCATGGCGACCAGGTCGGGGAAGCTGACCGTCGGCTTCCATCCGAGCACCGTGCGCGCCTTCGTCGCATCGCCGACGAGCAGGTCGACTTCGGCCGGGCGGATGAACCGCTCGTCCACGGTGACGTGGTCCTCGCGGTTGAGGCCGACGTGGCCGAACGCCAGGTCGCAGAACTCGCGGACCGAGTGCGTCTCCCCCGTCGCGACCACATAGTCGCCGGGCGTGCCCTGCTGCAGCATCAGGTGCATGGCGCGCACGTAATCGCCAGCGAAGCCCCAGTCGCGTTGCGCGTCGAGATTGCCGAGGCGCAGCTCGCGGTCGAGCCCGAGCTTGATCCGGGCCACGGCGTGGCTGATCTTGCGGGTGACGAACTCGAGCCCGCGGCGGGGCGACTCGTGGTTGAACAGCATCCCTGACGACGAATGGAGCCCGTAGCTCTCGCGGTAGTTGACGGTGATCCAGTGGCCGTACACCTTGGCCACGCCGTACGGCGAGCGCGGGTAGAACGGCGTCGTTTCGCGTTGCGGGACCTCGACGACCTTGCCGAACATCTCGCTCGATGACGCCTGGTACATGCGGATCTCGGGATCAACGATGCGGATGGCGTCGAGCAGGCGCGTCACGCCCAGCGCCGTGGTCTCACCGGTCAGCACGGGCTGGCTCCACGAGGTCTGCACGAAGCTCTGCGCGGCGAGGTTGTAGACCTCGGCCGGCCGGTGCTCGCGCAGGATGTTGATCATCGACGCCTCGTCGACCAGGTCGCCCGGTACGAGCGTGAGGCGCTCCTGGATGCCGGCGATGCGCTCGAAGTTGAGCGTGCTCGACCGGCGCACCATCCCGATGACCTCGTAGCCCTCGTCGAGCAGCAGTTCGGCGAGGTAGGAGCCGTCCTGGCCGGTGACCCCCGTGATGAGCGCGCGTTTGGGCATCCTCCGTTGTAGTGCGCGTCACCCGGGATGTCTGCCAAGTAGGTTCACATCGGTGAGCCTTTCCCTGGGCGCCCGCCTGGCCGCCCAACGCAAGGCGCTGGGGTGGACGCAACAGGAGCTGGCAGACCGGCTGGGCGCGTCGCGCACCGCGGTGTCGCTCATGGAGTCCGGGCTCTCGACCCCCAGCGAGCGCACAGTGGCCTTGCTCGCGGGGATCTTCAAAGTGGCGCCCCACGACCTGGTGGCCGGGACCGGCTACCCGGTGGCGAAGGCCGAGCGGCTCCCCGTCGTCGTGTGCTCCTACACCGAAGTCGAGCTCCAGCTGCGCCTGCTCGAGGCCGACGAGGCCGCCGGCCGCTGCGAGGGGTGGGACGAACGGCTGCGCCTGCTCCTCAAGGAGGCGCACGACCCCCGTGAGCGGGCGTCGGTGGTCGCGGCGCGTGCCCGCCTGCGGCGCGCGTCGCCTACCTGACCGTCACCCCCACCGCCGACGTGGCCGTCACCGGCCCCGCCACTGCGGCGGGCGCTTCTCCTTGAAGGCGGCCACCCCCTCGGCGGCGTCCTCGAACCCGGCGTTGACCGTGAGCTGGCTGTGCAGGTACGGCAGGGCGCGGGCGGCAAGGTCGTCGACCACCCGGTAGAACGTGGTGCGGCCGAGGCGCATCACGGCCGGGCTCTTGGCGGCCAGGGCCGAGGCGAGCTCGGCGACGGCGCCGTCGAGGTCGGGCGGGGGGACGACGCGGTTGACGAACCCCATGCGGAGCCCTTCGTCCGCGCCGACCCGCCGGGCGGTCATCATGAGCTCGAGGGCCTGTTTGGGGGCCATCGCCCGCAACAGCGGGACGGTGATCATGAACGGCCACAGGCCCACGTCGATCTCGGGCGTCCCGAACACCGCGTCGCTGGCCGCCACCAAGAAGTCGCAGGCGAGGGCCAGGCCGAACCCGCCGGCGAGGGCGTAGCCCTGCACCCGGGCGATCGTCGGCTTCCCGAGCGCCCATAGGTCCTCGAACAGGCCGGCGATCTCGCCTCGCGCGTCGTGCAGCTCGGCGAACCCGGCGCCCTGGGTGAGCGAGGACAGGTCGGCGCCGGCGCAGAAGGCGCGGTCGCCGGCGCCGCGCAGCACGACCACCCGGGTGGTGTCGTCCTGGCGGGCGGCGGCGAGCGCCCTTCGTAAGCCACGGCTCACGTTCGGTGACAGGGCATTGCGCTGGGCGGGCCGGTTGATCGTGATCGTGGTGACGGCGCCGTCCCTCGCTGTCAGCACCTCGTCGAGCACCTCGTCGGTCGCCACGGCCCGCCATCATGCTCCGTCGGGAGGGGGCGACGCCCTACCGTGACCGCGCCATGTTCGCTGTCCTCGCCGCCGCCATCGTTGTCGGCGCCCTGGTCGGGATGGCGACGGGCGGCCGCCTGCGGTGGATCGCCTCAGCGCGGCTGCGCGGCCTCGGCCTCTTGGTCATCGGGGCGGCGGCCGAGGGCCTCGTGAGCACCGTGTCCCTGCGCGGGTGGGAGGCGACGACCGTGTTGTTGGGGGGCTACGTGTGCCTGGCCGGGTTCACCGCCGCCAACCTCGGGCGCCCCGGGATGGGCGTGGTGCTGGCCGGCATCGCCCTCAACGCCGTGCCCATCGCTGTCAACGGCGGCATGCCGGTCGAGGGAGCCGCCATCGTGCGCGCCCGCATCGCGACGGCACAGGAGGTCCCGGACCTCGAGTTCGGGACGAAGCGCCACCTGGCGGACCAGCGTGACCATGTGCGATGGCTGGACGACCGGTTCCCGGACTGGGTCACGCACCGCGTGCTGTCGATCGGGGACCTGGTCATCAGCGTCGGCGTCGGCTCGGTGACCGCCGGGCTGCTCCACCCTGCGACGGGGCGTCGCCGGAGGCGCCGCCGGCGCGCTCACGCCCAGCCGCGGCGGCACGTCGCCGAGCCGGCGACCGTGTGAGGGGGCCGCGACGCGGCCAGTAGCGCGACGCTGGCCGGTGGCGCGACGCGGGCCGGTGGCGCCGCACGGGCCGGTGGCGCGGCGCGGGGGCGCTACGCGGGGCGGTTGCGCTGCGAGACGGGCCGGTTGGCGGGGTGGTCGAGCCAGCGGTTGAGGGCATGGAGCGTCGCTTTGGCCGCGGCCCGCTGGGGCGCGGGCCCGGCACCCACGCCGAACCGCTCCCCGGGGCTGCCCGTCAGGTGCACGAGCACCGCCGCCGTCCCGCCGACGGTGAGCCGGGCGGCCGACGAGATCGAGAACGGCACGACCCACCCGAGGTCCCGTAGCCCGGCGAGGGTCGCCTCCACCGCCCCGGTGAGCGCGGCCGCCGTCCCCGTCCCCGTCACGTTCGCCCCTTCGAACGACAGCTCGACCTGCACCACCGAGCCGTCCGGCGCCAGCGACACCTCGTGCAACCGGACGCGCTGGCGCCCGGGCGCGGGTGCCTGCGCCGACCGGGCGCCCTGGCCCTCCGGCGCGATGGCGATGCGCAGCGGCCGGTCCATGTGGATGCGCCCGAGGTCGAGCGCCTGCTGCTCAACGACGTCGTGCGAGGCGTCCTCGGTCACGAACAAGTGGACGGTGATGAGCACGTCCTCGGTGATCGCGGCCCCCTCCGTCGGCCCCTCGAACCCGACCGCGAGCACCTCCGGCAGCTTGCGCAGCTCGAGCTCGAGGCGGTCGAGGGCGCCCAGCTCCGCAGACGTCAACGAGCTCTCGCGCACCTAGCCGCCCTTCGATTCGTACAGCCGCCGGTCCGCCAGCTTGTACAGGTCGGCTCCGGTCGTCGCCTCCTCGGGGGCCGTCGCCGTGCCGACGGCGAAGGCGACGTCGGCCCAGCCCACCATCTCTGCCGTCGCGGTCGAGAGCCGCTCCGACAGGCCGCGGCCGAGATCGGGATCGGTGCCGTCGAGGATGACCGCGAACTCGTCCCCACCAAGGCGGGCGGCGACGTCGCTCGCGCGGAGGAACGAGCGCAGCCCGCGCCCCACGGCGCGCAACACCTCGTCGCCCGCCGGGTGCCCCAGGCGGTCGTTGACCTGCTTGAACCGGTTGAGGTCCATCAGGACGAGCGTGAAGTTCCAGCCGTACCGGACGCTGCGCGACACGGACCGGGTCAGCACGTCGTCGAACGAGCGCCGGTTGAGCAGCCCGGTCAGCGCGTCGTGGCTGGCGTCGTGGGCGAGGACCTCCAGGCGGAAGGCGACGGCGCACAGGTTGGTCAGCGACTCGGCCTCGTCGGGGTGGAGGATCACCGGGTCGGTGTACAGGCCGGGCTCGGCCGTCGCCGCGTGGTCCTGTGCCCACCCACCGCGCACGGGCCGCCGCCCGTCGCGGAACACCTGCCGCCCGGCCGGCGTCTGGAGGATGAGCATGGCCTCGGCGAGGTCGTGCTCGTCGACCAGCCGCTCAAGGGCCTGGTAGATGAACCCGACGCCCGACGGCGCCTGCGCCAGGTCCGCCGCGAGGGCAGCGACGAGGTCCTGCGCGGGACGGTCCGCGGCGCGCTCAGCCTCACCGAGCAGGTTGCGGTCTACCAATTGGGGCGTCTTCCTTGGCGGTCACGGCGCCGCGCAGGCGCCATCCGCCCGCAGGGGCGGGGCCAGCGTACGGCCGGCGGCATCCCGGCGCCGCAACGCGCGCGGCGCGGCGGCATATCCGCGTCGCAGGCGCCGGCCGGGGTTAAGGTCGATGGGAGTGACGATTGCCCGAGCGGGGGCGTGGGTGACCCGCCGACGAGGTACGCCCGGTGAGTGACGCGCCGCTCGCCGAACCGTCGCGACGCGCGGAAGCCAGTCGCGGGAGCCGGGCCCCACTGCGCACCGTCGGGCCCGCAGATGCCGGCACGGAACGGCCCGGCCCAGTGATCGTGCACAGCGTCTCTGTCACCGTCGGCGCTGGCCGCGCCAGCGCGACGGTCGAAGTCCGGCGCGACGGCGAGCAGTCCCTCGGCGTGGCCGAGGGCTCGTGCGCAGGCGGGGCGCTCGACCGCATCGTGGCCGAAGCGACGGTGCGCGCCGCCGGTGGGATCGACGCCGACGCGGAGCTCGTTGCCGTCGACGCGGTGACGGTCGCCACCGCAGGCTCGCGCACCGTCGTGACCGCGGTGCTGGCCCACCCCGTCGCCGGGGGCGACGAGCCGCTGATGGGCGTCGCGGCGGTCGGCCCGGCCGGCGTCGCCGACGCGGTGGCGCGGGCGGTCGTCGACGCCCTCGCTCGTCGCTCGGCATCCTCCTGAACCCTGGACCACCAGCCGTCCTTGTGCTCTCGTCCAGCCCGCCGCGGGCCGCGCCGGTGTCGACGCTGCCGTTCGTCGCTCAGGGTACCGCCCCAACCACCCACCGCAAGAACCGCGCACCCGCAGCGTTGGGCGCGTATTGGGCGAGGACGGCGCGCCGCGCCGCCTCGCCGTCAGAGGGGTGCTGCAGCGCGTGGACGAGCGCGGCCTCCAGTGCGTCGAGGTCGCGGGGCGGGATGCACCGATTGGGGGGGAACGTCGCATCGCGTAGGCCGCCGGCGTCCGTCGTGACGACGGGCGCGCGGCAGGCCTGAGCTTCGAGCGGGACCAACCCGAGCCCCTCCGGCTCGCGCGCCGCGCAGGCGACGACGCCGCTCGTCGCGTACCGCTCGGCGAGCTCCGCGGCCGTCGTCGCGGGGGCGAACAACCGGGCATTGCGGACGCGGCCGATGGCGGCGCGCAGCGACCGGTGCTCCGCCGTCGGCGCGAGCCACGGCGACAACAGGTCGGCGAACGCGAACTCGACGTCGCGCAGCCGCGGCCGCGACGCGACGGCAAGCAGATCGAGCACGCCCTTCTTGCGCAGGAGCCGGTTCGGTGACAGAACGACGCCGCGAGGGGCGCGTGGCGGGGCATCGACGAAGGCCGGGTCGATCGACGGAGGCACCACCGCGACACGGGCGGCAGGGACGCCGAGCGCGGCGGCGGCGGCCCCCGCGAGTGTCGGGCTGACCGCGGACAGCGCCATGCGGGGCCCCGCGGCGAACGCTCGTGTCGCGTCCCACGACCGGGCCGTGACCTTCCAGGCGGGCGGGAAGTTGTGGAACGTGACGGCGACCGCCGACCCGGGCGGGCAGAGGCGCCCCCACTGGGGGCGGTTGTGGAGGCTCACGAGGTCCGGGGCCAGGCGGCGCAGCGCAGGCGCCAGGTCGGAGGGCCGCTCCAGGACGACGACGTCGCCCCCGCCCCCAGGCGGCCGCCCCCCGGGTGCGCAGCTGACGAGCACGACGTCGTGCTCGCCGACCAACGCGTCCGCCCAGCGGAGCACGACGTGCTCCAGCCCTCCGCCCGCCTCGTCGAGCGCGCACAGCTCCGTGCCTACGATGGCGACCCGCACCCGGTCACGTTTAGCGCATGCCTCCCCCCGACCCGACCCTCGCCCGCCGGGCCCGCATCGCCCGGCTGACCCGTCTCGGGCAACGCGCCGGGTACGCGCTGTTCGCGGCGGCCATCGTGGTGTTCGCCGTGGGGGCGGCCGGCCGGTTCACCGCGGCGGAGGCGGCGGCGGTCGTCGCCTGCCTGGTCGCCGGGTCGATCGTGCTCGCGCCCGCCATCGTGTTCGGCTACGCAGTGCGCGCGGCCGAACGCGAAGACCGCGAGCGCCAGCGCCGCTGAAGGGCAACCCTGGAGTTTGTCGGGCTTTGTTGGCTACGCTGCGGCGAGAGGGCAGTGTCTCAACCCGGTCGTGGTGCAACTCCCTCTGCTCCGTGGGGAGCGAGGCCGTGGCCCCGGCGCAGTGCGGCGGGCCGAGTCAGGCCGCGGAAGGAGGGGATTTGCCCATGGCAACCGGGACGGTGAAGTGGTTCAACGGCGACAAGGGGTTCGGCTTCATCAGCCAGGACGGCGGCGGCCCTGACGTCTTCGTCCACTACAGCGCCATCAACGGGTCCGGCTATCGGAACCTCGAGCAGGGACAGAAGGTCGAGTTCGAGGTGACCGAAGGCCAAAAAGGCCTGCAGGCCGCCAACGTCACCGCAATCTGATCGCGCACTGGTGGGGCGGGCCGGACGGGTGCCCGCCCCCCGGCGCGCTTTTGCCCGGGGCGGGGAATGCCCGGGGGCCGCGCGCGGTTGCACCCGACGACGCCGGTTGTCCCCCCGACCGGCTGGGCGGAGCATCGCCCCGGCTGTAGACCCCTGGGACCCCCTGCCAGGGGTCTCGCCGCGCCCGGGGATGAAGTGCACGCGTGTGCGCCGCCGGACGGCGCGGCGGGAACTGCACCGTGGCCGCACGAACTGCGAGGATCACGCGGTGGACCTCCTCGAAGCCCTGTACACCACGCGCGCCATGCGGCGGGTGCGCCCCGACGCCATCCCCCTTGACGTACAGGCGCAGATCCTCGACGCGGCGGTGCGGGCGCCGAGCGCCGGCAACCAGCAGAACTGGCGGTTCCTGCTCGTCGACGACCCCTCGGTGAAGGCGGCGCTCGCGCCGCTGTACCGCGACTCGATCAACCAGCTGTGGTCGACCTTCTACCGAGACCGCATCGCCGCCGCGCAGGCGGACCCGGAGGCGCCTGAGTCGCTGGCGACGTTCCGCATGCAGCGCTCCGTCGACCACCTCGCCGACCACTTCGCGGACACGCCGCTGTATCTGTTCGGCTTCGCCCAGGGGGACAACACGGGCAGTTCCGTGTTCCCCGCGGTGTGGAGCGCCATGCTGGCGGCGCGCGCCCACGGCGTCGGCTCGGCGCTGACGAGCATCATGGGGATGCTGCACCGCGACGAGGTATTCGAGGTGCTCGGCGTGCCGACGGACGGGGGTTGGGTCAACAGCTGCTGCGTCTCATTCGGCTATCCCATCGGCCCATGGCGCGTCGCCGAACGACAGCCGGCGCACGAGGTGTCGTACCGCAACCGTTGGGGCGCTCCCGCGGGGTTCGAAATCCCCAAGCCGCTGTGGCCCTGACGCGCCCGACGCGCCTCGCGGTCAGGTTCTACCGGAGCTCGTCGACGTAGCGGTCCGTGCCGGGCACCGTCGGCACGAACGGCGCCATCAGCTGCACCCGGCCCAGGCCCGAGCCGGCGACCTGCGCACCCGCGCCGGCGAACCCGTCCCACGCACCACGCGGGTCGCCGTCGGTGAACCACAGCAGGGTCACGCGGTCGTCGACGCCCGCGACATCCTCCATGTAGGGCTGCTTGTCGCCGGGCAGGGGCTCGGGCTGGAACACCAGCACCATCGCCACCGGTCCCGTCAGCAGTGCCGGCGCGTGGTCCGACGCGATCCACGCGAGGAGGTCCTCGCGCCGGTGCGCGTCCGCGCTGTCGATGACCTCGACCACGAGCCCGCCGTAGGGGTAGTCGAGCGCGTGGATGTCGCGTGGCCCGAGCGCGTCGCGGTAGTGGGCGCCGCGGTAGCGCTGGAACGAGGTGAACACGTGCGTGCGCTCCTGGAAGATCCGGCCGTCCGCGAACAACCGTTGATTGGTGCCGACGGTCCAGCGCATGTGGTCCTCGTAGCGGCCCTCGGTGATCCAGTAGGTGGAGATGTACTTGCCCGCGTCCAGTGGCTGCGCGATGGGCGAACCGGCGGGGTACCGGAGCTGCTGCAGCTCGACGGGCGCCACCCAGCGCCGGCCGGCGAACATCCACGGCATCGCCATTGCGCCCGCGTAGAAGTGGTCGTCCTCGTACCAGCGGTTGTAGGCGCGCTCATGGCCAACATGGGGCTCGACCATGGTGATCAGCGCCGCGCCGATCCTCACCTCGTAGGCGCCGGTCTTCGGGAGCTCGTAGTACGGGTCGTTCATGCGGGTGAGACCTCCACGCGAACGGCGCTGGCCGAGGTACACGGGTCGGGGTGGGTGCCCATGGGCGGGATAGCGTACGGCGGTGGACCGCCCCGCACCCCTCGAGACCGCCGCCACCCCGTTCCTCGGCACCGACTACCCGATCGTGCAGGCACCGATGGGGTACATCGCCCGGGCACAGCTCGCGTCCGCCGTGTGCGAGGCCGGCGCCTTCGGCATCATCGAGACGTCGTCGGGCCGCCTCGACGAGGTGCGCCACGAGATGCGGCGCATGCACGACCTCACCGACAAGCCGTGGGGCGTCAACATCGCCCAGCTGTTCGTGCGCGACCCGGCGATCGTCGACTTCGTCGCCGCGCAGGGCGTCCGTTTCGTGACCACCTCCGCGGGCGACCCGGCCATCTACACCAAGGCGCTGCACGACGCGGGGATCACCGTGTTCCACGTCGTCCCGTCGCTGCGTGCGGCGCGCAAGGCGGTGGACGCAGGCGTCGACGGGCTCGTCGTCGAGGGCGGAGAGGGCGGGGGGTTCAAGAACACCCGCCCGGTCTCGACGATGGTGCTGCTCCCCCAGGTCTGCGCCGCCGTCGACGTGCCCGTGATCGCCGCGGGGGGCATCGTCGACGGCGTGTCGATGGCCGCGGCCTTCGCCCTCGGCGCCGCCGGCGTGCAGATGGGGACCCGGATGGTATCGGCGCGCGAGTCGCCGGTCCACGACGCCTACAAGCAGCTCATCGTGGGGGCCGACGCCACCGACACGGTGATGTTGTCCGCGCACAGCAGCCCGGCCTACCGCGTGCTGCGCACGCCGTTCAGCGAGGCGCTCGAGCAGGAGGCGTCCGTGGTCATGGGGTCCACGTTCGGCATCGACGCCCTCCTGCGGCTGTACTTCGAGGGCGACCTCGACGGCGCGTTCGCGTTCGGGGGCCAGGTGGCCGGGCGCATCGGCTCGGTGGAGCCCGTCGCGACGATCATCCACTCGACGGTGTCTGAGTTCTACGACGTCGTGCGTGCGCTCGGGACGTACCTGTAGTGGGCGCGCTCGATGGCCTGCGGGTGATCGACGCGGGCGTGCTCGTCCAGGCGCCCCAGGCGGCCGCGCTCTTCGCGCAGTTCGGCGCCGATGTGATCAAGGTCGAGTTCCCCGGCGCCGGCGACCACTCGCGATGGCTGCCGGTGCGCATCGGCGACACGCGCAGCGCGTACTTCGCGGGCAACAACCGTGGCAAGCGCAGCATCACGGTCAACCTCAACGCGGCGGTGGGGCGGGAGGTGTTCCTGCGGCTCGTCGCCGCGGCCGACGTCCTGCTGACCAACTTCGGGCCCGGGCGGCTCGAGGCGTGGGGGCTCGGCCCGGACGTGCTGGCGGCCTGCAACCCACGCCTGGTCCACGGCGCCGGGTCGGCGTACGGCGCCCTCGGGCCCGACGCCCACTACGAGGGCGCGGACCTCGGCGGGCAGGCCCGGGGCGGGCTCATCTCGACGACGGGGGTCGACGGCGGTGAGCCGACGCCGGTCGGGGCCACCGTCGCCGACCACATCGCCAGCCAGCACCTCGCCGCCGGCGTGCTCGCTGCGCTGCTGGCGCGCGAGCGCACCGGGCGCGGCCAGCGCGTCGAGGTGTCGCTGTTGGGCGGCCAGGTGTGGGCACAGGCGGCGGAAATCACCGCCTTCCTGATGACCGGTGCGCAACCGGGGCGCGCCAACCACGGGCACCCGCTCGTCGCCGGCATCTACGGCATCTTCCCGACGTCGGACGGATGGATCGCGGTGATCGGGGTGACACCCCCGCACAAGCAGCGGTTCTTCGACGCCTTGGGGCGGCCCGACCTGTTCGAGCGGTTCGGCGCGACCGCGCTGCTGCCGCACGACGACAAGGCGGCGCTGTTCGCCGAGCTGTCCACCGCCTTCCGACAACGCCGGCGGGCCGAGTGGGCCGCCGTGCTCGACGGGCTCGGTCTGCGGTCTGCGCCCGTGCAGGCGTACGCGGAGGTGGCGGCCGACCCACAGGTCTGGGCGAACGACTACCTCGTCGAGACGGGCGACGGGCCGGTCGTCGGCACGCCCGTACGGTTCAGCGAGACGCCGGCGGCTGTCGGCGGGCCGGCGCCCGAGCTCGGGCAGCACACCGAGGAGGTGCTCCTCGAGCACGGCTACACGTGGGAGGACATCGCCGTGCTGCGCGACGGGGGGGCGATCTGATGCAACCAAGCGGGACGGCGCTCGTGACCGGGGCGTCACGTGGGATCGGTCGCGCTATCGCGGTGGAGCTGGCGGCGCGGGGGTTCTCCGTCGTGGCCACGATGCGCGACCCGTCCGGCGCGCCGGACTTGGCCATGGAGAACCTGACCGTGCGCCGGCTCGACGTCACGGACGTGTCCACCATCGAGATGCCCGACGATCTGCGCGTGCTGGTGAACAACGCCGGCTTCCAGGATGCCTACTACCCGATCGAGGCCCTCCCGCTCGAGCGGTTGCGCGCCCTGATGGAGACCAATGTCGTCGGGCAGGTGGCGGTGATGCAACGGGCGATCCCGGTGCTGCGCCAGCGGGGCGAGGGCGTCATCTGCACCGTGACGTCGTCGGCGGTACTGATGGCGTCGCCGTTCTTCGGCGCGTACCGGGCGTCGAAGGCGGCCATCAGCGCCATCTGCGAGTCGCTCTATGTCGAGCTCAAGCCGCTGGGGATCCGGGTGCTGGAGGTCCTGCCGGGGCCGGTGGACACGCGAGGCCTGGCCCACTCGACCTACATCCCGGCCGTGGAGGTGCCCGGCTACGAGGAACGGGCGACGCAGATGATGGCGGGACGGGAGCGCATCCGGGCCGCCATGGTCAGCCCCGACGCTGCCGCCGCCCGGATCGTCGACACCATCCTCGACGACGACGCGCCGCTCAAGTCGAGCTGCGACCCGATGGGCGACGCCATGCTGGCGCGGTGGCGGGAGTCGTCGGACATCGACCTGTTGAGCAGCGTGCTCGGGCAGTACACCGGCCACTGAGCCGGAGCGTCGGCGCGCTGGTCCCCGACCGGCGCATCGCCGCCTTTGACGGCGTTGCCGCACGGGGCCACGATGGCCGAATGAGCCTGACTGCGTCGCCGCTCGTGTACGACCCGTCCACCCCCGACTTCCAGGCGAACATGTACTCCGTCTACCGGAGGCTGCGCGACGAGCAGCCCGTCTATGTCGGCGCATCGTCGTTCGCGCTGTCCCGGTTCGAGGACGTGTGGCGGGCCGTGAACGACTGGGAGACGTTCTCCAGCGTGGTGGCAGAAGCGAACAGCCTGTTGCCACAGATGATCTACTTCGACCCGCCCCGCCACACGGCGATGCGCGCCCTCGTGTCCCGCGCGTTCACCCCCAAACGGGTCGCAGAGGTCGAGGCGCTGGTGCGCTCGACGGCGCGTTCGATGATCGACGGGATCGCGGCGGCGGGCGGGTGCGAGCTGCAGCACGAGTTCGCCGCCGTGCTGCCGAGCGTCGTGATCGCCAAGATGATCGGTGTCGAGGAGGAGCACATCCCCCAGTTCCGCACCTGGACGGAGTCCTTCCTCGAGATCACCGGGCCGGAGGACTACCAGGACGCGGCCGGCAAGATCTACGGGCTGTTCGCCTCGCTGCTCGCGGCGCGCCGGGAGGCGCCGCGCGACGACCTCATGACCGCGCTCATCGAGGCGGAGGTGGACGGGCAGCGGCTGACCGACGATGAACTGCTCGGGTTCTGCCTGCTCCTCATCCTGGCGGGTAACGACACGACATCGAGCCTGATCGGTTCCGGCACCGTGCTCCTCGCGCAGAACCCCGACCAGCGCGAGCTCCTCGTCGCCAACCCGTCGCTGTGGCCGAAGGCGATCGAGGAGATGAACCGCGTCGAGTCCCCGACACAGGTCCTCCCCCGCACCACGACCCGCGACGTCACGCTCCACGGAGTGACGATGCCGGCCGGCTCGCGCGTGATGCTGATCTGGGGCTCCGCCAACCACGACGAACGGGAGTTCCCCGACCCCGAGCGGTTCGACATCACCCGCACCATCACGCGCCACCTGGCGTTCGGCCATGGCATCCACTACTGCCTCGGTGCCAACCTGGCCCGCCTGGAGGCGCGGGTCGCGTTCGAGGAGTGGCACCAGAGGTTCCCGCGCTATGCGCTCGCTGGCGAGCCCGAGCGGATCGTCTCCATCTGGGCGCGCGCCTACCGCCGCGTCCCGATCGCGGTCTAGGGCCGGCCGTGCGTGCCGCGGTGTTCGTCGGCGTCGACGCGCCGATGGAAGTGGAGGACGTGACCCCGGTCGAGCCCGGCCCGACGGACGTCGTCGTCCGTGTCGACGGCAGCGGGGTCTGCCACACCGACGTCGCCATCCTGCACGGTGACCTGCCGTGGCCCGCACCATCGATCCTCGGCCACGAGGCGACCGGCGTGGTCATCGAGATCGGGCCCGCGGTCACGCGGGTGCAGGTGGGTGACCGGGTGGTCGGTGCCGGCATCCCCGCGTGCGGCGACTGCTTCTTCTGCATCCGGGACCAGGCGCACCTGTGCGAAAAGACCTTCACGATGTCCGGCGAGGCCCGCGCCCGCCGTGCGGACGGCACGACCATGAACGCCTTCGCGGCGCTGGGCGCCTTCGCGGAAGTGATGACGGTCGACGAGATCAAGCTGGTGCCTGTCCGCACTGACCTCCCCGCCGAGCAGTTGGCGCTCATCGGCTGTGCGGTCACGACCGGGGTCGGCGCCGCACTCAACACCGCCCGCGTGACGCCCGGCGCCACCGTGACGGTCGTCGGCTGCGGCGGCGTGGGGCAGTGCGTCGTGCAGGGCGCCCGCGTCGCCGGCGCGTCCCGGATCTTCGCCGTGGACCCGGTGGCGTTGAAGCGCGCCGCAGCGGCCGCCCAGGGCGCGACCGACCTGATCGATCCTGCCGAGGGGGACCCGGTCGAGCAGGTGCGGGCGCGTACGGAGGGGCGCGGGACCGACTACAGCTTCGAGGTCGTCGGGTCGCCCGCCACCATCGTCACCGCCTACCGCGCCGCGCGGCGCGGCGGCGTGGTCACCGTCGTCGGCATGCCCGCCGCGCACCATGAGCTGACCCTGCCCGCGGCCGAACTGTTCATCGACGGGAAGGAGACCCGTTACTGCGTCAGCGGTGGCGCGCAGGTGCGCAGGGACATCCCGCGGCTCGTCGCGCTCGCCGAACGCGGTCGGCTGGACCTCGACTCGATGGTCAGCCAGCGCATCGCGCTGTCGGAGGTGAACGACGCCGTTGCCGCCATGGAGGCGGGGAAGGTCGTCCGCAGCGTCATCACCCGCTGGGACTGAGACGGCTCAGAGCTTCTTGAAGAGGTCCCCGCCGAACTGCTTCACGAGGTCCTGGGGGTTGACGCCGATGCGCTGCAGCAGGTCTGCGTGCTGCTCGTGGTCAACTTGGTCCGGGAGCTGTTGCTGAGCCTGCTGGGCCTTGTCAGCCTGGCCGTTCTGCTGCAGGAACTGCACGATGGTCGACTTGTCGAACTGCATGAGGGTGTGCCTACCCATAGGCACACGCCACTACGCCGTCACCCGCTGATCGGCATCTCGAACCAGACCGACTTCCCGCTCGCGGTCGGGTGCCAGCCCCAGCACGAGGCGATGTCATCGGTCAGACGGAGGCCCATCCCGTGCGCGGTCCGTTCGGGCGCGTCGCTGCTCTCGTCGCGGACCTCGACGCGCACCGCGACATCGCCGGCGCTGATGGTGACGTCGAACGGCGACTTGGCGTGCACGACGGCGTTCGTCGCCAGCTCGGAGACGACGAGGGCGATCGAATCGACATCGACCGGGAAGTCGGCGGTGACCACGTCGCGCGCCCAACGCCGTGCGTCGCGCGGGCTCACGTTGGCGGGAGGGAACCGCCTCGATCCGAGGCTCGACAGCATCACGTCGTTCGTGTACGTCGACGGTCGGTACGCGCGTCCCGGCATACGACCCCTTCTCGAGCTTGCCCCTGTCGGGCGCGATGTTGTCACGTCGCGCGCGGGACCGCGCGTTCTTGGACGTTGTCGTCGTTGACCGGCGGCGGCAAATCCCCAGGTTTTCCGCCTTGTTGCCCACAGGTGGGGTGGGGCACGCTGGTGGCGCATCAGGAGCCAGGCTGAGCAGCGACGCCTGGGGTTGGGATGAGCGATCGGGGGCGGCCGACGGCCCCTCATGGAGCCGGACCCGGCCGGCGGTCCTCGACGAGGAGAGGGCCGGGGCAACGGCGCCACGAGGAGAACGGCGGCGTGACTACCAACGGAACCGAACGCGCCCAAGGGCCTCGGGGGACGTCACCGCCGGCGTCCCCCGGGGCCGCCCAACTGGTCAGGGCCAGTTCGTTGCGCGGTCGTCCAGGTGGCGGTCGTCAGGCACGCGGGTGGCCGGCGCCCGGGGTGCGCGGCGGACGTCGCGCACCCCGGGCTTGCCGGTGGGCTCAGCGGCGTTCGCGGACTTCGATCCGGCCCCCGGTGACCCGGGCGTCGTAGGCGGGCTGCGGCGTGCTCGCGGGGCCGTGCACGACACCGCCGTCGGTCAGGCGGAACACGCTGTGGTGCCACGGGCACTCGACCGTGCACGCGGATGTGTCGACCGTGCCCTCGTCGAGCGGGCCGCCCGCGTGGCTGCAGCGAGCGGCGATGGCCTCGATCGTGCTCCCGGACCGGTACAGCAGGATGGGTGTGCGGCCCGCCCACGCAGGCGCCGGCTGGCCGTCCGCGAGCTCGCCGTCCGCCATCACCGCCGTCCAGTCCTGCGGAGGCTCGTCGAGGAACGTGTGGTTGACGCCGACGCCCCGGCTGTAACCGAGGAAGCCGCCCAGGTGGCCGCCGACGGTCATCGACGACATTCCCGCCAGCCCCCACGCCGTTGCTGCACCACGAGCACCCCGCCGGCGCGCCGCCAGCGACAGGGCGTAGCACCCGAGGCCGACGGTGTTGGCGACGGCGTGCACCACGCCGATGCGCTGGTCATCGCCGTAGGTGTCGGACCAGTCGGTTGCGCCCGCCAGTGCCGTGGGCACTGCCGCGGCCAGGCCGATGGCAACGAGGGTGTCGGCCGCCGGCGCGGAGCGGGCGCCGCCGAGCACGTCCAGCACGGTGGCACTCGTGAACGACCCGATGGGGATGTCGGTCAACAGCGGGTGCAGCGGATGACCGAGCCATGCGCCCGTCAGCGCGTCCTTGAGCGGCCCCGGCCGCACGACGCGGGTCACGGCGCTCGCCAGCGGGCCGGCGGCGCGGTCGAGCGCCTCCACGCGCCCGAGGCGCCGCGCGGCGGCGTACAAGCCCATTGCGCCTGCAGGTACCCCGACGGCCAGCTGCGAGAAACCCGCGGCGCGTCAGCTGCTCGGCTGCGCGGTGGCGGCGATGATCTGGTCGAGGATCGACTGGTCCGGCAGCGGCGGTGGTTGCACCACGGGGAAGTCGCGCACGATGTCGAACGCCCGGCCGATGAGTTCTCCCTCGAGCACCGGGGTGTGGCAGCCCGCGACCGTCGTGATGTCGAGGCCCTGGACGGTGTCCACGTACTCGCCGTACTTGGCGTGGTCCAGCATCGAGAGCCACGGGCTCACTGCCCCGAAGGCGAACAGCGTCATGCCGAACTGCCAGAACCCGGGGTCGAGGTCGGCGATCGCCATCGTCGGGTCGGGCAGTGGTGTGGCGAAGGTGTCCACCGCCCAGTAGACGCCCGTCTCGGGGTCGAACAACCCACGCGTGGTCGGCGAGTCGTACACCGGTGGTCGAACGGCGTGCAGCGTCCGGTCCCCGATGTCGAACGACTCCTCGTGCATCACCCACCGGCAGCGGTCGAGCGGGAAGTCGAAGCAGTTCGTGTGGCGCTCGATCATCGCCCAGTTGCACACGAGCCTCGCGTTGGGGCATGCGGTCATCACCTCGTCGAGGTTGCCGCTGTGATCGACGTCGTCGTGGGACAGGAACACCCACCGGACATCCGCGGGCTCCACGAGCGAGAACACGTCCGTGAGCCACTGCTCGCGATTGGCGGGCGTGCCCGTGTCGACGATGATGGGCTCGCGCCCCCGGATGACCATCGAATTGAGGTACACGTACAACGGTTGACCGAGCGCGGGCTGGACCTGGTGGATCACGTACGTCTCGGGCGCGATGAGCGTCGGGGGGACGTACGTCGTCGGTGCCATCGGCGCAAAGGTCGTCACGTTGGTCTCCTTGTCGGGTTCCATGGGGAGCCGCGCGGGACGGCGTCACCAAGCCACATACGACGTCGCCCTGCTACTGCCCCCCCAACCGCCTCGTCAGGCTAGGGGACGGGGAGGCGCCCATCAAGGGCCCTCGCGCCAATATGGGCCAGGTCCCGGGGCGTTCAGGCCGTCTGGCCGCCGTCGAGCACGAACTCGGCGCCCGACGCGTAGGCCGAGTCATCTGACGCCAGCCACAGAGCCAGCTTCGCCACCTCCTCGGGTTGTGCGTAGCGCCCGAGGGGCACGTTGCGCGCCAGGTCGTCGAGGGACATGTGGCCGTCGTTCATCATGGGCGTGTCGATGATCCCCGGGTGGATCGAGTTGACGCGGACGCCGTGCGGCCCGAGCTCCTGTGCCGCCCCCTTCGTCATGCCCCGCACCGCCCACTTCGTCGCGCCGTAGGCGAAGCAGACACCGGAGCCGCGCAGCCCGCCGATCGAGGAGATGTTGATGATCGAACCGGACCGCTGCGAGATCATCTGCGCGGCCACCGCCTGCATCCCGAGGAACACGCCGGTCTGGTTGATGGCGACCAACCGGTTCCAGTCGTCGAGCGACGTCTGCGTCATCGTCGCCCACAACAGGACCCCCGCGTTGTTGACGAGGACGTCGAGCCGGCCGCGGTCGCGCACGACCTGGTCGACAACCGCCCGCCACTGCTCCGGTGAGGTGACGTCGTGGGCGATGAACGTCCCGCCGAAGTCGGCGGCCGTCTTCGCGCCCTCGTCGGCGAGTACGTCGGTCACATAGACCGCGGCGCCTTCCGAGGCGAACAACCGCGCCTCCGCCGCGCCCTGCCCTCGCGCGCCCCCCGTGACCAACGCCACCCTGCCGTCGAGCTTCCCCATGGGCCCAGCCTTGCACGCAAAAGCCCACGGCGCGGCCGCCCCCATGGTGCACACTTCTCGGCGTGACCGATCTGACCGCCCGGCACCTCTCCTACGACGAGCTCGAGCTCGGCCTGCCCGACGTGCTCGGCGCACCGAGCGATGTCGGCATCGTTGAGCTCATCGTGCGCCGCCCGGTGGAGGACGGGCGGGAACTGCTCGAGGCCGGAGAGCTCGACCCGGCCTGGGGCCTCGTCGGCGACACGTGGAGCGAGCGGTACAACCGCTTCTCGCCCGACGGCACGCCCGACCCCGACGCGCAGCTCAACGTGATCGGCGCGCGGTTCTCCCGGGCGCTCAGCGCCGACCCGGACCGGCGCGCCCTGACCGGCGACCAGCTGCACCTCGACCTCGACCTCAGCCAGTCCAACCTCCCCACCGGGACGCGGCTGGCCCTCGGGTCCGCGGTCATCGAAGTGACCGCCAAGCCCCACAAGGGCTGCGCGAAGTTCTCCGCCCGCTTCGGGCCTGACGCGATGCGCTTCGTCAACTCGGCGGAGGGGAGGTCGCTGCGGCTGCGCGGCCTGAACGCCCGCGTCGTCGTCGCCGGGGCCGTCCGGGTCGGCGACGTGGTGCGGAAGCTCCCCTAAGGGACGACGTCAGGGGCGACGTCAGGGGCGACGCCAGGGGCGACGTCAGGGGCGACGTCAGGGGGCGACGCCACGGGACGGCGCTAAGGGACGGCGCTAAGGGACGACGACCCGCAAGAAGCGCACGCCCTCGTCCCCACCGCGCATGGCGTACTCGACGCCGGGGGGGATGTAGATCACGGTCCCCGGCCCGCTCACCGTGCCCCCGATCGACACCTCACCGGCGGTGATGAAGAACACCTCGCCCTCGTCGTGGCTGTGCATGCCGTCGGCGTGGCCCGGCGCGTACTCGACGTACTGCATCGGGGGCGCCGAGCCCTCACGCTGGGTCATCGCCTTGACCCGCACGCGCCCCGGCGGGGTGCCCGTGTACTCCACCCACGGCAGGTCCTTCTCGTCCACCCGAACGATCGACGCCATGGCAGGAGGTTACGCGTTCGGGCGGAACACCACCTTGATGACGCCCGCCTGCCGGTCGAGCGCGGTGTCGACGGCCTGGCGGTAGTCCTCCAGCGGGAAGTCGTGGGTGACGACGACCTCGTGGGGCAGCGCACCGGCCGCCAGGATGTCGACGGCGCGCGCGACGGAATGGCGGGTCGGGCCGCCCCTCGGGCCGGGGTCGAACGAGTGGTTGATGGCCCCGACCAGCTCGATCTCCTTCCAGAACACCGGCGTCAGGTCATAGGTGTGCGTCGTCGCCGCGCCCAGCATGAGCACGGTGCCGCGGTTGTCCGCGATCCGGAGCGATTCAGTGACGGAGGAGTCGGACCCCACGGCCTCGATCACGTAGGGGAAGCCGGACACGAGGATCCGGTGCGGCTTGGTGCCCATGATGTCGCTGTCGGTCAGCGCCGCCAGCTCGTCGAAATGGCTGCTGTCGGCCGTGCCCATCACCACGTGGTGGGCGCCGCACGCCTCAGCCGCCTTGGCCTGGTGGGGGTAGCGGGCGATCGCCGTCACCTCGCTGTCCGGGAACAGCACGCGCGCCGACGCGATGGCGGCGAGCCCGATGATCCCGCACCCCACCACGGCAATGGGCACGCCGGGCTCGGGCTGGCGGCGCAACAGCCCGTGGGTGGCGATCGACACGGGCTCGTGGAGGCTGGCGGCGTGGTCGGGCACGGCGTCGGGCAGCGGGAACAGCATCGTGCGGTGGGCGACGACCTGCTCGGCCCACCCGCCGCCCATGCCCTGCGTGTACCCGAGCGCGAACCCGGGCGTGAACACGCGGCTGTAGATGCGCTGGCACGACGCGATATCGCCACGCGCGCAGAACCGGCACGGCGGGTCGATCCCCCGCGCCTCGCACGTGATGGTGGGCTCGACCGCCACGCGGTCGCCGACCGACACGCCCGCTCGCGGCCCGGCCTCGATGACCACGCCGGCGATCTCGTGGCCGAGCACCACGGGCAGGGTC
>Ga0070741_10008565_pt1 | contig 20417 bp, 21 predicted proteins | sample Coa_R1_4_FD_66440 | JGI IMG/M metagenome (GOLD analysis project Ga0070741, IMG submission 66440) | Surface soil microbial communities from Centralia Pennsylvania, which are recovering from an underground coalmine fire - Coalmine... | ecosystem: Environmental > Terrestrial > Soil > Unclassified ...
GTAATGGCGATGAAGGCGATGGCCGCCGAGGCCGCCTCCCCACCGCCCGTGGAAGGCGGCACCAGCCGCATCACCGTCACCGTTTCCGGCGCGATCCTGATCCCGCGCTGATCCGGCATTGGCGAGCGCACCGCATCCGCGGTCGTTCGCGCTCAAGGCAAGGCGAGCACTTCGCCCACGCCTGCGTACCGGTACTGCTCTCCCCAGATCTTTCTGAACAATGCGAACGCCGGCTCGCCGGTGCAGTGACCGGGCGCGAGCGTCTCGACGCGAAGCTCGTCGCGCAGCGAAGAGGCGACTCGTGCGATCTCGGCATCCGGCGCGGCAGGAAGATGCATGCCGCCGAACAAGACATGGATGCGGGGGTCGATGGATCTGGCCTCCGCGACGATCCTCTCGATTCCCGGGTGGGAGCAGCCGACGATCAGCGCGAGACCCTGCGGCGTGCGGATCGCCAGGGAGAGTTCGCGCAGCTCCCTGGTGCCGGGCGCGTCCGAAACCAGGGAAATGATGTATACGCCGGGAGCCGCTTCGAAGGTCTTGTCGACCGTCTCGAACCCGGCCCCCGCCCAGGCGGTGCCGAAGCGCATCGTCTCCGGGGGATCGCCGTCGTAGTAGCGCATGCGCGCCGGCAGAGATTCGTCCTTTCTATAGAAGCGGCTGGGCAGCGAACTGCCGAATGCGCCGAACGACTCCTTCGGCGCGTAGATCTTCACCTTCGGATTCACTTCCTGCAGATAGCTCAATCCCGCGGTGTGGTCCAGATGCCGGTGCGAGATCACGACGAAGTCGAGGCGGGACAGATCGGCGCCGGCGGCCTTGACGTTGCGGGCAAAGATGTCGGTATCGTTTCCGGTGTCGAACAGGATGCGCCGGCCGCCGTACTCGATCAGCGCAGAGAACCCCCAGTCTTTCGTCATCCCCGCGGACTGACCGAACGCGTCGTAAAGAATCGTGACCTGGTTCGTGGAGCCCTCCGCCGCGGCGACCGCGCAAGGCAAGACGAACAGCAGTGCAATCGAGAAGTATCGTCGCATGTCCAGTTCCTTTCACCCGCTCATGTCATGACCGCCGTCAAGCGCATGTTGACCACCAAGCGCACCAAGGACACAACACAAAGAAGATATCGAATATTTGGACCTGCGTCTTGGATTCCTTCGTGTCCTTTGTGGTGAGTCGGGCTTTTGCGGCAGACGCGTTCAAATGCGCTCGATAACGGTCGCGGTCGCCTGGCCGTGACCGATGCACATCACCTGCAAGCCGAGCGTGCCGCCGGTCGCGGCCAGCCCCATCACCATCTTGGACATCAGCCCCGCGCCGGTCGCGCCGAGCGGGTGGCCGTGCGCGATCGCCCCGCCCCAGGGATTGACCTTGTCCATGTCCGGCCCCAGCTCCTTCGCCCACGACAGGACGACGCAGGCGAAGGCCTCGTTGATCTCGATCCAGTCCAGATCGCGGATCGACACACCCGCCTTCTTCAGCGCCGCACGCGTCGCGGGAATCACCCCCGTCAGTTGCATCGTCGGGTCGGAACCGAGCGCCACGCGGGCACGGAAGCGGGCTTTTGGCGTCAGACCGTCGGCTTTCGCCGCATCGGCGGCTGCAATCAGCACCGCAGAGGCGCCGTCGGAAATCTGGCTGGAGTTTGCCGCGGTGATCACGCCCTTGCCCTCCGGCCGGAACGCCGGTTTGAGCGTACGCATCTTCTCCTCGTCGATCGCCGCCCGCACGCCCTCGTCGCGCTCGAGCAGCATCGCCCGCCCCTCGGGAGACACGCCGGGGGTGGCCAGGATCTCCTTGTTCAGCCCCGCCTGTTGGGCGCGCGCGGCACGACGATGACTCTCCTTGGCGTAGTCGTCGAGCGCCTCGCGCGACAGGCCCCACTTCTGCGCGATGCGCTCCGCGCTCTCGCCCTGGTGAATCAGCTCGTGGCGCCGGAAAAGCTCCGGATTGAGCGCCTCGAACCCGCTCACCTCCCTCCCCAAGCCGATGTCGAGGAACATCGGCGCGCGGGTCATGCTCTCCACGCCGCAGCCGACGACGTATTTCATGTCGCCGGCCGCCACCGCCTGCGCGGCGAAATGCACCGCCTGCTGCGAGGAGCCGCACATGCGGGTGAGCGACACGCCCGGCACATCCACCGGCAGCTTCGAGAGCAGCACCGCCAGCCGCGCGGGATTCGCGCCCTGCTCGCCGGCAAGCGTCACCGTGCCGTCGATCACATCCTCGATTCGTTGCGGCGCGATGCCCGCGCGCGCAATCAGCCCGTCGATCGCATGCGCGAGCAGGCCGTCGGGCCGCTGCTCGCGCAGCGCCCCGCCCCGCCGCCCGAACGGCGTCCTCACCGCTTCAACGATGACCGCTTCAGCCATGGCAAAACCCTCCAAAAAAGCGTTAACACGAAGGCAACACGAAGGGCACGAAGGAAAAACAATTGTGTTTCGCTCTTACCGCCCGGTCACGAGAACCACCTTGCCGCTGACGCGCTTGTACATGACTTCGTTCAGCGCGTCCGCCGCGCGCTCCAGCGGGTAGGTGGCATGGATGTGCGGCTTCACCTTGCCGTCAATGTACATCGCCATCAGCTCCTGGTTGTTGCGGCGGTTCGCTTCCGGCTCGTTGCGCGTGAACGCGCCCCAGAACACGCCGATGATCGAGCAACCCTTCAAGAGCGCGAGATTGAGCGGCACCTTCGGAATGTCGCCGGCGGCGAAGCCGACCACCAGGAAACGGCCGTTCCACGCCATGTCGCGCAGCGCCGGTTCCGAATACGGCCCGCCGACCGGATCGAACACCACGTCTACGCCCTTGCCCGCCGTGATCGCCTTCACCCGCGCGCGCAGGTCCTCGGCTCCGTAGTTGACCAGGTCGTCGGCGCCGTTCTGCTTGCACACCTGCAGCTTCTGGTCGGAGGACGCCGCCGCGATCACCTTTGCGCCCATGACCTTGCCGAGCTGGATCGCCGCGATCCCCACCCCGCCCGAGGCCCCGAGCACGAGCAGGGTCTCGCCGGGCTGCAGCCGGGCGCGGTCCTTGAGCGCGTGATAGGAGGTGCCGTAGGTGAGCACGAAGCCCGAAGCGGGCACGAAATCCATCCGCTTCGGCATCGGGACCGTCCGCGCCGCGTCCACCGCGATTTCCTCCGCGAAGCCGCCCCAAGTCGTGAACGCGATCACCCGGTTTCCGGGTTCGAGCCCGTGCACGCCCTCGCCGATCTCCTTCACCACCCCCGCCACCTCGCCGCCGGGCGAGAAAGGCAGCTCGGGCTTGAACTGGTACTTGCCCTGGATGATCAGCGTGTCGGGGAAGTTCACCCCGCACGCCTTCACCGACAGCACCACCTGCCCCGCGCCCGGCTTCGGCGACGGGACGTTCTCCACCACCAGCTTCTCCGGCGGCCCCAGCTCTTTGCACAATACCGCTCTCATGGATCAGAAACCTCTCGAACACGAAGGATCACGAAGGAAACGCTACAAGACCACCCGCTTTATTCCCTATGGTTCAGACAATGCTCGTACGCGCTCTCCAACAGCCCCGGCCCCATTGCCGAATGGACTCGCATCGCGGCAGCGAGGATCCGACTGCCGGTTTGCTCGTCGTCCGGAGACCTGTTGAGAGCCATCGATCACGTTTCCCTTCGTGATCCTTCGCACTTCCGTCGTGATCCTTCGTGTAATCGCGCTTTATCCTTTCAGGATTTTTTCGACCTGGCGCCAGCCGGCTTCGGCCATCGGCCGCGCGCGCTTGCCCTGCTCGTGGGCATGCGCGCTCGCCGCGGTGCCGTCCTTCACCCGCCCCATGATTCCCTGCAGGATGGCGGCGAGCCGGAACATGTTGTACGCCATGTAGAAGTCCCAGTTGTCGATGCGCGTGCGGCCGGTGCGCCGGCAGTACATCCCGACGTACTCCTCTTCCGTGGGAATGCCGAGCGCATCGAGGTCGACCCCGCCGATGCCGCGGAACTGCCCGGCGGTGAGCCGCCAGTACATGCAGTGGTAGGCGAAATCGGCGAGAGGATGGCCAAGCGTGGACAGCTCCCAGTCCAGCACCGCGAGGATGCGCGGCTCGGTGGGGTGAAAGATCACATTGTCCATGCGGTAGTCGCCGTGCACGACGGTCGTCTCGTCGGCGGGCGGGATATTCTTCGGCAGCCACTCGATGAGGTTTTCCATCGCCTCGATGCGCTCCGTCTCCGAGGCGCGGTACTGCCTCGTCCAGCGATTGACCTGGCGCTCGATGTAGTTGCCCGGCTTGCCGTAGTCGGCAAGCCCGACCGCGACGTAATCGACCTTGTGGAGCGCGGCGATGACGCGGTTCAGCTCCTCGAACATCGCGCGGCGCAGCGCCCTGCTCATCCCGGGCAGCGTCTGGTCCCACAGCACGCGGCCTTCGACGTAATCCATCACGTAGAACGCCGTGCCGATGACAGAATCGTCTTCGCACAGGCACCAGGTGCGTGCGACCGGAACCTCGGTGCCGTACAGCGCGGTGATGACGCGGTATTCGCGATCCACCGCGTGCGCCGACGGCAGCAGCTTGCCCGGCGGTTTCCGGCGCAACACGTAACGCCGGGCCGGTGTCCGGAGCAGGAAAGTGGGATTGGACTGGCCGCCCCTGAACTGCTCGACCTCGAGCGGCCCGGCGAATCCCTCGACGTTCGCCTTCAGATAGCGTTCCAGGCTCGCGGTATCGAAGCGATGCCGCTCCTGCACCGGCATCGTGCCGACGAACTCCTCGTGCATCTCCTCCTCCGGATTTTGCGGCCGAGAATACCATACGAAAGAATGCATCCACGGACGAAAAACGAGACAGAATCTCGAACCACCAAGGACACCAAGAGCACCAAGTAATTCCGATGCATGTCCTTGCCCTTCTTGGTGGTCTTGGTGGTTAAGTCTGTATTTGCCCTTCGCGTTCTTCGCCCGGAAACCGGGTTTGATCCGGAAGCGGCGTGCGCGCTAGACTGCGCCACTCTTGCGGAGGCGGCGCATGAAGGAATTCAAGGATCGGGTAGCGGTCGTGACCGGCGGGGCGAGCGGCATCGGACGCGCGATGGCGCTGCGGTTCGCGCGCGCGGGCATGAAGATCGTGCTCGCCGACATCGAGGAGGCGGCGCTCGACAAGACGCAAACCGAGTTCAGGAACCTGGGGTACGAAGCGATCGGCATGCGTACCGACGTTTCGAAGGCCGCCGACGTCGAGGCGCTCGCCGCACGGACGTTGCGCGCGTTCGACGCGGTGCACGTGGTTTGCAACAACGCCGGCGTCGCGCCGCACGGACTGCTGTGGGAGCACTCGGTCAAGGACTGGGAGTGGGCATTGGGCGTCAACGTCTGGGGCGTGATCCACGGCACGCGCGTCTTCACGCCCATCCTGCTCGCACAAGGCACGGAAGGACACATCGTCAACACCGCCTCGGTCGCCGGCCTGCTTTCATTGCCCGGAATGGGCATGTACTGCCTGACCAAGCACGCGGTGGTCACGCTCAGCGAGAGCCTGCACCACGATCTGGTCGAGCACAGCGACAAGGTGCGCTGCTCGGTGCTGTGCCCGGCCTACGTGCCGACCGCGATCTCCGACTCCGAACGCAACCGTCCCGCGCACCTGCGCGAGGAACGCAAGAAGTCCGACGAGGACCTGCGGCGCGAAGAGCAGCTGCGCCACGCCGTGCAGTCGGGGAAGATCTCCGCCGACCGGGTGGCGGAAATGGTCTTCGAAGCGGTGCGCGACCGGCGCTTCTACATCCTCCCGCACCAGAAGATCAAGGGCGCGATCGAAACCCGGATGCAGGACATCCTGCAGGAGCGCGCGCCGACGAACACGCTGCAGCGCTGAATGTCCGGCGCGCGCCGATACGCACCTTGCTTCACGCGTTCGCAGGGAGCGCGCAGCGGCGCGCGAACAAAGTTACCGGGTGCTCCCGCGGTGCTCTGCGGTTGAAGAACCCTGCGCTGCGCGCTGCGTGGCCGGCAAGACCTTCACTTCGTCTCCCCGTGCTTCACGAACGGGAAGATGTGCGTATAGCCCAGGATGTCGGTGAGCAGCAGCACCAGGAAAACGATGAGCACGAAGTCGAGAACGCCCACGCCGCCCGCCGGCGCCTGGTCGATGCTGCCCGCGAGGTAGGACACTTCGTCGTCGGTCAGCGCCGCGACGCGCTTCTGCGCCTCCGCCGGGCTCACGCCCAGCTCCTGCAGCTTCGCCTGCAGATCCGGGCGCTCGAGCGCCGCCAGCACCTTCGCGCGATCCGCTTCCGCGCCGCGTTTCGCTTCCGCGGCGGCCACCGCGTCGGTCGTCACCAGTTCCGCGGCCGCGGCGCGCGAAACGTTCAAGAAAGCCACGGAGACGATCAGAACACTCGCTATCAATCGCTTGATGAGCATTGTCGTTCCTTTCCTCAAAAGACCCCAGCCTTCACAATCGATTCGCCACAGAGGACACGGAGATCGCAGGGACATCGGGAGCAAGACTCTTTTAACACGAAGGGATCGCGAAGGAAAACGAAAGGCGCAACTCTTATGAGGTTTCCCGCTGTCCTTGGTGCTCTTGGTGTTCACGGGTGTTACCTGGCGATCCGTGACCGCTATGGCTCAAGCGGTTTTCTTCAACTTGGTGTTCTTCCTGATGAAATCCGCCATCCGTTCGACCCCTTTCATGATCGCTTCATTCGACGCGGCGTAGCTGAAGCGGATGTGCTGGCCCTCGTTCGGCACGCGCGGGCCGAAGTGGATGTCGGCGAGCACCGCCACGCCGGCCTCGTTGAGCAGGCGTTTGCGGAATTCCTCGGAATCCTTCGCGCCGATCATCTCGCATGCCGCGGTGACGTTCGGCCAGGTGTAGAAAGCGCCGCCCGGATTCCTGCAGGACACGCCCGGCACCTCGTTCAACAGCCTCACGATCAGGTTGCGCCGCTCGAAGAAGCTGTCGCGCATCCTCTTCGCGTCTTCCTGCGGACCGTTGAGCGCCTCGACCGCCGCCCACTGGCTGATCTGCGAGGCGCACGATTCGGTGTTCGTGACCCAGCGCGTGAAAACCGGCGCCAGCGCCTGGTTCGCGGCGAATCCCAGGCGCCAGCCGGTCATCGCCCAGGTCTTCGACGCCCCGTCGCAGAGGATGGTGCGCTCCTGCATGCCGGCGAAATGGGTCAGCGACACGAATTCGCCGTCGTAGCACAGGCGCGAGTAGATCTCGTCCGCGAACACCCATACCTGCGGGTGCCGGCGCAGGATCTCGGCGATCGCTTCCATGTCGCTCTTCGGAATGATCCCGCCGGTCGGGTTCTGCGGCGAATTGAGAATGAGGAGCCTGGTCCGGGGCGTGATCTTCGCTTCCAGCTCGTTCGGGTCGAAGCTGAAGTCGCGCGACTCGCGCAGATGGATCGGTACCGGCACCGCGCCCATGGCGCGGATCTGCGACTCGTAGATCGGGAAGCCAGGGTTCGGATAGATCACTTCGTCGCCCGCGCCGTGATCGGTCGTGGCGAGGATCGAATACATGATGAACGGCTTCGCGCCCGCGCCGACGACGATGTCGTCCGGGTCCACCTGGATGCCGCGCGAATGGCTCAGATACTTCGCCGCCGCCTCGCGCAGCTCGAAGATGCCGGCCGAAGGCGTGTAGCCGTGCCTGCCCGCATGGATCGCCTCGATCGCCGCTTCCTGAATGTTCTTCGGCGTATGAAAGTCCGGCTGTCCGATGCAGAACGAGACGATGTCCTTGCCGGCGCGGAGCAGTTCGCTCACTTCGGCAAGCACCACGAAAGCGTTTTCGGTGCCGAGCTCGTTCGATCGGCGGCTGATGGCGGGTGTACGCAAGTCTCTCCCCCGGAAGTACAAAAGGCGGGCCAGCCGGCTGGCGCACCCGCCCATAAGCGTCTATATTTGCAGCGTTTTATAGCACGCCGCCGGTACGGCGGTCAAACAGTCTACGACTCTGCGGCAGCAGGCCATCGAAATCCGTAGCACGGAGCAGTCCTGGAACCGCTCGACCAGAGAATGACAAGAACGACAGCGGCTCGCCCGCATTCGAAACCGCGCTTAGCGCCGGCACGGGTCGAGATGGAGAAACGTCCCGAAGGAACGATCTACCTGCGCTCGCCCGAGAGGCTCGGCGCCTATGCGCGCTGCACCGGCGAGTGGCTGGCGCAGTGGGCGCAACGCGCGCCCGATCGCGTCTTTCTCGCCGAACGCGCAGGCGACGGCTGGCGCAAGCTTTCCTACCGCGAGGCGCTCGACGCGGCGCGGCGCGTCGGTCAGGCGTTGCTCGATCGCGGGTTGTCCGCCGGGCGGCCGGTCGCAATTCTCTCCGACAACAGCGTCGACCACGCGCTGCTCGCGCTCGGCGCGATGCACGTCGGCGTGCCGGTGGTGCCGATCTCGCCGGCGTATTCCCTGCTGTCGAAGGACTTCTCGAAACTGCGCCACATCTTCGAGCTGGCGCGTCCCGCGCTGACCTGGACGGCCGACGCGGAGAAATTCGCGCCGGCGCTCGCCGCGGTCGGCGCACGCTCGGCGTCGATCGACGATCTGCTCCATCCAGAACCGTCCGCGCGCGTGGACGATGCTTTCCGCACCCTCGGTCCGGACACGGTCGCCAAGATCCTGTTCACGTCCGGCTCGACCGGCGTGCCGAAGGGCGTGATCAACACCCAGCGCATGCTGTGCGCCAACCAGCAGATGCTGGCGCAGGCCTGGCCGTTCATCGAAGACCGACCGCCGGTGGTGGTGGATTGGCTGCCGTGGAACCACACTTTCGGCGGCAACCATAACTTCAACCTGGTGCTGCGCAATGGCGGCACGCTCTACATCGATGGCGGCAAGCCGGTGCCGGGACTGGTCGAGACGACGGTGCGCAACCTGAAAGAGATTTCGCCGACGATCTACTTCAACGTGCCGCGCGGCTATGACCTGCTGCTGCCGCACCTCGAGGCCGACGCGCAGTTGCGCGGCAATTTCTTTCGCGAGCTGAGCGTGCTGTTCTACGCGGCCGCGGCGCTGCCCCAGAACCTGTGGGAAAGAATCGGGCGCCTCGCCGAACGGGAAAAAGACGACGCGGTGGCGCTGCTCTCCGCGTGGGGCTCGACCGAGACCGCGCCGCTCGCCACCGCGGTGCATTTCCCCATGCAGCGCGCCGGCGTCATCGGCCTGCCGGTCGCGGGCTGCGAGCTGAAGCTTGTGCCCTCCAGCGGCAAGCTCGAAGCGCGCGTGCGCGGCGAGAACGTCACCCCGGGCTACTACCGGAACGAGGCGCTGACCCGGGCGGCGTTCGACGAGGAAGGCTACTACCGGATCGGCGACGCGGTGAAGTTCGCCGACGCGGGCGACCCGTCCCGAGGCATCGTATTCGACGGCCGGGTGGCGGAGGATTTCAAGCTCTCCACCGGCACCTGGGTGCACGTCGGCGCGCTGCGCGTGACGCTGATCGCCGCCGGCGAGCCGCTGATCCAGGATGCGGTCATCACCGGTCACGATCGCGACGAGATCGGCGCGCTGATATTCCCCAACATGGCCGCAGCGAAGGCGCTCGGACTGAGTGAGGAAGGACTGCGACTACGCATCCGCGACGCGCTCCGGACGCTTGCCAACGGGGAAAACGGCGGCAGTTCGACGGTTCCAAGGCGTGCGCTGATCCTGTCCGAGCCGCCTTCTATCGACGCCAGCGAGATCACGGACAAGGGCTATATCAATCAGCGGGCGGTGCTGGCGCGCCGCGCCACGCTGGTCGAGCAGCTCTACGCCGGCGGGCCCGACGCGATCCTCGCCTGAGCCCGCTCGCGCCGGCGCAGCGCTCCACCGAAGCATGCAAACGACCGCGCAGCGGATCTTCACCAACGGCTCCCGCCCGGCGGTGCCGGGCAAGGCCGCGCACGGCTGGCGCCCACGAATATGGCGAAAATATCGATAACGGGGCGCGTGCTCTGCGTGCAGCCTCGCATTCGGCTGCTGCGCTCCTTCGATCAGCGGCAACACAACTATCTCGGCTACGCGCTATGGGATGGCGGTCGAAATGATTCTCGATCAGTGGAACCCCCGCGACAAGCGCTACCGCCAGGAGACTTTCTGTTACGGCCCGAAATTCTGCCCGAAATATCGCGCCGGCCCGGCGCGCATCACGCTTCCTCCGCCGCGGTCACCGAGTACACGTGCGGCAGATGCGCCGCGATCTGGAACCAGCTCGCGCCCTCGTCCACGCTCGCCCAGATCTCGCCGCCGGTGGTGCCGAAGTAGAGTCCCACCGGTTCGCAACCGTCGGCGCAGAACGCCTGGCGCTTGACCGTCCACCATGCGTGTTCGCGCGGCAGGCCCTGGTCCTGGCGCTGCCAGGAAGCGCCGCCGTCGACGCTACGGTACGCCGCAGGACGCCCCGCCGGACTGGTGCGCGGCCAGACCTCGGTGCCGTCCGTCGGGAAGATCCACACGCAATCCGGGTCGCGCGGATCGAGCACGAAATGGTTGACGATGTTGCCAAGAAAATGCGGCCCGTCCAGTTGCCATTTCCTGCGCGCGGCATCGGAACGGTAGATGAACGCGCCCTTGCGCGTGCCGACGAGCAGGGTGACCTGCCCGGGCCGGACGGAACGTTTTGCGGCGGATGACGACTCGGTCTGCGTAGGTCTGCTCCCTGTACCAAGCGGTGTGAAACGACGGGCCGCGCGCACGCAAAGGACCCTCGCCAGGCACTCTCTATGGTAGCGAATCATCCTCGGCCCGGCGTCGGCATCGTGCGTGAACCAAGCTCTCCGGCGCGGGAGCGCGCCGGCCAGAATTCCGCCGCCGCCGATTTGGAGCACAATCCCGGCGACGCAGGTCTCGCAATGAGCCGATCTACCTTCAGGAGTGCGCTCGCCGTTGCCGAGGTCCTGGCAGCGGGATGGCTTGCCCTCGGCGCGCCGGCGCTGCCGGCGGAAGACCTCGGGCTCAACGTGTTCGGGCTTTCGCTGCACACGGACCGCAGCAAGCATTACAACGAGATCAATCCGGGACTCGGCCTGCATTACGTGTTCGCGCGACCCGAACCGGAGTGGGAAATCTTCGCCGACAGCAGCGTCTATTACGATTCGGATCGCAATTGGGCCAAGTACGCCGCGCTCGGCGCCCAATACCGCTTCGCCGAGGCGTGGAAAGCCGGGCTCGCCGTCGGCTACGCGAAGAGTCGAAGCTACAACGACGGCAAGCCCTTCGTGGCGCCGATTCCCGTCCTGACCTACGAGTACCGCCGCATCGCCTTCAACGCGGTACTGCTTCCCTACGAGGACAGCGGTCCAAAGATCGTCGGTGCCGCGTTTTTCATGACCATTCCATTCGACAGCCTGATCGGAGAAACCAAGCCATGAAGCCGATACCCGCACTCTGCGCCTGCGCGCTGCTGGCAGGCTCCGCGCCTCCGATCGGGGCGGCGGATCTCACCGTCGAACAGGTAAAGCAAGTCCTGGCGGCAGCGGAGCGCCCGGGCGGTGCTGCGCTTTCCGGGAAGAACCTCTCGCACCTGGACCTGAGCGGGCTGGATTTCCGGCACGCGGATCTCGCAGGCGCCAACCTGTTCGCCAGCAAGCTCGTGCGATGCGACTTTTCGGGGGCGAACCTCGCCCAAGCGAACCTGAACGGCGCCTGGCTGATGGGCGCGAATTTCTCCGGCGCCAATCTGACCGGCGCGACGATCCTGTCGGCGGTGGTGGTGGGCGGACAAGTGACCGCGCGCCCGGTTTTCAGGGACGCGAATCTTTCCGGCGTGCGCATCATCGCGGAGCTGGACGGAACCGACCTCTCGCACGCCAACCTGTCGAAGGCGCGCCTCGGGGTGGACATCAAGAACCAGGGCATGGGACAGATGCGCACCAACCTGACCAAGGCAAACCTGGAAGGCGCGAATCTTTCGCAGGCCGATCTCAACCGCACGCTGTTGCGCTTCGCGAATCTGAAGGGCGCCGATCTTCGCGGCGCAGACCTGTTTCGCGCCGACCTCTCCGGTGCGGACCTGACGGGCGCGGACCTGAGCGGCGCGGATTTCACCGAGGCCGATATCGCCGGGACGATCCTTCGGAACGTGCGCGGGCTCGACGCGGTGAAGGGCTTCGACCGGGCCGCCCACCGCGAGCGCGCGAAGATGCGGTAATTTTCGATCGGCGAAATCGCCGGCGCTCGCGCCGATCTGACAGTCGCCGGCGGGAAGACGCAGCGATTTCTTCAGGAGCTGACGCGGTTCCTGCCGCCCGCCTTGGCGCGATACAGCGCCCGGTCGGAGGCCTTCAGGACCGCCTCGGGTGTGGTGAGCTGCTCGTCGCGTTCCGCGACGCCGATGCTTACCGTGACGCAGATGAAGGTGCGCGTGCCGTACTCCGCCGGCGACGCGGCGCCCGGCTTCTCGTCCTTGATGCGATGGCCTTCCCGCATCAGGAAGCGATACATGCCGATATCCCGCTTCAACTGCTCGAGCCGCGGCAATACGTCCTCGAGGCGCTTGCCGGGAAAGAGCAGGGTGAACTCCTCTCCGCCGTAGCGGTATGCCTGCCCGCCACGGACGAAATTTTGCAGCCGCGACGCAACCAGTTTCAGCACCTGGTCGCCGACGTCGTGGCCCCATCGATCGTTGAACGCCTTGAAAAAGTCGACGTCGACCATGGCGATCGTGTACTGCCCCACCAGGCTCATCAGCCGCTCGTTCAGCGCGCGCCGTCCCGGCAAACCGGTAAGCTCGTCCTGAAACGCCATCCGGTAAGAATCCTGCACCACCGCGGCGGCGATCATGACGCCCGCCGCGGCGAAGTACACTGCGAACGCCTCCGGCGAGGAGACCGCGTTGCACGCCACGGCGAATGCCACCGTGGCCCCGGCGAACGCGGCATCGATCACCGAGCCGCTGCGGATGGCGCACGTCGTGGCGACCGCGACGGCGAGCGCCATGGCGAGCAGCGCGAGCTGCGGCACACGCGGATCGGCGAATAGCGCGCTTCCGAACAGCGGTTGGTAGACGGCGTCGGTGATCAGCCGATAGCCGTCGAAGATGACGATCGCGGTCAACAGGCATTCGAAGACGATCAGCGCGAGACGCCGCACGCCGTACGCGTTGAGGGCGCCGCGCTCCCTGATCAGCGCGTACAGGGCCACGTTCAAGGGAACGAAGAGGCAGATCGCCCCGAACGCCGTCCGCGCCGCAAAACTTTCCGTGCCGTGCTGGACGACGAGCCGGAAGCTGAGATACGCCGCCCCGAGCGACAGCATCACGAACAGAGCGCGTCCGCGCTTGTAGGCGAGGCTGAGCAGCGCCCCGAGCGCGAGAACGAGGTACGGTCCGTACGCCTGCAGAGCCTGAAACGGCCCTTTGAGGTCCGGACCATGACCGGTCATGAGCAGCGCGGTCGCCAGCACGCCTGCCGGCACGGCGAAATTGCGCAGGCTCCGGAATGCGATGCTGGATGTGAGCGACTCTTCCAGAGCGACTCCGTTGCGATCGGCGAGCATCAACGACGCGGCTGCGGTCTTGGGGGGTCCCGCATGCATCATGCCTCCGTTTCGTGTCGACTCTCGCTGAGCGGCGTAGAGCCTGTGCGATACACTATTTAATAAGGCCGGATACCGCCTCGGAAGTTCAATCCCAAACACTCGCAGGACATCCGAACGCACCGGAGAAGTACGACGCGGGGTGTAGTCTCTTTACTACATTCGTCGACGAAAATCGCCCACCCGGAAAGCCGTGCATCTTCAGCTTATGCGGCCAGGCCCGTGCGCTTTCTCGGATGCACCACCGCATCCTTCGAGGCCGTCGGCGCCGCGAGAAGCGCGATGATGCGCCGCTTCGCGCGGCGCCACCCGCAACTTCAGTCGTCGATCTTGAACACGACCTCCTGGTCCGCCTGGTAGGTCGTGCCGTCTTTCTTGAATTTGTATTGACGCACCGCTTCGAGCACCGCCGCATCGAACACGCCCGGCGGCTCGGAGAGCAGCACTTCGACGTTGCTCACGCTGCCGTCCAGCTCCACGCTGAGCCGCACTTTCACTCTGCCTTCGATGTGCTGCGCTTCGGCTTCCGGCGGATACTTGGGCCGGACCTTCTTCACCGGTTTGACGTCGCGAAACACCGAAGGCAGCAGCGGCGGCGGCTCTGGCTTCTTTTCTTCCTCCTTGGGCTTCGGCTGCGGCTTGGGCTCGGGCTTGGGCAGCGCGATCTTCGACGGCGCCTCCTCCGGCAGCGGCTTCGGCGGCTCGAGCGCGACCTGCTTCAGCTTCTTGAGCTTCTGCGGCGGCGGCCTGTCCTTCGGCTTCTCGCGCTCGGGCGGACGCGGCTCGGGCAAGGTCTCCGCCGGCGGCTGCTCCAGGCGCACCGACATCACCGGAATCGGCGGCGGCTCGCGAAACAAGCGCAGGAACGACCAGTCGACACCGAAGACGAGCAGCGGCAACAACAGCTCGAGCGCGGCGGCGAGCAGCGCCGCCTTCCACAGCGGCAGCGTCTGCTCCTCGCCATCGCGCGGCTGGGCCCAGAGCGGACCCCGGCTCGCGAGACCTTCCGCGGTCATCTCTTCTCGGCTTTGGCCGCGATGCCCACCGACATGATGCCCGCGCTGCGCACCACGTCCATCACCTTGAGCAGGGCCTGGAGCGGCACCTCCTTGTCGCCGGCGAGCACTACGTCGAGCGGCCTCTCCTTCTTGAGCGAGACGAGCGTGTTCTTCAGCTCCTCCGCCGACACGGTCTTGCCGTTCACCACCATCTCTCCGCTCCTGGCCACGCCGACGGTGATGGTCGAGGTCTTCAGCTCCTGCGTCGTCTTCGAGCCCGGGAGGTCCATCGCGATGCCGGTGCCGGCGATCATCTTGAGCGTGATGATCACGAAGAACACCAGCAGGAACATCATGATGTCGATCATCGGGATGACCTCGACGCGAGGCCGGTCGGCGTCGAAATAGCCCGGACGGCCGCGGCGGGTCATGGCCCTCTCCTGATCGCGGTTACGCTCCCATGGTGCGCCTCCCGGACCGGCACGCCCTGGTGCGCCGATCCGCCGCCGAACAGGCGGTTGATCACCATCACCTTCAGCAGATCCATCTGGTGCAGCGCCAGCCGCGATCGCTTGTTGAAATAGTTGAGGAACAGCACCGCGAGAATGGCGATGAACAGGCCGGCGCCGGTGGCGACCAGCGCTTCCGCGATGCCGCCGGTGACCATCTGCGTGGCCGAGCCGCCGGGGCCGGCGGTGCCGAGGATGCCGAACGCGTGGACCATGCCGATGATGGTGCCGAGCAGGCCCATCAGCGGCGCGAGCGTGACCGAGGTGTCGAGCACCCAGACGTGCTTGTCGATCTTCGGCAACTGCCACAGGATCGCCTCCTCGATATGCCGCTCCACGGTATCGGCGTCTTCGCCGCGCGAGGCGAGCGCAGAGGAGATGATGGTCCGCTGCAGCGAGCCCTCGTAGTGGCCGGCGAGCTGCTCGAGCTTTTCCACGTTCTGGTACTCCACGAGCTGCAGGTCGTGCTCCATGGCGAGCCCGGACTCCAGCACGCGATGGAAAAAGTACGAGCGCTCGATGATCACCGCCAGCGTCACCAGCAGCAGGATTCCCATCACCGGCAGCAGGCCGCCGGACATGATGCTCAGCTGTATCAGCTTGTCTATCATCGCTTCGTCCTCTTCAAATCCTGGTCGATCTTTGCGCCCTTTGCGTTGTCCTTCTCTTTGACTTTCGTTTTTCTTCGTGCCTTCGTGCTTCGCAACTTACCTGTCCTTGGCAGTCTCATCTGCGACCGGCGGAAAGAAAGGCATGCCGTAGCGCTCGACGATGCGCTCGATCTCGCCGCTCTTGAGCATGGCGTCGAACTCCTCGTCGATGAACCGCTTCAGGTCTGTTTCCTTTTCCTTGACCGCCCAGGCGCTGTTCCAGCGCATCTCCGGGATCGGCACGTAGCCCTTCGCCATCTCGAACTCCGCCTCCGGATGCTCCAGCCGCGCCTGCGAGATCGCGCCCGACCAGAGCATCGCCGCGTCGATCTCGCCCTTCGCCAGCGCGTCGATCGTCCATGCGTTCTGGAAGAAGCCGGTGAACTCGAAGCCGTTCTTCTGCACGTATTCGTAGATCGGCGAATAGGCGGGCACGCCGATCTTGATGCGCCGCGCCTTGATGTCGTCCAGGCTCCGCGCCGCCTTCGCCGCGCCCTGCGTCACCAGCACGAAGCCGGTGCTCATGTACGGGCTGGTGAACACCATGTGATGCGCGGCGAGGTCGCCGTCGTCGCCCGTGACGGTCAGGCCGAGAAACAGGTCGCAGATGCCCTTGTCCATGGTGCGCGCGAACGCCGGACCGAGTCCGAAGCGGGTGCCGGTGTTGGCCCAGGCGATGGAGATCTCCCAGCCGTGCCGCTTCGCGATCTGCTGCAGCAGCTCGATGTCGATTCCCGACGGCTGGTTCTTGCGCGCGGTGCGCGAGAACGGCCAGAACCAGCCGTCGGCGCAGGCCATGATGCGCCCCATCTTCTGCACCCGCGTCATCGCATCGACCTGTTTCAGCTCGTCCGGAATCGCGGTCGGAGGGAAATCCCGGTAGCCGGACTGGTAGAGCTGGTCGGAGAGCGGATCGAAGACTTCCGGCGGCCGGTAGCCGAGGCGCGGTTTCCTGTTCTTGCCGTAGACGTACTCCGGCTCCAGCTCGAACACCTTGGGCTGGGCGGGGTCGTCCGCGCCGGCGCGCGGAATCGTCGCGACCAGCAAGGCCGTTGCCAGCAGCGAGGCCATGCAGCGAAGGAACATCCGCATCGTGACTGATCCGGGACGCTTGCCGGGTGCCGCAGGCCGGTCGAGGCCGCAAGACAGCCTCCTTGCCGCGCGGGTTCATCGCAATTCGTACATTGCGGGCAAGGCGAGATCGACCTGGAAGGGCGCTACCGGATACCGCGGATTGAAAAAATCGATTCGTTGACGGAGCCGCAATCGTAAACCAATTCGGGTCCGCGACGGCACGAGATGATTCCCGTCGCGCGAAGCGCTGGCCGGGTCCGGCCGGAAGCGGTATAAATCCGCGTGGCGCAACGGCTACGACGCGGCGCGCCTCGAGCGTGTTTTCAGTAAACTCGGCTACTCCTTCAAACCGGTGTCGAGAGAAGCGCCCGCGCAAGGCCGTCTGTAGCATGGGGTTCGCAGCCGGGTGCGCCCGAAAAATGCCATGCCGCTCAAACTGAAACGGGCGTACGACGCCCCGGAACCGGACGACGGGCTGCGGGTGCTGGTGGACCGGCTGTGGCCGCGCGGCGTGTCGAAGGATTCCGCGCACGTCGATCTCTGGCTCAAGGAACTGGCGCCGAGCGCGGCGCTGCGCAAGTGGTTCGGTCACGATCCCGCGAAGTGGGACGAGTTCCGCGCTCGTTACCGACGCGAGCTCGCGTCGCAGGCCGAGGCGGTGGCGCGGCTCGTCGAGCTCGCGCGTAAAGGCCCGGTGACGCTCGTCTACGGCGCCGCGGACCGGGATCACAACAACGCCGTCGCGCTCAGGGAGGTTCTGGAATCGCGACGCCGCTGAGAACGGGACGCGACCGCCGGTCGCGTCCGCGCAGAGGACCCGAACAGTGATCGAACCGCACATCCCCGATGTCGCCCGCGTGATCCAGCTCGTGGTCGCGCCCGTGTTCATGTTGACCGCGGTGGGCACGATCATCTCGGTGCTCAATACGCGGCTGGGGCGCATCGTGGACCGCATCCGGGTGCTGGAGCAGAGAAAAGCGGCGGATTCGTCCGGTCACGCGGCAACGGACGTCGATCTCGAGGAACTGCCGGTGCTGTCGCGGCGCATCCGGCTCACCTACTACGCGATCCTGCTCGCCATCGCCTGCGCGCTGCTTGTGTGCCTGATGATCTCGACTGCCTTTTTCGGCGCCTTCGTGTCGGTCGATTTGTCGCGGCTGGTGGGCGGGCTGTTCGTGGCGGCGATGTTCGCGCTCATCGGCGGGCTGCTGGTGTTGCTGCGCGAAGTGTTTCTCGCCGTCTCCGCCAGCCGGCATACCAGCCACTGAGGTCGGTTGCGCCGAACCGGCGGTGAAGGTCTCCCCGAGCCCGCGATGAGCCAATACGCGATCAAGATTCTTCTCACCGCCGCGCTGGTGGTCGCGGTGAGCGAGATCGCCAAGCGCAGCAGCTTCTGGGCGGCGGCGCTTGCCTCGCTGCCGCTCACTTCCCTGCTCGCCTTCGTCTGGCTGTACCTGGACACCGGCGATACCGGGAAAGTCGCCGCGCTGGCGCAGGGTATTTTCTGGCTGGTGATTCCCTCGCTGCTGCTGTTCATCCTGCTGCCGCTGCTGCTTCGCGCGGGATGGAACTTCTGGATCGGCCTGCTGCTGTCCGCGGCCGCCACCAGCCTCGCCTATGTCGCGATGAGCTGGCTGCTGCGGCGCCTGGGCGTGTTGTGACCGCCGACCGGTACAATCGCGCTGCGCCCGCTCGCCTCCAGGACCGCACCGGTGCTCGGCGCGTGCGCACGATGATCCGGACGGAAAAACGATGAATGCAAGAACACCGATTGCGGTCGTTGCGCTGCTGATCCTGGCCGGCTGCGGCGGCCCGTCTCTCAAGCCCGGCGAGCTGGAGCTGCCGCCGAAGCGCCTCGAGCAGCGCGGGTTCTCCTTCCTGCCGCCGAACGAACCGGGATGGTTGATCGCCCAGCGCTCGCCGCAACTGCTCGCGCTCGCCAAGCCCGGCGCGATGGAGGGAGACACCTCCACGGTCCAGGCCGCCTATCTCCCGCTGCCGCAGTTCGACTCGGCGCAGGAGCTCACCCGCTACGTGAAAAACGCCCGCGAGAAGGAAGCCCCGTCGCCGCGCTTCCACGTCATGCTGCACGAGATCTCGGCGCAGAGCGTCGGCGGCGCGCAATGCGCGCTTTCGCACATGCTGGTGCAGGACCGCGAACCGAACAGCGCTTCGCGCACCGTCACCGCGGTGCTGATCGAAACGCTGGCGCTGGTCTGCCCGCACCCGAAGAACCCCTCGCTGGGCATCGCGCTCACCTACACCCACCGCTCCTATCCGGAAGACCAGGACAGCGGCTTCGTGGAGCGCGGCATCGCCGTGCTCGGCACGCTGCGGTTCTCCGACCTCTGATTCGAGGCCGCTCCGGAGCCGCGCAGTCGGCGCCTTCAGCCGGCTGGTCGCCCGCAGCCTGGTCCGCGCCAGCCGCACGCAGAACATCGACGGCGAGCCGGTGGGTTTTCTCAACCGGTTGTTCGGCTACGTCTACCGGGTGCGGCTGCCGAGCAAGCGGCTCAAGGCCTGGAACCGGCACGTCTACTACGCGCAGAAATACCTGCTCCTCGGCCTGCTGTTCTACTGGGTCTTCTTCTGAATCGAGGACCGCCGGCTGCGCCCTGCCGGCGGCCTCGGATCGGCCAGGAGAATTTCCGCCGCACGAACAGCGCCGCTGCGCGTGCATCGTTTCCCCACGAACCGAACGGCGGCACAGGCCCGTTGCCTGAGCCCGGCTGTCGTCCCGGCATGCGCGCGAGGCGCGTTTCCGCCAATCCGGCAAGGCTTGCTACATTGTGGAATGGCGAGGCCGTGGGCTAGAATCGCCGCCAGGATTCGAGCAATCGAGCGACCGTTGCAACGCGATTCCAGCACAGAGATGACGAAAGCAGTCCGGCCTCGCCGCAACGCCTCCGCCGGACGCACCGTGCAGTCGCTGGAGCGCGCCTTCCATATTCTGGAGACCATCGCCGGAGCCGACCAGCCGATGAGCCTGGCGGAGCTGAGCCGCGCCACCGGCCTGCACACCAGCACGACTTTCCACCTGATCAAGACGCTGATCGTGCTCGGCTACGTCCGCCAGGACGAGGCCAAGCGCTACCGGATCGGACCGCGCCTGTTCATGCAGGCGGCCGGCGCCTTCAACGAGATCGCGCTGGTCAACCTCGCCACGCCGCTGCTCAAGCGCCTGGCCGACGAGACCGGGGAGACGGCGCACCTGGCAGTGCGGGCCGACGCCGGCATCGCCGTGATCGCGAAAGTCGACGCGCGATCGTCCATTCGCGCCAGCGAGCGCGTGGGCATCATTCGCCCCGCACATTGCACCGCGATCGGAAAAGTGCTGCTCGGCGCGCTGCCGAAAGAGGAACTCGAGGCCTACCTGCGCAGCGGGACGCTCCCCGCGTTCACGCCGAAAACGATCACCGACCGGGCGGCGCTGCGCGAGGAGATCGCGCGCGTAGCCGCCACCGGGGTCGCATACGACGACGCCGAGTTCAATCAGGAAGTGCGCTGCATCGCCGCGCCGGTGCGCAACTACCTGGGACAAACCGTCGCCGCGCTGGGGATCTCGGGCCCGGTCTGGCGCGTGACGCTGAAAGACATGCCGCGGCTGAGCGCGCGCGTGGTGTCCGGCGCCGCCGATCTATCCCGCGACCTGGGATTCAGGGCGCAGGCAGTGAAGCCCCGCGCCCGGCG
>Ga0070741_10008566_pt1 | contig 20417 bp, 13 predicted proteins | sample Coa_R1_4_FD_66440 | JGI IMG/M metagenome (GOLD analysis project Ga0070741, IMG submission 66440) | Surface soil microbial communities from Centralia Pennsylvania, which are recovering from an underground coalmine fire - Coalmine... | ecosystem: Environmental > Terrestrial > Soil > Unclassified ...
TGGCGGGCAAGCACTGCGAGTCCGGCGACGTGATCGCACGCGGTGTGCTGCTCGACGACCCGCGCCGTGGGGATGTCGTCGTCACGCCGGCGACGGGCGCCTACGGCTACGCGATGTCGAACAACTACAACGGCGTCCCGCGGCCGCCGGTGATCTTCTGCGCGGCCGGCGAGGCCCGCGTGGTGGTGCGCCGCGAGAGCTTCGAGGACCTCACGGGACGAGACCGGGATCCGCTGCCGCGGTCCGGTGGCGCCTGAGATGGCCGCGGGCGAGTTCAAAGTCGGGCTGCTCGGCCACGGCACCGTCGGCAGCGCCTTCGCGACGCTGCTCTCCGAGCGTGCTGACGAGATCGAGCGCTTCAACGGCATGCGCCCGGTGCTCGGCGGCGTGCTGACGCGCTCGCGCGGAAGCTACGAGGAGATCCTCGAGGGCTCGGACGCGATCGTCGAGGTGATGGGCGGGCTCGAACCGGCGCGCGAGCACCTGCTACGGGCGATGCGCGCGGGCAAGTCCGTCGTCACGGCCAACAAGCAGCTCCTCTCCCACCACGGCGAGGAGCTGTACGAGACCGCGCGCGAGCACGGGGTGATGCTGCGGTTCGAGGCCGCGGTCGGCGGCGTGGTGCCGATCGTGCGCACGCTCGAGGAATCGCTCTCGGCGACCCCGATCGAGCGCATCCACGGGATCGTGAACGGCACCACCAACTACATCCTCAGCGCGATGAGCGCAGGCGCCAGCTACGCAGAGGCGCTGGCCGAGGCGCAGCGCAACGGCTACGCCGAGGCGGACCCGAGCGACGACGTCACCGGCCGCGACGCGGCCGCGAAGATGGCGATCCTCGCGCGGCTCGCGTTCGGGACGCCGGTCCATCTCGACGATGTTCGCTTCGAGGGCATCGAGCAGATCAAGAGCGACGACCTCGAGTACGCGCGCGACCTGGACCTCTCGCTGAAGCTCGTCGGCAGCGCCGAGCGCCGTCAGGGCGGCCTGTCGGTCAGCGTGTATCCGACGTTCCTCTATCCGGGGCACCCGCTCGCTGCGATCTCCGGCTCCTTCAACGCAGTCACAGTCGAGTCCGAGACGATCACGGAGATCACGCTCTCCGGGCCGGGCGCGGGCGGGCGCCAGACGGCCAGCGCGGTCCTCGGCGACGTCGTGAGCGTGATGACCGGCGGCGCACGCCCGCCGGCGCCGCCGCTCGCCTTGGAGCTGATCGAGGACGTGGAAAGCGCCTTCTACCTGCACCTCGACGTCGAAGACCGGCCAGGCGTGCTCGCGACCGTGACGCAGGTTCTGGGGGAGCAGCTCGTGTCGATCAAGTCCGTGGTCCAGCGCGGCCTCGGCGAGCACGCAAGGCTCGTGATGGTCACCCATCCGGTGCTCGAGTCCGCGTTGAGGGCGGCCGTCGAGCGGCTCGGGGCGTTCGACTTCATACGCTCTTCTCCGCGGACGATCCGCGTGATCGAAGAGGAGTTCATGTGAGCCACCAGTACACACCCGTCCCGCTCCCGCGCATCCAGGGCGGCGGCCCGACCGGCACGCACGTGCCGCTGATCGAGCGCTACCTGGACCGGCTGCCGTTCGAGGCCGGCGACAAGCTGGTCTCGCTGCAGGAGGGCTCGACGCCGCTGCTGCAGGCGCCGGTGGTCTCGGAGATGGTGGGTGCCGAGGTGCGCTTGAAGCTCGAGGGCGGCAACCCCACCGGCTCGTTCAAGGATCGCGGGATGACCTGCGCCGTCTCGGCCGCGGTGCGCGAAGGCGCCAAGGCCGTGATCTGCGCCTCCACCGGCAACACCGCCGCGAGTGCCGCCGCGTACGCCGCCCGCGCCGGGATCACCTGCGCGGTGATCGTCCCGGAGGGCAAGATCGCCCAGGGCAAGATGGCCCAGACGCTGATGCACGGCGCGCGCGTGATCTCGCTGCGCGGCAACTTCGATCAGGCGCTCACGCTCGTGCGCGAGCTGACGGCGAGCAACCCGATCGTGCTCGTCAACTCGGTCAACGAGTACCGCATCGAAGGGCAGAAGACCTCCGCGTTCGAGATCCACGAGGCGCTGGAGGGCAGGCTCGACGCGCTGTGCATCCCCGTCGGCAACGCGGGCAACATCACCTCCTACTGGCGCGGCTTCACGGAGGTGGGCGCATCGCCCCGGATGCTCGGCTTCCAGGCCGAGGGGGCCGCGCCGCTCGTGGCCGGGCACCCGATCGAGCACCCCGAAACGGTTGCCAGCGCGATCCGGATCGGCAACCCGGTGCGCTGGGAGGACGCCATGGCCGCCACGCGCGACTCGCGGGGCGCGATCCGGATCGTCAGCGACGAGGAGATCCTCGAGGCCTACCGGCTGCTGGCCTACCGCGAAGGCATGTTCTGCGAGCCGGCCTCGGTCGCATCAGTCGCGGGCCTGCTGAAGTACGGCGCCGAAGGCGCGGAGCAGATCGTCTGCGTCCTGACGGGCCGGGGCCTGAAGGACCCCGAGACGGCGATCGCCAACAACGACGGCCGCATGATCACCGCGGAGGTCGAGATCGCGGCGATCGAGGAGGCGGTGCTGGGTGATCCCTGAGGCGCCCAGGGCGGCACGCAGCGCCCCCACGCCGAACCGATGATCCGCAGACGGGTCGTGCGGGTCCCGGCCTCCTCGGCCAACCTGGGGCCCGGCTTCGACTGCATGGCGGCGGCGATCTCGCTCACGCTGCAGCTGGAGGTCGAGGAGACGGGGGAGTTCAGGGTCGAGTCCGGCCTGCCGGTCGCCCGAGGACGCGAGAACCTGTGCGTGCGGGCGTTCGAGCGCCTGCACCCGGCGGACGGGTTCACGTTCCGCATCGCCTCGGAGATCCCGCTATCGGGAGGGCTCGGATCGAGCGCCGCGGCGATCGTCGCGGGGCTGATGGCCGCCGACCACCTCTTCGAGCTCGATGCCGACCTGCTCGGGCTCGCCACGGCCCTCGAGGGCCACCCGGACAACGTCGCGGCCTCGCTGCGCGGGGGCTTTGTGATCTGTTCCGACGGCGCGGCGACGCGCTTCGAGCCTCCGACCGGCCTCGAGGCGCTCGCGGTGGTGCCGGGCGAGGCCGTGCGCACCCGCGCGGCCCGCGCGGCGCTCGCGCAGCAGGTGCCGCTCGAAGACGCGGTCTTCAACGTCGCGCACGGGGCGCTGCTGACACTGGGGCTGGCGCGCGGCGACTGGGATCTCCTCGGCCGCGGGCTCCAGGACCGGCTGCACCAGGAGCGACGCTCGCACCTGTTCCCGCGCTCGTACGAGCTGGCGCTGCGAGCGCGCGAGCTGGGCGCGCTCGGCGCGACGATCTCCGGCGCCGGGCCGACCGTGCTGTTCTGGTGCTTCTACGAGCAGACGGGGACCGTCGCGGAGGCGCTCGGCCGCGAGGTGGAGGGCTGGGCACAGGTGCTGCGCGCGCCGTTCGAGCCGCAGGGTGCCTACGTGGAGGAGCTCTGAGCGAGCGCCCGCACGCGCTCGCGGGCCCCGTCGAGCCCGTCGATCCGGGCGACCAGCTCCTGCGCGAGGGCCATGTAGTCGGCCCCCAGGTCCGGTCGGTGATCGAGGATCGAGCGCGCCCGCTCGGCTGATTCGGCGTAGGCGATCGACGAGCGGATCACGGTGTCGAAGACACGCTCGCCGAAGTGCTCCTTCAAGGACGCCAGCGCCTCCCGCGAGTGCACGGTGCGCATGTCCGCGATGTTCAGCAGCACACCGAGCAGCTCGAGCCTCGGGTTGAGGTTCTCACGGGCCAGCTCGACGACCTCGAGGGCCTGCTCGACGCCCTGCAGCGCGAAGTACTGCGCCTCGGCCGTGATCAGCGCGTAGTCGGCCGCGACGAGGGAGTTGACCGTCAGCAGCCCCAGCGAGGGTGGGCAGTCGATCAGGATCATTTCGTAGTCCTCGCCGGCCTTCGCGAGCGCCTTGCGCAGGGTCAGCTCGCGGCCCATCCGTCCACCCAGCATCAGCTCCGCCTCGGCGAGCGAGAGGTTGGCGGGGACGATGTCCTGCAGGATCGCCTCGTCGAGCGCCGAGCGCCCGGAGAGGACGTCGGCGATCGTCGGCTCGGCGTCAGGCGGCAGGTCGAAGTAGTCGGAGAGGTTGCCCTGCGGATCCATGTCGATCGCAAGCGTGCTCAGCCCCGCCCGCCTCAGCACGTCGGTCAGCGTGCGCACCGTGGTGGTCTTGCCGGTCCCGCCCTTCTGGGAGAGGACTGCGATCGTCTGCGCCATCGGCGCCGATACTACGCTGCCGCGCGCCGCTCGTGAGCCCAGGCTCAGCCGACGGAGGAGACGCCGCCGGAGCCGGCCGGCGGAGCGACCGGTGCCTCCGGTCCCACGCGCATGAAGCTCAGCCGGTAGCGGCCGACGATGATCTCATCGCCGTCCTCGAGCAGCCGCCCGTCGATGCGCGCGCCGTTGACGAACACGCCGTTGAGGCTGCGGTCGTCGAGCAGCCGCACGCCGTCGGGATGGCGCACGATCAGGGCGTGCCGGCGCGAGACCGTCGGATCGTCGAAGCGGAGGTCTGCCGCGAGGCTGCGCCCGATCCGCGTCCACTCGCGCGAGAGCTCCACCGTGCGCAGATCGTCGCCGTCCTCGTAGACCAGGTACTCCCCGGGCGCGGAGAGCTCGGCGCGGGCCTGGGCGAGCCGGTCGGCCATGTCCGAGGCAGCGGCCTGCACGAGCGTCGCCTCCGTCGGCTGGCCTTCGGATTGTGAGATCCGCTCGGTGCTGAAGAGCGAGGCGCGCAGGAAAGTCTGGCCGCCGCAGCTCGGACAGGGGGTGAGCACGTCCGAGCCCTCCAGCGTCAGCGCGTAGCCACAGCGCTGGCAGCGGAACGAGCCCGATCCCACGAACGTGCCTGCGCTCAGTGACTCCATGGACCGGACCTCCCTCTCTGCCGTATGCGCTGCCAAGGGGGCGCTCCCTCGCCGGGGCTCTTTCGTGGCGATCATAACAAGACTTTGCGCCCGCGCTGCGCCGTTTCCCATGTCCAATCCTCTCCTTGGCCCCGGTCCGTCGATGTCTCCCCCCGCAACGCTTTTACCCGGTCCGCCGCGGTGGCGAAACTGCACCGGCAGGAGCCGCCGCGTGGCCGCCGAAAGGACTGGCATGGGATCCATTCAGGACGATGTAGAGCAGCTCGAGCGAGAGCTCATGATGCGGGGCCTCGACCAGCTCGAGGCGGGGCGCAGCGCCTGCGCGGACTGCGGGCGCACGCCGCTGATCGGTGAGCAGGTGGACCTCTACGAGGACCGCCCCTCACGCCCGCCACGGCTGGTCTGCGAGCTCTGCAGCCAGCTCCGTCACGGCTCGCCGGTCGCGCGCGAGACGGTGCGCCACGCCTGCCACGGGCAGACCGTGCGCCTCACCGTGCGCGCCGCCTGAGCGGCCCGCGCACAGCCGGGCCCGCACCCGCGCCGGTCCGCGGCCCGGTGCGGGCGAACCGCTCCGCCGCGGCGCTCCCGCCGCGGCGGTGACGCCCATGCGCCAATAGAATCCCGCGCGGCGTGGATCCCCTCACCGTCTCCACAGTGATCTCGGCGCCGCGCGAGGCCGTCTTCGACTATCTCGAGGACCTCGCCGGCCACCCGGAGTTCACCGACCACTTCCTGCAGGAATGGCACCTGACCCGCGTCGACTCGGTGGGGCGCGGGGCCGGCGCCCGCTTCCGTGTGGCCGCGCCGCTCAACCGCTTCGGCTGGGCCGAGGTGACGTTCGCCGAGGTCGAGCGCCCGAGCCGCATCGTCGAGGTGGGCCGGACCGGCAAGAACAACCGCATCCGCACCGTCGGCGTTTGGCAGCTCGACCCGGGTCCCGCGGGGGCCACGCGGGTCTCGTTCACCCTGCAGACCTGGCCGGCGAAGCTCTCTGACCGGCTGATGGAGAGCTTGGGCGCCCGTGGCTGGCTGCGCCGCAAGCACCAGCGCGCACTGCGGCGCCTGCGCGCGATCCTCGAGCAGGATCCCGGCACCAGCGCTCGTGCCGCACGCCGTGGCGAGCGCGTGACCGTCGCCGGTGGGTAGACTGCCGCGCGCATGAGAAGCACCTTGCGCAAGCTTGCACTGCTCGCCGCCGCCCTGCTGGCCGCCCTCGCCCTGGGGGCCTGCGGCGACTCGCACACCAAGGTATCGACCGGGACCTACGCCGGCGAGTCGGGGGCCAACGCGCCGTATCTGAACCTGGGGCCGCTGATCTACCAGGTCCAGCTCTCGCGCCAGCTGAACCCGAACAACACCGAGGATGCGGGCTACCTGCAGGGCGTCCCCTACGGCGAAGGCGAACTGAGAAAAGGCCAGGAGTGGTTCGGCGTCTTCATCCAGGTCTTCAACAACACCGAACACGCCTACGCGGCCTCAGAAACGATCTCGATCAGCGACACCGAAGGCAACGTCTACCACCCGGTCGCGGTCCTGCCGACCAACCACTACATCTACCGGGGCGGGGTCGTGCCCGCGAAAAGCGTGCTCCCGAAACCCGACACGAGCGCCTCGTTCGGCCCCACGCAGGGCGCGCTGCTGCTCTTCAAGATCAAAACGTACTCGCTGAACAACCGGCCGCTCGAGATCAAGATCGCCAAGCCCGAAGGCCTCGCCGGCTCGGTCTCGGCCGAGCTCGACGTCTGACCCGGCCGGCCGCCGCCGCGCCGCCCGCTGGATCAGCGGCTAGCGAAGCCCGGCTTCGAGGATCTCGCGGGCGACCGGCGCGGCCGTGTCGCCGCCGGCGCCGTCTTTGACGAGCATCACGCAGACCACGATCCTGGGGTGGATCGCCGGCGCGAACGCCGCGAACCAGGCGTCGGTGTTGGCAGCGCTGCTTTCGCCGCCCTGGCACCCTTCGTCCGCTTCGCTGCTCGAGGTTTCGCCCGCTTCGTGTTCGCCCGAGCCCTGGCTGCACGTCTTCAGTTCGGCTGTGCCGGTCTTGCCCGCCACGACGACTCCGGGGATCGCCGCGGACGTGCCGGTCCCCTCGCGCACGACCTCGGTCATCATGTGGCGCACCGTGCGCGCGACGGCTGGCGACAGGGCCTGCGCGCCGCCGCGGTGGGCTTCGGCTTCGAGCGCCGGGGCAGGACGGTGGCCACCGTCGGCGATCGTCGCCGCCACGGTCGCCATCTGCAGCGGCGTCGCCAGCACCTCGCCCTGCCCGATCGCCGTCGAGCCGACCGCGAGTTCGCCCTCGATCGCGTTCGCCGCCGGCAGCGAGCTGATCTCGGCTCCGGGAACGCCCGGGTCGTGATTGAAGCCGAGCTTTTCGGCCATCGCGACCAGGCGGGTGGCCCCGATCTTGACGCCCAGCGGGGTGAACACCGAGTTGCAGGAGACGGCAAAGGCGAGTTCGAGCGAGCCTCCACATTCCTCGCCGTTGGCGTTGTTCAGCCGCACGCCGTCGAGCGTCGCGTAGGTCGCGTAGGGGAACATCGTGTGCGGAGTCGCGACGTGCGCTTCGAGGGCCGCTGCGAGCGTGATCATCTTGAAGGTGGACCCCGGCGGCTGCTGGCCGTTCAGGCCGATCCCGGCGACCGCGAGGATCTGGCCGCTGGCGGGCTGCATCGCGACCACGCCGCCGAGCTGGCTGCCGAGCGCTGCGACGGCCGCTTCCTGGACCGGCGGCGAGATCGTCGTGCGCACGGCGTGGGCAGGGCGGGCCGGGGTGGAGGCGAGGACCTTGCCGCCGCCCAGCAGCTCGCCCCCGGGGCGCCCGCGCAGCCGCCCGTCGAGGGCGAGCTCGAGCCCGCTCGTCCCGACTTCCGCGTCGGGCGGGACGCCTTCGGCTTCGAGCGCCGCCCTGCGGGCGGAGGGGATCGCACCGACTTCGCCCACCACGCCGTTGAACGCTTCGCCGAGCGGCAGGCTGCGCCCTCCGGGCTGGCCTTCCGGCGGGCTCTCCGCGATCGCCTTGCCGTCGCGGGCGAGCAGCGTCGCGCGGCGCGGGAGGGTCGTGCGACGGGTGAGGCTCGCCCCTTCGGGCACGCCGGGGAACGCCGAGGACGGCGACCATTCCACGCGCTGCGAGCCTTCGATCGAGACGATGTCGAGCGTCATCGGAAGCGTGAGGGTCCCCCACAGCCGGGTCTTCACCCGCACCGGCACCTCGATGCGGCCGCCGGTCGTCGAGCGGGCGCGTCCTGCGACTGTCTCGGCGACCGCCGTCGCCGTTCTCAGCGCCTGCCGGTGTGCCGCGGCGAACGCGCCCGCAGACGTCTCGCGCCGCGCCGCGGGCGTGATGTCGCCGTACATCTCGGCGTATTCGCCGTGGCTCCAGGCGCGCACGTAGCTCTCGGCCAGGGACACAGAGGCCGAGGAGCCGCGGTGCGCGCCGAAGATCGCGCCGGTGATGAAGGCGACCGCCGCGAGCGCGAGCACGGGCCGCGCGCGGCGCAGGCGCTCCTGGCGGTTATCTGACAAGGAGTCGGTAGAACATTGCGGGGTGACCGGGCTGGACTGGCTAATTGTCGCGTTCGCAGCGGTCCTCGCCGTTCTCGGCTTCCGCCAGGGCTTCATCGTCGGTGCTCTGTCTTTCGCCGGGTTCCTGGCCGGAGCCTTCATCGGCACCCGTCTGGGGCCCCTGCTGCTGCCGAAGGGATCGGCCTCGCCATACGCCCCCGCCTTCGGCCTGGTCGGGGCGCTGCTGGGCGGGGCGATCCTCGCCACCGGGCTCGAGGGCATCGCGTTCCGGCTGCGGCGCACGCTGATCGTTCCCGGCCTGGGCCTTGCCGACGGTGCGCTCGGCGCCGTGCTCGGCGCCGGCCTGGCGCTGGGGATCGTCTGGATCGCGGCCGCGGTGGCGGCGCAGACGCCCGGGGCGCAGGAACTCCGTGCCGACATCCAGCGCTCGGCGATCCTGCGCGAGCTCAACGCCGTGCTGCCGCCGTCCGGCCCGATCCTCGACGCGCTGGCCCGGCTCGACCCCCTGCCCGCGATCACCGGCCCTTCGCCGGACGTCGGGGCGCCCTCGCCGGGCACGGTGCGCATGCCCGGCGTGCGGGCCGCGAAACGCAGCGTCGTACGTGTGCTCGGGACGGCGTGCGGCCTTGCGATCGAGGGCTCGGGCTGGGTCGCCGGCCCCGACCTCGTCGTGACCAACGCGCACGTGGTGGCCGGCGAGAGCGACACGACGGTCGAACCCGAGGGGCGCGGCGCGTCGCTGCAGGCCGAACCGGTGCTCTACGACCCTGAAGACGACATCGCGATCCTGCGCGTCCGCGGCCTCGGCCTGCCCGCGCTCTCGCGCGCCGGGTCCGTCCCCTCGGGGGCGAGCGGCGCGATCCTCGGCTACCCCGAGAACGGGCCCTTCGACGGCGAGGCGGCGCGTGTCGGCCGTACCCAGCGCGTGGTCACGCAAAACGCGTACGGCCAGGGCCCGGTGACGCGGCTGCTGACCCCGCTGCGGGGACTCGTGCGCCCGGGCAACTCAGGCGGACCGGTCGTGGACGGGACCGGCCACGTGCTGACGACGGTCTTCGCGGCGACGGTCGGCGGGAGCGTCCACGGGGGCTACGGGGTCGCGAACGAGACGGTGGGCTCCCTGCTCGCGAAGGCGGGTGCCGGAGACGGACCCGAGGTGGCGACCGGACCCTGCACGGCGGCCTGAGCGGCCGGCGCGGGCGAGGCCGTGCGCATCGCCGCCGCCGGTGGTCGCTACGCTGACCGCCATGCCGAAGACCCTTCTGGTCGCCGAGAAGCCCTCCGTCGGGCAGGATCTGGCGCGTGCCCTGCCGGGGCCCTTCAAGAAGAGCGAGGGGGTGCTCGAGGGGCCCGATCACGTGATCACGTGGGCGGTGGGGCATCTCGTCCAGCTCGCCGAGCCCGAAGCCTACGACCCCAAGTTCAAGAGCTGGCGCATGGCCGACCTGCCGATCGTCCCGAGCAAGTTCAAGCTCGTCGTGCGCGACGAGCGCTCGCGCAAGCAGATGTCGGTCGTCACCAAACAGCTCGGCCGCGATGACGTCGGCGAGGTGGTCAACGCCTGCGACGCCGGTCGCGAGGGCGAGCTGATCTTCGCGTACCTGTTCGAGAAGGCGAAAGCCAAGAAGCCCGTCAAGCGGCTGTGGCTGAACTCGATGACGAGCGCGGCCATGAAGTCGGCGCTCGCCTCGCTGCGGCCCGGCGAGGAGCTGGCCGCGCTCGAGGAAGCGGCTCGCTCGCGCTCGGAGGCCGACTGGATCGTCGGCATGAACGCGACCCGCGCCGCGACGATCAGGCTGCGCAGCTCCTTCGACGGCGCTGTCTCTCTCGGCCGTGTCCAGACGCCGACGCTCGCGATCGTGGCGCGCCGCGAGGAGGAGATCAAAGCCTTCGTGCCCGAGCCCTACTGGCTGGTCGACGCGACCTTCCAGGCTCCGCCGCTGGACGGCGAGGGGGGCGAGCGCGTCTACCTGGGCCACTACCAGGCGCCTTCGGGCTCGCCGGGCAACACCAAAGGCCCGCGCCTCGGCACCGAGGAGGAGGCGGACGCGATCGTCGCCGCGGTCAGCGGCCGCACCGGCACGATCACCAAGCTGGAGAAGAAAGAGCAGCGCGAGAAAGCGCCGATGCTCTACGACCTCACGACGCTTCAGCGGGAGGCCAACAACCGCTTCGGCTTCTCTGCCAAACGGACGCTCGCCGCGGCCCAGCGCCTCTACGAGGAGCACAAGGCGCTCACCTATCCGCGCACCAGCTCCCGCTACCTGACGACGGACATGGTCGAGGAGATCAAGCCGATCGCCGAGCTGGTCGGCGAGCGCCCGGAGTACCGCAAGGGCGCGGACTACGTCGTGGGCCTGGACGTGCTGCCGCTGGCGCGGGTCGTCAACGACGAGAAGGTCACCGACCACCACGCGATCATCCCGACCCGCTCCGAGGGGGGCCACCCGGTCGAGAAGATGAACGACGACGACCGCCGCGTCTACGACCTGGCCGTGCGCCGCTTCCTCGCCGTCTTCCATCCCGAGGCCGTGTTCGAGAACACCCGGATCGAGACCACGGTTGCAGCCGAGGACGGGCCGGGCCACGTCTTCCGCACGCGCGGCAAGCTGCTGATCGTGCCGGGCTGGCGCGGGGTCTACGACGAGGTCGCCGCCGATGTGCGCGGTGCCTCGGGCTCCTCCGAGGAGGACGAGGAGGCAACCGACCAGCAGCTGCCCCGGCTGATCGCCGACGAGGAGGTCCGGACGTCCTCGGTCGAGAGTGCCCGCAAGGAGACGAAACCGCCTCGCCGCTACAGCGACGCCTCGTTGCTGGGCGCGATGGAGACCGCGGGCAAGCTCGTGGACGACGACGAGCTGCGCGAGGCGATGAAGGACTCCGGCATCGGCACGCCGGCCACGCGCGCCGCGATCATCGAGCGGCTGATCACGGTCGGGTACGTCGAGCGCGACGGGCGCGCGCTCGTCGCCACCGAGAAGGGCCTGAACGTGATCCGGCTGCTCGGCGAGCACGCGCTCACATCTCCTGGCCTGACCGGGAGCTGGGAGCAGCGTCTGGGCAAGATCGAGCGCGGCGAGGATTCCCGCAAGCAGTTCATGAGCGACATCGCGGGCTTCGCGGGCGAGACCGTCAAGACGCTCGACGAGACGCTCAAAGACGTGCGGATACCGCGCGCGCGGCTGGGGCCGTGCCCTGTCTGCGGGCACGAGATCGTCGAGAACCGCAAGGGCTACTCGTGCTGGTCGCGCGAGGATCCCGGCTGCGGCTTCGTGATCTGGAAGGCGAAAGCGGGCAAGCAGCTCCCCGTCGCGATCGCCAGGGAACTGATCCGGCGCGGCTACACGGCCCAGCAGGTGACCGGCTTCCGCGGCCGCAGCGGCCGCAGCTTCCGGGCGCGGCTCGCGCTCCAGCAGACAGACGAGGGCAAATGGCGCGTCGAGTTCGACGAGCCGTGGGCCCGCGAGGGCGCCAAGCCGCCCGAGGCCGAGGGCGAGGCGGGCGCCGCCGCGGCCGAGAGCGCCGCCGCCGTCAGCGCCGCCTGAGCGCCGCCCTGCGCGTCGGGCGGGTGCGCCAGGATGGCTGGATGCCCTTCCGTAGCACGCCGCCACGCATCCGATGAGCATCACGCTCGTCACCGGCCCCGCGAACTCGGGCAAGGCACAGGTCGTGATCGAGGCCGTCCGCCGCCACCTGGCCCACGGCGCCGAGCCGATGCTCGTCGTCCCGACCCGCACCGACGCCGAGTACTACCTGCGAGAGCTGGCAGGGTCCGAGGCAGCGGTCGGCGTGCGCGTCGGCGTCTTCTCGGACCTCGTCGAGGAGATGGTCCGGCGCGCCGGGGTACGCGAGCCGGCGCTGGGCGAAGTCGCCCGCGACCGGCTCCTCGGCGCGCTCGCGCCGGCAGGCGCGCAACGCCACCCGGGCTTTCGCCGCGAGCTCGGTGATCTGATCGCCGAGCTGCAGATCAAGCGCGTGTCCCCGCCGCGCCTGGCGGCGGCGCTGGAGGCCGGGCTCGGGGACGCGGGCGCGGCGCTCGGGTTCGACCTGGCGGGCGCCTACGCGTCCTATCTGCGCCGTCTCGAGCGGCTGGGCCGGCTCGACGAGCAGCAGCGGATCCTGCGCGCCCTGGACAGGCTGCGAGAGGAGCCGTTCCTGTGGGGCACCGAGCCCACCCCGGTCCTGTTCTACGGCTTCGACGACCTCACGCCGCTGCAGCTCGATGCGATCGAGACACTCGGACGCGTGGTCGACGCGGAGGTCACCGTGTCGCTGCCCTACGAGCCCGGCCGCGCGGCGTTCGCCGGCCGCGCCGGGACCTTCCAGACGCTCGCGCCACTCGCCCGAGCGCGCGCGCTGGCGCCGCGGGACGAGCACTACGCGCCGTCCTCCCGCGCCGCGCTCGCGCACCTCGAGCGCTCGCTCTTCGAGCCGCGTGCGGCGCGGGTGGACGCGGGCGCCGCGCTCGAGCTGCTGCAGGGAGGCGGCCAGCGCGCAGAGCTCGAGCTGGTGGCCGCCCGTGTCGCCGGGCTGCTGGCGGACGGCGTGCCGGCCGATGAGATCGCGGTCGTCGTGCGCCACCCGGCGCGCGCCGCCGCGCTCGTCGCCGAGGTCTTCGGCGCCGCCGCGATCCCGTTCGCGATGCCGTTCAAACGGCCGTTCGCCGACACCGCGGTCGGCCGGGCGCTCCTGGGCCTGCTCCGCTGCGTCCCGGGCGCCGAAGGCACGGCTCCGGGCAGGCCATCCGACCTGCTCGCCTGGCTGCGGGCCCCCGGCGTGCTCGAACGCCCGGGTCTCGCCGACGCGCTCGAGCTGCAGGCGCGGCGCGCCGGCATGCGCGAGGCCCGGGAGGCGCGCGAGCTCTTCGAGGAGCGGTGGTTCGAGCTGTCGGAGATCGACGGCCTGGCAGCTGCGCAGGCGCGGGGGCCGGGCGCGCTCGCCGATCGCGCGGGGCGCGAGCTCCTGCGCCTCTTCGCCGCCCCGCGCCGCGGGCGCGCGCCACTGCTCGACGCGCAGGAGATGGACGAGGCACGGGCCCTCGCCGGTGCCCGCGCGGCCCTTTCGGAACTGCGCGATCTCGCGCGCTTCGCCCGGGAGGCCGCGCCTGCGAGCGCGGCGGAGCTGGCGGGCGTCCTCTCCGAGCTCGAGGTGAACAGCGGCGAGCTGCCAGGGCCGGGGCTCGTGGCGGTGCTGGACCCGCTGCAGCTGCGCGCGCGGCGCGTGCGCGCGCTCTTCCTCACGGGGCTGCAGGAGGGCGAGTTCCCGCTGCGTGCGCGTCCGCAGCCGCTGGTGGGCGAGCGCGAGCGGGCGCGCGTGGCCCAGGCGTCGGGCCTGGTGCTCGGCGATTCCGAGGACGTCCTCGCGGCTGAGCGCTACCTCTTCTACGCGGTCGTCTCCCGTCCGGAGGAGCTGCTCGCGCTGAGCTGGCACGAGAGCGACGACGATGCCGCACCGCTGTCGCGCTCGCTGTTCGTCGACGACGTCTGCGATCTCTTCGGCGAGCGCCTCTCCGAGCAGCGCGCACGGCGAGCGCTCGGAGCGCTCGACGGCGCCTCGCCCTCCGCCGCGCTCGGTGGCGCCGGCGCCGCGCCCTGGGATCAGCCGCTGGTCGATGAGCGCGTGCTCTCGCGACTGCGCGACCGGGTCTGGTCCGGCACCGCGATCGAGAAATGGATCGGCTGCCCGGTCTCCTGGTTCGTCGAGCGGCTGCTCGCGCCGGAGCGTTTCGAGGCCGAGCCCGAGCCCCTCGTCCGCGGCGGCCTGGCCCATCGGGTCCTGAAGGAGACCCTCGACGGCCTGCGCCGCGAGACGGGCAGCGCGCGGATCACCCCGGCCTCGCTCGGACGCGCACGCGGGCTGATGCGCGGATCGCTGGACGCGGCCCTGCAGGACCCTGAGCTGCGTGTCTCGGTCAGCCCCGAGCGCGCGGCGGCGATCGTGCGCAGCCTGCGGGCCGACCTGGAGCGCTACCTGGAGCACGCCGCGGAGCTCGCGGGCACCCTGGAGCCCCGTGAGCTGGAGCTCGGCTTCGGCTTCGACGAGCCGGGCGCCGACGACCACGGCGAGCCGAGCGAGCTGCCGGCGTTCGACCTCGGCGGCGGCGTGCGCATGCGGGGCCGGATCGACCGCATCGACGTCGGCGCCGGCGGCGAGGCGGTGGTCGTCGACTACAAGGCCAAAACCGCGACCGCCGGCGAGAAGTGGATCTCCGAGCGCAACCTCCAGGTCGCGCTCTACATGCAGGCAGCCGAACAGCTGCTCGGGCTGCGGGTGGTGGGCGGCCTCTACCAGCCGCTCTCCGGCAAGGACCTGCGAGCACGCGGCGTGCTGCTCGAGGACCACGACTCGATCGAGAACTGCGTGCGGACCGATCGCCTGGACCCGGAAGCTCTTGCCGAGCTGCTCGGCGACGTGCTCGACGCCGCGCGCGCGGCCGCGGGAGAGGCAGCTCGCGGCGCGCTGCAAGCGCGGCCGGAGAGCTGCGGCTGGCGTGGAGCCGGCTGCCGGTACCCGACGATCTGCCGCTGCGAGCGCTGAGGGCCGCATGGAGCGCCAGATCCCCTCCCTTGGCACCGAACAGGAGCAGCTCAGCCTCGACATCGACGCGATCTCGGGCGCCCGGCCCGACACCGGCGGTGCCCGCCCCCAGCTGACGGGGGAGCAGCTCGAGGCCGTCCGCCGGCGCGAGGAGCCGATCCTGCTCTCAGCGGCTGCGGGGAGCGGGAAGACGTCCGTTCTCGTCGAGCGCTTCGTCGAGGCGGTGTGCGAGGACGGCTTGGCCCCGGCAGCCGTGCTCGCGATCACCTTCACCGAGAGGGCCGCCGGCGAGCTGCGCGCCCGGGTGCGCGAGCGCCTGCTCGAGCTCGGACGGCGAGAGCAGGCGCGGGACACCGAGGCGGCGTTCATCGGCACCTTTCACGGCTTCTGCGCTCGCCTGCTGCGCGCCCATCCGCTCCCGGCCGGGCTCGATCCCGACTTCGCGATCCTCGACGCCCCGCGCGCCGCCTGGCTGCGCCGCCGTGCCTACGAAGACGCGCTTGCCGCGTTCACCGCCCGCGGCGAGAGCGCGGTCGACCTGCTGGCGGCCTACGGCATCGACAAAGCCCGCGCGATGGTCGAGCAGATCTACGCCGAGCTGCGCAGCCGCGGCCAGCTACGGCCGCGGCTGCCCTCGCCGGCGCCCGCCGGTCCGGGTCGCGACGAAGCCGACGCGCTGGCTGCGATCGCTCTCTTCGACGAGCTGCTGCAGGACTTCGGCGGACGCTACGAGGCGCTGAAGGCGGAGCGTCTGACGGTCGACTTCGACGATCTCGAGCTGATCGCGGGGGCGCTGCTCGAGCGCAACGACGCGCTGCGCCGCTCGTGGGCCGAGCGGTTCGAGCTGCTGATGGTCGACGAGTTCCAGGACACGAACCCGCGCCAGCTCGCGATCCTGCAGGCGCTCGAACGCAGGAACCTCTTCACCGTCGGCGACGAGCTGCAGTCGATCTACGGCTTCCGCCACGCTGACGTCAGGCTGTTCCGGGCGCGCCGGGGCGAGCTGGAGGCGGCGGGGGGCGCGCTCGCGCTGAGGAGCAACTTCCGCAGCCGAAGCGAGATCCTGGCCGCGGTCAACATCGTCTTCGCGGGGCGCTTCGAGAACTTCGCGCCGCTGCAGGCCGGCCGGCATGAGGAGCCGGCGCGGGACCCGGCCGTCGAGGTGCTGCTGACGGACGCGCGCCCCGGCTGGAGCGAACACCCCGGGGCGGGCGCGATCGCCGCCGGGCTTCCGCACACCCGCAGCTTCGCGCGCGCGGCGGAGGCGCGCCTGCTGGCCCAGCGCGTGCGTGAGCTGGTCGACGCCGGGGAGGCGCGCGCGGGCGACGTGGCCGTGCTCCTGCGCGCCAGCGGCGACATCGAGACCTTCGAGCGGGCGCTGCAGCTCCAGGGCCTGCGGACGCTGGCGACGGTCGGCACCTTCTGGGGGCGCCAGCAGATCACCGACCTTCACAGCTATCTGCGGGCGCTCGCGAACCCGAGGGACGAGGAGGCCCTGTACGGCGTGCTGGCCTCGCCCGTGGGCGGGCTCTCCCGCGACGGGCTGGCACTGCTCGCGATCGCCTCCGCCTCCAGGCCGGGTGGCGTGTGGGAGGCCGCGCCGGCGCTCGCGGCGGATGGCTCGGAGGAGCTCGGCGCCGCTGACCGCTCGTCTCTGGCGGCCTTCTGCGCCTGGTTCGAGCCCGAGCGCGCCGGCGCCGCGGGCAGGGGGATCTCCGAGCTGATCGAGCGCTGCCTGGCGCGCTCCGGCTACCTGCAGCACGTCGTCGGACTCGACTGGCCCGAGCGCCGCCTCGCGAACGTCCACAAGCTGCTGCGGGTCGCGCACGCCTTCGAGACCTCCGAGGGGCGCGACCTTCGCGCCTTCGTGGATCACGTGGAGGAGCTCAAACGCGCCGGTGGGACCGAGCCCGACGCGCCGGTCGAGGACGTCGAACCGGACACTGTGCGCCTGATGACGATCCACGCCGCGAAGGGCCTGGAGTTCCCGGTCGTGTGCATCGCGGACCTCGGGCGCAAACGGCCCAGCCCCGACGACCGGCTGTTCGTCGACGGCGAGCGAGTCGGGCTGCGACTGTGGCGGCCGGGCGACGGGGAGGGCACCAAGACCCTCGAGTTCGAGGAGCTGCGCGCCGAGCGTCAGGCGCGCGAGCGCCAAGAGGAGAGCCGCGTCTTCTACGTCGCGATGACGAGAGCCCGCGAGCGCCTGCTCCTGAGCGGCGCGGTGGACTTCGGCTCGTGGCCGAAGGAGAGCGACACCGCCGCGCCGATCAGCTGGCTGGGCCCGGCGCTCTGCCCGGCCCTCCCGGAGCTGACGGCCGAGGGCGCCGGCGTCCGCACGGTGGCCGCCGGCGAGCCCGGGGCGGGCGGGCCTCCGACCAAGGTCACGCTGAGCGACCCGGCGGGCTACGGGACGGTCCTTCGCGACCCGCCGCGAACGCCTCCGCCGACGCCGGCGGAGCCCGGCGCCACGCTCGCGGCGGAAGCGAACGCGCGGAGCTCGAGCCCGCCCGCCTCGCCCACCGCCCCGGCGGCCGTGCCCGGGCAGAGGGCCGCCCTGCCGGCCACCCTGAGCTACACCTCGCTGACGCTGCTCGAGCGCTGCGGATACCGCTACTACCTCGAACGGGTGCTGCGGATGCCCGAGCAGGCTGCCGAGGGCCCTGCGGGCGCGGAGGGTCTGGAGGCGCGCGCCCGGGGCGTCCTCGTCCACCGGTTGCTGGAGACGCACGACTTCGGCGCCCCGAGCGCCCCGGACGTCGAGGCAGTCGCGGCGGCGGCCCTAGAGCTCGGGATCGAGACGGGCGCACACGAGCGCGCCGAGGTGGCAGCGCTCCTGCGCGGGGCGTTGCGGGCCCCGCTCGCGGCCCGGATCGCGGCCAGCCGGCGGCTGCGGCGCGAGCACCCCTTCGCGTTCTCGCCGGGCCCGGGGGCCCCGCTCGTGAACGGGGTCCTCGACCTGCTCTGCGACGAGTCCGACGGGACCGCCCTGCTGGTCGACTACAAGAGCGACAGGCTCGCTGCGGAAGCCGAGACAGAGACACTCGTGGCGCGCGACTACGGCGTCCAACGTCTGCTCTACGCGCTCGCCGTGCTGCGCGAGGGGGCCCTCCTCGTGGACGTCGTGCACTGGTTCCTGGAACGCCCCGGCGAGCCCGCCGTCGCGCGCTACACGCTTGCCGAGCGCCCGGCGCTCGAGCAGCAGCTGGCGGACCGCCTGGCGGCGCTGCGGGAGCGCCCGTTCGCGGTCACCGGCGAGCCACATCGGGGCCTGTGTCTCACCTGCCCCGGGCGCGGCGGGCTGTGCTCGTGGAGCGAAGAGGAGACGATGCGCGAAAAGCCCGCGATGGCGGCGAACTGAGCGTCTCCGAGCGCGACGCCGCGGCAAAAAAACCGGCCCCGGCGCCTATTTCGAGAAGGTCTGCGCTGATACGATTTCTGGCTCCGCCTCAGGTGCCCGCCTGCCCGCACGCGCCACCCCACGGCTGCAAGCGCGGGGAAGCACCGTCCCTACGAGCACTCCCATGTCCAGGTACAGCACAAACCCCCCCGGGGCCGTCGGCCTCTACGACCCTCGCTTCGAGCACGACGCGTGCGGCGTCGGCATGGTCGCGCGGCTCGACAACGAGCCCACCCACGAGGTGGTCACGCGGGCGATAACGGCACTGGAGAACCTCGAGCACCGCGGCGCCTCGGGCGCCGACCCGAAGACAGGCGACGGCGCCGGGATCCTGATGCAGATGCCCGATGAGCTGATGCGGGCGACGTGCGGCTTCGAGCTGCCGGCGCCGGGCTCCTACGGCGTCCTGATGTGCTTCCTGCCGACCGACGAGGCGCAGCGCGCGGAGGTGCAGGCGCTGGTCGAGCGGACGGTCCTCGACGAGGGCCAGCGGCTGCTGGGATGGCGTGAGGTTCCCGTCGAGCCGGAGCACACCGGCCGCGTAGCCGGCGCCTGCCGCCCGGCGATCCGCCAGCTCTTCATCGGCGCCGCCGAGCCGCTGACGGAGGACCAGGACGCATTCGAGCGCAAGCTGTACGTGATCCGCCGCGTCTGTGAGCTGGCGAGCGCCGGCTCGGGCCTGTACATCGCCTCGAGCTCCTCGCGCACGATCAACTACAAGGGGATGCTGATCAGCTTCCAGCTGGCGGCCTTCTACAGCGATCTGCGCGACGAGCGCTGCAAGAGCGCGATGGCGCTCGTGCACTCCCGCTTCTCGACCAACACCTTCCCGAGCTGGGAGCTCGCCCACCCCTACCGGGTGATCTGCCACAACGGCGAGATCAACACCGTGATGGGCAACGTCAACTGGATGCGCGCGCGGGAGAGCGAGCTGCGCAGCGAGCTGTTCGGCGAGGACCTGGCGAAGATCCTGCCGGTCGTCAGCGCGGGCAACTCCGACTCGGCGACCTTCGACAACGTGCTCGAGCTGCTGATGCTCGCGGGCCGCTCGCTGCCGCACGCGGCGATGATGATGATCCCCGAGGCCTACCGGAACCGGGACGACCTACCCGATTACCTGCAGGGCTTCTACGCCTACCACTCGTGCCTCATGGAGCCGTGGGACGGCCCGGCCTCCGTCGCGTTCACCGACGGCCGCGTGGTGGGCGCGACGCTCGACCGCAACGGGCTGCGCCCGGGCCGCTGGGTGGAGACCAACGACGGCTACGTGGTGCTGGGCTCGGAGTCCGGGCTGCTCGACATCGAGCCGGAGAACGTGCGCCGCCTCGGGCGGCTGCAGCCCGGCAAGCTGTTCCTCGTCGACCTCGAGCGCGGGCGGATCGTCGAGGACGAGGAGGTCAAGCGCGAGGTCGCCACGGCCCACCCCTACGGCGAGTGGTACGAGCGCAACGCGATCCCGTTCAAGCAGCTGCCGCCGTCCTCGGAAGTGACGCTCTCCGACCAGCCGCTGCGGCTGCGCCAGCGCGCGTTCGGCTACACGCAGGAGGACCTGCGGGTGCTGCTCGCGCCGATGGCGATCGAGGCACAGGAGCCGGTCGGCTCGATGGGCAACGACCTCTCGCTGGCGGTGCTCTCCGACCAGGCGCCGCCGCTGTTCTCCTACTTCAAGCAGCTCTTCGCGCAGGTGACCAACCCGCCGATCGACCCGATCCGCGAGGACATCGTGATGAGCCTGGCCACTTCGCTGGGCAACGAGCGCAACCTCTTCGACGAGACGCCCGAGCACGCCCACAAGCTGCTGCTGGACCAGCCGATCCTGCTCAACCGCGAGCTGGAGACGCTGCGCGAGGTCGACCACGAGGTCTACAAAGCGCGCACGATCGACGCCACCTGGCTCGTGCAGAAGGGCCCCGCAGGCATGGTCGAGGCGCTCCAGCGCCTGTGCCGCACCTCGACCGAAGCGATCGAGGAAGGCGCGAACATCCTGATCCTCAACGACCGCCTGCTCGGCCCGCGCCGCGTCCCGATCCCGTCGCTGCTCGCCGTCGCCGCCGTCCACCACCACCTCGTGCGC
>Ga0070741_10008567_pt1 | contig 20416 bp, 24 predicted proteins | sample Coa_R1_4_FD_66440 | JGI IMG/M metagenome (GOLD analysis project Ga0070741, IMG submission 66440) | Surface soil microbial communities from Centralia Pennsylvania, which are recovering from an underground coalmine fire - Coalmine... | ecosystem: Environmental > Terrestrial > Soil > Unclassified ...
TTACGTCTTCGACGCGAGCAGCAGGAACTTGCCGGGGATGCGGGGGTCTTCGCCGCGCCACGACCCCGGCTGTTCGTCGAGCTCCTCGATGCGCAGGCCCGCGCGGGCGAGCGTCGTCACGATCTTGCCGAGCCGCCAGAAGCGCTCGTGCTTCACCTCGACCGCCGGCGCGCCGGTCAGCTCGAAGTGATCCCAGCCGGTGTCGGTGAACACGGATTCGTCGAAGTAGTTCTCGACCCAGCGGTCGCCGTCGAGGCACATCGCGACGGGATGCTCCTCCGCGAGCAGGAAGCGGCCGCCGGCCCGGAGGGCGCGGACGATCCCCGCCGCCCACGGCTCGAGGTCGTAGACCCACACGAGCACGCCGCTCTCGGTCACGACCACGTCGAACTCGCCGAGGTCCGGGAGCGCGTGGACGTCGGCGGCGACGAACTCCGCCTCGGGCACCGCTTTGCGCGCGATCGAGATCGCCTCGTCGGAGAGGTCGACACCCGTCACGTGCGCGCCGCGGCCGGCAAGCTGCTTCGACGTCTCGCCGGTCGCGCACTGCAGATGGAGGACCCGCGCGCCCGCGAGTGGCTCGAGGCGGGCGAGCGCCTGCTCGGAGAGCCCGCGCCACGCGAACGTCTCGCGCCGCCGCGCGTGTACCTCGTTCCAGGCACGCCGGTTCGACTCGACGAAGTCGCTCATCGGGCGACGAGGAGAGAGAAGCCGCCGTCGACGACGATCGTCTGGCCGCGGATCATGTCCGCGTCCGGCGAGCAGAGGAATGCGACTGCGCCGGCGATGTCGTCCGGCGCGACGAGCTTCCCGACCGGGTTCGCCGCACCGGCCTCGAGCATCTCCTCGCGGTTCGGGAAGTGCTCGAGCGCGCCGGTCTCGACGACGCCGCCGGAGACGGCGTTGACGCGGATACCCGGCGCGAGCTCCACGGCGAGGTAGCGGACGAGCGACTCCAGCGCCGCCTTCGAGGTGCCGACGAGGATGTAGTTGTCGAGCACGCGCTGCGCGCCGAGCGACGAGATCGCGACGATCGACGAGCCGGCCGGCATCTGCGGCGCCGCGACGCGGGCGAGCTGGAGCAGTGCGCGGGCGTTCGCGTTCATTGTCCAGTCCCAGTGCTTGTCGTCCGTCTCGAGCGCGGGCCGGATCACGCCCGTCGCGGCGTTGTGCACCAGCACGTCCAGTGGGCCGAGCGCGGCAACCTCGTCGAGCACACGCTGCGACGTGATGTTGCCCCGCACGAGAACCGGCTCCGCGCCGAGCGCGCGCAGCTCCTCGGCGGTCTCCTCGGCGGCCCGGTCGTTGCGCATGTAGCCGATCGCAACGCGCTTCGCGCCGTCGCGCGCGAAGCGCAGCGCGATCGCGCGGCCGATCCCGCGCGACCCGCCCGTGACGAAGACGGTCACCGGGCGCGCGGAAGCGGATTGTCGGCCGGAGCCGACGAGGGGATCTCGTCCCAGCCGATGCGGGCCGGCGACTCGCGCGGGCCTTCGTCCGCCTTCGAGGAGGCGTGGCCGAGCCGGTCGAGCCGCTCGATCTCGCTCTCCGCGTAGCGGCGGACGTCGTTGTCCTCCGGCAGGGCGGCGACGAGCTCCCGCACGCGGGCGCGAAGCTGGTAGGCGAAATGGGGCGTCGCCGGCCCGACGAGGGCGTCGACGTCGTCGCGGGTTGGCTCGCGCTCCATGGCGGCTACAGCGTAGTTAACGTCGTCCGAGTGCGCAGGCGGACCGTCGACCTCATGCTGCTCGGAACGGTTGTCCTCTGGGCGCTCAACTCGACGGTCACCCGCTACGTCCTGACGCACGGCTTCCATCCGCTCGCGTACGCGACGATCCGCTACGCCGCCGCGACGATCCTGTTCTGGCTCTTCACGTGGTGGCGCGAAGGGACGTTCCGGTTCTCGCGCCGCGACCTTCGCTACGTCGGCATCGCCGCGACGATGATCTTCTGCAACCAGCTCTGCTTCGTGTACTCGGTCGACAAGACCTCGGCGGCGACGGTGACGCTGTTTCTCGGGACGACGCCGATCTTCATCGGGATCGTCGCGAGCATCATCGGCCTCGAGCGGATAGGCCGCGGTTTCTGGGTCGCGGCGTTCGTGTCGCTCGTCGGGGTCGCGTTCGTCGCGTCCGGGTCCGGCGGCTTCGGCGGCCATCTGTTCGGCGACCTGCTCGCCGTCGCGACCGCGCTGACCTGGGGGATGTACTCGGTCGCGATCACGCCGCTGATGCGGCGCTACTCGCCGTTTCGCATCTCGGCGGTCGTGCTCGCGATCGGTTGGGTGCCGATCGCGCTCGTCGGCAGCTCGCAGACGGTCAGCCAGCGCTTTCACTTCGGAACGCTGATGTGGGTCGCGATCGCGTTCGCGATCGTCGGGCCGCTGTTCCTGACGAACATCCTCTGGTTCACGGCGATCTCGAGGGTCGGCCCGTCCCGGGCGTCCCTCTTCTCGAACTTCCAGCCTGCGCTCGGCGTCGTCTTCGCGGTCGTGCTGCTCGGCGAGCACCTGACGCGCTGGGAGATCGTCGGCGGCGCGCTGATCCTCGCGGCGGTGCTGACCGAGCGTTCGAGGCGTCCGGCGGTCGAGCCGCCGGGGGACTAGACTGAGGTCTCGTGGCTGACGATTTCATGCCCCTCGACGGCTGGGACCACGTCGAGCTGTGGGTCGGTAACGCAAAGCAGGCGGCGTACTTCTACGAGCATGCGCTCGGCTTCCACTGCACCGCGTACGCAGGGCCCGAGACCGGCGTGCGCGACCGCGCGAGCTACGTCCTCGAGCAGAACGACATCCGCTTCGTGCTTTCGAGCGCGCTGCGGCGCGGGCACGAGATCGGCGAGTTCGCAACGATCCACGGCGACGCTGTCAAGGACATCTCGCTGCGCGTCCCGGACGCCAAGGAGGCGTACCGGCAGGCCGTGCAGCGTGGCGCCCGTGGCGTCGCCGAGCCGTACGTCGTCGAGGACGAATACGGCAAGGTCGAGCTCGCGACGATCGCGACCTACGGCGACGTCGTGCACACGTTCGTCGACCGCCACGCGTACGAAGGCGCGTATCTCCCCGGCTTCGTCGCGCGCGACCCGGGTCCGGAGAACAGCGTCGGCCTGCTCGCGCTCGACCACATCGTGGGCAACGTCGAGCTCGGCCGCATGGAGTTCTGGGTCGAGTTCTACGAGCGGGTCTTCGGGATGACCGAGATGATCCACTTCTCCGACGACGACATCTCGACCGAGTACTCGGCGCTGATGTCGAAGGTGATGACCGACGGCCAGGGCAAGGTCAAGTTCCCGATCAACGAGCCGGCCGAAGGCAAGCGCAAGAGCCAGATCGAGGAGTACCTCGAGTTCAACCATGGTCCCGGCGCGCAGCACATTGCGATGCAGACCGCGAACATCGTCGAGACCGTCGAGGAGATGCAGCGGCGCGGGATGATCTTCCTCTCGACGCCCGACGCGTACTACGAGGAGACACCGGAGCGCGTCGGAGAGATCGACGAGAGCTGGGACGACCTGCGGCGGCTGCGGATTCTCGCCGACCGCGACGACGACGGCTACCTGCTGCAGATCTTCACGAAGACCGCGCAGGACCGGCCGACGATGTTCTTCGAGGTGATCGAGCGTCACGGCGCGCGCGGTTTCGGCGACGGGAACTTCAAGGCGCTCTTCGAAGCGATCGAGCGCGAACAGGCGCTCCGCGGCAATCTCTAGACCGGCCCTGCCGCTCATCGACGACGCGGCCCGGCAGGCGCGTGCGGTCGACCATGTCGATCACCGGCCGTGGCCGCTGCCCTCGTCGCCCTGGACGAGCGCACAGTCCTGGGTCGACCTCGCGTTCCTGCACTGGCAGGTCGACGCGGACGCGCTGTCCGGGCTGCTGCCGGACTGGCTCGATCTCGACACGCACGACGGCGCCGCGTGGCTGGGGGTCGTGCCGTTCGTGCTCACGGGTCTGCGCATCCGCGGGCTGCCGCCGCTCCCGCGCATCTCGACGTTCCCCGAGCTGAACGTGCGGACCTACGTCGTCCGCGACGGCCGTCCCGGCATCTGGTTCCTCTCGCTCGACGCCGGCAGCCGCTGGTTCGTCGAGGCGGCGCGGCGGCTGTACCGCGTGCCGTACCACCTCGCGCAGATGGTGTGCGAGCGCACTGAGGACGGCGTCCGCTACGACTCGGCGCGGCCGGGCGGCGCGTTCAGCGCGCGGTACCGCGGGCACGGTGCGCTGTTCCACGCCGAGCCCGGGTCGCTCGAGTTCTTCCTGACCGAGCGGTACTGTCTCTACACCGAGGACGGTGGACGGCCCGCGAGCGCCGACATCCACCACCCGCGATGGGATCTGCAGCAGGCCGAAGCGACGATCGAGCTGAACACGATGTCGCCGGTCGCGCTTCCGGACGAGCTCCCGCACGCGCTCTACTCGCCGCGGCAGGACACTGTCGTCTGGCCGCTCGAACCGCTTTAGTTCGCATGTGAGCCCCCAGCGCCGTTCAGCGCTCGTCTCCGTCTTCGCGGCGGCGGCGCTCGTCGTCCTGAAGCTGGCCGTCGGCCTGCCGACCCACTCCCTCGGGCTCGTCTCCGAGGCGGCGCACTCCGGCACCGATCTCGTCGCGGCGCTGCTGACGTTCTTTGCGATCCGCCTCGCGGCCCGGCCCGCCGACGTGACGCATCAGTTCGGCCACGGCAAGGCGGAGCACCTGTCTGCGCTCGCGGAGGCGGCGTTCCTCGCGCTCGTCAGCCTCTTCATCTCGTTACGCGCGATCGAGCGGCTCACCGGCACGACGCATACGCACGTGAACGTCACGTGGTACGCGCTCGTCGTCGTCGGCATCGTGATCGTCATCGACGCGAGCCGCGCAAGCGTGTCGTTTGCGACGGCGCGCCGAACCGGAAGCGCCGCGCTCGCGTCGAATGCGCTGCACTTCTCGAGCGACCTGCTCGGATCGGTGGCCGTGCTGATCGGCCTCCTGGCGGCACGTGCGGGCCATCCGAATGCCGACCCGATCGCGGCGCTCTTCGTCGGCGTGCTCGTCCTGCTCGGCGCGGCGCGGCTGATGAAGGTCAACGTCGACGTGCTCATGGATCGCGCGCCCGCCGAGGCCGAGGCGGCGGCGCTCGCGGCGATCGGCGAGCTCGGCTCGACGATCGAGCTGCGGCGGCTGCGCATGCGGCAAGCGGGCGGGCGTCAGTTCGCCGACGTCGTGATCGGCGTCTCAGCCGGCGCGGCGGTGGGGCAGGGGCACGCGGCGGCAGATGCAGTCGAGGCGGCGGTCGAAGGCGCGCTGCCCAACGCGGACGTCGTCGTGCACGTCGAGCCACTCGCCGCGCAGGCGACGCTGCGCGAGCGCGCGCATGCGGCGGCGATCGGCGTCCCGCGCGTCCGCGAGGTGCACAACATCGCGCTGGTGGACGTCGACGGCCGCACCGAGCTGTCGCTGCACGTGAAGCTCCCCGGTGAGCTGTCGCTCGACGAGGCGCACGACATCGCGGAGCAGCTCGAGGCGGCGATCCGCGAGGCGGTGCCGGAGATCACGGGCGTCCAGACGCACCTCGAGCCGTTGACGGAGGCGAGCGCGGGCAGCGAGGTGGCGGCGGACGGCGAGGCGGTCGTCCGGCGCGTCGTGCGCGAGGCGACGGGATCAGAGCCGCGCGAGCTGCGCTTCCTGCGCACCGAAGGCGGGCTCGTCGCGTTCCTCACGCTCGGCCTCGCGGGCACGAGCCGCCTCGAGGACGCGCACGCCCGCGCCAGCGAGATCGAAGAGCGCATCCGCCGCGAGCGCCCCGACATCGCCGACGTCATCGTCCACACGGAGCCCTGAGGGACGCGGCCCTTCGGGCCGCGTCCCGTGGTCAGACCAGGGTTACCGAACTGCCACAAACGCTCCACATGCGACGGAGATCTGCCGGTTCGCGGGATAGCCGGGGTGGCGGTTCGGGACGTAACCCGTCGCCAAACGACGTGACGAGAGTGCGAGTTCTCATCCACAGGCTGTGGGCCAGTGTCGTGGTTCCCTGCGCCGAGCGACCGGCGACACCGGGCCGTGGGCCACGTGCCGGGCACTGTTGTGCCTGGCACTGCACGCACCCGAGCACCTTCTCTAGGGTCAGGGACATGAAGCTCTGCATGTTCACGCCGAAGGCGCTCGCGCTCGAGCGCGGGTGGCCGGGACGGATCGAAGGCGACCGCGTGATCCAGCTAGCGGCGCAGACGCTGCAGTCGTTCTTCACCGGCGGCGGCTCGGCGCGCGAGCACGCGGAGTACGCGCTCGCAGACGTCGATCTCCGGCCGCCCGTGCTGCACCCGCCGTCGGTGCGGGACTTCATGGCGTTCGAGGAGCATGTCGCGAACGCGCGCCGCTTGCGCGGCAGCGAGGTGCCGAAGGAGTGGTACGAGATCCCGGTCTTCTACTTCTCGAACCCGCACGCGATCTACGCGACCGAGGAGGCGATCCCGTACCCCGACGGCACCGAGGAGCTCGACTACGAGCTCGAATGCGCAGCCGTCATCGGCGCCGACGGCCGGATCGGCGGCTTCACCGTGATGAACGACTGGTCGGCGCGTGACCTGCAGCGCGCCGAGATGCGCGTCGGCCTCGGGCCGGCGAAAGGGAAGGACTTCGCGACCTCGCTCGGCCCGGTGCTCGTCACGACGGACGAGTTCGACGGCAGCTCCGGCGAGATGGTCGCGCGCGTGAACGGTGAGGAACGCTCGCGCGGCAACCTCGCGGCGATGTTCCACACCTGGGACACGCTGCTCGCGCAGGCCGCGCGCAACACGACGCTTGCACCCGGAGACGTGATCGGCTCCGGCACGGTCGGAAGCGGCTGCATCCTCGAGCACGGCGATGGCCGCTGGCTGCAGCACGGCGACGTCGTCGAGCTCGAGATCGAAGGCATCGGCGTGCTCAGGAACACCGTCGGATGATCGGGCCGGACGACGTTCGCGCGGCCGCGCGCCTGCTCGGTGGTGTCGCGCACCGCACGCCGGTGATGCGAAGCCGCACGCTCGGCGAGCACGTCGTGCTCAAGCCGGAGAACCTGCAGCGCGGCGGCGCTTTCAAGTTCCGCGGCGCCTACAACAAGATCTCGTCGCTGCCGCAGGGAGCGAACGTCGTCGCGTACTCGTCGGGCAACCACGCGCAGGCGGTCGCGCTCGCATCGCGCCTGCTCGGTGCGCACGCGACGATCCTGATGCCCGAGGACGCACCGGAGTCGAAGCTTGCCGCGACGCGCGGCTACGGCGCCGACGTCGTCACCTACGACCGCTACACCGGCAACCGCGAGGAGATCGCCGCCGAGCTTGCCGGCGAGAGCGCGCACATCGTGCCGCCGTACGACGACGAGCTGATCATCGCCGGTGCAGGAACGACGGCGCTCGAGCTGATCGAGGACGCCGGTGTCGTGCACACGCTCGTCACGCCCGTCGGCGGCGGCGGGCTGATCAGCGGTTGCGCGACGATCGCAAAGGCGCTCGGCGTCACGCGCGTCGTCGGCGTCGAGCCGGCTGCGGGCGACGACTGGGCGCAGTCGTTCGCGCGAGGCGAGATCGTCGGGATCGACGTCCCGCGCACGATCGCCGACGGCCTCCAGACGCACGCGCCCGGTGCGCTCACGTGGGAGATCGGCAGCCGGCTCGTCGACGAGATCGTCACCGTGACCGACGAGCAGATCGTCGAGGCGATGCGCTTCGCGTTCGAGCGGCTGAAGCTCGTGCTCGAGCCGAGCGGCGCAGTCGGCATCGCCGCCTTCCTGAACGGGCTCGTCGAGGCGCCGTCGGTCGGCATCGTCCTCTCCGGCGGCAATGTCGGCGCCGACCGGTTCGCGGAGCTGATCGCGTGAGCTGGGAGGCGCCGCAGCTCGCTGGCACCGTTGCGCTCGTCACCGGCGCGAGCCGCGGCGTCGGCAAGGGAGTCGCGCTCGCACTGGGCGATGCCGGCGCGACCGTGTACGTCACCGGCCGCACAACCGTTGACGAGGCCGCCGCTGCGGTGAGCGAGCGCGGCGGCCGCGGGATCGGCGTGCGCGTCGACCACAGCGACGACGCGCAGGTCGAAGCGCTGTTCGCGCGCGTTCGCGAGGAGTCGGGCCGGCTCGACGTCGTCGTCGCGAACGCGTGGGGCGGCTACGAGGACCACGACTGGCAGACCTTCGGCGCGCCGTTCTGGGAGCAGCCGCTGTCGCGCTGGCACACGATGTTCGAGTCGGGCCTGCGGATGCAGCTGACGACCGCGCGGTTCGCGGCGCCGCTTCTGCTCGAGCAGCAGCGCGGCCTGATCGTCCTGACCGGCGGCTGGGACGATCCGCACGAGTACCTCGGCAACCTGCCGTACGACCTCTCGAAGGCGGGGACGTCGCGGCTCGTCGCGACGCTCGCCCACGAGCTGCGGCCGCACGGCGTCGCCGTGGTAGGCGTGTATCCCGGCTTCACGCGCACGGAGGCGGTTGTCGGTGCGTACGCCGCAGCCGGCATGGAGCCGCCGCCCGAGACGCAGTCGCCGGAGCTCGTCGGGCGCGCGGTCGCCCATCTGGCCGCCGACCCCGAGCTGCTGACGCACACCGGCACCGGTGCGCAGGCGTCGACGTACGCCGAGCGCTACGGCTTCGCCGACGTCGACGGCAGCACGCCGACGCGGTTCGCGATGCCGCCCGAGAACCGCCTCTAGTCCCGCGAGTCGGCGACGTTCTGCGCGACGCGCGCGCGCTCGTACGAGAGCCGGAACAGCTCGATGATCTCGGCGACGTCCTCGTCGCCGCGGATCTGCCTCGAGACCCAGCCGGTGTTCGGCAGCACATGGTGCGGCTGGGCGCGCCCGGTCTCGACGAGCATGTCGCGGATCCCCTTCGGGAAGCGGAGATCGGCCCAGCGCGAGCCGTGGAGATGGCCGAGCTCGCGGCGACCCAACCGGAACTCCCGCCCGCCGAAGCGGTGAGCGCGGGCGGTGACGCCCTCCCACGACGTCACCTCCTCTTCGATCCGGGCGGCGATATCCTCCATCACGTGCCGTTCTACCAGCGTCTCGGCGAGTTGCCCAGGAAGCGCCACATCGTCGCGCGCGACAACGGAACGCTCCTCACCGAAGAGGTGATGGGCTTCGAGGGCTTCTCCGGTCTCGAGTCGATCCTCTACCACCTCCAGTCTCCGTGCCGCGTGATCGAGTGCGGTGAGTTCGAGCCGATCGTGCGCGAGGAATGGGTGCCGGACGCGCATGCCCACCGTCACCTGCGCACGTGGGAGGTTCCCGGCGCGGGCGACGCGGTCTCCGGCCGCCAGCTGCTCATGTGGAACAACGACGTCGAGATCTCGCTCTGCCGGCCCACCGAGGAGATGTCCTACTTCTTCCGGAACGGCGAGGGCGACGAGGTGATCTTCGTGCACGAAGGAAGCGGCACGCTCGAGACGATCTTCGGCGATCTCCCGTACACGCCCGGCGACTACGTCGTCGTGCCGCGCGGAACGACCTACCGCTTCCGGCCGGAGGGCGAGCAGCGCTACCTCGTCTTCGAGACGCCCGGGTTGATCACGATCCCCAAGCGCTATCGCAACGAGCACGGCCAGCTGATGGAGCACGCGCCGTTCTACCACCGCGACATTCATGCCCCGACCGAGCTGCACACGCATCGCGACCAGGGCGAGTACGAGGTGAAGGTGCGCGTGCGCGGCGGCTACCAGACGTACGTCATCGACTACCACCCGTTCGACGTCGTCGGCTGGGACGGCTACGTCTACCCGTGGACGTTCTCGATCCACGACTTCGAGCCGATCACCGGCCGCATCCACATGCCACCGCCGTCGCACCAGACGTTCGCCGGCCCGAACTTCGTGATCTGCTCGTTCTGCCCGCGGAAGCTCGACTTCGATCCCGAGGCGATCCCCATCCCGTACCACCACTCGAACCTGCAGAGCGAAGAGATGATCTATTACGTCGACGGCAACTTCTCGTCGCGCAAGGGGATCGAGGTCGGATCGATCACGCTGCATCCGTCGGGGTTGCCGCACGGGCCGCAGCCCGGGCTTGCGGAGAAGTCGCTCGGTATGACGGAGACGCACGAGTACGCGGTGATGTGCGACACCTTCCATCCGCTGCGCCTGACGACGCTCGCGTCCGATCTCGACGACGGCAAGTACATGTACTCCTGGGCCGAAGACGCCGCGCCGGACGATCAGGCCGGCGTGACCTCTCACGTCTGAAGCTCGAGCTCCCCGAGCCGTACGACTTCGAGCTCTCGACGAGGCGGTTCGTCGCGTTCGGCGCCGATCTTGCGAGTCACTACGTCGACGGCGTGCTGCATCGCGCGATCGGGGGCCGCGACGTCGCGATCGCCGCGGCGCCGGGTGGGGTCGACGTCGAGCCGCTCGACGGCGAGACGCGGCCCGTCGTGCTGAAGCTGCTCGGCGCCGAGTTCGAGCTCGACACGTTCTACGCGTGGGCGTCGGGGCCGATGGCGGGGCTCGTCACGCGCCTACGCGGCTTCCGTCCACCGCTGCAGGTCGATCCCTTCGAGGCGCTCATCACCTCGATCACCGCGCAACAGGTGTCCCTGCGGAGCGCCGTCGCCATTCGCAACCGGCTGATCCAGCGCTTCGGCGAACGGATCGGCGAGGCATGGGCGTTCCCCACGCGGCAGCGGATCGCGGACGCACACGCGGACGAGCTCTTCGCGGTCGGGTTCACCCACCGCAAGGCGGAATGCGCGGTAGCTCTCGCGCGGAGCGAGCTCGACTTGCACGGGCTGGCATCGCTCTCCGACGACGATGTGCGGGAGGCGATCGTCGCGCAGCGCGGGCTCGGCCCGTGGACGGCCGAATGGTTCCTCGCGCGCCACCTGGCGCGGCCGCACGCGTGGCCCGCCGGCGACCTCGCGCTGCGGAAGGCGGCCGAGAGTCTCTACGGTGTCGAGGTGCACGCGCTCGGCCCGCTGCTGCATCCGTTCCAGAATCTGTCGGCGCACTACCTGCTCACGGGGTCGCTGCTGCCGTGACGATCCGCAAGGCAACCGAGGCGGACCGCGAGGCGATCCGGGTTCTCTGGCAGGAGTTCGAGAACGAGATCCCGCCGCCGCCGGGCGACGAGGAGACGTTCGACGAGGACTGGGTCGACACGTCCGCCGACATCCGCGAGGGCGCGGTCTACCTCGCGGAGGACGAGCAGGGGCCGCTCGGGATCGTGCGTGTGTCGAAGCCCGAGCGCGACCAGGTCTTCATCAACCAGGCGCATGTCTCCGAGCGCGGCCGCCGTCGGGGCGTGTTGAAGGAGCTCCTGCGCGCCGCTCTCGCGGACCTGCCACCCTCGACGCATGTCGGGCTCGAGGTCGTCGAGACGAACGACGTCGCGCGCGCAGTCTGGTCGCGGCTCGGCTTCACCGACGTCAAGCGCACGATGTCGGCCTCGCGCGAGCGCCTCGAGGCGCGGCTCGCCGACGCTCCGGCGGGCGAGAACCGCGCGTCCACGCACGTGCAGACCGATGACGAGCTGTCGGTCGAGCGCGCGATCGCGCACTTCACGCCCCGGCTCGACGGTGCCGAGATGAGTGCGAGCGAGAGCTGGATCCGGGTCGCGCACCCGGTGCTCGACGCGGATCGCGACGCGCACGGCCGGTTCGCGCACGAGCTCTCGGAGCGGCTCGGCGCCGTCACGGTCGCGCTCTCCCAGGAAGGTGAGGTCGTGCGGTTTCGTTTGTACGAGCGAGGACGCATGGTCGACGAGTACCTCTCGGTTCCCACGTACTACGGCGAGCTCCCGAAGGGCGACGAGCTCGCGCTCGAGGCGAACCCGACGCTCGTCGCACGCCTCACCGGCGCACCGAAGGACGACGTGCGCAGGATCGCCCGCACCGCGGCGTCGCCTGCGGACCTGCCGCCGGCCGCCGAGCTCTACGAGCAGATCGCGAACCTGATGGGGGTCGAACCGTGAAGCTGATCGACGCACCACGCTGTCCGTACTGCGCGCGCGTGCGCATCGCGCTCGCCGAGAAGGAGCTCGACTTCGAGCGCGTCGAGGTCGACCTCTCCGACCGCCCCCAGTGGGTGATCGAGCTGAACCCGCCGGACGGGCGCGTGCCGGTGCTCGACGACGGCTTCGTCCTGCCGGAGTCCGAGGTGATCATCGCCTACCTCGAAGAGAGGTACCCGGAGCACGCGCTGCTGCCGGCCGACCTGAAGGGCCGTGCCGAGGCGCGCTTCATCGTCAACCGCTTCGACGAGCGGCTCGGCCGCGACTACTACGCCTTCCGTCGCGGCGCCGACAACGACCTGCCGGGGAAGCTCCAACGGCTCGAAGTCGGGCACAGCCTCTTCACCGACGTCGCCTACGCGCCGTGGGTGATCCGGGCCCGCGACATGCTCGGCGTCGAGCTTCCCGCACACGTCGCCGAGTGGCTGGCGAGGCTCGAGCAGCGCCCCGCCTTCGCGGCCGAGGTCGAGACGGTGCGGAGCCTGTGACCGAGATCGCGATCGAAGAGCTCGCTGAGCGGCTCGGCGACGTGACCGTCATCGACGTGCGCACGCCGCGCGAGTACGACGGCAGCGGCGGCAAGCCGTGTGACCCGCGGCAGGGCCACATCCCCGGCGCGTGCAACCTCGACGTCTACGAGCTGATGGAGCTGGCGCCCGCGGACGTGCAGGCGAAGCTCGGGCTCGACGAGGGCGCGGAGGTCGTCACGTACTGCCACAGCGGCTCGCGCTCCGCGATCGCTGCGCAGGTGCTGCGCTCGCTCGGCTATGAGGCGCGCAACTACGTCGGCTCGTGGCACGAATGGTCGCGCCACGACGACCTGCCGATCGAGTCCTGAGCCTGGTTCGACGAACCAGGCTCAGGACTTGGACGCTCGGATAAAGGCGCGGCAGAACCGCCGCCCGAGCTCCTGCCAGCCGGCGAGCTTCTCGTCCAGCTCGGCCGCGATCTCCTCGCGTGGTCGCGGTGAGTCGTGCTCGAACCAGCGCAGGACGTTGTCCCGCCGGATCTCGGGATGGAACTGCACCGCCCACGCGCGCTCGCCTACGCGGAAGCCTTGCGGCACCGGCCCGCGCGCAAGCTCGACCGCGCCCGGCGGGATCTCGAAGGCATAGCCGTTCGCGTTGAACGCCTCGAAGCAGCGGGGCAGCGCGCCGAGCACGGGATCGGCGGCGCCGGCGTCGGTGAGCTCGGTCTCGTAGAAGCCGCCGAGCTGCCGCTCGATCGGTCCCACGTTCGCGCCGAACGCGTGTGCCAGCGTTTGCGCCCCGAGACAGATCGCGAGCACCGGTGTCCCGTCGTCGACCCAGCGACGCAGCGCCTCGTACTCCTCGTGCAGCCACGGGTGCTGGGCCTCCTCACCGACGTTCTGGTCGCCGCCGAACACCATTACCGCGTCGACGTCCTGCGGCGGCGTGCCGTGCGTGCGCATGTCCCAGAGCAGGAGCTCGTGGCCGTCCTCGGCGAGCACCTCCTCGAAGAGCTCCGGACCTGCGTCCGGGCTGTGAACGACTGCGAGCACGCGCATCGTCATGCCGTCGGCACCTTCTCTTCCTCGAGCAGCTTGCGCAACAGGAGTGCTCCCGCCGGAGCCTGCGCGACGCCGTTCGTCTGGTTGTTGTTGTTGAAGTACGCGTACGCCTCGTCGGACTGGTTGGAGAGCTCCCGCAGGGGCGGCACCCATTCGCGCAGCTCGCGTTCGTCGTACAGATAGTCGAAACGCTGCGACGCTCCGCCTCCGCGCACGTTCCACGTCGACGCGTTGCGGCCGTGGAAGCGAACGTACGAGATCGGCGTCGTCGTCGCGACGAGCGTCTCCGGGACGTTCTTGCCGCCGGTGCGCGGCGCGTCGACGACGACCCAGGTCATACGCCGCTCCTCGAGGAAGCGAAGCAGCTCCGCGCGTACGTCCTCCGCGTACCACGACTGATGGCGCGGTTCGAACAGGAACACGTCGTCGCCGACCTGGTCGCGCGCCCACTCGAGGTAGTCGAGCGACGAGGGCTTCCAGACGACGTACGGCGGCATCTGGAACAGGATGCCGCCGAGCTTCCCCGCCGCGCGCAGCGGCTCGAGCGCGGAGAGGAACACCTCGAAGACGCGAGCCCGCAGCTCGCGCGGCGGCCGGTCGACGCGGCCGCGATCGTCCACCGGGAGCCCTTCGCGCAGGTCCGGCGGCACCTGCTCGAGCTTTACCGGATGCCGCGTCATCAGGCCGAACGCCTTGATGTGCATCACGAACCCCTCCGGCGTGCGCTCCGCCCAGCCGCGCACCATGTTCTCGTCGGGGACGCGGTAGTACGTCGAGTCGATCTCGACCGTCGAGAAGCGCTCCGCGTAGTACGACAGCCGCGCCTTCGGCGGTGTTCCCGGCGGATACCAGTGCTTTGCGAGCGCCTCGTCCGCGAACGAGCAGGTGCCGATGCGAATCGGGGCCGCCACACCTTGAGCATACGAGGAGGGGCCTGCGTGAGGCCCCTCCTCGTCGCACGTGTCTAGTAGCCCTTGACCGTCGCCCGAGCGGTGACGGTCACGCCGCCCGTCGTGGCATCGATGCACGGCAGGCCGCCGAACACCGTCGTCGCGACGCAGGCGGTCGAGCCGAGGTCGTGGAAGAACAGGTCGGCCGCGGTTGCGGTCACGCCCGTCGGCACCGACGCGTCGCTGTCGATCTTCGCCGTTGCGACGATCGTCGCCGACTTCTTGCTCGCGAGCGTGAACGTCCGCTTCGTCGTCGTCTTACCGGCGACGGTGAACGTCGTCGTCGCCGACGCCGACTGACCGTTCGCGGTTGCGACCGGGGCGAACGTGACGGTCGTCGAGACGACCTTGACCTTCTTCTTCTTGCCCTTGACCTTGACGGTCTTCGTCTTCGTCACCTTGTGACGCGCGACGGAGAGCGTCAGCGCGCCGGGGATGTTCCGGACGGACTGCGTCTCGACCGTCCCGGCCGGGTTCGGCTTGCCGGTGTTCGGCACGTACGGCGTCCAGAGCGACGTCCAGCGGTACTGGCCGGAGGCCGGCTCGGTGATCGCCGACGACGTGAAGGTCGCCGAGAGCAGCTTCGCGCCGAACACGGCACGGCCCGGCGTGCCGGCGGGCACGTCCGGCGGCGGCAGGCAGACGATGAGCTCGTTGGTGTAGCCGGCCGCGACGACCGGGGCGGCGGTCGCGACGACGAACATCGGGATGTCGAGGACCTGGCCGGCGGCGGAGAGATGGAGGTCCCACGTCTGCGCCGGGTTGACACCGCACTGCTGCGCGTCTGCGGTCGTCGTCGAGTTCGGCGCGATCGCATCGAGCTCGCCGGTCAGCGGCAGCACGGTGCCGCCGAGATCGGCCGCGGCCGCCGTGGCGGTGACCGTGCCGAGCTTCGTCCCGGCCGCGGGCGTGGAGATCGAGTAGCCCTGCGGCACGAAGATCTGCGCCTCCGCGGTCGGGTCGTCGGATGCGCCGACGAGCACGCCGATCCGTGTCGCTCCGCCGCCTGCCGCCCCTGACGCGGTCGAGACGACGAGCTTCGGGTTGAACGACGCGAGCGCCGAGCCTGCGAACGCGAGCGCGGCGAGCGCGGCGGCCGCGACCAGGCCCACCCTGACGGACTTCTTCAACGTTTCCCCCTTTATCGAGTAACGGGTTTGGTCAGCACTTGGAGCTCGAGATCGGCGGAGCCGAGCGAGATCGAGCCCGTCCCGCCGAAACCGAGGTAGGCGATGTCTCCCCGCGCGGACGATGATCCGAACGTCACCGAGAGCTTCGTGCCCTTCGGGATGTACTGGACGTAGTTCGCAAGCCGGATCGTGTCGAGGCCGACCTTCGGGACGATCGCCCCGTGCGTGATCACCTTGCTCCCCGCCTTGATGGTCGCGACGAGTCGCGGGTAGTTCGACACCTTGCGCACCTGCACCTTGAGCAGCGACACGCCGAACGTCTCGACCGGCTGCTGGAAGCTGGCGCCGGTCCGGACGAGCGACGTGCCGCGGAACCCGACCGGCACGACCTTCGTCTTCGGCAGGCCTGTGTACGACACCTTGCGTGAGCCCGTTGCGGCCGCGATCGTCACCGGCTTCGACGTGTCGATCCCGTTGGCGTCGCCCTTGAGGTAGTGGTCGAACCAGGCGACGCTCTGCGACGTGACGTACGCCATGTCGGCGGTCGTGAACGTCGACGGCGTGTGCCCGAACTGCCCGATGTACAGGTGCTTCGGCCCCTTGATCCTCTCGTAGCCGTTCTCGGCCTGCGTGACGTCGAACGCATAGTCGACGCGTCCCTGGAACATGTAGACGGGCGCTGTGATCGTCGACAGCTTCGCGTAGGCGGAACGCGGCGCGACGAGCGCCTGCACCGCCGGCATGTCGAGCGACTGCACCGCGTCGGTCTCGTACTGCTGGATGAGCGGCGAGCGCGCCGCGACGCTCGCGGCGAACCCGGCGACGATGCCCGAGCGCGCGACGTTCTGCGGCCAGAGCGCCGAGTAGAGATCGGTCCACGTCGCGACCACGCAGGCAGCCTTGTACGGGATCCCCGCTGCGAGCCCGTCCCAGATCTGGCCGCCGCCGTACGAGACGCCCCACGCACCGATCTGGGTGTCGCTCACCTCGGGCAGCCCCGCGAACCACTGCTCCATCGCGCGCTCGTCGGAGATCTCGTCGGGGCCGGCGAGCGTCAGGTCGCCGGTCGAGGTTCCCTCGCCGCGATCGGTGTACGCGAGCGCCGCATCGCCCTGCGCTGCGAACACCTCGGCGAGGGCGGCCTCGTCGTCCTTCGAGCCGCCGAGCCCGTGCATCAGCACGACGCCGGGCCACCCGCCGGCCGGCGCAGCGCCGTCGGGCTGGTAGAGGTCGTAGGCGATCTGGGTCCCGTCGCTCATCGTCTGGAAGCCGCTCTGCTTCGTGAACGCCTGGGCGGGCGCGGCCCACAGAAAGAATGCGAGAGCGATCGGAACGAGTCGCTTCACGGCCGGGAGCGTAGCCGGTTCGTAATATCCGCTCATGGCGGATCATCGTCCCATCGGCGTTTTCGACTCCGGCGTCGGCGGCCTCACCGTGCTGCACGAGTGCCTGGTGACGATGCCGCACGAGGATTTCGTCTACCTCGGCGACCATGCGCGCCTTCCCTACGGGCCGCGAACACGGGACGAGGTGCGGCGGTTCGCACACGAGATCGGCGTGTACCTCGAGCGGCTCGGCGTGAAGATCGTCGTCGTCGCGTGCAACACCGCGACGTCGGTTGCGCTGCCGGACCTGCAGGAGCAGCTTGCCGTCCCGGTCGTGTCCGTGATCGTCCCCGAGGCGCACGCCGCGGTGCAGGCGACGCGCAACCGGCGCATCGGACTGCTCGCGACCGAGCTCACCGTCGAAAGCGGCCGCTACGAGTCGCTCGTGCGCACGCTCGACGCCGGCGCGCGGTTCAGGGCCGTCGCGTGTCCGAAGCTCGTCCCGCTGATCGAAGCGGGGGACACCTTCAGCGAGGAGGTTGCCTCGGCGGTGCGCGAGTACGCGGCGCCGCTGAAGGACGCGGGCTGCGACACGGTGATCCTCGGCTGCACGCACTACCCGCTGCTGCGGCCCGTGTTCCAGCGCGCGTTCGGTCGCGACGTCACGCTCGTCTTCTCGGCCGACGAGACTGCGCGTGAGGTGGCGGAGACGCTCGCACGCAAGGGCTTCGAGAACGACGCGGATCGCGAAGGCGCGTATCGCTTCCTCACGACCGGCGAGCCCGAGCTCTTCCGCACGCTCGGCGAGCGCTTCCTGCAGCTGCCGCTCGTCGAGGTCGAGCGCGTCACCGTTGCCGAGCTGGAGGCCGCCGCATGAGTCGTAATGACGGGCGCCGCCCGGATCAGCTTCGTCCGGTCGTCGCCGATCCCGCGTTCCTCGAGCAGCCGCACGGCGTGGTGCTGTGGTCGCAGGGAAAGACGCGGGTGCTCTGCACCGCGTCGGTGCAGGAGGGCGTGCCCCGCTGGCTGTACCGCTCCGGGCGGGGCTGGATGACGGCCGAGTACTCGCTGCTCCCGGCGTCGACGGGTGAGCGCACCGATCGCGAAGCCGCGCGGGGCAAGCAAGGCGGACGCACCGTCGAGATCCAGCGGCTGATCGGCCGTGCGCTCCGCGGCGTCGTCGACTTCCAGGCGCTCGGTGAGCGCACGGTGTACCTCGACTGCGACGTGCTGCAGGCCGACGGCGGCACGCGCTGCGCTGCGATCACCGGGGCGTACGTCGCGGCGAAGCGTGCGCTCGACCGCTTCGGGCTCTCGAAGGCGCTGACGGGGTCGGTCGCCGCCGTCTCGGTCGGGGTCGTCGACGACGTCGCACTGCTCGATCTGGATTACTCCGAGGACTCGAACGCCGAGGTCGACGTCAACGTCGTCATGACCGGGGACGGCCGCTTCGTCGAGGTGCAGTCGACTGCCGAGCGCGTGCCGTTCGACCGCGCGCGGCTCGACGAGTTGCTCGATCTCGCCGCGGCGGGCATCGAGGAGCTGCAGGGGTTCCAGATCGAGGCGATCGATGCACCTGCTCCTTAACGTCCCGACGCTGCCGTGGACGCGCGAGATCGCGCGGCTCGCGCTCGCTGCGGTGCTCGGCGGCGCGGTCGGACTCGAGCGCGAGTTCCGCGAGCGCGAGGCGGGCCTGCGCACGCATCTGCTCGTCGCGATGGGCGCCGCGCTCTTCACGATCGTCTCGGCTTTCGGCTTCCACGACGTGCTCACGCAGAACCGGCTCGCCGTGCTCGACCCGTCGCGGATCGCGGCGCAGATCGTCAGCGGCATCGGCTTCCTCGGCGCGGGCGCGATCATCCGGCAGGGCTTCTCGATCCGCGGCCTGACGACGGCGGCGACGTTGTGGGTCGTCGCCGCAATCGGCATGGCGTCGGGCGCCGGCCTCTACAGCCTCGCCGTGTCCGCGACGGTGGTGGCAGTGCTCGCGCTCTGGCCGCTGCGCTACATCGCGTATCGCGCGATCGAGCGCGTCAAGCCGGAGGAGGACCGGCTGATCGTCGAGCTGAAGGAGGGGCAGGCGCTCGGGCCGCTGCTCGAGCAGGTTCCGCGCGTCCATCACATCGAGGTCAACGACGAGCCGGAACGGCGCGTCGTGCAGCTCGAGTCGCGCGACTTCGACGAGGAGCTCGTCGCGCGGATCAGTGACCTCGACTACGTGCTCGGGGTGAAGTGGCGGCGCTGATCCGGGCGACGGTCTGCACCGCGAACCCGCACAAGCTCGAGGAGTTCCATGCGCTGTTCCCGGACTGGGACCTCGCGCTGCTCGAAGGTGTGGAGTTCCCGCCCGAGGACGGCGAGACGTACCTCGACAACGCGCGCATCAAGGTGCGCCACGGCCGCATCGTCGGGCCGCCGGACCGCTGGATGCTCGGCGACGACTCGGGGATCGAGCTCGCCGCGCTCGGCGGCGGCCCCGGCGTCGTCACGGCCCGGTGGGCCGAGGGCCGTCACGTCGAGAGGCTGCTCGCCGCGCTCGACGGCGAGGCGAACCGCGCCGCGCAGTACGTCTGCGAGCTGGTCGCGCTCTCGCCCGATCGGCGCGAGGTGCGCGGCACCGGCGTCCTTCGCGGTGAGATCGCGCACGCGCCGGCCGGCACGGAGGGCTTCGGCTTCGACCCGGTTTTCGTCCCGCACGGCGAGACGCGGACGGTGGCCGAGCTCGGCGACGACTGGAAGGCAGTGCACTCGCACCGAGCAATCGCCGCGCGTGCCCTCCGCGACGCGCTCGGCGCCTGACCCGCCCCGGCGACCTGTGGAACGTTTGTGACACTTCGTTCACCCTTCCCAGGGAACGGGGTCAGGCGGCGCCGGCCCTGCCCCGCCCGGCGTGCCACCAGTTCACCTCGGCGCCGAGGACGATCACGTTCGCCATGACGTACAGCCAGACGAGCAGGATCGCCGGGCCCGAGAGCGTCTGGAGCACCGGGTTGTGCTTCGAGAGGTCGACGTAGACCGGCAGGAACTGGAACGTCGCCTCGAGGATCACCGCAGAGGTGATCGCGCCGGGCAGCACCTCGCGCAACGTCACGTTGGCGTTCGTGAGCACGTAGTACGCCGACGCCAGGAACACGAAGAAGCCGATCGTCGACACCGCGATCGCGAGGACGCGCGCCGACGTCACGTTGTCGGCGAAGCCGAAGTAGCGCTTGAGGATCTCCTGCCCGACCGAGCCGATCACGAGCGAGACGAACATCGCGATGAGTGAGCCGCCCATCATCATCGTCGCGAGCGCCTTCCCGTGCAGGAAGCCGCGGTTCGGCCGGCCGTAGACGATGTTGAACGCGCTCTCGAGGACGCTGAACAGCGAGAGCGACGACCAGAGCAGGAAGCCGGCGCCGACCGCGCCGAGCGCGGCCGCATTCGACTGGATCGCGCGGATCGCGCTCAGGATCGAGTTGACCGACGTGCTCGGGAACGTCCGCTGCAGCTCGCGCACGAAGAACGACCCCTGACTCGCCTGGTGCACGAGCCC
>Ga0070741_10008568_pt1 | contig 20414 bp, 19 predicted proteins | sample Coa_R1_4_FD_66440 | JGI IMG/M metagenome (GOLD analysis project Ga0070741, IMG submission 66440) | Surface soil microbial communities from Centralia Pennsylvania, which are recovering from an underground coalmine fire - Coalmine... | ecosystem: Environmental > Terrestrial > Soil > Unclassified ...
GCTGGGTCAGTTTCGTCGATTGCTGGTTCGTCATGAGTTCTTGCTCTCCACCTATCGAGCGTTTTTCTATATCGCCTGCCTATGGATTACACTCAGGAGGTATTTTTGAAACACGCTCTAATCACTAAATACTGATAACTGTTTTATGCTGCTTCATCATCCCTTCTGCGGGGTGGAACATCATCTGGCCTGCCATACTCCTGATGCGTATGTACCGGACGCTCCGGATGGTCAGCCGCATCTTCCACGCCTTCCACCGTCGCAGCTTCAATAGACTGTTCCGATTCGGCAAGGTCCTCCACTGAGTCTTCGTTCACATCTTCCACCATCGAGAGCTCCTGCAGGTCGCCCGACTGCCCGGCGCTGTCCTCTCCCACCTGTCTTGGATCTGATCCAAGCTCGTCCGGCCTTGCTTCCAGGTCGCCTTTCCTCTCCGACGATCTTTCATCTATGTCGTGTTTCCGATTCTTCTCAGCCATGAAGTTCTCCTCTGCCCGGCAGCTCTGTTCGCGGGCTCAATTCTATCTGTGTTTGGATGCTTCTGAGCGATCAGCAGTAAGCGCTCAGCATTCAGCAGTCAGCCCTTGAAACATTCACATAAGAGGCCACAAATCTCTGAACATGGACATGGAGAAGAGGAATTAGCGGGTTATTCCACGCTACTGCGGGACTGAGTGCTGATTGCTGATTGCTGCCAGTTAAGGATTCTTCGGCTTCGGGCGCGCATAGTTCTCCATGTCAGACGTCCACTTCAGAAAGTGCCGCAATTGCTTTCTCTCGCGCAACATGAAGCCCCAAAATTCCACAAAGCCGATCTTGTCCATCTTGAGGCCGGAGTAGGTTTCCATGCGCCAGCGCAGGTAAGGGCTGCGCCAGGGAGCCAGGCGATGTCCACGGGTTGCATTCCAGATAAAACGGAGTAGCTGACGCATTTATGAAGTGTACTCCAGGCTAATCTATAGCATCCCGCTTTCATTCAGAAAACAACTGCCATTTCATCCGCGTATAGGCCACGCGGAAGCCTTTGCGCTCGGCATTGCGCTGAGAATCGCTGCCGGCCAAAGCCACCATCAGGGCCAGGTCACAACCATGATCGCAAGCGTAGCGCATGCGTTCCTCCAGCAGCGCTGCATGCAAACCCCTGCGGCGTAACTCCGGAACCGTTGCTGAACCGCCCAAAAGCGCGACGCCCTCATGAATGCTCAATGCCGCCGCCGCGCCAAGCTGGTTATCAACCTCGCCCAGAAAACATAATGACTGCTTACGCGCCGCAGCTACAACTCCGAATTGCCGTAAGAATGGGGATGAATTCCGGATGATCGTGGCCCCAGCCGCGCGCGCTCACATCACTCCAAAGGGCTGCTTCGTCAGATCGCGTTACCCTGACTTTGATATTGCTTTGGCCTGCTACCCCGAGCTGGGTTGAAGTGGAGGGCTTCTCAACCGGCCGGTAGAGTACGCTGCTGATCTCAATAGGCCGATACTTACGTGCGCAGAGCAGCTCCAATGTGGCGACTCCAGCCAGCGGGCTTACCTCATGCATTACTGGTGCGCCGCGCTCCTGAAAGAATTTTTCGATTGTATCCAGCGTGCCCGCGCTGAGATCCTCGAAAACGCCTAAGCCAAAAGTCTGGGTCACGGGCGAATCAACGCCGTCAAACACCACATAAGCGCCGCCACACTCTATCCACTCAGAGCCGCTCTCAGGAAAGAGCTTGCGCCGGGCCTCAGCAAATTGCGCGCATGCAGCGCCTTCTGCGCGCTCCAGACGCCTGGCTAGTGCCAGATCAGCAAACGTTATTTTCTCTCTCATCGGGATGCAGGCCTTAGCCGGGAAGAATCACGCCAATCTCGCTGCCTTTGTCTGCGCCAGCCAGTCGCGATGCTGCACCCTTATTACAGGAGATTTCCAGAAAGCCCGCGCTGCCTACAATCGCAAACAGCTCACCCTGCGCGCCTTCAGAGTAGCTGGCGCAAAGCTTGGTGATTTCTGCCTTGCCTACATTGATCTTGAAGGCCTTGGACGAACCATCAAAAATCTGCGGAATATCTTTGGCCGTGATGTTGGTAATAAGGTTGCCGAATTTATCTGTCTTTAACACAAGGCCTTTCCAGGCATTTGGTGCGCTGGCCTTGGGTTTGGGAGCGGCAAATCGCACATAATCGCTGATCTCGTCGCCAAACTTGCTGGTATCCACTCCTTTGCTCAGGTAAGCGGCCACCGGAGCAAAAATATCCCGTCCGTGGAACGTATTGCTGACCGGTTGGTGAAAATAGTAATCGGACGTGATGTGGCGCACCGATATGCGCTCCTCTCGTTCATAGACCAATGACAGGACGCCATTGTCCGGAGCGACAAACAGGTATTGTCCAACATTTGCCAGGATGGGCCTGCGCGTACCGCCTACTCCTGGGTCAATGACCACAACGTGCACTGTATCTTTGGGGAAGTAGCTGTATGCCTGAGCGATGGCCATGGCCCCGTCCAGAATGTCAAATGACTGTACCGCGTTGGTGATATCCACTAGCTGTACTGCAGGATTGATGCTGTAAATAACCCCTTTCATTGCACCAATGTAGTGTTCTGTAAGACCAAAGTCAGTGGTCAGCGTGATCATTCGTTGAAAAGCCACAATTCGCTCCCGCTGGATTCAGCGTAAGTCTTTTCGCGAAGGTATCGCGTAGCTTTGCGTCAAGTCAAGCCAGCGTAGTTCCTTGGTAATTATCCATATCCACCACTGCACCAGTTGCAAGTTGCTCTTAGTCCCTCGCTTTAGCTCGTGTTCTGAAATTGGAAATTTTTAAGTTAATGGGTAAAAAAGTTTCAACTGTCATTTAAGTTGCGTGAAGGATTCATTTTGTTAGGTGAATTGAGTCTAGGGCGCAGAACGCAAATTCTGGTGAACCATTATAGCATTCGCGTTTTGTTCCAATCTGTAACCGGGTCGTGAGCTGAAGAGGTGGTCGATTTTGCAAGGTCACTCGGCTAGCCAGCCAGCTTAGGACGCAACCGTGGGCCGGGTTACCTAAGCGCACGACGTCTAGAAAGAGGGGAAATTGAAGATATGTCGACAGCAGTACGGCTCATCTCGCAGCAAGAAGTTACCCCTGCAGAGTCTTTATTCCTTCTGATCGTGGATGGAGATCGCTCGGTCCGGGATTTGTGCAAGGAAGTTGCAGGAAGCATAGGTTTCAAGGTTTACGGTGCAGATAGCCCGCGCGCAGCGTTGCGGCAAATGGAAGTACAACCGGTTGATGTGGTGCTGCTGGATGTGCGCCAGTCAACTCAAGACGGCATGGATTTATTAGCTAAATTTAAAGAGATTCATCCCCAGACAGAAGTAATCATGTTGAGTGGCCAGGCCACAGTTGATTCAGTGGTAACAGCCATGAAAAGCGGTGCGTGTGACTTTATCCGCAAGCCGTTTAAGGCAGAGGAACTGCGTCCTCTGCTGATGCGCGCCGCAGGACGTTTGCGGAATTCGTTGGAGGACCGCATTGTGCGTGAGCATCTGCAAAGCAATCCTGGATATAAAACCCTGCTGGGTGTTTCACCAGAGATGCAGAAGCTGTACCGGATCATCGCCAAGGTAGCTGCCAGCAAGCATCCTGTGATGGTCCAGGGTGAGAGTGGTACTGGCAAAGAAACGATTGCGCGCGCCATCCACTCTGATGGTCCTAACCGGGACCGTCCGTTCGTAGTGGTGGATTGCGCATCGGCAGCGCAGGGCATGTTGGAGAATGAGATCTTTGGCTCGGTGAAGCTAGTTGTTGCCGGCAAAGCCAAAGAGCATCCTGCAATGGCCTGTGGAGGAACGGTTTTCTTTGACGAGATCGGAGAAATGCCGCTCGACCTTCAAGCCAGGTTGTTCCGTGCCGTCCAGGAAAAGGAGTTCCATCCTCAGGGAAGCACAAAGTCAGTCCCAGTGGATGTGCGCATTATCGCTGCGACCAGTCGTGATCTGGATATGGCCGTGCAACAGGGGACCTTCCGTCGCGATCTTTACTTCCGATTGAACGTGGTCGGCTTGCGCTTGCCACCCTTGCGTGATCGCAAAGAAGATATCCGTCTGCTGGCGGAGCACTTCCTTGACCGCATTGGTGAAGGCAAGCAGGTCCAGTACTCCATCAGCACTGAAGCCATGAAGCTGCTGCTCTTGTACGATTGGCCAGGCAACGTTCGCGAGCTGGAAAACTGCCTGGAGCGCGCAGCCGCCATGAGTCCCGGACCGGTATTGCAGAGCGGGGATTTTCCGCCCCACATCCGTACTGTTGCCATGCGCACGCCGGCTCCAGGGCGGCAAGCCCAGATAATGCCTCTGGCGGAGATGGAAAAACACGCGATTCTTGAAGCTCTCCAGCAACTGAACGGAGACAAACTCATGACCGCCCGTGCACTTGGCATTGGCAAGACAACTTTGTATCGCAAACTGAAAGAGTACGGCATCTCGCACTGGATCAATACGCCCACCAATGGGCAGCAAGCAGGCAAGTAAAACCAGGCGTCGAAAGAACCTTACGGATGGCCGCGAACAGGCTGCTCAGCCAATGTGTTCGCGGCCGTTCTTCTTGAGAATTCCTTCTTAGTGAGACAACTCAGGCCCAAGAAGCTGCCTCTCACATTGAGTCGCAGTCGACGCACGCTTTTTGACTTCAAGGGGTACCTATGCTTTGGACAATTTTTGCCATCCTCATCATTCTGTGGCTTTTGGGTTGGGGCTTCCATGTGGCCGGCGGGTTGATTCATATCCTCTTGGTAATCGCTCTGATCGTTGCAGTGATTAACCTTGTATCCGGCCGCAGGGCGGTTTAGCGCCTTGCTCCTGACGTAAGTTTCTAGCGGTGAATGAGTGAGTTAACAGAAAGAAAATGGAGCTGTGTGTATCCTCACAGTTCCATTTTTTTGCCATTGTTATCGATGGAAAAATCGAAAATTACGCCAATTTGTGCCATGCCTCTCAGCGTAAACAGACCCCAACTCTTAAAGACATCCCGAGTTCCAAGTTCCGTCTCTAATTGAACTTAGACAAAAATCTGGAGTTCATCCGCCGGTCATCAGCAAATGCTCACAACACAAGCAAACATCAACCAGGAACAAATAACGGAATACTCGAACCATCAGGAACTCACCCGGCGAATCTCAGAGATGGGCGAGTGGTTTCACAACATTGACCTGAAAGGCGTTCTTACCGCGCCTAATCATTTTCTGGGTGATTTCCCAAAGGTCAAGTGGAAAAGCATTGCCCCATCGATTCCTGAAGACCTGTCTGGTCTTAGCGTGCTCGATATTGGCTGCAATGGCGGTTTTTACTCCATTGAATTTAAGAAGCGGGGCGCCAGCCGCGTCTTGGGTGTTGACGTGGATGATCGCTATTTGGATCAGGCGCGCTTTGCCGCTCAGGTGCTTGGGTTGGAGATCGAATTTGCCAAGTACTCTGTCTACGATGTTGATGCAATTGCCGGCCAATTTGACTACGTCTTGTTCATGGGAGTGTTCTACCACTTGCGTTATCCTTTGTACGCTCTGGATAAAGTGATTAAAAAAGTCAAAGGCACGCTCGTTTTCCAGACCATGATTCGCGGTGCGCTCAGCAGTCCGGAGCTGCAGGAGGATTATCATTTCTGGAATACTCAGATCTTTTCCAGCGCGGATTTTCCCTGCATGTACTTTATTGAGAAGAAGTATGCGGGCGATCCCACCAACTGGTGGATCCCGAACCACGGCGCAATGGAAGCAATGCTGCGCAGCTCAGGACTGGAGATCAAGGCGCATCCGGAGCATGAAACCTGGCTCTGCGCGCCTTCACAGGTCACCAAGGATGACGGCAAATTTATTTTGGATCACGAATTGGCGGGCACTCTGTAACGCAGCCGGCTTATTGCAAAGGTGCATGAATGGTTGAAGCAGTAATGCTGTGGAACGAACCCAATAACCTTTCCCATTGGGATTTCAAGCTGGATCCTGAGTGGAAATTGTTTGCTGAAATGGTGGTTGCTTCTTCGCGCGCCATCCGCAGTGTGAATCCCGATTTGCCGATCGTGTTAGGCGGAATCTCTCCCATTGATCAGCATTTCATTGAGCTGCTGGGATCGTACGGCGTTCTGGATGCTGTGGACGTGGTGGCTGTGCACGGTTTTCCGCTCGATTGGAACCACTGGCAGATCCAAGACTGGCCAAAGAAAATCGATGAAATTCGCGCTGTCACCCGCAAGCCGGTCTGGGTTTCTGAAGCTGGTGTCTCGTCTTTCGGTGCTGAAGAAGTCCAGGTCTTTGGCCTGGAGCGAACGGCAGAGTTGCTTTTGCCAATCGTCGAGCGAGTTCACTGGTATAGCTTGCTTGATCTGCCTGCTACCTGGACGGCCACCACGCGGCATAAGGAAGCTGAAGGCAGTGCTTATTACCGGCACTATTACATGGGGCTGCTGCGTGAAGATGGCTCTCCTAAACTTGCCGCCGGAAGCTTTCCTCAAGGCATGGGCATCTGCCAGTGGTTTCACTTTGAAGATCCCCGCCTTCAGCTTGCTGCAGATTGGCTGAAGCGTCTGGGCGTTAAATATCTGCGCACCGGCATTAGCTGGGCAGATTGGTTCCGTCCCAACGCTGAAGCCTGGTTTGACCGCCAGATGGAGACGCTGGAACCCTTTACCACGACACTCACGCTGTGTTTCACGCCTGAGCATATGGGCATTGCGCCCCATTACACCAGTCCACCCAAGCGAGTTGACGATTTCACTGAGTTCGCAGTTTGGTCTATACGCAAGTACGCAGCGGCAAAGCAGCCCGCCGCAGCAAAAAAGAATAGCCCCGCATTGATAGGAGCCTGAGAGGCATGGCGAAAAACATTCTCATTACTGGCGGAGCTGGCTTTGTGGGATCGCATCTTGCAGATGCTCTGCTGGCAGCAGGACATAACGTCCGCATCTTCGACAACCTGACTGAGCAGGTCCATCCTGACGGCATTCCTGATTATCTTTCGCCCGAAGCGGAATTTGTGTATGGAGACGTGCAGGATGGCACTGCCCTGAGACGCGCGTTGAACGGAATAGAAGTGGTCTTTCACTTGGCTGCCGCGGTAGGCGTTGGGCAGTCAATGTATGAGATTGAACGTTACATGGGGACCAACACGCAGGGCACCGCGGTGTTGTTGCAGGAACTGTTGCCCCGCCTTGACCGGGTGGAGAAGCTCGTACTGGCGTCCTCAATGTCAATTTACGGCGAAGGCAAGTATCTTTGCGCGCAATGTGGTGATGCCACGCCGGGGCCGCGCTCCACTACACAGCTCAGGATCAAGCAGTGGGAGCCTATGTGCCCCGTCTGCGGCTCAGAGCTTAGGCCGGTGCCAACAGATGAATCCAAGCCGTTGCAATGCAGCTCCATTTATTCTCTTTCTAAAAAAGACCAGGAAGAGATGTGCCTGCTCTTTGGCCGTACCTATAGCTTGCCGGTGGTAGCGCTGCGCTATTTCAATATTTATGGCACGCGCCAGTCGCTCTCCAATCCTTATACCGGTGTGGCGGCAATTTTTGCTTCACGGCTCTTGCACGGTAAGCCGCCCATGATCTTTGAAGATGGAAAACAGCTGCGCGATTTTGTGAGCGTGCAGGATGTAGTCCGGGCCAATCTGCTGGCTATGGAACGGCCGCAAGCTGACGGCATGGCGCTGAACATCGGATCGGGTAATCCGATTTCTATTTGCGAGGTTGCCGCGGAACTTGCCCGCGCCATGGACGTGGAAATTTCCGCTGAACTGACGCAAAAGTATCGCGCCGGCGATATCCGCCATTGTTTTGCCGGCATCTCTGCCGCAAGCAAGTATCTGGGCTATTCTCCGCAAGTGCGTTTTGCTCACGGTCTTAAAGAGCTGGCGCAGTGGTTGTGTTCACAGCAGCCGCAAGACCGCGCCGCTGAAGCCGTGGCCCAGCTCAGCGAATTTGGCCTTACGGCCTGAGCCTCTCTCCGTGAAAGGGGGAAACAATGCGGAAGCACGACGTCCGCTCAGTAACAATTTTCGGCGGAGCTGGGTTCATCGGATCGAATCTGGCGCACTCTTTGCTTACCGGCACGGATGCGCGGGTGCATATCTTTGACAATCTCTCCCGTGCCGGAGTGCACCACAACTTGGAGTGGCTGCGGCGGGTAGCAGGAAACTCCGGTCGCCTGCAGGTTACGGTGGGCGACGTGCGCGATGCGCGGCTGGTGGAAAAAGCAGTTGCGCCGGCCACCGAGATTTATCAGTTCGCTGCGCAGGTAGCGGTCACAACCTCCGTGGCCGATCCCCGGCACGATTTTGAAGTTAATTTGGCCGGTACTTTCAACGTCCTGGATGCTGCGCGCCGTTCCGGTAACAAGCCCTTCATCCTTTTTACTTCCACCAACAAAGTTTATGGCGATCTCGGGCTGGGCGCTCCCATGATCACTGGAAAACGTTATGAGTTTCCGTACCATAAAGGAGTCTCTGAATCTCAGCCGTTGGATTTCCACTCTCCTTATGGCTGTTCAAAGGGCTCGGCTGATCAGTATGTGCGCGATTTTGGCCGTGTCTATGGCCTGCCAACAGTGGTATTTCGCATGTCATGCGTTGCCGGCCCGCGGCAGTTTGGCACAGAAGATCAAGGCTGGCTGGCGCATTTTGTCTATTCCGCTTTGCATGGTCAGCCAGTGGTCATTTATGGTGATGGCCGCCAGGTTCGTGATGTGCTCTGCGTGCACGATCTCATCCATGCTTTTGCAGCCGTGCGGCAAAATCTTGAGATTACGCAGGCTGAAGTTTATAACGTAGGCGGCGGTCTGGAGAACACCATCTCTCTTCTGGAACTGATTGATGAGCTTGAATTGCTCACCGGCCACCGGCTTGAATTCATGAGCGCTGAGCGCCGCGTGGGCGACCAAGCGATTTATATTACCGACAACAGCAAAATCACCCGTGCCACCGGCTGGAAGCCGGAAACCAGCTTGAAAAAAACGATTCAGCTTCTGCAGGCATTCTGGGAAGAGAACCATGGCGTGCTCGCAACGCACAGGCGTGCATCGGTGCCTGCGCAAGCGTATGCGCTGGCAACAGAGCTTTCCGGGAGGGCAGGATGAAGTTTGCTTTGCTCAATCCCAACTGGGATTTCAAGGGCTCTACCTATTTTGGATGCAAGGACCCGCACGTTCCCCTGGAACTCATGTTTGGCTGCGATCAGCTGCGCGCCGCTGGGCATGATGCTTTGCTGATTGACGCGCAGACCGATAATTTGAGCTTGCCTGAAGCCAAGCGTCGCCTCGATTCGTTTGCGCCAGACTTTCTGGTTATTCCTACGGCTCCATCCTATTTGTTTTGGCGCTGTCCTCCGCCTGAGTTGCGTGTGCCCATGGAGTGGTTTGCCGGTTTGGAAAGCCCCGCTGTCAAAGTTGCCATCGGGCCGCATCCTTCAGCAACGCCTGCGAGCACGATTTGTAAGATCGGGTGTGACGTGGCCTTGCGCGGCGAGCCTGACCAACTCTTGCCTGAACTGGCTTCACGTCCGTGGCAGGAAATCACCGGCTGCTGCTTCAAGACAGAAGAAGGTTTTCACGTCAGTTCAACGTTCGGCGTGGCCAATATGTCCGCGCTTGGGCCGCTCGACTTCAGCAATTACAACGTTGAAGTCCATTGGCATCGCCACCATGTTTTTACCGATGAACGCGGCCTTGGCGCAGAGCTGGAATTTGCTCGCGGATGTCCCTGGGCCTGCACCTTCTGCAACAAAACACTCTTCCGCAACAAATTCCGCGAACGCAGCGTGGATGCTGTGCTCCAGGAAGTGGATACGCTGATTGCTCGTGGTGTCAACTACATTTATTTCATTGACGAGATTTTTGGCGTCGGCAAGAACGTGCGTCGATTGTTGGAAGAAATCGCCGAGCGGGGAATAAAGATCGGCTTCCAGACGCGGATCGACTTATGGAATGAAGAGTCGCTCGACCTGCTTGGCCGCGCTGGCTGCATCTCCATGGAGTGCGGCATTGAATCCATCACGCATGAAGGCCGCGAGGAGCTGAACAAAAATTGCCGCATGGATACTGACCGCATTTCAGAACTGCTGATCTATGCTCGCGGTCGCATTCCCTGGGTCCAGGCCAACTTGATTTTGACAGAGCAGGACAATCGCTCTCAGATTCACCGTTGGCAGCAAACTTTGAAATCGCGCGGTGTCTGGGTAAGCGAGCCTGTGCCCATGTTCCCATTTCCCGGAAGCCCCCTCTATGCTCAGACTTTTGCCGCGGCTCCCGATGACATGGCCTGGGAGCGCGCCTATCGGCATTACACATCCATGTTCGCTGCTCAGGGTTATAGCGATATCCAGGAACAGACGCCCATCCCACTTGAGGAACTGGAGCATGCACATCTTAGTCACCGCTGATACGATTGGCGGCGTTTGGACATACACGCGAGAGTTGGTGATCGGGCTGGTTCGCCGTGGCGAACAAGTCACTCTAGTCAGCTTCGGCAACATCCCCACTGCCGCGCAAACGCGCTGGATGGAAGGCCTGAGAAACTTTGACTACCGGCCCACCGCATTCAAGCTGGAGTGGATGCTGGATTCTGAAGCCGACATGATTGCCTCCGCGCAGTATCTGCAGGCCGTGGTCGAGGAAAGCAAGCCTGATCTTCTGCACTTCAGCCAGTATTACTACGGCGCATTGGAGTGCGATGTGCCTCGTGTGGTGGTGGCACACAGCGATGTGGTGAGCTGGTGGATGGCCGTCCAGCGCAAGCAGCCGCCGGAAACAGATTGGCTGCGCTGGTACCGTCAGATGGTTTCGCGTGGGTTGCGGTCGGCAACCGCGGTGGTTGCGCCTTCACGCTGGATGCTGGAGCAGATCGTGCTCCACTATGGCAGACCAGCGGCAGGTTCAGTGATCTATAACGGACGGACGCCCGCATTGTTTAACCCCCACATGACAAAGGAAGAAAACGTCGTCTCCGTTGGGCGGCTGTGGGACAGCGGCAAGAACGTGTCTCTGCTTTTGCGCCAGGAGCTGCCGGCGCCCGTTCATATCGTTGGTTCTAACCAGCATCCTGAGGTGCAAGGCGACATCTTCTCTGCTGAGACGATCAGTCCTAACGTGCATCTTGAGCCCGAGCAGGACGAAAAACAGTTAACGCAGACTTTGGGCCGCGCCGGCATTTACGCCGCGACCTCACAATATGAGCCGTTTGGCCTGGCGCCGTTGGAAGCAGTGCTTTCCCGCTGTGCGCTGGTGGCCAGTGACATTCCCACATTCCGCGAACTGTGGGATGGCGCGGCCGTCTTCTTCCGCAACAATGACGCCCAGAGCTTGCGCAATGCGGTTGAACTCCTGATACGCGATCCTAACTTGCGGCGGCAACAGGCCAATCTCGCATATCATCGCGCCCAGCAACTCTTTTCTTCTGAACGCATGGTGGATAACTACATGAGCCTGTACCATGCTCTGGCTCCGGAGCGGGCACTCAGCGCATGAACCAGCAGCTCAAGATCGCCCTGTTCTCGCACTCGCTGATCTCAGATTGGAACCACGGTAATGCGCACTTTTTGCGCGGCCTTATGTGTGAGTTGGTGCGCATGGGGCATCGTGTGCACTGTTATGAGGATTTAGGCTCGTGGTCGCTCAACAACCTGATGAAGCATGAAGGCGACCGCGCGGTTGAGGCCATCAATTGCTTCCGCCGCATCTATCCTGAGCTTGACATTCGTTTTTATAAGCCGTGCGATGACCAATTCGAGCACTTTCTTGACGACGAACTCAAGGACACGAATCTGGTCCTGCTGCACGAGTGGAACGATCCTCTGGTCGTGAACAGCGTGCTGGCATTGAAAGAGAAGCATGGATTCAAAGCGCTGTTCCATGATAGCCATCATCGCGCCTATACCAACGCTGCTGAGATACTGAAGTTTCACCTGCACTTGATGGATGGCGTCCTGGCTTTCGGCGAAGCCATTCGCCGCATCTATGCTGATGGTTTTGGGGTTTCTCGCGCGTGGACTTTTCACGAGGCGGCTGATGTAAAGCAGTTCCATCCGTTGCGGCGTAAAAAATCGATTGATGCAGTCTGGATTGGTAACTGGGGTGATGAAGAGCGGACGCAGGAGATGGAGGAATTTCTGATCTCGCCGGCAGCAGCCATGCCCGATCTTCGCGTGGTGGTGCATGGCGTTCGCTATCCGGAATTGGCGGTTCAAAAGCTGCACGACGCCAATATTGAATATCGCGGCTACCTGCCGAATCTTTTCTCGCCCCAAGTGTATGCGGAGAGCCTTGTGGCGCTGCATATTCCGCGCCGGCAATATGCCAATGGGCTGGCAGGGATTCCCACCATCCGGGTTTTTGAAGCGCTGGCCTGCGGCATTCCGCTCGTATGCTCGCCATGGAGTGATGAAGAAAAATTGTTCCGCCCTGGCGAGGATTATGTTGTGGTCAGTAATGGTGAGGCGATGGCGGCGGAGCTGCATCATCTCCTGCAGGATGCAAAGGCACGCCACCAATTGGCGGAAAATGGATTGCAGACAATTCGTCAGCGCCACACCTGCGCGCATCGTGCGCAACAGTTGCTTTCAATTTATGAGGAGATCGCGGCATGAGGATTTTTGTTTTTGGTTCCAGCATCACATCGTCTTACTGGAACGGCGCAGCCACATATTACCGCGGTATTTACAAGCAACTTCATCTGCTCGGCCACCAGATTACCTTTGCCGAGCCTGACGCCTATGGGCGTCAGCAAAAGCGTGATTCCGGCGATTTTTCTTATGTCCGGAGCATTGTGTATAAGAACGCCGATGATATTCCTGCATTGCTGGCGCAGGCCGCTGAGTGCGATCTGGTGGTTAAGCACAGCGGTGTTGGCGTGTTTGATGAGCTTCTGGAAGAAAAAGTATTGCAGTGCCGTTCCAATAGAACCAGCGTTGCTTTTTGGGACGTGGATGCTCCGGCGACCCTGGCCCGTGTGGAAGAGAATCACGAAGACCCTTTTCGTCCACTGATTTCGGAATATGACTTCATCTTTACTTATGGCGGCGGGCCACCCGTGGTGGATCACTACACGCGGCTGGGCGCGCGGAACTGTCACCCGATTTATAACGCTCTTGATCCGGAGACGCACCATCCCATTCCCCCGGATCCGGCGCTGGCTTGCGATCTGTTGTTTGTCGGGCATCGCCTGCCGGACCGTGAACGCCGCGTGGAGGAATTTTTCTTGCGCGCAGCCACGCTTGCTCCCGAGTTCAGCTTTGCGTTAGGTGGAGAAGGCTGGGAGAGCAAGCGAATGCCCGCGAATGTCCGTTGGATTGGCCACGTTGGCACCGGCGATCACAATCGCGTGAACTGCTCCGCCCGTATGGTGCTCAATATCAATCGTGATTCCATGGCGGGCGTTGGCTTCTCGCCGCCAACCCGCATCTTTGAAGCTGCCGGCGCTGGCGCATGCCTCATCACCGACCGATGGGCGGGAATTGAAACATTTTTTATGCCCGGCAAAGAAATAATGGTGGCAGGGAGCGCGGAAGAAATTGTTGAGCATCTGCGCAACATTTCTGATGCTGAAGTGCGGGAAATTGGCGGCAATATGCTCCACCGCGCCTTGCGCAGCCATACATACGCTTTGCGTGCGCAGGAGTTTGATGCCATTGTCGCCGAAGCCTTTGCTGAGCAGACGGCAAGTTGATCTGCCAGTTCGTAGCTTTGGGGTTGCTGCTGAGCTTAATTTGTGACCAGGTTTAGCTAATTGCCAATGGCTAATTGCTGACTTATGAAACTAATTATTTTCGGACTTTCGATTACTTCATCATGGGGCAACGGCCATGCCACCACGTATCGATCATTGTGCCAGGCGCTGCATCGGCGCGGCCATCGCATTGTTTTCTTTGAACACAATCTGGAGTGGTACCAAAACAATCGTGACCTGGAGCAGCCGCCGTATTGCGAAGTAAAGTTTTTTGACGATTGGAAGGAAATCCTGCCGGTCGTACGGAAAGAGTTGGAAGATTCTGACGTTGCCATGGTCGGCTCGTACTTTCCTGATGGCATTGCCGCTCTGGAAGAAATGCTGCCTTCGCATGTTCCGGTCAAAACGTTTTATGACATTGATACACCCATTACGATCAGGGGCCTGAAAGACCAGGGCAGGACTGATTATCTCCACAAGGATCATTTGCCTGAGCTGGATGTTTATTTCAGCTTTACCGGCGGTCCCATGCTGGCGGAACTTGAGCAGGAACTGGGCACGCCCTTTGCTGTGCCGCTCTATTGCTCTGTTGATCCGGAAAAGCATCGTGAATTGCCCGTCAATCCGTATTTTGCCTGCGACCTGAGTTACATGGGCACGTATGCAGAGGATCGCCAACCCAAGATTGAAGAACTGCTGTGTGTTCCGGCCCGTGCACTTAAGGAGAGGAAGTTTATTGTTGCCGGACCGCAATATCCTGCCAGCGTGCAATGGCCCGGCAATGTTGAGCGAATGATGCATCTTGATCCGCGTTACCACGCCGAATTTTATTGCAGTTCGCGCATGACGTTGAATGTGACCCGGCGGGAAATGGTAATTGCCGGTTACTCACCATCAGTGCGTTTGTTTGAGGCCGCAGCATGTGCAACGCCGATTGTGTCAGATAATTGGCCCGGACTAGCGACATTCTTTACGCCGGGAAAGGAAATCTTGTCTGCGGTGAGGGCACAGGATGTGATTCAATACATCAGGGATTTGGATTCGTCTGAGCTGCAGCGCATTGGCCGAGCGGCGCGTGAGCGAGTATTGGCCTCTCACACCAGCGAAGTCAGGGCGCACGAGTTTGAGCATGCAGTGGAAGCTGCTGCGGGCAAAGGGAAGAAATCTAAGGTTCTGCTGGCTACCTAACCAGCCAAACCTCAATCTCCTGGTGACGCGGAAGTCAAAGCGTGGCAACGTCGCTTGCGCGCAAGCCACTTGCATTAAGCGCACATATCTTTTGCGCAAGCATACTTTTCACATCCACGCACCCGTCGGAAGCTAGAGATCACCAGAGTTGGATTTCGCATCTTACTTAGGTTCACAACTATACATCCCGATGAAAATCGCTCTCATTGCTCCGCCATTTTTACCTGTGCCTCCACGAAAATACGGAGGTACGGAATTATTTATTGCGGAATTGGCGCGAGGGCTTCAGCAGCAGGGGGTGGAAGTAACCGTCTATACCATTGGTGAATCAACCGTCGACGTACCCAAGCGCTGGCTCTATTCCGCCAGCCAATGGCCAATGTGCGGTGAAGTTGAATGCGCGCTGAAAAGCATGAATCACTCATCATGGGCCATTGCTGAAGCAGCAGGCACGGCAGACATCATCCACGTTAACAGCGCACCGGCGCTCAGCTTTTCCCGGTTCATAGAAGTTCCCATGGTGCACACGGTGCACCACATTTATGATCTGGCGCTCACTGAGTTTTATGAGAGCGTGCCGGAAGCATCGTATGTGACCATCAGCAACGCTCAACAAAATAAGCTGAGCATGCCGCGAATGCGGACCATCCATCACGGAATCAACCCGTCTCTCTATACAGTGCAAAAACATAAACAGCCATATCTGAGCTTCCTGGGGAGGATTGCGCCGCCCAAAGGCACGCATCTGGCGATAGAGGCAGCGCATAAGGCGGGCATCCCGTTGAAGATCGCCGGCGAGATCCAGCCGGTATACCAGAGCTATTGGGAGACAATGGTAAAGCCCCACGTGGATGGCAAATTCATTGAATATGTGGGCGATGTGGGCCTGCAGGAAAAAGTTGAGCTGTTGGGGAACTCGCTCGCGATGTTGTTCCCTATTCAATGGGATGAGCCTTTTGGCCTGGTAATGATTGAAGCCATGGCGTGCGGAACACCTGTTCTGGCCCTGCCGGGCGGTTCAGTGAGTGAAGTGGTGAAAGAAGGGCTGAGCGGGAATGTGTGTACCACCACGGACGACTTGGCACGATGCGCAATGGATCTTCAATTCAACCCTGACGCTATACGAGCTTACATGGAAGAATTCTTTTCTCTTGAGCGCATGACCCAGGATTACGTCAATCTCTATACGGAAATATTGCAGGACGGGGTTACGGAGGTGGAACAGATCGTGGCATGAGCGCAAAACTGAGGGGTGTTGTGGGCGCAAGAGCCCGCCGCCGAAATGCTGAGCAACGCGAGGGAGTTGGTTCCGCATGAGCGCAAAGCTGATCATTGCCCAGTCTGATCTGGTAGAGATCACGGCGCCGTATCCGGAGCCGCGTCTTGTCTACCAGAACGCCGAGCCTCGCAAGGTCAACAACCTGACCCTGATTGATGGCAAGACCTTTCTCTCTACCACCATTGCCGGCGATATCATGCCGCCCGGTGCGCCAGATGTTGGCTTCTTCCACGATGACACGCGTTTTCTGAGCCGGCTGGAACTCCGCGTAGATGGATACCGCACGGTTGTGCTGAGTTCCAGCACCGAACAGACGTTTGCCTCCCAAATTGAGCTCACCACGGGTAAGAGCACCATCCGGGAAGCGTATGAGATTCCTGAGAATACGGTGCACATCCGCCGTGAGCAACTGCTGGCCTCAGATGTGCTTTACGACAATTTTTCTTTTGAAAATTTCAATTTCAACGAATTGGAATTGACAGTGGAGTTGGCTTACGAAGCTGACTACATGGACGTGTTCCAGGTTCGCGGAGTAGCTCGCCAGCGCCTGGGCCGCTATTTCCAGCCGGTGGTCCGCCATGATTCCATCATTTTTCATTACTGCGGGCTGGACCATGTTTCGCGCGAGACCATCATTCAGCTTTCTCCGCCACCGGAGCAAGTGAACGGAACCACGGCCCGTTGGAAGTTGCGTCTTCCGCCTTTTAAGCGCTTTCAACTGCACACCACGGTAATTCCTCAAGTAGAAGGCAGGCGCTCCCGCGCAGGACGCCCGGACTTTGCCCAGCAACTGCGTGTACGCCGTGAAGCTTTTTCTGATTGGGAATCCCGCTCCACTCATTTTGAATCGAGCAACAGCATTTTCAAGCAGATGGTTTCCACCTGTAAAAGCGATTTTCACGCGCTCCGCATTCCGGAAGCTAAAGAGCACGTAGTTGCAGCGGGTATTCCCTGGTTCGCTACCATGTTCGGCCGGGACTCCATTCTTGCCTCATATCAGTCACTGTTGCTGAACCCTGAACTTGCCGCCGATACCTTGCGCGTGCTCGCCACACATCAGGGCAAGGAAAAGAATGATTGGCGCGATGAAGAGCCGGGCAAAATACTGCATGAGTATCGCGAAGGGGAGATGACGCGAGCAGGCGAGATGCCGTTTGGTCCCTATTACGGCTCCGTGGATTCGACCCCGCTCTGGCTTATCCTGCTGAGCGAGACCTTCAACTGGACAGCGGATGAGCACCTGGTGAAAGAGATGCTGCCGCACGCGTATCGGGCGTTGGAGTGGATTGACGCATATGGCGATCTCGATGGCGATGGTTTTATTGAGTATTTGCGGCGTTCGCCGCGCGGGCTGGCAAATCAGGGCTGGAAAGATTCCTGGGACGCCATTATGCACCGCGACGGTGAAATTGCTCGCGCGCCTATTGCGCTTTGTGAGGTTCAAGGCTACGTGTATGAAGCCAAGTACCGCATGGCTTCTCTGCTGCGCTCTTTCGGCGATACCCGCACAGCCGACAAATTGAAGCGCGAGGCTGCGGAAATGCAAAAGCGCTTTGAAAAAGCTTTTTGGATGCCGAAATTCGGCTTCTATGCCATGGCGCTGGATGCTGAAAAGCGGCAGACGCAGGTGATCGCCTCAAATCCTGGCCATCTTCTCTTTACTCGTATGTTGCCGCAGGAACGGGCCAGGACGATTACGCAACGATTCATGCGCGACGATTTATTTTCTGGCTGGGGATGGCGAACTATGGCGCGCGATGAACGCGTCTTCAATCCGCTGAGCTATCACCGCGGATCAGTGTGGCCGCATGATAATTCCATCATCGCCCACGGCATGGCGCTTTATGAGTTCCGTGAACCGGCCAATAAAGTTTTTTCTACTTTGTTTGAGGCAGCGCTCTCGTTCCGCGACTATCGTTTGCCGGAGCTGTTTTGCGGCATTCACCGGCGCGAGCATGACGGGCCGGTTCAGTATCCTGTCTCCTGTTCGCCGCAGGCATGGGCTTCTGGCGCGGTATTTCTGCTGCTGACCTCCGTACTGGGCATACGGCCAAGCGCGCCGCGCAAGGAACTAAATATTGTAAATCCTGAGCTGCCGCCATTCATGGACCAACTCAGCATTCGCAACCTGCGCGTCGGCGGCAGCCGCGTAGGTCTCGACTTTACCCGTCGCGGCGAACGCACCTTCTGCAACGTGGTGGAGATTGAAGGCGACAAGCTGCTGGTGAACGTGGCGTTCAAGAAGCGGTAGCATCGCCTTCATTTACCAAATTTACCAATTTACCCAATTACCAAATTCTTTCGGTCTTGCATCCTGCCAGTCGCACAATATAGATTGTTTCAACATAAAATTTCCCTGGAGGAAAGAATGGCAATCAACGTCCTAATCAAAAAGACCGGCCCTTATGTGCTCAGCGGAGACCTGAGCCAGTTGGAAATCGCCGACGCCGATGGCAATAAAGTGGACATTAGCGGAAGAACGGCGGTCGCGCTGTGCCGGTGTGGCGCATCCACCAATAAACCGTTCTGCGATGGAACTCATTCCAAGATCGGGTTTCTGGCCGCTGAGGCTGCAGTGAAAAAAGAAGGATAGACTTCGCCATTTCTATAAGCGTTATACACGGGGGGCCTGCACGGCTCCTCGTCCTGTTTTCAATCGTTTACGCCGATCCCACCATTACCAAAGCCCATACACGTCTCGCATCTCCTGAAAACCTGTGAATGTAGATAACCTTGGCTCCATGTGGACAGCCGCGCTTTTGGCAATGATCGCTCACGTGCCGTATAGCACCTTGCTGGAATATGTCCCGGTGGCAGCCACCATTGTGACTACGATTTTGAGCGTGGTGCTGGCGCGGGCTACGCTCCGCTATGCCAAAGCCGCTGACCACGGACTGGAACTCTCGCGGGAGCAGTTTGAACGCGAGTGGGCGCCGGAGTTGCATGTGCGGCTGGAGCGCGCCTCCACGGCCGATGCCAAGATCATTATCACGAATCTTGCCCGAGCGTCTGTGCTGCTGCAGCTTGTCCAGCTTCGCACCATGACGCACGCCATGCCGTTCGAGCGCCAATACCTCAATGATCCGCTGGTCGGTGGCAATACCTGGAATCAGCACATCGGTGACCGCATCCTGGCCGTCACGGGCAACGATTTTGAAGGCACGATTGCCGCCTCCGTCAGCTTCTACTCTGCCGGCCGTCTCTATCGCAGTGACTGGTTTCGCTTTGACGTTGAAATCGAGCGCGGACGATTTGAGAAGATTGATCCGGTCACGCTGCCTGCACGCCGCGTGCGTGTGCTGGCCACCCGCCAGGCAGACCGCTTCCGTCGCGAGATGGTAAAAGATGTGGTGCATGAGACGGTGGGCACGAAGAAGGATAACGGAGACTTTGAATAGCTAGTGGATCGTCTTCATCTTCCGCGACATGTAATCCATCAGCAAATACTGGCCCAGCGTTTGTGGCGTGGTGAAATAGGCCTTGCCTTTGCACATTGCGGTGACCTTCTGCACAAATTGGACCAGACCATAGTCTGAAGCCAGCATAAACGTATTGATCATGATGCCCTGGCGCTTGCAGCGTGAAACCTCTTCCAACGTCTGGCTCACGACCAGCGGGTCCAGGCCGAAAGCATTCTTGTAAATCCTGCCGTCTTCCAGAGTGAGCGCCGAGGGTTTGCCGTCAGTGATCATCACAATCTGCTTCATGTCTTTGCGCTGGCGCTGCAGGATGCGCTGGGCCAGGCGCAAGCCTTCACGCGTGTTGGTGTAATACGGTCCAACTTTTACTCGCGCCAGCTGCGATATCGGCATTTCTTCCGCTGAGTCATGGAACAGCACCAGTGACAGGGAATCGCCGGGGTATTGCGTGCGGATCAGGTGCGAGAGCGCCATAGCCACTTTTTTGGCCGGCGTGAAACGATCTTCGCCGTAAAGAATCATGCTGTGCGAGCAATCAAGCATCACCACGGTCGCGCAGGATGACTGATATTCGCACTGGTGCACCTGCAGGTCAGAGTATTCGATATTGAGGGGTAGGTGCAGCCCCTCACGCTGGATGGCGGAAGAGAGCGTCTCAGTAATGTCGAGATTCAGTGTGTCGCCAAATTCGTAAGGCTTGGAAGCGCCGCTGGATTCGATGCCGGTGGCAAGGTCGCGCGTATCATGGCGTCCGAAGCTGGAGCGGCCGAGCGAGCCCAGCAGGTCACGCAACGTCTTAAAGCCGAGGAAGTCCAGGCTCTTGTCAGTAATCTCAAAACGCGCCTGCTGCTGCGCTTCGCC
>Ga0070741_10008569_pt1 | contig 20407 bp, 10 predicted proteins | sample Coa_R1_4_FD_66440 | JGI IMG/M metagenome (GOLD analysis project Ga0070741, IMG submission 66440) | Surface soil microbial communities from Centralia Pennsylvania, which are recovering from an underground coalmine fire - Coalmine... | ecosystem: Environmental > Terrestrial > Soil > Unclassified ...
AGTTCCCGCGATATTTTCCGCCGCTCCTCTTCCTGGGCCGCCAGGGCGCGCGAGGAGAGATCCTGAAGCTCCGATCGGGCCCGATTCACTTCGGCGAAGCGCGCCTCGGACTCCCTCTCCAGATGCAGAATGCGCCACAAGCTCGTGCCCGCCAGCAGGCATCCGCCGCCGAGCGCCAGCGCGACCAGGACCAGCAGTTTCATGCGAAACTGCGAAAACAGTTCCAGCGCTTCGGCCGTGCTGCTTTCCATTAACTTCTCATTGACTTCCTCGATGCGGTCGGTCAGGCTCACCATAGTCATACGGCGAGGCAGCAATTCGTTGTCGATGAATGCCGGACCCTTCTCTCGCCGCTCTTGAACGCTCCAACGGAAGATCGGCGCGAGCGCCGCGAAATAATACTGCAACTCGCGGCCCAGCGCGGCAAACGGCTCGGTTTCCCCCGGACGCAGAGATTGCGCGTATCGGGATGCCGCTTCCAAAATACGCTCCCGTGTCTCGCTGTAAGCGGCATCGTGCTGCGCAGCGGCGAGACTGCCGGAGTCGAGGAGATAGTCGCGCGCATAGGTGCCGGAGAGGTAGAGATCCGACTTCAGATTCTCGAGGGTGCGGTTCCGGGATACGAAGGCCTGCCGGATGGCTTCGTGACGCCGCTCGAGCTGCCGCAGGAATGAGATGGCGCTGATTCCGAGGCCGGCCATCAGGAAAAGCAGACCGCCAAAGCCCGCCCACAGAAGAATGTTTTTCTGATTCTTAAACAAACAGTTCGTCCCTCAATTGTACACCTCAAGCATTAGCCCAAGCGCTCCGGAGCCAAGCCATCGAAGCAAAGCGCCGGTTGGATGCCAGGAGCTTCATGCAGGCGGCGCAATGGGAATCAGCGGAGCACGCAGCTCGCGCTGTTCCTTGACCAACGTTCGCGCGCATCGAGTGGTTCGGCAGGCGCCTTGATCTCCTTAAGCCGCAGCCATATGCGCCTCCGGTAAATCAGCCGGCGCGCCCACCGCGCAGCGCGCCAGCAAACGAGAAATAAGCATGTGCAGCTTGCGATTGTGCCGACAATAAAGATTCCCATCTGCGCTCCCGGATGCCGCGCCCCGTGTGGAGCTTCGGCGTAAAACCCTGGCTTGCGGGGGTGCTCTGAGCAGTCTCGCGGTCATCGAGCTCAAAGGTAGCGCTCTCTCAGGAACAGTTCAATACCATGAGCACGTGATTTCGGCGACGCGTTTCGGCAAACGCCCAATCCTTCACGCCTGCCGATGGTTGTTGGAGCTGCCACACAGCGTAAATCAGCCAAAAATACCGCGGCCGCGGTATGTACGCCGAATAGCTTGAGTCCTATGCTGGACGGTACGAATCCGGTGAGATGATTTGCCGGGGAAATCCACCAGCATGGATCGAGAGGACACGAATAGCCGTGATGGTAAGTTTGCGGCCCTATCTTCCAGCCGAAAATCTGATATGGAATGCGTGTTCCTGACTTGCCTCGATTCGGAGTTCCAACTTGCAGGGCTCTTGCGAGCTTTCGGAATTCGGGTGTACCGAGCCGACACGGTGGAAGAGGCGGATTTCCTCTTGATGGTGACAGACGCCACCGTACTTCTTGCAGACCGCGTTTTTCTGGACGGCACCTGGGAGGACGCCGCGCGGATGCTGGCCAGGGCGCACCCGAGAATCAGCTTGGCTGTGATTGCTGAAGACATAGATGAAAGGATCAGGGTGGACGCCTGCTATTGGGGCGTGAGTGATCTGCTTTCCAAGCCGCTCCGGATGGGCGAGTTACGCCGCGTAATCTGCTCTGCCCACGCGGACTACGTTGAGCGTTCGGTGAGCCGATGAGAATTCCCCACCTTGGCCACGGCGATTTTTCGGAGCGTTTGAAAAAGGACTCCTGGAAGCCTCCGGGCGGCCAGCCGCATCAGAAACGTCCGTGAGATGCTGCCTGGATCGGCCCGCGGCGTATTAAATGTATTAAATATTGACGATGGAGAGAAAGTTATGCGGCTGCTTTGTTTATCCTTTATGATTCTGTTTGTATCGGCTATGGCCCTCGCGCAAAACAGTGACTTCCACCGGCACAATCTGGCTGCCGGCATCGGACCCGCCATACCTGCCGGAGAGACTACGAGCTATTTGAGCGCTGCTCCGCTTATCAGGCTCGCTTATGGATACCGCTTTAACCGATTTCTGCAAGCGGATGCGGGATTTCAGATGGCCTTCGGCGCCGCTAACAATCAGAACGCGGTGCAAACGGAGATCGGTCCGGTACAGGGCGGCGACCACGAGTTTATGTTTCCACTCGGCGGGCGTGTAATCATACCGCAGCCCTTCAGGAAATTTGAGATTTCGGCCGGTGGGGGCGTTGTATATTTACACTACTCGGAGACAGCCACTTCTAACGGCTTCTATTCGCCGACTTGTTATTCCTGCACGTCTCGCGGCGGATGGGGCGGCTATGGGTTGGGAGCTGTCAATTACTTTCTTGATGAGAACAAGACGTTTCATCTTGGGTCGACATTTGAATTCATTTCTGCCTCAACGAGTGGTTCAGCAGTCGGAAATGTCCCCGCTGTAAAAACAACCGATCACTGGGCCAACCTTTCTTTCGAGCTCGGTCTCAGCTTCTAAGCAATCCCGGAAAGGTTCGCGCGGCGGCGCCAGGTTTGGGGCGTTGATGGGAATAGAAATAGAAAGACCACGTGCGCCGTTCCAATACGATCGAAGCGCTTGCGCTATGCCGGTCCGCACAGAACTGGCGGATGACCACAACCTGGCGCTGAGCAGGTTGCGCGGGATTCTGAACGCCTAGAGCGGCTTTCTGATCGCTTGTTCCGAACTGGAGCCGTGTCGCTGCCCGGCAGCTTCGACCTGATGTAGCTGGATAGATATCCGCATGCCGGGATTGAGGCTCCTGTTCAAATCCTTTATCATAAACCGCAAAGCGGCGTGCTGATCTTGAGCATGAATGCTGACGACTGATATGTCGTGCGGGCCGTCGACGCCGGCGCTCGGGTTATCTGCTGAAAGGCCCCAATTGAGGAAGAGCTGATTCAGGCAATCCCTCAGGTGAGCCAGGGAAAATTGTTTTTCAGTCCAGTTGCCGCCACACGTATGAACGAAAACCAGGCGCCAAACCGTGGTGGAAGGGGCGAGGAGCGCTGCGATCTGCTGACGAAAAGAAAGCGCCAGATTTATCAGTTATGGGCGGAGGGCAACAGCAAGAAGAACGTCTCTAAGCGGCTCAATCTGAGCTTGCAGGTGAAAACACACCGCAGCCAGGTCATGGAGAAATTATAGGTCCACACGGCCGAACTGGCCCCGAGCGCGGTGCGATGCAGACTGGTGAGATAAAAGAAGCCCGCTCTAGTGGCTGGCCGCATCTCGGTGTGCGATGCGAAGCTTCGCTGGCTGCCAGCCCTGATCTGAGAAACATATTGTGTCGCCACTCAATAAATACAGTACTTGCCGTATGGAACTCGCGAGAGAAGGAATCTAGAATACTTGCGGCCGGGATCATACGCGGTTGCTTGCTGGGCCAAAGCGAGGGTATCGCAGGCGGCGGCCGAATTCGCAATTCCGGCTCGATAACGGGGCCTTTGGGGCTTCCAAAGCGGGGTGTGCCTGAGGGAGGGGAAAATGAGAGCGGGGGTGTATTTTCTATTTCTTGTGTCGGCTTTTGCATGCTCGCCGGTTTTCGCACAGACTTTAAAGGGCACGATTCTCGGCACTATCACTGATGTAACACACGCGGTGATTCCTGGCGTTCAGGTTAATGTCACCGAAACAAATACGAACTTTCATCGTACCGAAACGACCAATGAGAGCGGATTCTTTGCGTTCGCCAACCTCGATCCTGGGACTTACCGAGTGGAAGTGGAGCAGCCTGGATTTCGCAGAGTTGTCCGGAGCGGCATCGAGCTCCAAGCTAACACGACTATACGCGCCGACCTGGAACTACAGCCGGGCGCGGTGACTGAAGTGGTGGATGTCACCGCTGAAGCCCCTATACTACAGACGGACCGGGCCGATACCGGAAGCAAAATTGAAAATCAGCAATTGAACACACTGCCGCTGCTTAACAACCGGAATTACCAGAATGCACTAATGCTTGTCCCCGGTGTGCAGCGCGCTTATCGATCAAACTCTCCGTTTTACAACTCCCAAGAGCATTTGCAGTCGGTAGTAAACGGCCTAGATCAGCACAACAACTATATGATCGAAGGCGTTGACAACAACGTCGAGAATCTCACCGGCGTCATAATGCCGGCCGACTCCATTGCGGCAGTGGACGTAAGCACGACCAATTACGACCCGGAACTGGGGCGGGCCGGGGGAGCGGTAGTCAACGTGGTTATGAAATCGGGAACGAACGACTTTCACGGCAGCGCGTTTGAATACAATCGCGTAAGCGCCTTGCAGGCCAGGAATGTCTTCGCGACCCAGGTTCCCCACGGAGTCTACAATCAGTTTGGAGGCAGCCTGGGCGGCCGGATCATCAAAGACAAGCTGTTTTTTTTCACCGATTACCAGGGCAGCCGCGACGTGGTCGGTCAGATCGCGTTTCCCACCATTCCCACAATGGCTTTCCGCTCGGGAAACCTGAGCGCCTCACCGACCACGATTTACGATCCGCTCACAGGGACCTCCAATGGCGAGGGCCGAACGCCTTTTCAGAATAATCTGATCCCTTCGAGCAGGATCAGCTCGATCGCAACTCAGTACCTGGCTTTTCTCCCGCCGCCGACGCGGCCGGGGCTGGCAACCAATTACGAGGGCCCTACTGCCCAGACCAAGGCAATCGACCAATTTGACGCCAAAGTGGATTACGTGATTGGAGCCAATGACCGGTTGTTTGTGCGCTACAGTTTTCAGCGGGCAAACGTAACGAATCCCGGATTGTATGGACCCGGTCTAGGCATTTATGGCGGCCCAAGCAATAACGGCTTCGATGCCACGGGGCCTTCACGCAATCAAAGTCCTGGCGTCAACTATTCGCATATTTTCAGTCCAACGCTTGTTATGGAGGCGAGAGTGGGGATTGTCCGGAATCGAAATTTTGCGACGAATGTGGACACGGGATTGAACCTTTCTCAGAAGTTGGGCATCGCCAACGGAAATTTGGGGGACATGTGGACGAGCGGGCTGGCTGAAGTATTCGTAGACGGCTATGATACGCCGATGATCGGTATCAACGGCTGTCTGCCATGGCGGAGGGCTGTAACGAACTTCGATTTTGTCAATAATTGGACAAAGACGAAAGGCACGCACGTAATCAAGTGGGGAACCGATATCCGCCGTGAGCGGCAGGATCTTTTGCAAACGGCCACCTTCAGCCCGCGCGGGAGGTTCACATTCAGCGCTGGCCCCACAGCGCTCAACGGAGATCCCAAAACCAGCTTCGCCAACTCGTTCGCGTCCTTCCTGCTGGATGCGCCGAACTCAATAGGCCGCGATCTGGCTGTCATCTACCCCACCCGCCGCAACACAATATACAATCTCTATTTTCAGGATAAGTGGCAGGTCACGCAGAAGCTGACCTTGGATCTTGGTTTGCGTTGGGAGTATTGGCCGGGAAGCACTCCAGAGTTTCCAGCCGGTTTCTCTAATTACAATCCCTTAAATAATACGCTGGAATTGGCCGGCGTGGGCAGCATTCCGATGGATTTAGGCATCGAAGACTATCCCGGCCGGAGTTTCGCTCCGCGGCTAGGCATTGCTTATCGTATAGATGAAAAAACAGTGGTTCGCGGAGGTTACGGCCTTAGCTTTTTGCCGCGGAATACAAACGTCTGGCAGTACCCTGTGAAGCAGAACCAGCAACTTGTGGCGCCCAACTCATATTCAGCGGCGGGCTCGATGGCCGCCGGGCTCCCCGCTCCTATTCCGGCGCTGATTCCGCCCTCCGGCATCATAACGAACCCGCCCAACCAGACGTTCACAGCCGAGCCGCTGGATCGTGTTCCTGCCTATGTGGAATCCTGGAACATCGCCATTCAGCGCCAATTGCCGGCAAACTTTGCGGCGGAAGCGGCGTTCGTCGGCAATCATGGGGTGCATATCCCGACTAGTAGCAGCATCAATATCAATGCTAGCCAGGTCCCAGGTTCAGGAACGAAAGGCGAGCCGCTGAACATCCTGTTTGGCAGAACCGCCACAACCAATGCACCCTGGTTGACGCCCAGCTATTATGACTCGCTCCAATTGAAGCTGAATCGCAGGTTCTCCAGCGGGCTGATGATAACGACCTCGTACGCTTTCGGTAAGTCGATTGACTATAACGCATTCAACAACATCAACTTATTGGCGAACAAGGGCCTCTCCAACTGGGACAGGAGACATGTCTTTACCGAGAGCGCAGTTTACGAATTGCCATTTGGGCAGGGCAAAAGATGGGCCGCTCGTGGTTTGCCGAAGTGGCTGGCCGGCGGGTGGCAGTTCAATGGTCTGTGGACCTGGGAAAGCGGTCTCCCCCTCGATCTAACAATTAACAGTGCAACTCTGAATGCACCTGGAAACAGCAACCGGCCCAACGTAAACGGTCCCGTGAAGATTTTCGGCAATATTGGTCCGGGGCAATTGTATTTCGATAAGTCGGCCTTCTCGGCTCCTCCACCTAACACATTCGGAAACGCAGGGCGGAACTTGTTGCACGGACCGAGGCTGTTCGATATCGACGCTTCCATCTTCCGAAAATTCAGAGTTACGGAAAGATTTAACCTGGAATTCCGCGCCGAGTCATTCAATTTCACGAATACTCCATGGTTCGACCGCCCACAGAGTAACTTCAGCAACGCGGCATTTGGGCAGGTGACTACGGCGCAGGGAAATCAGGCTGTGAAGGTGAATATGAACCGCTCGATGCAGTTCAGCCTGCGGCTGATGTTTTGAATGATCGGCTGCGCAATCGGCGGCTTAAGCCTGCCCGGCGGCAAGAAGCAACGGTTTAGAAGCGGCCCTGGTTTGATACTTTGTGAGGAATTGTGAGAAAGCAAATATTCTACATGGCAGTTCCGATATGTCTTTTATCTATCAGCGCCTTTGCCCAAGGCGTTGGCCAAATTGTAGGAGCAGTGCGGGATCAAAGCGGCGCTGTTATTCCGGGTGCCGCCGTAACCGCGACGGAGGCTGGAACGGGCTTCGCCCGAAACACAGCCAGCGGCAATGACGGCGCCTATGTGTTGCCTAATATGCGCCCCACGACCTACATTATTTCGGCTTCGGCGGCTGGTTTCCGCGCTTTCCGTCAGACCGATGTCCTCTTGCAGGCCAATCAGAGTTTGACGGTAAACATCACCATGGAACTGGGCGCAGTAACCGAGACGGTCAATGTGGCTGGTCAGACGGTTCAGGTAGATACCAGCACCTCGACGCTGGCCGAAGTGGTCGATACGTCGCGCATTGTGGAGCTGCCGCTCAACGGGCGGGATGCGGCGAAGTTGAGCACGCTGGTGGCCGGCACGGTAATGATTTCGACCAGCACCGAAACCGGGAAGGGGATTCCGGGCAACTTCTATTTATCGGCGAACGGCTCCGGCGTTGGGCAAGTCTCCTACAAACTGGACGGCAACTCGAATACGGACTTCTACTTTCAGTTGAATCAGGAGTTCCCGTTTCCAGACGCGTTGCAGGAGTTCAGCATTCAGACCAGCAACTTCAGCGCGGCTTACGGCAACAACGCCGGCGCCATTGTGAACGCCGTGACCAAATCGGGAACTAACCAGCTACATGGCGGAGCGTTCGAATTTGTGCGCAACCGGGAGTTCAACGCAAGGGATTTCTTTGCGGCGACGCCCGACTTCTTGAAGCGCAATCAATTCGGAGCTTATGGCGGTGGACCGGTTTATATTCCCAAGATCTACGACGGCCGCAACAAGACGTTCTTCTTCATTGGCTGGCAGGGCACGCGGCTGCGGAATATCAACAACGCAAAGAGCGCCTTGGGGCCGACTGTACAAGAATTGCACGGCGACTTTACAGCATGCGGAGCGCCGTGCAGCAAGCCCATTACCGATCCGACAACAGGCCAGCTCTTTGCGAACAACCAAATTCCTGTCAGCCGCTTCGATCCGGTGTCTGTGACCTTTGCCAATCGCATGATGCCAGCAGGTTTGACGGGGAGCGGTCTTTACACTTACCAGACTCCTATCACCCAGAACCTGGATCAAGGCATCATGCGGATTGACCACCAGATCACGAAGGACGATCAGCTCACGGGGCGGTACTTTATCGACCAGTTTCAGAATGCGGCGATCTACGATCCTCACAATTACGTCAGCTTCTCCAACGGATCAGGGACGCGGGTGCAGAACGCGAACATTGGAGAAATCCACACGTTCAGCCCGACGGTGTTGAACGATTTTCACTTCGGGTATCAGCGCCAGTTCTCCAAGCGCGGGCCGCCACCCGGAGTGCCGACTTTCCAAGACCTGGGCATGATTGTCAACCAGGGAATTCCGGAAGCGCCCTTCATCGAACAGCTCGATGTAAGTGGGTTTTTCAGTTCCGGGGATAACACCAAGGCAGCCTTCATTCGAAACGGATTCGAGTGGGCCGATCGGGTAAGCTGGATCAAAGGGCGGCACAGCGCCTCGTTCGGCTTCTCAATCGACCGGCAGCGAGCAGAAATCCGCAATCTTTACCGCCAGCCCGGGGTAGTGACATTCACTGGAAATACGACCGGCATGGCTATGGCCGACTACCTGTTAGGCTACATCGGAGACTGGACCCAGGGAGCCGGCGAGTATAAGTATTACCGGGCGACGTACCCGGCGATCTATGTCCAGGACGACATGAAGTTGAATCGGCGGCTCACCCTCAACCTCGGCGTCAGGTGGGAGCCGACCGGACCCTGGGTAGATATCCGCGACCGGTACGAAAAATTCCGGGTCTCAGATTACCTGGCTGGGGTGAAATCGAAACGGTTCCCGTTGTCGCCTCCGGGCCAAACCTTTTTCGGAGACCCGGGCGTCCCCTATGGCGGGGTGGAGGGAAGTTACAACAACCTGTCGCCGCGAATGGGATTCGCCTGGGACATATTCGGCGACGGCAAGACCAGCCTTCGCGGCGGCGCGGGCGGTTTTTTCGACCAGCACGCAAGGGGCGATACCAACAACAACGGCGTGGATGCCGCGCCCTGGAGCCCGACGGTAACCATCACGAACCGGGCCAGGCTGTTTGCACCTTATATCAGTTCCGGCGTCCCCGATCCTTTCCCGGCGGCGCCGCCGAGTGCAGCGTCAGTTTTTCCAGAGCCTGATGTGACTTCAACCTTCGGGGCCGATGGGCTCGATACGCCGGTCATTTACAATTGGAACTTGACCGTAGAGCGCCAGGTTGCGCCCGACTGGTTGGCCCGCGTGGCCTATGTCGGTTCGCGCGGCTGGCACCAGCGCCGCACCCAGAATCTCAACCCAGCCGTTTATTCGCCGGGCGCAACAACAAAGACCACCGACGCGCGACGCATGTTCGCTCCGGCCTACGGCGGGATTACCAGCTATATCGACAACGGCGTGACCCGCTATAACTCCATGCAGGCGTCGCTAATCAAGCGCTTCTCCCGTGGATTTACTTTCCAGATGAACTACACCTATTCTAAAAGCCTTGACGATATCGGTACAGGATTGCAAGGGAATGGGGGAGGCGGCGACTCTGTTTATCCCTGGTACAACCCGTTCTATGACCGAATGCTGTATGGCCTGTCCGATTTCGACCACACGCATCGACTTGTTACCTCTTATGTCTGGGATATCCCTTGGGGCAGCCGCCTGAAGGGGTTCGCAGGCAAGGCTCTCGGTGGATGGGAACTGACAGGCATACAGCAGTATCAAACCGGATCCCCCATGACAGTGGTCAGCGGCAAGGATAACTCCTTGACAGGCTTGGGGCGTGATCGGGCAGTCGCCGTTGCGGGCGTCAGTTCCGACCGCCCCGCCGGCGTCGACCCCCTTCGCCAGTGGTTCAATACGGCTGCGTTTACCACAAACCCGATCGGCACCTTTGGGACGCTTGGCAAGGGTATTCTCCGCGGACCGAATATGTTTAGCTGGGACATGGGAGCGTTCAAAAACATCTCTTTGAAGGAAAGATGGAACGTTCAGTTCCGGGCCGAATTCTTTAACATTTTCAACCACCCCATGTTCAACAATCCGCCTACCAACCTCAGCTCTGGGACGTATGGGCGAATCACCCAGACTCTGGCCAATGCCGGTTCAACCCAAGGTGACATCACCTCGGGCGGGCCGCGCATCATTCAGTTGGCTTTGAAATTAACATTTTAAACTCTGACCAACCGGCCTATCAGGGGCTGGCGGCCTATCCCGCCAGCCTTCATTTTTGGCGCATGGGCCTTTCAACATTTCCGCAACCTGTTCAAGAAGGGGCGTAACACTGCGTTATACAGCGTTATAAACAGGTTGAAACTTCCCAAACACGCCGACTTTTTGCAATGCTGGCGCCGTGCCGTGCCCGCTTCACGAGCTCAACCGCCCGGGCGCGTGTTGTATCGCTCCGCCGCGCGCTCAGGCCAAGGAAAGCGTGAGAGACTTTTTTTAACAAATATGGCCGGCCCGGTCGGCGAAAGCAGACCATTGATGACCGGCTGACGATGACGCCATGGAAAGAAACTCCGTTGATCGACGTCGTTTTCTTGCTACCACGGCCGCAGCGGCTATGGCCGCTGCGCCGCTGCCTCCGCAAGCGGCGGCCGGGCCGCTGAAAACCATTGGTATCCAAGTGGGCGCTGTCTCCTTTGTGGATGAGGGCGTCGAACGCGTGCTTGATGTATTCCAACAGCGCGCGTCCATCAATACTCTTTTTCTTGCCGTCTTCACTTACGGCCGGGGCATCGCAGGGCGCCAGGTGCCGGGGCAGCCGCTCCCAGATCACGGCAAGCAGGAGTACGATACGGGGACGTTCCACGGAGGCAACTATGCCACGCCGCATCCGCAGTACTACAGAGATACAGTAATCCCGGCAGAGCACGCCCCCGACTTGGGCCGCTACGACGTTCTTGCGGCCGTTGCGCCCGTCGCTCAGAAACGCGGCATCAAGACAATTTGCTGGCTGGAAGACGTCTTCCGAACGGATATTCCGGGCATCGAAAAGGTGCAGGAACGCGATCTTTACGGGCGCAGTGCCGCCACTGTTTGCTTCAATAATCCCAATTATCGTAATTTCCTGCTCGGATTGGTCGAGGATTACGCCCGCTCCTATCCTATCGATGGCATCATGTGGGGCTCGGAGCGCCAGGGCGCGCTGGCCAATGCCCTGGGCGCGCGCCATGGCGGCGCCCGCAGCGACCCGAGACGCGTTACCTGTTTTTGCGAGTTTTGTCTGACTAAGGCGCGCCAGCGCGGCCTGAATCCCGATCGCGCCCGCGATGGATTCCGCGAACTTGAGAGACTCGTAGGCGCCGCCCGGGAGGGACGCCGTCCTGTCGATGGCTACTACGTGACCTTTTGGCGTATTGCGCTTCGCTACCCGGAACTGCTCGCCTGGGAGCAGCTATGGCACGACAGTCTTCGGGAAACCTACGCCGCCATTTATCAAAAGGTGAAATCCGTACGGCCCGCACTTCTGGTAGGGTGGCATATTTGGCACAACAACTCCTTCAGTCCCCTGTATCGCGCCGAGCAGGACATTCAGGAGCTCGCCAAATACTCCGACTTCCTGAAGATCGTGATGTACCACAATTGCGCGGGGGAGCGGATGGCCAGCTACATCTCGAGCGTAGGGAAGACGATGTACGGTGATATTCCGGCACAGCAGCTACTCGATTTCCACTACCGTGTGATGAATTATCAAGAACGAGGTTTCGAAGAGATTCCATTTACAGGGCTCTCGGCTGACTACGTCTATCGGGAGACGAAGCGGGCCGTGGAAGGAGCGGTGAGCACGAGGGTGCAGATCTGGCCGGGTATTGACATCGATATTCCGACGGCTGCGAATCACAGCAAAAGCACTCCGCAGGGCACGAAAGATGCGGTGCTCGCCGCGTTTCGGGCCGGCGCACACGGCGTGATTCTCTCTCGCAAGTATTCAGAAATGAAGCTGGCAAACTTGAGCGGCGCTGGGGAAGCCATCAAGGAACTGAAAATGGGCTGAGCTAGGATTGTCTGGCTATCCGGCGGCTTGCGTTCCTACTCTTGGGGTGAGGATTTATTGAGCTTTTTGTAGTTGCGCGTCGGTGGTAATGTCACTCCGTGCCGGGCCATCTCGAGCAAAGGGATGTGCTTTGCGGCGGATTTCCCGCGCAGCGCGGCGGCCCGGAATGACAAGTCCGTTTGGGGGCGGGCCGACGATAGGAATCTGCGTCAGCGCAACTCGCACAGCTTAGCGCAGACCAAGTTGCCTCGATCGGCGCGAAGAACAAGGCCCGGATGTATCAGGGCCGACTCGCCCGTTCTTAGTAAGAAGGAGAAATATGCTCATGACTGGCCGCAGCAAAATTCGAACTATCGCTCCTGCGGTGATGGCGGCGGCGGTACTCGGCTTTCTTGCGCTCCGGTCCGCGAAGGGCCAAGCCAACACTGCTACCTTTTATGGGACTGTCACCGACCCCTCTGGGGCCGCCGTCCCCGGAGCCACGGTAACTCTAACCGAACGGAACACGCAAGCCAAGATCACCAAGAATACGGGTGTGACCGGCGACTTTGCGTTTACCTTTGTTCCAGTCGGAGTCTACGATTTGACGATCGTAGCCCAAGGCTTCAAAACCTATGTTAACTCCCGCATTTCGCTCGGCGCCGGTCAACAGACCAGGCAGACAATTGCTCTGGATGTAGGCGCGGTGACTGAAACCGTCGATGTCACTGGTACAGCTCCTTTGGTGAATACAGTTTCGGCGCAGCAACTGCATGGCTATGAAAGCATCGAGGTGCGGGAATTGCCTTTGCAAAACAGAAATTTTAGCGGCGTCTTGAAGATCAATGCGGGTGTGCTCCCCAGCCAGGGGAACGATTCGGCCGGGGTAGACATGAACGGCGTGGGCCGCAATGGCACACGGTACTCCATGGATGGAACCAACGCGACAGGCAATACGGGAGCGAACGATGCCGGAGCGTATCAACAGCCGAACCTCATTGATGTCATGAGCGTGGAGGGAATTCAAGAAGTCAGCGCGGTCAAAGGAGTCATCCCCGCGGAATACGAAGACGCCGTCGGCGGCCAGGTGAACCTGGTTTCGAAGTCCGGCACCAACAACTGGCACGGGAGTTTATTCGAGAATTTTCAATCTGATGCTCTTAACGCGCGATTACAACCGTTGAGCAGCAAGGCGCGCTTGACGTTCAATCAGTACGGGGGTTCCCTGGGCGGCCCGATAAGAAAGGACAAACTCTTTATCTTCGGCGATTATGAGGGCTACCGGCGGTCGGAGAATCAGCTCGTTCAAGGCAACGTTCCCACGCAGAGCGTGCGCACTCAGCTATCGGCCGCCGTCCCGGCTTACAAGCTGGCGCTTGATGCTTTCCCTCTGCCGAATCAGCCTGTGTCGCCGGACGCAACAGTCGGCCTGTTCCGATCCACGAAAAGAGCGACGCGCAGCGACGATCACGTCGATATGAGGGGAGATGCCCTCCTGACCGCCAACAGCCGCATCTCGATTACATACAGCCGCGGCCGGCCCTTTCGATTGGTTCCCCGGTACTTTATCGCCGACGACCGTACGTGGCTCAATACCCTTGACCGCGGCACGGTGAGTTACGTGACCGGGGGCGCGACCTGGACGTCGGAGACGCGCTTCGGTTATGACAGAACGCTCCAGGACCGTCTAGACCAATTTTTCAACAACAATTTGGACCCGGCGAATAAGCAGGAAACATTTCCTTTCGGGCGCCGCGTGCCGGATCTTCAGACCAGTCTGGGATGGGGAGGCCCCGACGGCGAGATCAACCATTCCGGCGGCCCTTATTGGGAGCTGGAGCAAAAGTACGCGCGTCACGTTGGCAGCCATTCGCTGAAAATCGGTGGAGATTTTCACCACGATACTGGAACCCGAAACAACCCGCAAATTCCCGATTTCTTCTATGCGAGCCTGGCTGACATGCTCAACAACAAGCCCAGCCAGGTGACGGCAACTTTGGGAAGCGGGGACTTCAACGCCCATATGTGGGAATTCGGCCTTTTCGCTCAAGATGACTGGCAAATTAGTTCGAAGCTCACTTTGAACTTGGGTCTCCGATACGATTACTATTCCCACATCGTCGCCGAAGGTGCAGGAGGAAGTCCTGACGCGGGATTATTCAACCCGGGTTCTCTCAGCATGGACGGCAAGTTTCTGGTAGGACCCTTCCGGCCGCGCAACGATCCTTTCGATAACGACGTGATAAACTTCGGTCCAAGGCTCGGCTTCGCTTACAATCCCGATGGAAAAGGAAGGACAGCCATACGCGGGGGGTTTGGTGTGATGTTCGCTAATCAACCGCCGGAAAATTTCTGGATTGCGACTTCCAGCGCACCCAACGTGCCGTTCCGGATAACCTTTACACCGCAAGATATCGTTGCATTCGGAATCACTTATCCCATGTATAATGACAACTTTTTTGGCCTTGCACAGCAACTGGTCAAAAATTCAGCTAATACGAATGTATTTGCCATTTATAATACGCACTTGCAAAATCCATATACGCTTCAATACTCGTTCGACGTCGAACGGCAATTGTCATCCAGTATGGTGCTACAAAGCGGATTTGTGGCGACCCGTGGGGTCAAGTTTATCGAGTGGCGCTTCGCTAATAGAGTGGACCGCATTACCGGATTGCGGCCCAATCCGAATCTGGGGCAACCCTACTATGCTGACAATTCGCAAACTTCGAGTTACTTTGCATGGCAATCCTCGTTCAAAAAGCGCTTTTCGCGTAATTTGAGCTTTGACCTCAATTACACTTGGGGAAAGGCGATCGCCAACGGCGGCGGTGATATCGGCACGTATTTTTATGGCGAAAATGGGAGCCGCAACCAGGAGTTTTTCGATCTCAAGGCCGACCGGGGGCCAACCCCATTCGATCTGACGCATTACTTTGTCGCCGATTGGGTATATCAATCGCCAGCACTTAGCGGATTAGGGAGCCGTGTTCTGCGGCGGGTGTTGGGCGAGTGGCAGGCGTCGGGAATCCTGGAGGCGAATACGGGCCTGCCTGTATTCCTGAGTCAAAGCTCGTCGCGTCCGAGCGACCGCCCGGACTACGCCGGTGGTCAGGCGATTCAGTCCGGATACCAGGGGACGCTGCGTTATTTGAACCCGGCCGCTTTTCAAAAGGTGCCGGTGTCGAGCGCTTCCGGAGCGCTCATCCGCCCAGGCAATTACGGCCCAGGTGAAGTTCGCGCGCCAGGCCAGTGGAACCTGGACTTCAGCCTTGGTAAGAACTTCGCGGTCCGCGAAAGCGTGAGACTCCAGATCCGCGGAGATATGTTCAATGCGCTCAATCATACGAATCTCTCCGGCCTGCGAACCAGTGTGAACGACCCCTTTTTCGGTCAGCTTTTGAGCACGACCGGCGCGCGCGTGATCCAATTGAATGCGCGGCTCAGGTTCTAATATGGAGCGACCTGTCAAGTTGTTTTAACCGTTGTCGCCTCCTTTCGAGGATGTGGTTGGTTGATGTGGCCGCAGCACGGGTGACGGAACGAGAGGCATTTTGCGAGGGTTGATCACTCTAATATCCGCGGGTCGAAATCGCATAGTCATGATCCGTCGGGCGCTGCATCCGACAAAGGACGCGGGTTGGAGCAAGGCCGCACCGCATAAAACGCTGGAGGATTCTCCTTTCCGTGGGCCCGTGTCTTGTTACCTGCACTGCGGTCGTCCAGGGTAGATTTCCGTCGAGAGCGATGGCTGGCGGGACAAAGCCCGCCATTCCCTCCTTCAGGAAACAGGCTTTTCGTCACCGCGAGCTGTAGGGGTGGCGGCGATGCAAGGCGATGGTGCTGGAGGAATCGGGGTGGGTCGCCCCATTCTGACTAAGATCGCGCAGGGGGCCTACTCCCGGCGGCGCCCGGCGTGTGGTGTCGCTGCGAAAGAGGAGCGGGGGAAGCGGCTCCCCGGGATGCGAGCCATGTCATTCGCCGGCGGGCGATAGATGACGATCGGAATCTTCTTCCGGGCCTGGCGCCGTTCGGAGTGAAGCTTTACCGCGAGGCGGCCGGGCACCCGGGGCTTCGCGGCCGGCAGCGCTTTGCCGATAGCAACCATACCAACCTCTTACGTGACTGGCCGGCAACCGGCGGCAGTAGCCGGCCGCTCCATTGTTATGCCTGTGATGCTTAAAGCATCCGTCCGGTCGCGTTTTGCAGCGCGATTTGCCGCATGCGCCTGCGATGCAAATTGGCTCGTCCCCGTGCTAACTTTTAATGTTGTGTTCATGTTGACCCTCTAAAATTGAGCCGAATGGTGTTGCAGCGAGCCCGGGATTTCTTGAGGAAACGGAGAGCCGGGAAATCGCGAGCCGGGCGCCGGTTGCAACACCACGGGGCATCAAGCGGCAGCCTCAGATGGGTCGTGCATTATAATTCCCTAGTTGTCATGAAGCCGGGATCTGCGGATGGCAGCACGGCAGGCCGCCGCGGCGCTTTCGATTTCACTGGGAAAAGGATGGGGATTTCTTGGAAGCCGCGCCGCACGGGTATCCCGGCATCCCCACGTTCCTGGAGGCTGGTCTTGCGTTGCGCAATCGCGAGGATGTGGCAGTGCGCTCGGGTCGGGATTGTCGTGCTGATGGCGGGAGTCGCGTCGGCCCAGCAGCCCGGCCAGGTCCTGACGCTGGACGACTGCTTGAAGCTGGCGGAGGCTCAATTCTCATTGGCCGAGCGCGCGCGCTTGGACGAGCGTTCGGCGGGCGAGCTCGTGCGGCAGGCGCGCGCCGGATTCCTGCCTCAGGCGGCCTGGGCCAATTCCTTCATTTACAACTCGCCGAGCCGCATCAACCCCGGGGAATTCAGCTTTCTAGGTCTCAACGGCATCCGCGAGTATATATCCCAGCCGGCGATTAATCAGGAATTGGATGTTTCCGGCCGGTTGCGGGCGCAGTTGCAGGCGGGGCGTGCCGAATTGGCCGCTGCGCGCGCGCGAACAGCGATCACGGTACGCGATTTGCGCCTGGCGGTGCGCGAGGCGTATTACGGGCTGCTGGAGGCGCGCCACAATGTGGAAGCCGCGCAAAGGAACGTGGATGAGGCTGAAACCTTCGCCCGCCGGACCCGGCTGATGGCGGACAACGGAGAGGCGGCGCGGGCCGACGTGGTCAAAGCCGACGTCCAGTTGGCGGCGCGGCGCCGCGACCTCTATGCGGCGCAAAACGAAGCGGTCAATGCAGGCATCCGTCTCAAGAGTTTTTGGAGCAGCGACCTGGCGCAGCCGCCGGATGTCGCCGACACGTTTTTCCAGGTCCCGACCGAGCAAGACTATCTCAACTGGGACGTGAGCATGATCCAGCGGCGGAGCGAATTTTCTTTGCTTGATGCAAGCGAACAGGCGGCCCGCGCCGAGGCGCGCCTGGCCCGCAGCGAGCGGCGCCCCACTTTCAATATTGAATACAACTATGGCATTGACTCCACGCACGTGAGCATCGCCGACCGTGGATTTACCGTCGCCGCGACGCTGCGTTTTGTGCTTTTTGATTGGGGCCACTCGCGGAGCCGTGAGCGGCAGGCTGAATACGCTCGCAATCAGGTGGTGATCGACCGGCAAATCTCGCTGCGGAATTTTACCGGTGCTTTCTACACCGAGCGGAATAATGTCGAGCTGGCGGTCAAACAAATGGCCGAGGGAAAGCGGGAAACAGAGCTGGCGCGCGAGAGCTTGCGGCTGGCCCGGTTGCGGTACGATGCGGGCGAAACCACGGCGCTGGAAGTAGTGGACGCGCAGAACACGCTGGCCAGCGCGGAGATCGCTTACAACGCGGTGATTTTCAATTACCATATGGCGCGCGCCCGATTGGAGGTGGCTACCGGGCAATGAAACTCTTGCTGCTTTCCTCTCTGCGGCGTCCCTTGGGGGCCGCGAAACGGCCGCCGGCGCTCGATTCTCTGTCCGGCAGACCAGGTCTTTGTGCGCTTGCGGCGGCGCTGGCGCTGCTCTACAGCGCCTGTGGATCCAGCGAGGAGGAAAAGAAGCCGGCCCCGCTGGTGGAAGTCCAAATGGCGGAGGTGAAAACGGCGGATCTGAGCGAGCGTATTCAGGTGCCGGGCACGCTCTATCCCCTGAGTCAAGCCGGCGTGGCGGCGAAAATCTCCGCGCCCATCCGGGAACTGCGGGTGACCAAGGGGTCTGTTGTAAGCAAAGATCAGATTCTCGCTGTGCTCTCCAATGCCGATGTGGAAGGAGCGCGGGCCGAGGCCCAAAGTTCTCTGCAAGAGGCCGAGGCCAGCCTGGCCCGGCTGGAGGCGGGGGCGCTGCCGGGCGATATCGAGCGCGCGCGTACCCAACTGAATATCGCAAAATCCGCCCTCGACACGGCACAGGAAATCTACAATCGCCGGCGCGTGCTCGTGGAACAGGGCGCCATTCCAGCCCGCGAGCTGCTGGTGAGCCAAAATGAACTGGCCACCGCGCAGAACAACTTCGCGCTGGCCCAGACCAATCTGAAACTCCTGCAATCGCAGACGCGCGAGCGGGACATCGAAATCGCTCGCAGCAAGGTGGAGCAGGCCCGCGCGAGGCTGGCGCAGGCTCAGGCGCAAGTGGCATTTACGGAAATTCGCAGCCCGCTGAACGGCGTGGTCACCGATCAGTTCATGTATCCGGGTGATATGGCCAAACCGGACGCGCCGATCGTGACCGTGATGGATCTGAGCAAAATGATCGTGCGGGCGCAGGCGCCGGAGGCGCGCGCGGCGCTGCTGGCGCGCGGGCAGCCGGCGGAATGGTTTCCGCAAGACCTGCCCGGCAAGAAATTCGCCGGCAGAATCAGCGTGATCAGCGCGGCTGTGGATCGCGCGGCCCGCACGGTAGAGGTATGGGTCGAAATTCCCAACCCCGGCCGGGAGCTGCGGGCCGGCGGCTATGGAACTCTGGCGATCGCAGTTCGCAGAATCCCGGGAGCCGTCGTCGTTCCCCGGGCCGCGGTTCTGCTGGAAGAAGGCACGGATGAAGGCACGGCCTTCACGGTGGACGAAAAGAACATCGCGCACCTGAAAAAGATCAAAGTCGGAATTGAGGATGAGGGAATGTTTCAGGTGCTCGAAGGCCTCAAGCCCGGCGAAAAAGTCGTGACCGAAGGCAGTTACGGCCTACCCGACAACGCCCAGGTCAAGCAGAAGAGCGCCGCAAGCTCGGCGGAAGCCGGCGCGGATAAAGAAGACAGCAAGGCCGAGAAATCCGAGGGCAAGAAGTGAGCAGATCGCTGGCAACTTTTGTTCAGGCGCACAGCCGCGCGCTTGTATTCATGGTGGTGAGCCTGAGTGTTGCGGGCGTGATTTTCGGCCTCGGGCTTCCCATATCCATTCTGCCGCAAACGAATTTCCCGCGTATCGTCATTCTCGTAGAGAACGGCATCACGCCGGTCAATCAGCAACTGGTCGAGGTAACGCGCCCGCTCGAGCAAGCCATCCGCATCGTTCCCGGAATTGAAGACGTCCGCTCGAAGACCACGCGGGGCGGTTCGGAAATCAATGTATTTTTCCGCTGGGATGTCGATATTCTGGACGCGCTGCATCTGGTCCAGGGGCGCATCTCCCAGATCCTTCCCGAGCTTCCGCCGACAGTTCGATTTAACATCCACCGGCTGACTTTCTCGGTGTTCCCGATGATCGGGTTCAGCATCACCTCGCCGCAGCGTTCAATAACCGAGCTGTATACGCTGGCCTACTACGAAATCGCGCCGCGGCTGTATCGATTGCCGGGCGTGGCCGAGACGCGGATCGTGGGCGGGCGGCCGTACGAATATCACATCGTAGTGAAGCCCGAGCAGCTCAACGCATACCAGTTTTCTCTCTCCAAGGTCATCGACGCCGTGCGGCGCAACAACATCCTCGAGCCAGCCGGGATGCTTCAGGAAAACTATCACCTCTACCTGACTACGGTGGACGGCCTCGTACGCTCCAAGGAGGATATCGAAAACATTGTCGTCGACGTGGTGAAGGGCACTCCCGTCCATATCCGGGATCTCGCTACGGTGGAACCGGGGCAGACGCCGATTTACAACGTTGTCACGGCGCAGGGGCGGCCGGCGGTGCTGGTTAACGTGCTGCAACAGCCGGACGGCAATTCCGTCGCAATTGCCGACGCCGTGAACCAAGAGCTCGATGCGATCCGCAAAGGCTTGCCGCCGGACATCCAGCTTTCCACCTTCTACGACCAATCCATTCTGGTGCGGGAGTCGATTCAAGGCGTGGTCGAGGCGATCCTCATAGGCCTGGCCCTTTCGGTTGCGGTGCTGATGATCTTCCTGAAAAACTGGCGGACCACGATGGT